>Ga0316206_1000581_pt1 | contig 45203 bp, 41 predicted proteins | sample 6monthpyrite_MG_FD_204942 | JGI IMG/M metagenome (GOLD analysis project Ga0316206, IMG submission 204942) | Microbial mat bacterial communities from mineral coupon in-situ incubated in ocean water Damariscotta River, Maine, United States -... | ecosystem: Environmental > Aquatic > Marine >...
CCAACTCAACCAACTCAACCAACTCAACCAACTCAACCAACTCAACCAACTCAACCAACTCAACCAACTCAACCGACTCAACCAACTCAACCAACTCAACCAACTCAAACAACTCAAACAACTCGGCCAACTCAATCGACGCAAACAACGCAAACAACGCAAACAACGCAAACAACCTGCAAAGCAAGGCGGACTTAACTGGCGACCCACAAAAAAATCACTATAAGCGCGGTCGCACTATTCCGATTGAGGTGAGGCGAGGGGCGCTGGCGCGGGCGGATTTTAAATGCGAAAATTGTTCCTCGACCTTTGCCTTGCAATTTGAGCATCGAATTCCAGTCGCGCTCGGTGGGCGCAGCACTGCTGAGAACACATTGCTGCTATGCAGAAATTGTAATTTTCGGGAGGGTGTGAAGATTTTTGGCGTGGCGGGGATGGGGGCGCGCTAATGCTCTAGTGCTCTCGCACTGAGGATGGCGCAGAAAAACTTTCAAGTACCGGGGATTTATTTAAAAATGAATTGATAAGGATCATTTTGAACAACACCTTTCATCAAAAAATTTACAAAACCTTTTTAGGTATTTACTGAAAAGATCACTTGTCAGAATTACCCAGCATTTTTAAAAGACAATATTTCACTTCAGCGGCAAAACCTTTGCGTATGGAGTGGAGTACCCTTATACAATATACAAGCTGTTTTAACTCACTTATTGGTGACCGGGCGGTCAGTAGGCGTCTTGCATGATCTGAATATTTTTGTTTGCACAGAATATCTGGCGCAGCATATTTATGAAACGATGCCATCAAAAGGAAATTCCCATTGATAGTAAAAGCTTTTAAAAAAAGTCGCCTCTGTTTGCTTTTTTACAGCTTATATAAGAGGCGAACTTTTCACAAAAGATCTATTAATCTTCTAAAGTACAAGTAAAGCCTTCTGTGACAGTGATTTGAGATTGCGGTACTAAAGTAAATGATTGACCGACTCCTAATTCACCGATAACGATGATAAACTGAGCGCCCGATGTGCATTTAAGACCTAGAAAAGATGCTTGATTAGCATAATTCACTTGGCCAATTTCACATGCTGACTTGCTGAGTCCTTCTAATGTGATTTCTTCGTTGTTTTCAGAAAATGAGATACTGTAATTTACACCATCATTATCACAGCTATAGTTATTACCCCATGCTAATGAACAACTTAGAGCTAACCCAATAAAACCGATTGTTAATTTTTTCATGATAATTCTCCCTTTTGGAATCTAAGAATTGTGCTTACAGATTGAGATTCACTGTGAATATATTGGCACTCATTATCCTGCACGTTTCGCAATGTATAGTTGTTAAAATGGGCGCTATAAATTTTACTCTTCTGTATTGTAAGGTAATACCTTTAACTCGTCAGAGTGTTGAAAGCGCAATCGCAGAGAGGTTATAATCTGATGTAATCAGATAATATGTTTTGCCAAAAGGTCTAAGTATTTTTACCGTTTTTTGGCCAAGCTTCGCTAGTATTTTATAAAGTTTATGCTAGACTTAAATGACCTCACCCTGGAAACACGAGTTAAAGGAATCACAATGGAAAATGTAAAAAGCATTTTACCAGGCTTTTTAATAGTCGTCGTGACCGCATTATTTGTCAGATTACTTTCCTATTTTTCACTGCCCATACCAGAAGTTATGCTGGGAATGGTAACTGGGGTGATCCTTGGAAATCTTTTTACCTTGCCGCAAAAGTACGAAGCTGGGTTAATCTTTTGTTATAATATCATCCTGAAAACGGCGATTGTTCTGCTGGGCTTTAAAATTTACCTCAGCGATATTATTAATATTGGTGGCTCTGCCCTCATGCTCATCTCCATCTCTTTTACGCTGGCGCTTGTTTTAAGTTTTTTTCTAGGGAGAATGTTTAAGATACCCAAAAAAATGGCGGCGTTGATTGGGGTTGGCACTGCCGTCTGTGGGAATACCGCCATTGTTGCCGTCGCCCCCTGCATCTCCGCAACTAAAGTTGAAACCTCATTTGCCATCGCCACCAATACCGTCTTTGGCATGCTGGCGATCTTTTTATTCCCGGCGATTGGCCGCTACCTGGGCCTTTCAAATGAGTTTTTTGGACTCTGGTCCGGTATTGCCATCAACGATACCTCACAAGTTTTGGCGGCCAGTTTTTCTTATAGTGAGGTGGCCTTAGACTTCGCCACAACGGTCAAGCTGACCCGCAATAGTTTACTAGGTTTGGTGGTTATTATCATGACTTATATTTTCAGAGAAAATACAGGGCAGAAAAAGACCGGCCTTGGCAGAATATTCAAGCTCCCCCTTTTCGTCATTTTATTTCTTTTAGTCTCTACTTTTAACTCTTTTGGTGGTCGTGAATTTTTAATGAAAATTTCTCCTCATTTTTTAAGCTATAATAAGGAAGTGATAAAATTTTGCATCTTGATGGCATTGACTGGCATCGGCTTTACCACCCATTTAAAGGCGATGTTTAAGATTGGTTTCCGACCTTTTGTCTTTGGTTTACTCTTAGCAACGCTCTTGTCGGCCTTTAACTATATTGCCATTGCAACAATTATTTTTTAAAAAATAAATAAAATACCGATAAGTTAAATTATGGAGGAATTATGCAAACACCTAAATCATTAATCATATATTTGTTTATCTTAGGCCTTTACGGCTGTCAAAATGATCAAGCTGGTCGCGTAAAATGCCCGGTCAATAAAATGAATGGTCTCACCATTGATCAAGAATTTGGCGCTGGAACAAGTGCTATGACCCAATGTTTACAGAAAAAAGTTGCTAAAATTAAGGTGGTTTATCAAATCAATAAAACTTGCCTCAAGAGTGATTGTGCCAAGTCCTTCGCCCTGGGTAATATAAAAAATGCCATTAAAGACTACCAAATTACTCATGGTCTAAAAAACGGTATTGACTTTGAAATTGTCGCCATCATGCATGGCCCAGGTTATTTATTAAGCCTGAATAATGATGCTCCGACGCCCTATCATACACGAAACCCTTTTCAATCGGAAGTTCAGTATCTACTAGATGCAGGAGTCAAAATCTTTTATTGCCAAAACACCGCGAGAACTTACCAAACAAAAACACCACAGGTGATGGCGGGTATTAAATATGTCACTTCGGGAGTGACCGCATTAGCAGAATACCAAACTCGTGGGTACTCGATGATACAACCTTAAAAGTCTATGCAGTCACCCTTTTTAGATGGAAAATTTGCAGACTATAGGAGCCATATTCGTTTTGCACAACACCCTTGATATAAAAGGCGCCACCGAGTAATAAAACATCGCGGTAAGCGCTGTAGGTCTCTGGAAACATAACCCCTTTGAAAATATCTGTTTCATCCGAAAACGACACAAAGGCCATTTCTAGCTTTTGCTTAGTCCAGGTATGCTTCGTTGTCACATGAGTTGCAAAAAGCAGGATTGTTTGGCCCACATGGTCTTTTAAATGAATCGCCTGAACTCTCCCCTTAATATTCAAGGCCTCCCGATAGATCGCCCATTTTGGAAAAGTCACCGCCGCCTGTAAGTTGGTCAGCTCCCACGAAATTAATTGTTGAGAGGCATATTCCTCCTTTGTAGCGTGAATATATTTTGTCGGCAGCGCAGATTGTTCGTCGATGAGGCCCATTGTTTGCGCTTTATAATAATAAACTTCACGCATTTGATTGGTGTATGTGGAGGTTTTGCAGGCATGAAAGGCGCGCACCTTAACCAATAATTTTGCATCTTCAAAAGTTGGTCTTAAGCGTTGGCAAAAATCGAGAACATTTTTGTACGGGGCCTTTTCTCTAGTAACGATAATATTCTCGCTTAAACTTTTATTCAGCCCCTTGATGCCAACAAAACCCTTTCTTATCCAATCATCCATCCCCCAATAGTCGCGCTGACTTTTGTTAACACAAGGGCCTAAAATTTTGAGATTCATTCTGCGACACTCTTCTAAATAATCTTCTTCTGCATAGAAGCCTCCGTGATTGGCGAGCACTGCTGACATAAACTCGGCGGGGTACATGGCCTTAAGCCAAACAGATTTAAAAAAGACTAAGACATAACTGGCACTATGAGGTTTGCAAAAAGAATAGCCAGAAAAACTTAAGATTTGTTGCCATACATTGTCAATAACCGCCTCTTTAACCTCATTTTTTTTGGCGCCGGTATAAAATTTTTCCTTTAAATCCTTGAGCGTCTTCTCTTTATGCTTTTTTCCCAAAACTTTTCTCAGCAAATTCCCCTCAACGATGTCAAAATTTGCCAAGTGAATGGCAGTATGGGTGACTTGCTCTTGATAGACCATAATGCCCAGGGTTTCCCCTAAAACGTCGGCCAATAAGGGGTGCATCAGCTGAAAAGGTTTGCCACGCAACCTTTCCACAAACTCGTGACAAAATTGGTTGGATGCTGGCCGAATAATCGAGAGGGCAATGGTGGCGATATCAAAGAGCGAGAGAGAGGTTTGCTGCTCTTCCTTTAACATTTGCATAAAGGTCTTGCTGGAAGCGGGAGATTCCCCGTAGAAACATCCCATCGTCTTGCCCGACCTGATCAACGCAAATATTTTTTGATCTTGCAGAGGGTTTAATGTCTTATAATCTATTTTTTTTTGTCTGTTTTGATTAACCAGCTGGATACAGTCTCTTTGTACGGCGAGCGAACGATTTCCCAAGAGATCAATTTTGACTAGACCTGCATCTTCGCTCTGATCTTTTTCCCATTGAATAACCGGCACTCCCTTGGCGGAAATCTCCACTGGAACATAAGTGTCGATGGGGTTTGGCGTAATAACAACTCCCCCACAATGCACCGAAAGATGGCGCAAGACTCCGCTCAGGGATTTGGCAAGCTCTGCAATTTTTGTCCATTTACTATTTAAAGTCATACGTGGGTAGCGCTTAATGATATAGCTGATTTCATCGGCAGGGACACCAAACACCTTGGCAATTTCTCGCAACCCCGACTTCCACCCAAAATAATTTTGATTGGCCACCATGGCACTATGATTGGGGTATTGTGAAAAAACATAATCTAAAATAGCGTCTCTCTCGTCCCAAGGAAAATCTATATCGATATCCGGCGGGTCTTTGCGGCCAATATTCAAGAATCTATCAAATTTTAAATCGTATTTAAGAGGATCGACGTGGGTGATACCCAACAGATAACTTATAATACAGGCGGCACTAGAGCCTCTGCCACAAGTTATCTCAGCTTTTGACACAATATCATCCACCACCAAGAAATAAGCAGAAAACCCCATTTTACAAATAAGCTGATGCTCTTCATGCAAGCGCTCTCTAATTTTTTTCAATAAAATCTGATTGGGCGCGGGATATCGCCAAGAAATTTTTCGCATACATTTCTCTAAAAGAAGTTTGCCAGCGGCCAGCTCTGAGAGACCTTGGAAGGTTGGAAAGATTAATGTACGCGGGTACCAATCGCAAATTAATTGCTCTGCTATTTTTGCTGTATTTTGCAAGGCCTGAGGTATATGGGAAAAATAATTTTGCGCCTGCCGATCTGAAAAAAGAAAATTATCTCGCGTATGCCACCCGCTCAAATCAACTTTATTAAAGGTCGAATTTTCTTTAATCGCTCGCAATAATTGAAAATGCAAAAAATCTCTCTGCTCAATATATCTCGCTCGAGCGGTTGCGACTATTGGGATATGCTTCTCTAAACACCAATCGATGTCAGCTTGTTTAAAAAAACCTGGAGATGCTTCAAAAAAGTATAATGTGGGAGCGACAAATTGTTTGAGGTTTAAAAGGATCTGCTTATGATCTGTTACAAAAACCGCCTGGCCATACAAAAGGGCAAGATGTTTAAAAAAAGAATGTTCGTCGATCAGATTCTGTTTAATTTTTGTAATCAACTGACAGAGCATTTGATAACCAGCATAATGCAAAGGATAGATCAAAACTCTAAAATGGCGATAAACCACTTCACTACCGACAATGGGATTGAGAGCATATTCTTTGGCGGCATTTAAAAAATGTATCAGCCCATAAAACCCGTTGGTATCCGTCAGCGCCACATATTTCTCTCCTCTTAAGGCGACTTCCTGGCATATTTCGTGGGGCGACTTAAATCCCTCCATCATGGATATACTGCTGTGGACATTTAAATGAATCATGCTCTAACCAAATCCTATACTCTTTTTACCAAATCTATCTTTGATCTTATCGAGAGTTGACTCCAGCTGCGCGCCAGGTTCAGAAAAAAGTGAAAGTTGAATTTCATTGTTTTGCGAGACCATAAGTTCAATCGAAAGGTATTTGATGCAGACTCTTCGGGTGACAATTTTTTTGTAAATTTGCATATAATATTGAAAAAATATTTTTGAGCAGCAGCTTGGAATTTTAAAAGATTCTTTTTTTACCACCGAACGAAAATCCTCGTAGCGTATAAAAACTTGCAACGCTGTCGCTAGTTGGCCTTGATGCCTCAATTTATAGGATAAATTTTGTAGTATTTTTGCTCCGCTATCCAATAATTTCCCCTGGTCATTACAAGGGGGATGAAAATGCTGCGACTCCTGCAGAGAAATTTTTTTTTCTCGTGAAACAACCGGAGAATCATCGATACCCAAGGCATTAAGCCTTGCCTGTTCGGCAAATTCTCCAAAGGCCACCTGTAAGATGAGGGGATCTTCGTGCATAAGGTCTGCTATTTTTTTAATATTCAGTTCGACAAAAGGGTTGTCCAGCTTGCTCTGATGATGCATTAAAATTTTTTGATAAACCGGTAAAACACAAACATCCTGTGGCGACAAAAAATATTGTTCTCTACCCAGTTCTACCAGTTGGAACTCTGCTCTTTCCTCGCGTATAGTGGCGGCAACCTTGGAGACTAATTTATTTTTAGCAATACCTAGTGAAGCCTCCAATTTAAACTCATCTTTCATCTGCTTTTTTAGCGCCAATGCCATATCCTCCGGCGCGCCAAAAAGTCCACCCAGTCCACTCATATCGAGATAAGCATTGCCCGGCCCATCAATCTCAAAAAGAGGAGTAAATTTGTCAAAAATTTTATGCTCGATTTTTCGTTGCACTTCAATATAAAAGTCTGGTCGCGGCTCCAGTATAATCAAGTCAGAACATAGTTTTTTAGCAACAGCAACCGGTGTCCCCTGCTCTATCCCGCATAGCCCCGCCTCCTTAGAACATTCCCAAATGCCTACCCGATCCGAATGGCGAGGCGCCACCGCGACAGGAGCTCCCCTTAAAGCCGGCCTTAAGGCGCGCTCCAATGCGATGGCAAAGGTGCCCGAGTCGAGGTAAATAATAATTTGCTCCATCACTCCATCACTCCATTATTCACAGCATACTTACGCATAACTTACGCCCTCAAAGATACACTAACGATCACCTGGAGGCCAGGTGCGGCAAATTAATCTCATAATTTTAAAGAGTTAAATAAATAAGCAGTGGTCAATATGCGAGAGTCAATGGCCTATAAAATGAGTTCAGGTTAATACAGAGGTTGAATTGACTTGAGAGCAAACGCTTTTATGGCCATCACAGTGGTTATTTCTTTTACTTATGATACGCATAATAAATTTTCATTATACTTAGACACTTCTTAGGCGCAACATGCGGAGACCTTATCAACAATCTTCCATGGAGACTAACGTGAAAACTTTAACATTCTTATTAACCTTTTTTTTCAGCATTATTGCACTATCACATCCTGTGCCACCTCTTAAAGTTACAACAACCATTCAAGCTGACTGCAATGACCTTGCAGATAGTTCCTATGAAAAGCTAGAATTTAAGCTACAAAATATAGCAAAAATTAAATGTGCCAAGAATGGCCTATATCTTTGGGAAATAGATTTTCACACAGACGAATACAAATGCGTAAATGAGCAATTAAAAGGAACGGCAACGTATTCATGCATCTATTACTTTTAAAGATCGGAAATAAAAGTAAAGGGAGGGTCATTACACGATATGACCCTCGCGCCAAGTCCCAAACGGATATGGTAAAATTACGCGTTAGTTTTCACTGTTTGATACCAGTTCACGAGAAGACAAGTCTATTTCAGTATTTTTTTGCTCAGGCATTCTTTTAAAAAGTAATCGGCCTTCTCCCAAAGAGCAGTAGACCCCATCGATATGGCCGGTTTATTTTTTTTATAAACTTGATCTGCTTTAATATTGTGCTCTGTCCACGAATGCCCATCGTTCAAAACATTAGACAATAAAGGCAAAAATCGATCTAAAGCCCCAACAAATTGAGATTCCGCCGTTTCTTTTTTTTCAAAATCATGCCATAGCTCTAATAATTCATTCCCTAAAGATGTCGGTAAAAGACCAAATATTCTCTTGGCGGCGAGTTCTTCTCTTTCAAATTTTTTATCGTCTTCTGCATAAATAATTTGGTCACCTGCATCTATTTCCACAAGATCGTGAATTAAGGCCATTTTTATACATTTTAATAAATCAATTTCGTTATTAGCGTGCTCGGCAAAAATTAAAATGGCCAGTGCCAAATGCCAAGAATGCTCCCCTGAGTTTTCATATCGATTTTCATGATAATTTAGCGTTTTTCTATGAATACTTTTAAGTTTATCTGCCTCCTTTATAAAATCAATAAGTTTATCAATATTCATAATATTCTATCCTTCTTTAAATTTATTGTCATTGATCCCAGTATGTTAACTCTTTAGACATGAATAGCATATTCGATGTTAACTTTATTTTATTTTATCTTTTTTCACCATACCTATATTCTCCCGTGCCACTTTTAGAAGAATTCTCGGTTGAGAGCTGCGCTAGCGCGGGGGGATTTTGCCTGCGAGAACTGTCGCTCGACTTTTGCCGTGCAGTTTGAACATTGTTTGCCCGTGGCGCTGGGTGGAGGCAGTGGTGAGGAAAATATTTCGCTACTCTGTCGCAATTTGCGGGCGGGGGTTAAAATTTTTGGGGTGGCGGGGATGAAGCGACGTGAACATGGAGGGTGATTTTGCGATAGAGAGGAAAGTGAAGTGGTATGGAATTCTCTCTCTGAGTTTATTGGGCCAGGTATAGAGACAAGGTTATTTTACTGATTTATCTCAGCTAGACTTCTTAAATTTATAGAGAAATAATTTTTTGGATTTTACCATTTAACATTCGGAGGTTCTATGATGCGTTTACTTTTTGTTTTTATTCTCTCTACTTTTTCTCTCTCTGTCTTGGCCTGCCCAAATTTCGCTGGAGTTTATCTTTGTTCAGATTCGCAAGGGGGAAATTATTCTTCGACAATCACCCAAACTATTGTAGAAGGGGCCACTCATTATCTGAATACCACAGGAGAAGAGCAAGAGTTATTTATTGCCGATGGGCAGTGGCGCATGATTGAAGATGCAGAAGGTGATCTTAAGATGCAGGTTGTTTGTGGTGAAAAGCAGCTGCAAATCAATATCTTGGGACTGATTAACCAATCTGAAATAAAGTCACAAACTCTTGTTAGTCTCGATAGTCGGGGCAATCTCATCTCCACGACAGAATCGACTTATGCGGGACAAAACCTTCCCACCAGTACCGAAACTTGTATTAAGCAATAATTAAGATTCACGAATTGCACGAGTGTCATATTTTATGATGCCAATAACAAGGAGTTGATGATGATGAAGTTTGCACTGATTTTTGTCTTTTTATTAACCGGAGGAGTTTATGCGAAAGACTCTCTCTCTCAACCCATTATTGATATTGCTGGGCCAATAGGAGAACAGCAGCTGATGGGCAATATTGTCGATGATAAATTACCCCTGCGCAGAGAAATTATTGAAGCGGAAGTGCTACCAAATGGTGAGGTGGTTGAGATCAGACGTTACGACTATATCCTCGAGGATAATATGGCGATAGAAAGAACTCCTCCAGGAGCTCCGGAAGATGTCCAAGTAGATTTCGCAGAATTAGATGCAGCTTATACTCGCGATATTGACATTCCACTACGGAGGGAACTTTCGACAAAGGCCAGAATAGGTGCAGAGGGCAGAGTGGATGTTAATATCAACTCCTATCCCAATAAAGCGGTGGCAAAAATGACCTTTAAAAAAGGTAGTAGTAGTTTCTCGTGTACCGCCTGGAGAGCGAGTAAAAGAGTTGCTGTCACCAATGGTCATTGTGTTTACGACAAGGCCTCTAAGAAATTTCATAGCAGCGTTCGCCTTGATTTTGGGCATAGGAATGGTGCCTTTGTCCAGAGAGAGAATGCCGTCTTATTAGTCGTCTCGAAATGGTATCAACAAGGTAAATCGGGAGTGGATTGGGGTTTCGTTATCCTGAAAAAAAATGTTGCCAATAAGACAGGATGGTTTGGCACAAAAGGTTACAATAAGAGTTGGAATAATAAAAACTTCTGGTATGTCAGTCAGTATGCCTCTAATATGACCGCCCATGCTTTTAACACAAGCTATCAAACAAGAAATAAAAAGGCCGGGCTTATTAGCAAAACTCCTTATAGTAATCGAGCGGTTTTTCATAATGTCGACACTGGACAGGGAGCATCTGGTTCTCCCATTTGGTCCTATTGGAAAGTGGGGAATAAATATTTACCTTATGCCATCGCTGTTAATTTTGGTGGTTGGGGGCCACGAAATAATTTTCGCATGAATTCCTGCTCACCTTTTAAATGGGGAAAATGTGGTAATGTTGGGACACAACAACAAGTTTTTGTCTCTTCATTAGTCAATTTTATTAATAAGTATCCTTAATAAACCAAGTTAATGATGAGTGCTGTGTGGGGGGAGTTTTTTCTCTCCCCCATCCAGCAATTCTTAGGACGTTTGCGTTCCTTAAAAGCGCCGAGCAAAGACAGCTATCTTTTAGCGCCATTATTAATCCAATCTTTCACCGAGGCAATCTCATCTTCCGTCAGATAGGGGGGGCCATCCAGCGGCATTCTGCCACCTATTCTAAATTTTTTCTCGAGTATAAGCTTGGCAATGAGATAACTTTTTGTGGGATCACCATTGCCCGCGAGCACTCTTTTAACACCGCCAAAAGCACTACCCTCAATGCTATCAACTCCCACCAAATTCTCATAGGCGCGCTCGGGGGTGGACAAATCCAAACCAAGGGGAGCATTGGCACCAATATGGCATCCTACGCAACGGGTGAGAATATTTTTATGGATCGTAGTAAAGCTGACGACGTTACCACCGCCACCGCCACCACCGCCACCGCCACCACCGCCAGGAGAAGTTGGTGGAGAGGGACGCAGGTCTGCAGGGTCAATTTCTTGGGCGGGAATACAATCTGTATCGGGGCAGGGAAATCCCTTCACTTCCTTATGATGAAACCAGATCATTTGATTCGCCAAATGCATCGCCCCCGCAGTATTAAATTGCGCCTTATCTTGGGAGGTGCCCCCAGCGCTGGAAAAAGTTACAGAGGCGGCAAACACTGGCGCCGTGCCAAAGGAACCACCCGCGACAGGTGGAAGCGGTAGCGAACTCGCTCGATGCAATTCTGTGTTGCTTCTGCGCTCCCATGCGGGTAATAAATTTACTGGGGGGGCGGCAATTTGTAATTGCGCCTTATTCACAATTTGGTGAAAAAAATGAATAAAAACTTTTAACACATTTCTTTGCTTGACCTTTTTCTGAGCATAGAGCTTAAGAGCATTGAGAGCAGAAAAAAGTATCGCGACGTCATTAACTGAATATTTTGCAACGGACTTAAACCGGCCATCGGCGACAGAAAAATCTTTAAAAAGATCATCCCAAACAAGCGCTGCCCCTTTGACGTATTTTTCTTTTTTGGTAATCCGATACCCGTCCATTAAGGCACGCACCACCGCTGCCCGTTCCAGGGTTGTGCTGGGTTTGGCGATGAGTAATTCTTCTAGGGTATCGCCGGCACCTTGCAAAAAAGCACTGCGATCATTGAGTGCTCTGGCATAAAATGTATAGGCCTGGACTAAATGAGATTTTTCTAGCAGCGTTTCTGCGCTGGGCAGATCGAGGTCAAAATCCTCGAGAAAAGTCAGGTAGACTTGCGCCACCTCTTTGGCGTCCTGGCCTTTCATAAGGGCCACGACTTTAGCACAACGATTGTCTTGCATCAGCGGCAAGTTTTTTTGCATATTAATAAAATTGGCCACATTACTAATCGCCGCAAAGGCGGCATACATGCCCGCCGTATCCGTATAATTAAATTTTGTCTTTGCGCCTTTAAAATCAGCAATAAATTCATCCGTCTGGGTAATCGCCTGGGCACAAAGCGCCAGCCCGAAAAATCTCTGTTGCGCCCCCGGCACGTCATTCTTGCCTGGAATACCAAAACGGGCATCGACATTAAAAAGTTTAGACCATTCAATTTCTTTCATCAATGTCCAAGCAAAACTATGCGCCGTCGTGGTTTTAACAAACCCGTCTGCCCGCCATCTAAAATTGCCCAGGTCGCTCGGGTCGCCATTGCTGCCGGCATTAAATTGTGGATTGGCAAAGTCGTAAACTCGCTTGAGAAGAGCTGGATTTTTAAAGGCCTGCGCCTGACTTTTATCATCGCTCACCATGACCAGCATTTTTGCTAGCAGGTCCTTATCCAGAGTGATTGTCTCACCCAGACCCGATTGCATAACCAGAGCAGCAAGATTATAACGTGAATACCAATACCCCTGCTCTAAAACTTCAACAAACGACAAATCTTCAGCGGCGATATTAGACTGGCCATCTTTGCCATCACAGACAAGGCCAGGGCAATCAAATAATGGGCTATGCGAACCCGAACATCCCGTCAGCAAAAGAATTAATGAAATGATCATTCCCCTAAAAAATGTTTTCATTGTTAAACTCCCTATAGCCACAGTCGTAAAATAGCGATGATATCACTCTGATCAACGGTGTTTGCCGAGACATTTTCAAAGCTCGGCACGGTAATATTATGCTCTTCATATTTGACAGTTAATAATGTATTGGCATTAAATTGATACCTAAAGCCAAACCCATGGCGCATAAACGCATCACTGGTAAACTGATCGTCGAGAATAAGATGATCAAATTTATACAGCAGCATCCACTGGGGAGTGAGCTCCCATTTGAATTCTGCCAGCAGCCCCCTCGAAGTTTTATCCTTAACACTGGCACCATAGGTGGAAAGCGCCGAGCTGGGGATGATCTGATTCATGTATTTTGCGTTGACCGAGGTATCGTTTAAATAACGGGCAGTGACAACTTCAGTAAGCAGTGAGGCCTTAAATTTTTCGTGAATAAGTTGATCCAGCGAGATCACTCCATAGAATGACCAGGCGTACGGGTCGGCTTCACCGTCGACATTGGTATTGTGATAAAGCCAGCTGGCGCCCAACATCACTGGCAGCCCATCGGGGTTAACCCGTAAATTAGCAATCAGCCCGTAAGTTTCACCACTGCTCAATTTGGAAACTCCTTTCAACGTGCCAAAGCCTTCCATATAACCAAAATCAAAATGAATAAAGTCCAAGGGATCAAAGGAGAGCACGCCCCCCATTTCGTAATCTCTTAAGGAGGTGGACGTTTGCATTCTCGTATAAGTTCTATGCTCATCCGATAAAAGCCCGAAGGGCAAATAAAAGCGCCCCAAGAGAATAGAACTAGGCATAAACCATTTTTCGTCATTGTACTCCCACAGCGCATAGGTCTCTCTTGGCCCCGCTTGAAAAGCACCAAAATCATAACTTCCAAGAACAGAAGTATTATAACCACTCTCCTTTTCAAGCACCGGAACAAAGGCGGAAACTTGCCCCGTCATAAAACCCAATCCATTTTTTCTCAGACGGTTAGGTTTTTTAGTATCTTTAAAATAAAGCGCCCTAAAATCGGCATAATAACGATCGGTATCGGAATGCGTCCCCTCCTCAAGTTCTCGCGAGCCATAGACCTTGCCGGCAACTCGACGATGGCCCGCCCCCCAAGGACTCACATGGCATTGGATGCAATTGGATTTTTCGCGAGCGGCATACTCGGGACGGGCGGCGGCCGAGTTAAAGTATAAAAAAATAAAAGCGACGGCGATTAAGCCTACCAGCGAAGAAGAGTTCACCATCAACTTAGTGTGTATTTTTTTCATCCTTTTAACTCCCTAAAGTTGGCCCCTCCCCCATACTTAGCAGAGCGGCCAACACAATGCAACTAAAATTCGGGAAACCCGTTAACCTCTCCATGGTGGAACCAAATCATTTCGTTCGCCAAATGCATAGCTCCGGCACTATCAAAACGATCTTTTTCCTGCACAAAAACTCCATTCTTAAAGCTGACAGCAGCGGCATACACGGGCGCCACGCCATAATCTCCACCTGCGAGATGCGGAACGGGCAGGTTGGGATGACGATGTGAGAGGGCATCTGGTTTGCGCTCATAGGCGGGAATGGCGGCGATGGGAGGTGCCGAAATCTGCATTTTTGCCTTATTCAAAAGAGTATTAAAAAACTGGGTAAAAATAACCGTCAACTGTTCTTGATTAACGCGGCCACCAGCAAAAAGTTTGGCGGCATTCAAGGCGCCAATAAGCGCTGCCGCATCCTCCGTCGTATACGTGGTCTGCGTCTTAAAAAGTCCCGTCGTGGTAGAAAAATCCGCTACTAAAGCTTTATAATGGCGTCCCACGAGTTTCATATACTTTGCCGATGTTGTGACCCGGGAGACTTCGATCAAACCACGGATAAGATAGGCCAATTCAATTGGCCTAGCACTCCTTATTTTTGCCAGCTCATCACCCAGCGATTTAATTTTTGCAACCACTTCAGCTCGCTTATTAACTTGAGCAGCGGCATACCAGGTAAGACCTTGAATCGCCAATGACTTTTCACGGATGGTGCTGGGGGCGCCTGCCTGGGCATAAAGTTTGTCGGCAAATTGCAGCAGCTCTGCCGCCACTTCTATTGCCGGTTTTTTATTCATCATGGCAGCGACTTTAGCACAACGATTGCTCGCCATGCTTGGGGTGGACTCGGTGGCGATATACTGTGCCAGGTTGGCGACCGCCGCCAGCGCCACATATTGCCCAGCAATTTCGCTGCCATCAAAGGCGCTAGGATTCGTTGCCAATTCCTGCGTTTGCACTAACGCCTCAGCACAGAGTACGACGCCGGCGAACCTCTGTTGCGCCCCCGCCACTTTAACAGTATTCGGCGCGCCGAAATGAAAATCAATATTAAATTGTTTTGACCACTCGATCTCCTTCATCGCCGTCCAGCCAAAAGCTTCCAATGACGTTTGCTCGTCGACAGCTGGCGACCAACGAAAATTCTTAAAATCATTGCCATTTTGATTGCTGGCATTCACCCAAAAGGGATTGCCGGTATTATAAACTCTCTTCAGCAACGCCGGATTTTTTGGTGGAGTCGCGGTACTTAAATCATCCGACACCAACGCCACCATCTTTTGCACCATGGACATTTCCGGCATAAAAGTCTCACCATTTCCAGAGCGCATCACAAGATGCCCTAAATTATAACGAGAGTACCAATACCCTTGATCTAAAACGTGAACAAATTTAAATTCATTGGCCATGACGGCGGTGGCCGCCAGAGAAGCGCCAATCAGCATGCCCGCCTTTATTAGTTTTTTAACATTCATTTTCTCTCCTTGGTAGAGTTAGTAACCATCTATTTAACTTGCATTGGCCTTTATAAAGGTCAAAGTTTTGTACCTATATTTTCCCCTGTTTCTTTAGCCGGCCCAGACGGAATATCTTTGCGAGCATAGGTCTTGAGAACTTGCTGCAAAGTTTTTTTCGTTAAACAAGGCACCTGCGCCGCTGGCTTAGCCTGACCCACGACTAATATTAGAAAGGCCCTTTCATTAGAGGGACGCTCCAATAATTCCCCCAAAAATTTCATATTTTTTGGGGTGTAAGTTAAGCAGGCCAGCCCTGCCATATGCAAACTCGCCAATAAAAACCCCGTAGCGATGCCCACAGATTCATTGGCGTAATAGTTTTTCAACACCCCATTGTCGGCGGTCTTTGCAAAATACTCGGTAAAAATGACGATGAGATAGGGCGCTTCCGTAATATAGTCTTTCTTTTCATTGGTGCCAAAAGACTTTAAATCATTCAACCAATTATGATTGGGCCGATCGACATAGAAATCTTTTTCCACCAATTCGGCGGCAGTTTTTATTTTTTCTTTGACGGACGGATCTTCAATAATACAAAATGTCCAAGGTTGTCGATTGCCGCCACTGGGGGCCATATTCGCCATCGCCAACGCATTCTCTAAAATTTCCCGCGGAAAAGTTTCATCAGAAAAATCCCGCACGGTACGCCGCGCTTGAAAAATTTCCACCAAGTCCGACGTTGTCCGCAACGCTTCTTGTTCATTAAATTCTGCCGGCACAAACTTTTGCAGCATAAATCCTCCCTGGATAATGTGGTCACTATAAAAAAAATAAAACCATAGTTAAATTGAATTCTAGCTATACTACCCATAACCTTAAGCAATAGATACTAAGTCACCAAAAACACTGTCAGTGTCGGGAATATAATACCCGCTGTAAAGGTTACAAATGGCGGAAAAAGATTTTGACCTTTTTTCTTATCTTAAAAAATATTTTTAATAAACTCGGGGCCAACAATAATGATTTCTTAACCCTCAGAGACTGATCCTCTCGGGAAAATACTGGAACCGCCTGGGGCGGGTATGGACAATTTTTAAGTTTAAATTTTTTGCAAAGGTATATCCATTTTATCATGAATCAAGGCGGCGGAGATTTTTCACATAATAGCAAAAAGAGACTCGATATCTCTAAAAGCGCCATGCAAATTCGTCATCCTGTCATCGCTCATAATAATTCTTTATTTTACGCAAACGGTTTTTGGAATAAAGTCACAAAATTCGTTAACAAAATCAAACCACTTTGCGAAAATATTCCGTTAAAAACCAGAAAATCTATTAAATCTCTCAAATTAAAACCGAGAAGATTGCTAGTGAAAAAAAATAAAAACAAAAATTATTTCTTCAATTTTCTAGACTATTTTATACCGCAAAATAATATCCACATTTACGCTAAACACGATTTGTTCAAAGCTCGCGCTATTATTTCCGCCGGAATAATAGGAGAAATCATGATTGTTTATTATTTAGCAACTCAGAATCAATTCCCATCCGGCTATCTGGCCTGCTTTATCACCCTCATTGGGGTCGGTTTTTTATGCATTACTGGATTAAAACTCTTTAATTTATCCTTAATGAATTTATCTATAATAGTTTCACTTTTATTTTGGGCAGTACTGAATGCCTTTTTAATTATTCAACAAAATTATTTTAATGGCGTAACAAATTGGTTTATTCCTTGTATTTTAGTTAGTTATTTTATAGTTGGAACGAAATGGGCAGGGTTGTTAACATTTTTAACCGTTATCAGTTTTATAAGTAATTATTATCTTACCCGCGATGCGGGCCTGACCTTATCCAAAGACTGGGAACTCAATTTTTGGAGTATCAATCTCCTGACGGACCAAGTAAGCGCCGTTATTTTTGGGTATATCGTCATGTTTTTTTACAACTCATCAAGACTTCGGGTGGAAAAAGATTTAAAGAACTCACAAATAAAAATCACCGCACAACAAGAAAGCATGTATAAAAGCTCACGTCTTGCAGAACTTGGCGAAGTTGCCGCCGGTATAGCCCATGAAATCAACAACCCCCTAACGGTTATCCAAGGACATACTCAATTACTCCTTAAAAAAGTTAAGAATAATCAACTTGCCACAGACGCGATAGAAAAAAGTCTCCTAAAAATAGAAGAAACCTGTAGTCGAATAACAAAAATTATCAATAATTTAAATTCATTTAGCAGAGATGGAGACAATGAACCCTTTGAAGTACTCCCCGTTTGTGAAATCATGCAAGAGATGCAAACACTTTTTTTAGAAAAATTCAAAAAGAATCAAATAGATTTTAAAGTCGACTCCTCAGTTAAGCAACGAGTAATTCTAGCGAAAAAAGTCCAAATTTTCCAAGTTCTCATTAATCTCATCAATAACGCTGCAGATGCCATGGCCGAAATCGAAAATAAATGGATCGAAATAAAAATTATGCAAAATAACACCGAAACAAAAATAATGGTCATTGATGCCGGCCCAGGCATTGATGAGGCAATCGCCGACAAGGTTTTACTACCATTTTTCACCACCAAGCCTTTTGGTAAAGGAACGGGCCTCGGCCTCTCTATCTCCAATAATATTTTACTGCAACATAAAGGTCGAATTCAAATAGAAAAAGTTAATGGCCAATCATGTATTATTTTAGTTTTTCCCAACTCCAAAGACCAAACGATATCAGCTAATAAGACAGCTTAAACTTTGTAATCTAAAATGGTTCCATTTTCACAATAAAAATTGTCATTGTTGTAGAAAGGCCTGATGGTTCATTGCCAATATCAATTGTCATACTTCATTAATTGTATTAAATTGCCGTTAACTTTCGCCGCGGGAGAAATAGTAAAATTAATTCGTTAGAAAATAAAAACGAGAAAACAGAGAATTGAAAATAAAAAGCAGAGAGAATAGTGCCAACAAAAAAATCTAAAACCATACAACTAGACTTATTCACCAATCGCGGCAGGGGCGGTAGACGCACGGGTGCGGGCAGACCGCGCAGCATAGATTCTCTGCAATGGCATCATACGCGCCCCGAATTTAAATCCACTGAACCCCTGCATATCAATATCAAACTGATCAAGGGCTTGCCCACCTTGCGCGCAAAAAATAAATTTAAATTGATTAAGCGAGCGATTTTAAATGCGCGAGTGCGAGGTCTGCGCATCATCCACTTTTCCATTCAGAGCACGCATATCCATCTCTTGATTGAGAGTGAAAACAAACGCGAGCTAGGGCGTGGTATGCAGAGCTTTTGCATTAGCTTGGCGCGCAGTTTGAATGGTTTCTTAAAGCGCCAGGGCAAAGTCTTTGTGGAGCGCTACCATCTGCATATTTTAAAAACGCCGACTGAGGTGAGAAATGCTCTCCGTTATATTTTTATGAATTTCGCTAAACATACGCGCACGCCCCATCGCTTTGATGCCTACTCGACCTTGGTTTGTTTTCCGGATAAAATTAAATTGGGTCTGGCGCGGGTGAATACCTATGCCATATTTAAAAATAAATTTAATCGCCAAAAATATCAGGAATATAAAGAAGAAATGAGTTTGTTACTCGCACCCGCCCAGAGTTGGTTTCTTAACTTTGGTTGGAAACTTGTTAAGTGAAGAGTGGGAACTAGGCCCTAGAGGTTTTCTAGGTCGATTGTTGAGAGAGTCTTTAATCCACCCAACTTCACTAGCAGTACCATTTTCAAAGCTGCAACCTTTTGCAAAGTATTGCCGAATGACCCGAATTGAATCTTCCTTTAGGCCCCCCTCCCACGATCTGTAGGGATACAAAGATATATCCAACGACAGGAACTGTCAGTTTTATCGCTTTTTCGGCCATCTTAAAGAGAATCACCGCAATGATGTGTGCTAGCTTGGAACGATATCCTCAGGCCAATATTTCTATTAAATTCTTAGGTTTATGCGCACTTCATTTGTAAATATGGCCGATTAGTTCTGCCGAATTCAATTGAGGTTTTGCTCAGAATTTTTTTTCCAAATCATATTGATGTTACTAAACCAAAGATCGGGTCTTCAATAAGTTTGCGTTCCTTAAGGACAGTGTTCAAAGACCTTAAGTCCAAAGGTCTCAATTCAGAAAAAATTCTGATAGGAATAATGGATGGTTTACCAGGACTAGAAAATGTTTTTAGCGAAGAATTTCCAGGGGCAGTGACTGCCCGGAGTTGGGTACATTCGCTAAAAAATGGGAAATAGGAAATAGGGGGAAATAGGGGCATGACACTTTTGCACTGTGATCGTGTAAAGAAGAGCATAAACTGTGGTCACTCTATTAAAAAGACAAATTCATTTAATTTTGAGACTCTTTCAGAATGAAAAAACTTTCTCTTTTTGTTATCCTAACGAGTGGCCTGTATTTTACCTACAACCTATTTCAAAGAGGGGGAAAAGTTCAACCCTTGCCTTACAGAAATGATCAAAGAGAGGAACTTAATACGAATATGGATAAAGTCCTCGCAGTTATAAAGAGCAGTGAGAATGGGGAAGATAAAAAAAGGGATCACCTAAAGAGAGTATCAGACATAAAAATCAAGTTATCGAAATTAAACTTGAAAAAAACAAAAATGCCTTAATGAGATACTCGGATAATGAAGCTACAAGTGAAGATATATTAAGCCAGAGATCGACTGAAGATATTTACCAAAAAATCGAAAAGTTTTATAATGAGCTATTTAGTAAAAACTGGTCATGTTGCAAAATTAAGGGAAAATTCTTTGCAGATGACTTCAAGTTTCGATCAGGAAACCTTTTAATATCTATTTTACACCGAGAACTTGTAGAAGGAATTGAGAGATCTAGTGCTTCTGATACTTCTTTTATCTTAAATCTATCTACAAATGAAGGGTTTATATTTCCTAACGGCATTAAGTTAGAGTTAGAGAGAGTTTAAATTTATAATTATTTTCTGGTGGTGGTAGAAATGTTGGGAATAGCGTTTCGGTAGTTGCCCATAAGAACGATGGTTTTTGTTGACCAGAAGGGGATCAGAGTTTTTAGGACATCGCTCCAGTGAGTTTCGATCAGCAGAGAAATTGTTTTAATTTTTCTGCAATCAATATTATGCTCTTTTAAAAGTTCTATTAGATCAATTTTAGTGGGATGCCAAAGGCCTAATGGTGTAGCGTAGACTTGGGTAATTTTAAAATCTAACGGTGTCGTGGGGATGCCCCAAGCAAATTCTTGTTGGCAAGGGGTGGGAGTCAGCACCACATGACTGCCACAGGAGCTCAACAAAAAGAAAAGAGTGAGACCAATCGATTTAAAAATCATGGAGATTTGATTCCTTGATGGCATGGGCGGTGAAGCGAAAATTTTTCGCATTATACATGCCAAAGCTTAAGATGGTGAGGAGACGGTTAAAAAATGTTTGGTACTCTTCAATATACAGCTTCCCCACAAAGGAGAATCCTTTTTTTTTGAATTCGTCGTCGATATTAATGATATGTTCGGGTGGGTAATGCCCCCATGCATAGAAAACCACCTGGCCTTTGACCACGACTTTTTCGCTTTCACTCCCGCTGAGGGGGTTGGTGATAGCGGTGTTTTCTCGCGCTTGGAATCTGAGGGAGCTGCAACTGGTAAACAAAAAAAGAAAACAGAGTAGGTATTTCGTCATTAAAATCCGCTGAATTGTGGTGGTCGTCCTGTACGTAAGGCGTCCAGGCCTTCAAAATGGTCTTGGGTGCGTTGAGTGATGCCTTGGTAGGCCGCCAGCAAGTCTAAATGCGCGGGTAAATCATTTTTCTGGGACTGCTGTAACGCCTTTTTTGTGAGCGAGAGCGCAATGGGAGAATTGCCGGCGATTTTAAGACAGAGCGCGAGGGTGTCCTTGTCTAAGTCCTCTTTTTGCACGACGTGGTTTAAGAGGCCCATTTCATAGGCCTGCTGGGCATTGTAGATATCCCCCGTTAAAAACATTTCCAACGCCTTAGCATACCCCACCACCCGTGGTAAAAACCAGGTGCCTCCATCGCCGGGCACTAAGGCCAGTTTGCAAAACGTCTCGCCAAATTTGCTTTTCGTCGTCCCCATGCGGATATCGCACATCGCTGCCAAATCACAACCTGCACCGATCGCTGGGCCATTGATTTTGCCGATCAAAGGTTTGGAAAGCGCCGCAATCGCCAAGGGGATTTGCTGAATGCCCCTTTGATAGCGGACGCGTAATTCATTGGGTTCACCGGCAAACATACCGGCCTTTTGTGCCATCTCTTTGAGATCACCACCGGCACAAAAGCTGTCCCCTGCTCCCTGTAGATAGAGCACCCGCACACCATCATCGAGTTCGGCCCTTTGCAAAAGCTCCACCAGTTCGGTAATCATCGTGAGTGAGAAGGCATTGCGACTCTCTGGCCGGTGCAGCTCTATGCCCAGAACACCTAGATGAAGATGCTGCTCTAATTTTTTAATATGCCGATAGGACATTTATTTTTTCCTTGCTAAATACGCGTTTAAATATTTTGAGGTACTCAATTTATTGATTTTTTCCAGAATAAAAGTGGAGGCGTGGGCGAGTTTTTGCATATTCACTCCGCTCTCGATGCCCATCGACTGACAAAAATAAACCAGGTCTTCGGTGGCCAAATTCCCGGTCGCCCCAACGGCATAAGGGCAGCCACCTAACCCGCCAGCGGAGGAATCAAATTTCGTCATGCCCATTTCCAGGGAGGCCAGAACATTCGCCAAGGCGGTTCCTCTGGTGTCGTGAAAATGCATGGAAAAAAAGCTTTTGTCAAAATCCACAAATAATTCTTTTAAAATATTTTGCACTTGCAGGGGGTTGGCGCAGCCGATGGTATCCCCCAGGGAAATTTCATAAACTCCCATTTCTTGTAAACTTTTGGCGACTAATTTTAAGGTCTGCAAAGAGGTCTCCCCTTCATAGGGGCAACCAAAAACCGTAGAGATATAACCGCGTAGAGAAATATTATTTTCTTTTGCCATTTTGGCGACCTTTGTCAGGCGCTCTAAGGATTGTTCGATGGTGGCATTGATATTTTTTTGATTAAATGTATTGGAAGTAGCGGTAAAAATCGCGACTTCCTTAACCCCCACTTTTACCGCCGTCGCCAGACCCATTTCATTGGGAACGAGGCAGGGCAATTGAATGGGACTTTTTAAAAGTTCTTTACATTGTTCCATGAGTTCAGAACTATCCGCCATCTGGGGGATTTTTTTGGGATTGACGAAGGAGGTCGCCTCAATAGTTTTCAGCCCAGCGGCAATTAAGCGATGAATAAACTCAACTTTGTCCGCAGTGGCGATGATTTGTGGTTCATTTTGCAAACCGTCTCGCGCTCCCACCTCGGTAATATAAATGGCCTTTGGAATATTTTTTAACATTCTTTCTCTTTGTCAGTTTTTTCAGCGGCAGCGGGTTGCTCCAGCTCTTGAATATCTAAAAGGTCTACTTGTCCATCCACTAACTCTCCAGCAAAGTAATGCACACTCGTCACTACCCCGGCGCCTATCGCCTTTATGGTATGCTCCATTTTCATCGCCTCCATAACTATAAGCGGGTCCCCGAGCTGAACCTCATCACCGACCTTAACCAATACCTTTAATATTTTTCCGGGCATAGGTGAGAGCATATTATTGCTACCGGAGGATTTAGTAGACATTTTTCGAGTGGCCGTGGGGAGGGTGATACTGACATCGACGCCATCCACTAAGAGATGCTCGGCAGAAAAAGCGGTGAAAAATTTTTCGCCACCATTGCTAATAACAATGCTATGGGAAGTTTCCGCTTTTTTAGAAAAAATATATTTTTTTTCGTTGTAAATAAAACTAACTTCACCGTCACGATTATACAGCTGTTCAAACTCCACCAACTGGCGATTAATTTTTAATTGTTTTTTCATATATTTCTAAATCCCTCTAGCTGCTGCCAGACATTGGGAACGCGCCCCGACCCCGCCGAAGTCACGCTGGTAGCGGGCCGCGTTTTTAAAAGATAACTGGCAATCGACTTGGCGATATCATCTGTGCTTAATGGTCGCGGCAATAATTCTGCTGCATATTTTTCCACAAAATGGGTCAACGTATCCCCAGCTTGAAAGGGCGGGGAGTGCAAAATACGTTTTAAATAATCGCGATTGGTAACCACCCCCAAAAAGGGCACTTCGTCTATAGCAATAAGCATTTTAGCAATCGCCTGCTGGCGATCTGTTGCGTGGACAATGAGTTTCGCCAACATGGGATCGAAATGAATAGTCACAGTATTGCCGTCCTGCAGGCCAGTGTCCAACCGTGCGCCAATGGTTTGCGGACTGCCCCGATAGGCGATTTTCCCCACCGAGGGAAGAAATTCATTGTCGGGGTCTTCGGCATAGAGACGGACTTCTATAGCGTGGCCAATTTGTTGAATATCCTCTTGGCATAGATTTAATTTTTCCCCTTGCGCTACTTGAATTTGTAATTGCACGAGATCTATTCCGCACACCATTTCAGTTATGGGATGCTCCACTTGTAAGCGGGTATTCATTTCTAAAAAATAAAAGGAACCATCCGTATCGTAAATAAATTCAATCGTCCCCGCTCCCACATAATCAATACCGCGAGTGATTTGCAGCGCGATCTGCGCCATTTTTTCTCGCGTCTCTGGGCCTAACGCCACCGAGGGAGTTTCTTCAATGACTTTTTGATGACGTCTTTGAATAGAGCACTCTCTTTCAAAAAAATGAAAATGCTGACCGTGGGTATCTGAAAAAACTTGTATTTCAATATGCCGTGGATTTTCAATATATTTTTCTAACAGCACGCGATCGTCGCCGAAGGCATGCTGGGCCTCGCGCTGGGCACTCTCCAAGGCAGAAATAAATTCACTCCCCCGGCGCACAATGCGCATGCCCTTGCCCCCGCCGCCAGCGCTGGCCTTAATCAATAGCGGGTAACCAATTTTATCCCCTTCTTTTTCCAACAAGAGAGGGTCTAGCGGTTGGCCCCCCTGGCCCTGCGAGGGCGCTTGGTGAAAACCGGGAATAAGAGCCACCCCCAAGGCCGCCATTTTATTTTTACTGGCAATTTTATCTCCCATCAGTCTCATAGATGCAGCAGAGGGCCCGATAAAGATCATGCCAGCAGCACTCACCGCCTCTGCAAAATCTGCATTTTCCGAGAGAAAACCATAACCCGGATGAATGGCATCCGCCGCCAACTCCCGCGCAATGGCAATAATACGGGCACTGTTGAGATAGGTTTCTGCAAGAGCACCAGCGCCAAGATTGTAATTTTCATCCGCCAGGAGTGTATGCGGCAAATCCTGTTCCATCTCAGTATAGAGAGCAATCGTTTTAATGCCCATCTCGCGGCATGTTTTCATGATCCGCACGGCGATCTCTCCCCGATTGGCGATCAAAATTTTATTAATTTTCATTGTTTACCACCCAACTCGCCCTTCGCTTTTCCAGCAGCGCCGTCATGCCCTCTTGTCCCTCTGGATGAACTCGCCGCTCGGCAATCGCCGCGCAAGTATACGCGTTTATTTTATCGCTATCATGCTCCGCCGCCACGATAAATTGAATACATTTTTTTGCGGCAGCAGCGGCCAGCGGCGCCGCCTTTAAAAAATTATCCAAGACCAAATTTAAATAATATTCAATTTCTTCACCACCCTCTTCAATTTCATGAATCAGCCCCATATGCAGCGCTTTATTGGCATCAAAGGTTTTGCCAGATAAAAAGGTGGCGCGGGCGTGGGATGCACCAATTTTAGCGATCACGTAGGGAGAGATAACAGCGGGAATGAGGCCCAGCAAAACTTCGCTAAAACCAAATTTTGTTTTTTTATCCGCAATAACATAATCGCACACCGCCACCAGGCCAGCGCCGCCACCAAGAACATGACCGTGGACGCGGCCAATAACCGGTTTTGCCAAATGATTAATAGTGGCAAACATTTTTGCCAAGGTTTCACTATCTTTGATATTTTCCGCCCGAGAAAACTCAATTTGTTTTTTCATCCAATGCAAATCGGCACCTGCACAAAATGATTTGCCAAGACCTTGCAATAGCACCAATCTGACCGCTGAGTTTTCCGCATACAGCTCAAAAGCGGTGGTTATTTCTGCAATCATTTCAGCATTGAAGGCATTACGCAAAGCCGGCCGCTGCAAAGTTAAGCGAGCGATGCCCCGCTCATCAATTTCGCTTAAGATAAATTCTCCCATCCCTTTTTCCTTTTCTTTTTCCTTTTCTTTTTCTTTTTCTTTTTCTTTTTCTTTTTCGCTGCCATGATTACATTCTAAAAACACCAAACTTTGTCTTTTCGATTTCTGTGTTGAGAGAGGTGGCAATGGCGAGCCCTAAAATATCCCTGGTCTGAGCGGGATCGATAATGCCGTCGTCCCAAAGCCTAGCGCTAGCATAATAGGGATGCCCTTCATTTTCGTATTTATCTCTAATGGGTTTTTCAAAGGCGGCGAGCTCTTCCTCGCTCATCAGTTCTTGCCCTTTACTCTGCAGCGCCCCCTGCTTAATGGTGGATAATACCTCGGCCGCCTGCTCTCCCCCCATCACTGAAATACGAGCGTTTGGCCACATCCATAAAAAACGCGGATCATAAGCGCGCCCACACATGCCATAATTTCCAGCGCCAAATGACCCGCCAATAATCACGGTGAATTTTGGCACCTTCACCGTGGACACCGCCATCACCATTTTAGCGCCGTGTTTGGCCATGCCCTCGGCCTCATATTTTTGGCCAACCATAAACCCGGTAATATTTTGTAAAAAAACCAGCGGTGTCTGCCGCTGTCCACAGAGTTGAATAAAATGGGTCGCCTTCAGCGCCGACTCGGAAAAGAGAATACCATTATTCGCCACGATGCCCACCGCCTGGCCATGAATATGCGCGAAACCACAGATCACGCTCTGGCCATATTTTTCCTTAAACTCGTGAAACTCACTAGCGTCCACCAAACGAGAAATAATCTCGCGCACATCGAAAGGAATTTTACGGTCTTGTGGGAGAATGCCATAAATTTCTTCAGCGCTATAGAGAGGATCCACAATCGCCTTCTGCGCCGAGCGTTTTTGCAAATACCCACTTGGCCTAAAATGACAATTCTCTACGATATTGCGAGTAATCCACAGCGCCTCTTCTTCATTTTCCGCAAAGTGATCGGCGACACCGCTCTCGCTGGTATGCACTCTGGCCCCCCCTAAATCCTCCGCACTAACTTCTTCTCCCGTCGCCGCCTTCACTAGTGGTGGCCCCGCCAAAAATATTGTTCCATTGCCTTTGACGATAATAGATTCGTCGGCCATCGCCGGAACATAGGCGCCACCGGCGGTACAGGAACCTAAAACCACCGCAATTTGCGGAATCCCCAAGGCGGACATTTGCGCTTGATTATAAAAAATTCGGCCAAAATGTTCTTTGTCGGGAAAGACTTGGTCTTGTAAGGGGAGAAAAGCACCGCCACTATCCACTAAATAAATACAGGGCAAAGAATTCTCGCGGGCGATCTCTTGCGCACGTAGATGCTTTTTCACCGTAGTGGGTAAATAGCTGCCACCCTTGACGGTGGCATCGTTGGCGACAAACATGCATTCCACTCCATGCACGCGACCTATCCCCGTGATAAGACCCGCTGCTGGTACAGAGGTTCCATACAACTGATGCCCCGCCAGGGTGCTTAATTCGAGAAAAGGAGAACCGGCATCGAGAATTTTCTCAATACGCTCCCGCGGCAGTAATTTACCGCGCTCTCGATGGCGCGAAACAGCAGAAGCCCCACCCCCCTGCTTAATCAGGTCGTGCTGCTGGCATAATTCTGTTTTTAATTGCAGATGAAACTCTTTATTTTGTTTAAAAACGTCAGAGTTAACATCCACCTGGGTTGAGAGGATATCCACGACCTGGTCTCCATGGTCAAAGGTTGCTGGTAATGGGTGAAATTATGGGTAAGACGGCACCAAATTACAAGATGCAAGGGTTCATTTCCCCAACAATTGCTGGATTTGCTCCTTCAGATGGAAATGGCGTGTGGGCGCTGTTTTCTTGGGGGGCGCAGGGAGCGCCGCTGGTGCCCGCGCAGGACCTTTCCCCATATCCTTGCCGGCCTCTCTCAACAAGAGCGCAATATCTCCCCCAGCGGATTTTTCGGTCACCACATAGGCAAAAATTTTTCCTTTAATATCTTTATAAATGGCAAGGTAGGTTAACCCTTTTTTAACAAAGCGAAATTGCCCTGCCGGCAGTTGTGAGAAATCAAAATTTTCATAATTCACAGACAGCTCAGAGACCTGTTTACTGGTGTAGTTTTGTTCCAACACCAGGGCGGCCTGGCGAGGCCCAGAAATATTCGCAACGACGCCGTTATGCGTGGGGGTATTGTTAACAAGGCGCCCATTGCCCCCTAAGGGACGCTCTTTTTTACCACTCAATGATTTTCTACCGGATGGCGATTTTTGGCGGCGGTTAAGGCCCCCTGGGCCGCTGATCTGGGGAGTTTCCACATTTCCAGCCACCTCCTCAGCAGCATCCGCTGCCCGCAGTCTTCTTGCGCTATTTTTCCCCCCATTCTGCTGCCAAAGGTTTTGCTCGACACCATTGGCAGCGGCCCCCTGCTTATTTCCCTGCTGCGCTAACTGCTTTTGCAAATGAGATATTTCTGCCTTTAAACCCGCTTGAGAAGCCTCTAGCTTGGCAATCTTTTGCAATGGCCCCTGGGCGAGCAAATTCTGCGTCTCTGCCGCTGGGACTTTGTCTCGCCCGGCACTTTTGCTAGACGGTTGGTGCGCTTGTTTTAAAGCGTCGAGTTCGGCCTGTTTTTTCGCATAATTTTCTTGTAAGGTCGCCACATCCCTACCCCCCTTTTTTTGCGATAAATTTTCAGCTAACGGCGATCGGCCCTGTCCATCATCATCTACTGGTACTGGCAGAAAATCTCCCACAGGAGAATTCTTCTTGGCCATGGAGGGCGGGGGGACAAAGACTTTAGGCACCGTCCCCCGTTGCTCTTTTTCATTCGCCAAAGAGGAATTGCCGCCCGCATCTGGCGGCGCCACTGGCCTAAAAAAATAGGGTTTAAGTTGTTCCTCCTGCAACGCCTTTTCCCCCCTCTGAAAAACCTTACTCACCTCGCTGGCGTATGCAGTTGATGGATCCTCTGCCGCTGCGCCAGTTTCCCCCTGCAAGCTAGAGCCTATACTGGCCCAGAGAGAATCCGTTTTATCGAGAAAACGCTGCAAAATATTATCGTCGCGAGGACTGCTCTTTTTTTGCCCCTCTCTGACGTTAACTTGCATCGCCAGAGCAACGACTGGATCCGTCCAGGCCTCTGCTGCTAAATAACTTTTAAAATCCTTATTCTCAATGGCACAGACCACTTGTGCTCGCTCAGTGATCGCCGTGCGCGCACTCGCCACCACGGTTGGTTGGTAGGCGAGGGCATAATCCACCAATAATTGCTTTTGCATTCCCGCCTTATTTGACAGCGCCTGCAACGCCCCCACATTGTGCTCGGCCACCTGTATATCCGCGCAGAGCTTTTTATAACTTCTCTCCACCAACCGGCAGTATTCTTGCTCGCGCGCGACCAACTCTTGAATCTGATATTTGATAAATGTTTGCGCCTTTAAACCCCCATTGGCAAAAAACGTTTTAAGACTGCTCTGCAGCCATGCACGCACGCCCGCCAAATCAACCTCCCCACTGCTAGCAGCGGTACCAGGTGCCGCCCCCACATGACTGCGCACTAAGGTTCCCAAAAAGGGATCGGCCAAAATTAAAACCAGCAAGTTTTCGTCAAATTGCATGTCAGTGCCCGCGGGGTACTTGGCAAAGACCTGGTCCAGCCCTTGCGTAAGATGGGCAAAACTCTGATAAACTAATTGCCGCTCTCCCAATTGGCCCCGGAACCATTGGCGCGAACCAAAACCGCTCCTGCTCTGGAAATTTAATTCGGCAACCGCCCCGCGCAGATCGTCGACCCTATGATCGTAATCCTCTTGCATTTTTTTTCGGCGAACGCGATGCCGGGGATCTTCCGAGATAATATTATTAATAAGCTCTAAACTCTGCTCACTACAATTGATAGCGCCACTGAACTTTGCCCTTTGCCCAGCTAAACAGCTATTATTTTTATCCACCAAACCATTAACCAACGCCAGCTTACTATGCGCGGCCGCCCCTAAAAGAATCGACGCTTCGGCATAAATATTTTCTAAACTCATCATACGACTACTAATATTTTGTTTTATCAAAGCATCAATATGCTCTCTCGCCTGCTCTTTAGGCACTTTCTTAAACCCAAAAACATTGTCCTTTTGTTTATTCTGCGCTTTCAAACATTGGCAAAAACTTTTAAAATCGGGAGAGACGCAACTTTTATCTTGCACAAAAACCCCCAGTGACAAAGTAGGGTTATTACCGACTGGCAAGGCACTCAATTGATTCCCACAAAGAGGATCATGCGCTCGACCAGCAGAGCTAACCCGCGCTGGCCCGGCCGCGCCAAAAAATGAAACGGGGTCCTCGCTAAATTTCGCGTGCAAACTTGTAAAAATATCCGGAATCACCGCATTTCGCATCTGCTGGCCCAAAATAAAATCATCGTCGGGAGAAATCAGCTCAACATAATTATTTGGTCGCGCCAAAGGCCGCAAAAAATACATCCCCGGATCGCCACTATCCGTACTCCACACCAGAGCAGAAAAAATAAGGCCTAATAAACACAATAGACAGCGTAAAATATGATCATCCTTTTTCAACGGCAAAATACCCTTTCCTATCGGTAAAAAGGCCCCATTACTTGAACAAATTATTTTTTCCTCTGGCAAGCTCACGTAGATCTTAGGCAATGGGTAATAATCATCACTTCATTCAATTTGGAGAACTAAAAGTTAAATCAAATTTATATCCTGGCCGATAGATAAAGATGGCAAAAATATTTACAATTTTCATATTTTTTATTTCTTCTAAGGCCACTAGTCTTGATTTTCATCGGGCGTACAAGCACCGTATTCTGATGTTTGATGACTGCAAAAAGATAAATAAAAATATAGAGTCAATACATAGGTGTTCGTGATTTTTTTCATGATTTTTCAAGGATATCATTGAAAATATTTAAGGACGTGTTTCTTTTTCTATAATTTGGATCATATAGTTCATTTGAAAATAGTTCAATTTTACTTTTTAATTCGACAAAATACTTTTTTGACGATTTGATTAAATAATTTATAAAATGAACGGCCAACACCACTGAAACCTTAGACGCCCTCTGGAACGACAAAGAGAGAACTTGATCATCGGAAAGACTGTCTTTTCCTACCTCCAAGATAGAGCTTGTTGCAAGATGTGCAGCAATTGATGCCAACAAAAGGCTTTCGATAATATTTTCATCACTCGAAGTTATCTGATTAGCATTAAGTGAATTTTTACAACCTTTAAATATTAGCTCGATCTGCCAACGCAAACGATACAGAGGATAGATGAGGCAAGCTGCTACTTTTAAATTTGTACAATACCAGTGATAACATTTACCAGAAGGATTCCAAAAACCTACAACTCTAAGATTCATCCATTTTTTTTTATAAAGAACACTTCCTACAATTTCAATAATATGCCCTTTTTTCCTTTTTAATTTTATATCCGTTAGCTTTTTTCCAACGTGGCACGATGCCAATCCCTCCACAATACCATCAATAAAAATGGCAGAATTTGATTTTATCCGTGAAAGGAAAAATCCTCCAATTTTATCAATTGAAGATAAAAGACCGTAATCCCAGTAGCCTAAATCAAATATTATTAACTTCCCCATAAGAGATTTTAAATCGGGAAAACACTTCCTATCGCTAGTTGAAGTTGGAGTCAGTTTGAACCAAGTCATCACGCCACTAAATAAATCAAAACAGGCATGCCATTTAATACCTGCAGTTGTTCTGGTGCCAGGATGACTAACTTTGGCCCCATCCCATAAGCTTATTGAGCTTGAGTCGATTAAAAGTACTCCTGAAACATTTAGTTGTAATAAGATTTTTCCTCCCCGAAAAACTACCTGAGATAGCCATTTTATTAAAAGGCAAATCAAGCTTCTCAATAATTTTTTTAACCTGTTTCTGGAAAGTCTCTCCCAAAAACTATGCCTTTTAATTTCCGTCCCAAGTTGTGCCATCATGAATCTTCTCATGGCCTCAATTGAGTGGGTTTTTGCATCACCAAGAAAACAAAAAACTAACGCAACTATAAAATTATGAGGGCAAATTTTGGCCCTCGCATCACTTACTGGGATTATTTTATTAAAACATTGTTTGATAATCTTAAGGCTGCTATCTTTTTCCATGGTGAAACTCTCTCTTCCTTAAAAGTTATTTGCGGAACAAATAATCTATTAAAGTTGTCGGAGTTTCACCATTAATATTTTCAATTACTTACAATTCATTTCAAGGGAAAAAACACGAACACCTATGAGAATCTATGTATTTTAGTGCTAGAGGTATATCTGGCTTGGGAGTATTGTTACTTCGCGCTAGCTCTATATAGCGTTTAATAAGTTTTTCATTGCCATTTTTTAATAGTGAATTAATGTAAAGATTATCTTTCCAACCATCGAGTTGAGTTAACGTCCAAGCGGCATTTGCGCTATTTTTACTAATTAGAAGTTGAGTTACGTATTTAATTAACTCTGTTCTTTTTTGTGGGTTTCGATCTAAAAATTCTAAAAATTGATCATATCTTTCACCATAGCTATCAATTAAAAAATTAAAGGCGATCTTTGGAGTAAATGTATCTTCAACGTCTTTAATTTTTTTATGTATGGCCTTTAAAGTATCGGCAAAAGTTATAAAACGAGCACAAGGAAAAATGTCCTCTCCTGCGCTCAATTCTGTTTTTTCTGATAGGGAGAGCATTTGTTTTAAAGTTTCTAATGAGACGTTTTTACATGTAGACGTGGGGCGCTTGGCCATATCAACTAGTTGCTTTAATACTTTTGAGGGAATACTAAAAGAATTATTTTTTAAAGAGATATTTGCTTTTTTATATTTTTTTACTCTGGCGCTTGCAACTTTTACTCTTTCTCTGAATTCATTACTTAAATCATTGTCTTGGCATGAGAACTCAACTAAATTTTTCCATAACGCTTCTGTTCTGGGTGCTGAAGATTCAACAAAAAAAATATCATGACCTGCATTTATTGCCTTTACTGCAAATATCATACTTTCGTCGTTGAATTTATCTTTTAGCGAAGCTGGCCAATTCTTGACCATTTTTGCTATAGAGTCTTTATATTGATCGATCATAAACAGAGGATCTGTCATGACAAGACCTTTAAATCCTACTTCATTTCTTAATTTGTGCAGCCATTTTTTGGAAAATGTCGCAAAGTTATTTCTATCCACATTACTATTGTACAAATGTGTCGTCATAAGTAGGCCACTATGATTCTTATAACGTTTGAATATAGGGAGATACTCCTTATCTACAATGTCTTCTGCAACTTTAACGTCCAATGAAGTGTCGTGGAGATTAAACCCACTAGGTGTGTAAGGAAAATGTTTTATGGTTGTTTCAAGACCTAGCTCTCGAAGTCTGTCCATTACAATATCTACCCTCGGGTTTTTATAGGAGTCTTCACGGCCTAAAGTTTGCGTAATCCCAGTCTTTTTATTCACCTTTTCTTTGCCAAATTCAATTGTTGGCCCGAGCGGATTATTAATTCCTACTGCTTTTTGTAGACCTCCACTTATTAAGGCCATTTTTTCATGACATAGAACGGATTGGTTATCTAGTTCGCTTAATAATCCGTCTCCCATACCTAGTCCGACCCTTTTTATATATTGGTCTCCTCGTAGCGCCACATGATCGACGCCTATTAGAAGAGGTAATATTGATTGATTTTGTAAAACATGGTTGGCTTTTTTTATTTTTTCAGGGTCGCTGGATTGATACTTGGGAAGAACTCCCGCAGGTTGAATGCGTTTAACAAGTCTATCGTAAATCGGGTCTATGGTATATTTTGAGTCAAACCCATCAACATTGATATACATAATACTACCCATTTTTTCTTCCATTTCGCGGCATTGATCGAGTGGAATTTGAATTTTTTCTTCACGCTCCAATTTTTGTGTATAGTTATTTTGAATTTTAGAAAGTGTATTTTTTGGTATAAGGAAAATTAGCAAAAATATTTTAATCATCGAAACACCAATATTTTTTATGATTTTTTTTAGAAATTTTATACATCAAGACTTGAGTTTCTTTTGTGGTTATTAACTCAATTGTAGTAGTGTCAATATTCCCTTTAATATAGTATCTATTTCCAAGAAGAGTAGCATAGGGTAGGGGGCCTCTTATGCGGGACTTATTTTTAGCCACAAGATTTAATTTATTTGTCAGCTTCCTCGCCAAAGCAATATTTTGTATAGCCGGAGGGATTTTATAGGCTTTCAGGGCCTTATTTACCTTCTTCGTGCAGCGTTCATTCGCAAGTGAAAAGCCTGAATAAAAGAGAAAAAGTAAAGCGAGATGAAATTTGACTATATCTTTCATAGTTATTTATCGGTTGAAAGTAAATAAAATTAGAATTTGTTTGATCAAAATGCTTAAAAGAAAAAAGGTCTATCGAGGATTTCAAGCGATTATGGGGTTTTATTTCGGTATTACAACATTTGTAACCAGACGATATGACCATTTTTCACTCATAGAGTAAAATGGTCATAATGAAAAATATAAAACGATCTCTTAATTCAGAAATTAAACACTTGGCACTGGATAACAATAAAATGGCGCTTATCAGTGGACCAAGACAAGTAGGAAAGACCTATGCGGCTGGACGAATTTCAAAAGAATACTACAAATCACAAGATTATCTAAATTGGGATAATATTGAGTTTAGAAAAAAATGGCAACAATCCCCCACCGATCTGCTAGGTGGCGATTGTATAATTTTTGATGAAATTCACAAGGCCAAAAATTGGAAAACAACACTGAAAGGAATTTACGATCATAATAATGAAAAAAAAGCGATTATCGTAACCGGAAGTACACGATTAGAAACTTCTCCAAGAGGCGGAGATAGTATGATGGGGAGATATTTTCATTTTAGGCTACACCCTCTTTCACTTGGGGAGCTAGTTTCTCCCAAAATAATATCGCCGGACAAGTTTTTATTGATAATTTCAATGCTCCCATGGAAAACAAAAAAATTAGAGAAAGATAAGCTTGATACATTATTCAATTTTGGTGGTTTTCCTGAACCATATCTAAAAAAAGACATACGTTTTTCAAACCTATGGCAAAAAGGAAGACTAGAGAAACTTATTCGAATAGATTTAAGAGATATCTCTCGTATTCTTGAACTTGGGCAAATGGAGGTCTTTTGTTCCATTCTTCCAGACAAGATTGGGAGCATTCTCTCCATTAAATCACTATGTGAAGATATGGAGGTTTCCTATAATACTATAAGAAACTGGCTTAAATACTTAACGGCTTTGTACTTTCTCTATGAAATAAAACCATTCTCTTTAAAAATCCCAAGATCAATTAAAAAAGAGGGGAAAACCTACCTCTGGGATTATAGTGTCATAAAGAATAAAGGCGCTCGTTTAGAAAATATGGTGGCGAACCATCTTTTGAAGGCAGCTCAATACTGGACAGATCTAGGTTATGGTGAATTTTCATTAACTTTTTTCAGAGACAAACAAAAAAGAGAGGTGGACTTTGTGATAACTAGAGACGGAGCTCCTTGGGCCATGTTTGAGGTTAAATCGTCCGGAGACCACTTTTCTTCAAATCTTGAATACTTCAACTCAAAATGGGACACTATAAAGCTGAGTATTTGCCTAACAATGGATGATAATATTTTCAAAAAGTATGGAGAAAATAAGTACAGCATCTCAATGAGCAATATTTTTTCAATAATGCCTTAATTTCTCAGAAGTGGAGAAGGAAGAGATTAATTTATAGATTGTATCTAGGCCGTCGAAACCCTAGGGCTCCTCTCCTAAAGAGCTAAATGATATTACATTAAAAGTCGAATTTGAAAAATCTCGCGACACCGGATGGAAAGATCATGAGAGATGGTCCGTTAATTTAAGTATACTAAGTTCAAAAAGTTTAGAAGTTATTGCTGGTCCCGCCCAAAGTCATTTAATGAGGAATTTAAAAAATAAATATGCATTCTCTGAGTCGGTTCCTTCTATTGAACTCTCTTATAATATTGAAGGGGCCCCATTTTTAACAAACATTATCTGTAATAGTTTTTCTTAAAGTCCGCCGTAATAATTCAGAAGCGTTGAAAATTAATTCTTGCAAGGACACATTTGTGCCACATGGTTTCGAATATAAAAAAATCTAATCGTAAATGTTTCGAAGTGAATAATGGTTTTTATGTTGGAACACTTTAGGCTTGCCTAAATTAAAAATATAAATTATATGTTTTACTCAGATCAAAAAGTTGCAGTTGTTAGTAGAATCCAGGTTTCTTTCAATCTTCATAATTTTTTTTCATTACCATTTAAAAGTTTTACTAAGCCTACTTCACCTAAGGGAGTAATTCCTAACGATAAAAGTTTGTTCTCCAATGCCCTCATTTTCTTAAGAACTTCAGATCTCTTGGGCCCAGGTCTTTCGCCATTAAGTTGTGTTCCTAGCCTAATGAATTCTTCACGGTCTTGCTTAATGGTAGAATTATTATAAAATTCAATTAGCCATTCAAGATCCTCTTTTCTCCAAAGATCTAGTAATAGCTCAGGCATGTAATAGGCATATTCTTTTCCAGCTAAATTAGAACCATGCCAGATCGGATAATCTTCTTGATCTAGTCCAATAAAAAAAGGAATTATATAGAGATTCATAAACATGGCCTGCCGCATTTTTATGGTGGCTTCTTTGTAGTTTTTATTTTGTAAAAGAGCGAGCCCCCAAAAATGGTATTGATGTGGGTCCCCAATATCATTGGGGTAAGTTTCGTCATACCATTGAAACGATTGCAAGGCCCCTTTCAAATCCCCCATTACCAGGTACATTTGCCCCAGGAGGTATCTTTTACCGTACCGGTCACGATCACCTGATTTTAATGTTTTTTCGTAACGTCGAATTTTTGCACGTAGTTTTTTCCGATCACCACTACAAAATAAATCCATCTAGTCTCCATTTTTTCAGAAATTATTTATTATTCTATTTTTGTTATTAAATCCTTGTCAATATGACATATTAAAGTCTGTTTAAATAGTAAATATATATTGTTCAATAATTCTAGTTAACTGAATTTACCCCTGAACAATTTATTATAAGATTGATTGCTTTGATGCCTCCTCCACGAAAAAACTGTATTAGCTCAAAATAATACCCTAATTTTGGTCTTAAAGTAGTAAAATTATTGTAGCCCCGTATATTTCCCCCCTCTAAGGCAGGTATAAACCTAATTTTTTGTTATTTGAAATTGAAATATGGAAATTTCTATTTTTTGAAAATTGGAATACGCTGTTTATCCGTCCTATACTTTTTTTTGATCAATCATTTTCAAAAAAAATCTTTAATGTTTCAAAAATGGGAGCATTCATGTCCTTGTCGTTTTCAAATTCCCTTAAATTTTTTTTTGAAATCCATTTGTGTTCTGAAATTTTATTGACCTCTCCTTGAAAATCACCTTCTGCCTCAATTTGAAAAACGTAATTTTTGACAGAATTATTTTTCCAAACAAATTCATGAACAAGCCTTGTTATCTTAAGCAAGTTCATATTCGTTTCCTCTTTCAACTCTCGTTTAATACATTCTTTAATTCCTTCTTCCGCTTCAAGATGTCCACCTGTAAGATCCCAACTGCCAGGAAACAATCTTCTTGTCTCGGATCTTTTTTGAATGAGTACTTTAAATGAATTCGGATCATATATTAAAAAATCAATCACAATTTCATCAAAATTTTTACGATCTTGTTTTAGGTCAATATTCCAAGACATTTTGTTCACCTTTGGAAATCTTTGTTTCGATATCCATAATTACGTTAATGTACTGATCAATAGTTTCTTTATCTTTTTCAAAATTATAAAAGGTGGGAAAAGAGAATGCTCTACTTTCCACGTCCTTTGCAACTGGAACATCGGCAAAGAGGTTTGATATTTGAACGAAATTAGACATATAAGGAATGGATGTTGTGGAACTATATAACGGCATTTTCGAAAGAACACCTCCTGAGGGGGCAGAAACTTCAATTCCGCAATCATTCATAATCTTAATAAATTTATCTCGACCAAGTTGAGGAAAAACGGACTGATTATAAAGAGGTTTCATTCCATACCAAGCACCCATCTCTACATTATCGTCCACAAAATGTGGAATTATAGACTTCAATTTCTTTTGAATCATTGAATTGAAATAATTTAAACATTTATGTCGATTTCTTTTTATTTCAGGAAAATTTATTAAAGAATGGTAGGCGACAATAGCATTAAAAGGTGAAAGTCTTAGTTTTAAACCAAAGCCTGTAGGCCATAACGTATTTAACTTCGGGTCCTTAATTTCTTCCTTACAACGATCACGGTAATGCCCCAGAAGAGTTGCTCTTTCATAAAGCTTAGTTTTGTTCGTAACGAGTATACCTCCTTCACCAGCAAAAATTGCTTTATTCGTTTGCAACGAAAAAACACCAACATCTCCCATAGTACCACAAACTCTTCCTTTGTATTTACTTCCATGGGCATGGGAACAATCTTCAATAACATATAAATTATATTTTTTTGCGAGACTTAATATTGTATCCATTTCTGCAGGATGGCCCCATTGATGAACGACCGTAATAGCTTTAGTTTTTTTAGTGATGAGTTTTTCAATTTTACGAGCATCAATACAGCGGGTTTTTTCATCGATATCACATAAAACTACTGATCCTTTCAAAATATAAACGGGGCTTAAAGCAGCATGGTAAGTTAATGCTGGACCTATGACCTCATCGCCTTCTTCTATACCGATGGCAAAATAAGCTGCAAAAAGTCCAGAGGTTCCAGAATTAAAACTAAGCGAAAATTTAGCTTTATTTTCTAAAAAATCAAGAAAGGCATTTTCAAATTTTTCTATAGGACCAGTTTTTCCTTTAATACCAATGTCTAAATTTCGTTGTACTATTAAGTCATTCAATTCCTCTTGGGAGGCAGCAGGTGGCCATATCTCATGAGGATGCTCAATATTCACTCGTCTTAACTGATTGTTTTCCATTTTCTTTCCTTCCTAGTTTTTGCCATTGTTGACATAAAAAAATTGATAAAAAATATAAATAATATTAATGAAACAGGAAATAACATCTGCACCATTGGTCCCGAATGAAAACTTATCATTAGTAATAAGCTCCCTATTACCTGTCCAATATCTGCAGAAAGGGATAGCAAAACCATTGCATTTCTTTTTACAATTTCAATTTCTCCTTTTAATGATTGCATAATTACTTTTGAGAGAAAGGGATAAATAAAAGCAGGCAAAATAGCACCACCAGCTAATAACAAAATAGAAAATAACAATGGAGATGTGGTAAACAGGGTGCAATAGATTAAAATCCCTTGCAACATGGTGGAGAGACCTACAATGAGAGAACTCGTCTCATTTTTAGTATTTATTCGATTTAGAAATATTCCAATGAGTAGTTGCGAAAAGGAAAAAAGAAGTGGATGAAGAGTTAATGTGAGAATTAATACTTTCGGATCAATTAAACTACTATCGGATCGAATAGTGAAGGGAAGCTCTACTATCCATATCTTAAAAATCACCAAACTTAATAGGTAGTAGAGAAATACCTTCATTATATTATAATCTTTTAAAAACCATGCCTTTGTTTTTGAAAAATTAGGTAAGCTTTCTATTGCAGGTAAAGTGTTTATTGAGATTTTTTCTTTTGGTAAAAAATAAATACAGGCAAAAGAGGGAAGAAGGCAAATCACAGTACCAAATAATTGAGGGTGAACAAATTCAATGACTAATGAACCGAGAAAAGATCCCAAGGCCATTCCAATGGCAACATAAACTTGTCCAAAGGTCGCCCTTTTTGCTCTTGAGTTTGGACATTCATCATTATGATAAAAATTAATCAGCCAAATTTGATTTAAAGGTCGTAATAATCCTGTGGATCCGCCTTGAATGGCCCTGAGGAAGGATAGGTATAATAAATCGGTTGTAAAAAAGCATAGAGCACTTGCAATCGCTTGGATAAAAATCGTTAGAATGAGGGTTTTTCTAATATTCATTCTATGGATAAATGACAATGACTTTATTCCAACTAAAATGGAGGCCACATAAAAAATTCCTAAAGTCATGGAAATACTAGCGAGGTCTATGGTTTTGGATTGAAGGATCCAGGGTAAAGCGATAACCATAAGTTGAATTGAGTATCGTGTTAATAGTGAGGGGAGATAAACCATAAAATTATTCATGATAAAACTATCTTTTTATAACTGCTATCGATTATATCCATAACTTCCAATTGACGACTTAAATGTTTTTTTTGTTTGGTTAGGTCACTAGAATAGAAAAAAGAGTTAAGTAATGTTGCTACAGAATAAGTTTTATAATTATCATAGTGATACTCTTTTTCTAAAATTTTATCTTTATTGAATAATTTAAAAGTTTTAGGAGTAATAATCATTGAACCATTAGATCCGACAATATTTAAAGTTTCTTCGTTTTTAAAATAATACCGACTTAAATTAATAACCCCATGTAAATCATCTTTTTTATATTTTAAAAGAATCGTGGCGATGTCCTCTACCCTTTCATTCTTAGTTTCAAGATGACTAAAAGAAATCGCGCTGCGAACCGATGAAGGACGACCAAAAAACTGAATAATAACGTCCAAGGCATGATAACCAAGGTCTATAATAACTCCTCCACCAGAAGTCACTCTTCTCCCTCTCCATCCACTTTGATTATCCACCAAAGTTGTAATTTCTACATGATTTTCAAGTAAGGAGTAATATTCCTTTGCTTGTTTGCCATTTGCTCCAATTATTGCCAGTTTAATCTTTTCCACAATTCCCTACTTTGTTTTTTGCTTAACTCAATTCACTCTTCCCTGTGAATCTAATTAAATAATCAGGGATTCAATGAGTGAGAAAAAAGGTTTAAATTGTTTTGTATGTTACAACAAAAAAAAATCAAGGAATTTTATTTTAAATTTCAAATATGAAACACAGCGAAGAAACTTTAGATAGTTGCAATTACTTGATCCCGTCACTAAAAAATCGCATGAGAGTAAGAAAAAATTCATGTCCTGTACTGCTTGTGGATTTAAAGGATTACTCAAGCTTTTATGATGGACGCTCTTATCTCGCCGATTGCAACCTTAGTAAAGGCTATGCTGCTAGCTTGTTGCACCATCGCTGCCGATGGCCTCCACTGGGCAGCATTCTAAGGCGCTGAGGCAATCTTTAATTTCTTCTGCGGTTATTGGTTGCTTTTGCACATAGGCATGACCATCGGTATCGTTCATTGCAAAGAATTTGGGGGCTTCTACTACGCAGGCATCACAAGCAATGCATTGATCATCAACATAAAATTTACCAATAATATTTTGTGGAAACCTGGATTCCTTATCGGCCATTAGAGGACACTTTCGTTATAAACTTTAACTTTGACCTTTTCTTCTAGGCTTTTTAAGACTTGTTCATTAAATGTTTTAGAGAGGGCGTTGGCGAGGCCTGATTTTTCTGTCGCCGGATCAATTTTTTTATTTTCATCAGCGCTTTTACCTTTTTTGTTTTCTTTAGCTGGAAAAACTTGGGCCATGGTAATAGAGGTGGCATCCTCTATGATATAAGGATTATTAGTAGATTTCTTTTCAAAAATTTCGCTGAGCTTATTTTGCGGTAGAGTAATTTTTCCAGTGGCCCCTTCAAACCTATTCATAAGCGCCTCTTTTTCAAAGGAAAACTTATACTTTCTTTGTAATTTCTGGATGGCAGATATATTATTGGTTTTAAAATCTTGGGTAATTTGACTTTTTAGGGACTCTGCTAGTTTTATACCTTCAGCATTTTTTTGTTTTTGAATGAGTTCACGAGCTAATTCTATTTTATGGTCATCAAGCTTGGCGATAACCGCATTTTTTTTGTCTTCGAGGTAAATAATATGCTGGCCATAATCTGTTTTTAGCGGCTTGGAGATGGTGCCCGGCTTTAATGAGAAGGCCACTTTTTCAAAGGCGGGAACCATACGCCCTTTGCTAAACCAACCGAGATCTCCGCCTTTTCCTTTGCCCGAAGGATCTTGAGTGTATTTATTCGCTAATTTTTTAAAGTTGCTAGGGTTAACTTCTTTGGAAATTTTTTCTATCTCCAATTTAACAGCATCATCTTTTTTCCCTTTACCAGTAGTTAAGAGAATATGTCGGGCTTTGATCTGCTCTGGTTTGTTAAATAATCCTTGGCGAGATTTAAAGATGGTGGTAACTCTTGAGAGGTTTTCTGCTTTAGCTAAATAATTGTCAATCTCTGTATTGCTCACAAGAATATGGGTTTTTAAATCCGCTTTAGAAATTTTAACTAGGTTTGCTGCTAACTTCTGTTTTTTAAAACCTACGAGGTCGGAAATATAATTGTCGGAGAGTGGGAAATTACTGAATATGTTCTGAATATTTCTTACCATGATGTCAGTTTTCACATTTTCTTCATAGTCACTAGGAGTCAGCCTATTCTGCGCCAAAATATTTTTATAAAGGACGACATTAAATTGTTTATTCGTTTGAAAATAGGGTTGTTCTTTAATGGTCTGTTTGATTTCTTCTGGGCCAGGATTGATACCTAATTCTTCCGCAAACTTAATCATAAGTTTTTGATTGACGAGATTTCTTAAGGTCGCGGGACGAATTTTAAAGTCCTTGATTTGCTTGGCAGTTAGATCCTTGCCACCAAATATTTGTGAATAAAATTTAATTTGTCGATTGTATTCAATTTGGAATTCACGATATTTAATGGGTAAGTTTCCAACTTTGGCTATAGTGTCGGGTGAGCCTTGGAATGATTGATATCCACTGAACATAAATGAAACGACTATCAACCCAATAAAAGCCGTCGCAAAAATACTACCTGTCTTATTTGCTGCCATCAAATATTTCCTTATTTAATTCGTATCAGTGGATTATGCCCCAGGGCTTAATAATCAGTAAAGTATATTGATGACTTAGATGATTTTCGTTAGTCTATAATATGTAAACAAAACCAAATTAGGGTTTTAGCAGGGGCCATATTTTACCTTGCGATGCGTGAGGTGTTCTTTGAAGGTTTTAGACAGTGAGCAAAATCGATTAAAGCTGGTGCTTAATATTCTTGTCGTGGTGCTATCTCTTTATGGTGTTGCTAAACGGGAAATGATTTACGATGAAACTTCGCAATTTGAAAATTTGCTCATGGATTTTTTTGGCCCAATGCAAAGAAGTGTCACCTTCTTAAAGAGAAAAACCGGATCTTTGTTGGACTATTATGTGTTGAATATAAACGCTAGTAAAGAAAATGGTCAACTGAGAAATAGGGTTGATGAATTGCAAAATAAAATTTTTCAACTTGATGAAATTTCTAAGGAAAATAAACGATTAAAAGGCTTGCTTGACTTTAATACAGATGTAAAAGGCAAAAAAGTTTTAGCACAAATTGTCGCTTGGGATGCCTCATCTGACTATAAAGCTATTCGCATAAATAAAGGTCAAGCGGATGGCATAAAGTTACAATCACCTGTGGTAACGACAAAAGGACTGGTTGGTTATATCTTTAGGTTAACTGATAACTTTGCCGACGTTCTCACCATTTTAGATGCTAATAATAGAGTCGATGGAATAGTTAGTCGTATTCGGTCCCATGGAATTATTGAAGGGTTTTCCGGTAATAAATGCTTGATGAAGTATATTGGTCGAACTGAAGCGGTTATTCTCAATGACATGGTGGTAACTTCAGGCCTTGGCAATATATATCCAAAAGGCGTTCTCATTGGCAATGTCTCTCGTATCGAACGAGAAAATTATGGTATCACCCAGTATATAGAAGTTACCCCTTCTGTCGAATTTAGTAAGCTAGAGGAAGTCATTGTCTTGGTTTCCGCTGAAGCCAGCAAAATTAAAAAGGAATGGGAAGCCCTGGATAACTCAGAGGAAAAAGAATGAGGTTTCAATTGAAAGATATTTTACCCCCTTTTTTAATTACTTTGATCATTCTTGTGGTGCTAGAGATTGTATCAACTGCCTTTTTGCCTGTTATGGGAATAGTTCGCTATAGGTTAACTTTTTATGTTTTGATCATTTTATTTATGGGATTTAAGTTAGAAACTCCCTATTTACCAGTTTTAATTTTAATCCTTAGCTATGTTCATTCCTTCTTTTCTATTGAGGGGTGGGCAATGGGGACATTGGCAGGGGTTTTAGTTTGTGCCATCATTTCTTATTTAAGAGAGTTAATTCATTTTTCTTCATTCATTTTAACTATTTTTGTGACACAAATATTTCAAATAGTGTGGATTCTTATTGTTTCATTTATGGTGTACATCCAAGGAGGAGAGTTTCCTTATCTGGTAGCAAAATTTTGGAGATTTATTCCCGAAAGTATTGCTCTCTCGCTTTTTTCACCATTTTTCTTTTCAGTTCTTGATAAAATTTGGAAAAAGTCAGGAGAGGGTATCTTGAGGGAAAATACATAATGTTTGGTGAGGATGAAATTGTAAAGCATCATAAAGGCCGCGCAGATATTATATTCAATATTATTATTTTTTCATTTGCCATTATTTTAGGAAGGCTTTGGTATCTACAAGTTTATAAAGGGGATCAGCTTTATCAGTATTCCATCGAAAATAGGCTTCGGAAGGAAAATATCCCTTCACCAAGAGGAATGATTTTAAGTCGAAATAATCAAATATTAGTTCATAACACACAAAGGTTTGATGCAATCGTTACTCCGCAATATTTAAAAAATAGAAAAGAGAGTGTTGCAAAATTGGCGGAAATTTTGAGTTTGCCGACCAACGTAATCAATAAAACCTTAAAAAAAAATTCATTACAAGCGAGTTATCGGCCAATCGTAGTGAAAAAAAATATTTCTAGAAAAGAAGTCGCTGTGATTGAGACAGAAAGTGCTAAAATGCCCGGTATAAGTGTTTCAAGTTTTATTTCCAGAGAGTATACCGATAAGGAGGTTGGCGCACATCTATTGGGCTATATTTCTGAAATATCAAAAAATCAATTACCTCGCTATCGAAAAAGAGATCATATTAATTATAAACTTGGCGATTTTATTGGACAGGCTGGGCTTGAAGAAGAGATGGATGGCATTTTGAGGGGCATCGACGGGTATGAATTTATGGAGGTTGATGCTTATGGAAGAATGCGCAGGCATATTCGTTCAGATAAAATATTTGAAGGGATAAAAAATAAAAGTGCACACCCTGGTAAAAATATTCGCCTAACTGTGGACCGCGATTTACAGATAGCAGCTTTTAATGCGTTAGAGGGAAGGGTGGGAAGTGCTGTTGCAGTGGATGTTACAACTGGTGAAGTTCTGGCGATGGTCTCAAGACCTTCATTTGATCCCTCTAAATTTAGTAAAGGTTTGACACAAGCATATTGGGCATCCTTAACCACTAATATTAATAATCCTCTCCTAGATAGAACTATACGTGAGCATTATGCCCCTGG
>Ga0316206_1000582_pt1 | contig 45144 bp, 64 predicted proteins | sample 6monthpyrite_MG_FD_204942 | JGI IMG/M metagenome (GOLD analysis project Ga0316206, IMG submission 204942) | Microbial mat bacterial communities from mineral coupon in-situ incubated in ocean water Damariscotta River, Maine, United States -... | ecosystem: Environmental > Aquatic > Marine >...
GGTCCGCTCATGCAGACGAACGACGACGGCGTGAACACGCTGACGCGCAGGAACCACATCCAGGGTTGTCGCGTGCGGAGCAATGGCGGTGACGGAGTGCGTTGCACCGGCGAGCGCTACCTGTCGATCGACGAACTCTACACGGACAACAACACCGGCGTCGGCCTGGTGATCGAGGGCTTCGCCGAGGACACCGTTCCGCCGGCTTACGCTGGGACGTCGGTGGTCCAACTCGGTCGCATCGTCAGCGCCTCGAACTCGGGCGGCGGCTACCTGTTCGACCGCTACGCTGTCCTCTCTGCCGAGTCCCTGGTTTCCGAGACGAACACCGGGTGGGGCATCGAGTTGGACTCGAGCAACCAGACGGCAACGTCCGGCGAGTCGAACGACGGCTACATCGCGAACTACGAGTGCATCGGCGACAGCTCTGGTGGGATCAACGTCCGCGAGGAAGCCGACGTCCAGGGCATGAAGTGGGGCCGCGTTCACATCCACGAAAGCGCCGGCACTACGTTCGACCAGGACACGGTCGGCATGTTCATCCGCGGTGCGCTCGACTGGCACATGGAGTCGCTGACCGTGTCGGGCATCCGAGGCACGCCGGTGCGGATCACCGACGGCGACCCGCTTGGAGCCGGGGCCAGGCAGTCCGACAACATCACGTTCGGCGAGCTGATCCTGTCCGGCAACGGCGACGGCGCGGCCGCCCTGAACCACGGCCTGTCCATCGAGGACTCGACGGCGAACGTCACGGTCGGCTGCGCGAAGCTGAAGAACGGCCAGACCGCGACGTCCTTCTACGAGGTCAACGTCTCGACCACGGCGACCGGCGTCAGGATCGAGTCCGGTTCGATCGAGTCGGCGACCGCGGCGTTCGAGTTCAACGTCCCTGCCGCTGCACTGAACGAGGTCTACGTCTCGCCGTCGGTGCGCGTCGGTGCGTCGTGGGCGAACCCGACAGTCGCCTCGGCCGCCACGCTGACGATCCCGCCGTGGGGCAACGAGGTCGAGGTCACCGGAACGACCGGGCCGATCACCGCCATGTCACCCGCTTGGCCTGGGCGCCAGGTGGTCCTGCGATTCACGGCCGGCGCTGGCTGGCCCACGCTGAACGACAGCGTCACGGCGCAGTTGGCTGGCGCGGCTGCGTTCACGTCCGTGAGCGACGACGACACCATCTCCCTGTCCTGTGACGGCACGACCTGGCGAGAGACCTCTCGGAGCGCGAACTGATGGCCTACGCACTGATCGGAGCGCTCGTCGGTGGCGCGGCGCAGTATTCGTCCGCGAGCAAGAGCAGCAAGGGCATCAAGTCTCCACGCGGGTTCAATCCCATCCGCTTCGCTGCGTCCTCGCGCATCAACGTGCTGTCGACGTTCTTCCCGGAGGAGTTGGGGAAGTACGAGATCAGCCAGGCGGAGTTCCGCCGACTGCACCGCGAGAACCCAGGGTCTGTCCTGCGCATCGGCCAGCCGCCGAAGAAGCGCAAGAAGGACAAGGGGCGTCGCGGGCTTGAGGCATTCTCTCGCTCCGTCGGAGACCCTGCTGGCGCCGCCATCGCGAAATCGCGCCGCGGCGGCCGGGGCGGCAAGGGAGACACGCGACGCTACTTCCGCGTGCCGACCAGCCAGGAGTTCAGCCAGTTGGCGAACAAGGCGTTCTCTCAGCGCATCAAGGAGAGCGACATCAACGCCAAGCGGCTGCGCTCGAGCCCGCTCTACAAGGACATCTTCGCCGCGGCCGAGGGGCGCCTGGGTGCCTTCGGGGCAGAGTTGGACTCAAGCGTCGAGGCTCTCAGTGACCGGGCCCTGGGCGCTGCCTCGACACGGGGCACCCTGTCCAACCCGGCTGTGTCCGCCCGTGCCGTCGCCCCGATCGCCATGGCACGGGCTCAGGCGCGTCACTCGGCCATCGAGTCGGCCCGGGCGAACATCCGATCGTTGTCCGCCGGCGGCGGCTTGCGCGGGGACTTCGCCTTCAGCCAGAACCAGCTCGCGTCGGTGCGCGGACAGAACCTGTCGGCCTTCTCTGCCGGGCTCGGCGCGCAAGCGAGCGCCCAGCAGTTCCGAGCCGGCATCCAGTCCGACGCCTATGGACAGGTCGGCTCCGCCTTCGCCAGCTTCCTTGAGCCGCCGCCGAAGCAAACCAAGAGCGTATACGCATAGCCCATGAGCATCATCTCTGACTTCATCGCGTTGCGCGACTCCAAGAACCGACGCGCTCTCACTGAGACGCAACTCGGCAGGGAGCCGTTGCAGCGTGAGGCGCTACGCCTCGGCAACCGGCATCAGGCTGCGGCGCTCGCTCAGATGCAGCAGTTGTTCCCGAACCAGATGACGCAGTCGAATCTCCAGACGAACGAGATGCAGGCCGAGGCTGAGTTCAGCGAGAAGGTCAGGGACTTCATGGGCCCGTTGTTCGAGGCCGCGGGACGCAAGGACGCCGAGGAGCTGCGGGGCGACAGCGATGCCCGCGAGGCGTTCGACTACATCGACGCCCAGATGGACGGCGTGATGACCGCCCGCGAGCGTCAAGCTGCGTTCGCTGAGTTCAAGTCGCTGGCAGCCCGCGGCGCCGATGGCGTCATGGCGTACCAGCAGGCCGTGCAGTTGTCCGCCGGAGGAGGCCAGGAGGGCCCTGGCGCTCAGGTTCCTGGCGCAATCGACGGCGGCGTGCTTCAAGCTCTCCGCGACCAAGAGGGCGAGCGCTTGCTCGCCGAGAAGTCGGCTGCCGAGGCGCAGAGGAGCCAGGCCGAGTCCGCCTTGGCCGATGCTATCGGAGAGATGGCGTCCGACCCTGCCGGCGGCATCTTCGCGCAGAGGCTCCTGGAATCAGCTGGCGTTGACGTTCGCGAGACCGGCAGCCTGAGTGACATCGACGACGAGACCCTCGCCGGGCTCATGGTCTCGTTCGGCACCAAGCCCGTTCGCGACCGTGGCCCTGCCCGCGGGCGCGGGTACACCTCCGGGCTTGGCCCAGTGGCAGACACGGGCCCGGGCCTGCTCGGACCCGTCGACTCGCTGACGAAGTTCGGCCTGACGGACGCAGCCACTGGCGCCGCGTCATTGCTCGGGCTAGGCGCACCGGCGGCAGAGCGAGGCGTCTTTGCAGGTCACCAGCGGAACGTTGGCGAGGCGCTAGGTGGCTTCGCTTCGTCGAACGTCTTGGCTGACAGCCCCGGCCTCTCGATGCTGGCCAGGCTCACTGACATCCCGCCAGTTGCCAGGCATGACCCGTCGCGGACGTTGCGTGCCTTGGTGGGTAGCTCAAGGGACACAGACACGAGCCCAGCAGAGATCAGTGAAGCAGTCCACTTGTATCTGAGGGGCCAGAAGTCACCGCTGTACGAGTTGGCGAAGTCGATGAACCCAGGGCTCACTGACCTTGAGGTCGACAGGCTGCTCGAGTCCGGTGGCGTCGAGGCTCTGTTCAACGGCATTGGCGGCGGCCAGTGAGCGCTCAGGACGCACTGATCCGTCTCGCCGAGTCCGGCACGACCGCCAGGCGGCGCGCGACGGTGACAGCGAACCGCGAGCTGGCCGACCCGTCTGCGTCTCCGCAGATCCAGACCAGCGGTGGAGCGATCGACCGTTCGATCGGCGGGCTCATCGACGACATCGAGGCCGGGGGCGACGCACTCCAGATCAGCCTGCGCCGCTCGCTCATCGAGTCGCGCCTCGGCCAGTCGCTGCGCATCCCGGGGTTCCGGCTGCCGACCAGGCAGCAACTGGAGCTGCAGGACATCCAGGGCCAGACCCTGCTGATGAAGCGCCGCAAGGAGCTGGACGGCCTCATCGTCGAGGACACGTTCGGCCGCCTCATGGACGCGAAGGAGGCGCTGGGCATCGACGCCTCCATCCGTGACGACCCGGACAACTTCGTGGCCGCGGTGCAACGTGGCATCCAGGCCGGCGTGTTGCCCGAGGGACTACAGATCTCGCACTCGACGTTGGCGAATGCCGGCCTGGAGTCGGCGCTGATGTCACCGCAGGCACGCACTGGCAAGCTGCTGGGCACGACGGTGTCGAACATCGAGCGGGCAGGGGAGGTGCGCGAGACGATCGGCGCCGCGGCCGGCGGAGAGGGTGCGCTGGGCCAGGCGCTCGACGCTCAGATCCAGGCTGGCGAGGAGATCAGCGGGCGCAACCTCGGCACCGGCGTCGCCACGGATGTCGACGAGCGGCTCGGAGCAAAGGAGCTGCTGAACACCTACCTCCGGTTCCGCGAGGAGCAGAAGGCACTGGTGGGCCCGCGTGTGCTCGGCGGCGCCGTGCTCGACCGCTACGCCGACGTCATCAAGGACCAACTCGAGGGGCTCCAGAAGGACGGCGAGGGCAAGCTGCTGTTCGGCAAGGGCTCGGGCGACGCAGGCGTGGACGACGAGGCTGTCCTCTTCCTCTCGACGCTGCTCGGCTTCATCGGCGCAGACACCGGCCAGGAGATCGGCGACGTGATGCAGTCGATCGGGCTGGACTACACGGGCATCAACGACGAGACCTTCCGGGCAGCTCAGGCTGCGGCGCAGGCAGATTTGGCGGCCGACAGTGGCTAGCATCGAGTCACTCGCCAAGGGCATCGGCGACGAGGTTCTGGGTGACGTCGCTGTGCGCCTGGCGCAGCGTGCGACGAAGGCCGCCGGGTCGGTCGAGAACATCGGCCGCGGGCAGGAGGCGATCTCCGCCATCGACGTGACGGGCGCGTTCAACCCGGACGCCCAGGGCTACCGCGCTACGCTCCTTGCGCCGGACAACTACGCCAACGATCCCGAGTTGTTCTACGGTCCGTTCGCCCAGGTCGGCAGCTACTTCAAGATCGGCCCAGCGTGGACGCAGTTCGCCCTGGACATGGTGCTCGACCCGCTCAACTTCGTCATCCCGGGCACCGGCGGGCTGCTATCAAAGACTGGCATCAAGGGTACCCGCGGGCTCACCGCCGCCGGCCGCCAGGCGGAACTGATGTCGACTCTTGGCAAGGTGGCTCAGGCGAAGAAGGCCGAGAGCGGTGGCAAGGTCACTGGCGCCATGGTCGTAGACGAGGCCGTCGAGGCGCTGGAGACGGCAGGCAGGCTCCTCAATGTCGGGCCGGACGAGCTGATCGCGGCGGCCAAGGGAGGTGACGAGAGCCTGAAGGCGTCGCTCAAGGCTGCGTCGAAGCTGGCGCCGGACAAGGAGACAGGTCGGATCATCGACGCACTGCGCCGTGACCGTGACGTGCTCGGACGGATCCTCGACAAGTCCGATGACCTCGTTGCCGTCGGTGACCTGCCGCCCGGCGCGTTCCTTCAGGAGACACTCCGCGGTCGACTGAGCGCAGGCCAGTCTCGGTTCCCTGGGCTGAACGTCATCCGGCCAGCGAACCCGGTCAAGGACCCGCTCAAGTTCGCCCGCCAACTCGTCGGGTTCAGTGTCGCCGACGACGACCTCATCGTCCCTGGCTCGCGGCTGTTCAGCGAGGGGCTCGACAAGGCGTTCTCCAAGCTGCCCGGCGAGGCGCTGCCCGAAGGTGTGCAGGATCTGGGGCGGGCCGAGTCGATCCTGTTCGAGTCTCGGGCATTCCGCACCGGCGACACGACCGCCGCCCACGCTGGCTTCGCGGTGCAGGCCCTGACATCCGTGCTCGCTGCACCCGGCGCACCGCAGATCAAGCTGCTGGGTGACGGAGCAGTGGACGAGGATTCGCTCAAGACCGCCTACAACTACCTGCGCGGGGCGGCGGAAGACACGGAGATCGACCCAGCCAAGTTCGCCGACTTCTCCGAGCGCTTCGTGCGTAACCAACTGGCCCTCTCGCGGTCCGTCAGCAGTCGCGCCAACGCCCTGCGCAACAAGGCGATCGAGCGCGAGATCGAGGTCATGCGTGCCTTCGCCGACGGGTCCACCACGAACATCGACGCTGCTCTGGTCGACGGATGGGAGGCGTCGATCCGCACGTTCGCCGACGCCTTCTCGCCTGACGCCCTGCGGTACGCTTCGATCTCTCCAGGCAACGCCATCGCGGCTCGGGCTACGTTCGGCACGCTCATGGCGCACACTGCCACGACGAACATGCGCGACGTGATGCGTCGGATCTACCCGCCTCGCCGCATCCTCGGCATCATCCCGGACCGGACCACCGAGAAGGCCATGGCCGAGGTGCTCCCGAGGCTGATCGACCACGTCGACCTCTGGACTGTCGATGCTCTGACGGGCAAGCCGAGTCTCACGAAGGAGACCCTCGAGGCAGTGATGACCGACGACATCGCCGAGTCGCTCTCACCGCTGCTGCGCCGCACGCTCGACAACCACGGTGGCTCCAATGGTGCGGTCGCCAAGCATCTCCTGGAAGGCATCCACCCGGAGATGGTCGACCTGGCTGCGGTGATGAAGTCCAGCCTGGACGCGATCGGCGAGAACCTGTTCGTGAACGAGGGCATCACGACACGGTTCATCGAGGACTACTTCACTCGGCTGTTCAAGGCGAACGACAAGTTCTTCGCGCAGTACGGCGGAGGCGACAACCTGTCTGGATCGCAGTTCGCCCAGCGTCTCTTCGCCGGAGACACGGACGACCACCTCCTCGGCCAGTTGATGAAGGCCGACATCGGCACGGAGGAGATGGTCAAGGCGGCAAAGGAAGGCAAGCTCGGCGCGGCAGAGATGCGTCGCTGGTCTGAGGCCGCCGCTGTCATCGCCGAGAAGCGCGGGCTCGGCGAGTTGCAGGGCGACGGCATCACGGCGTTCGCTGGCTACTTGGACTCAGTGAACAAGGCGCTGCTGTTCAACAAGCTCCGCAGCGACATGGCCCGCGTGTCCCCGAAGATCACACGCGAGTTGATCCGCTCGTTCTTCGGCGACAAGATCGCGGACGAGTTGCCCGAGTCGGCGCTCGACTTCAACCGCATCGTCGAGGGCACGCTGCCGGCCGCGCTTCGCACTGGCAACAAGCCCCTGTTCCGCGAGATCATCGACCGCGGTGGCAGCAGTGTCGTCGCGGACCTGGACCGCAAGGTGGGGCTCGAGGCACTGCGCCGCACGCTCATCGGCACGACCCGCATCGACGGTGAGGTGCTTGCGGCCGAGCGTGTCGCGAATCGCCTGGCGGGTGTCAGCGAGATCGACGGGTTCAAGCTCGTCGACAGCGCGGGCGGCCCCGTCGAGATCACGGCTGACTGGGTGCGCAACGGCGTGCCCGACAGCGTGACCGGCAAGAAGACCGTCGAAGCCCTGATCGCGCACGACATCAAGGCCGCCGAGATCGAGCAGGAGATCGTCGATGCGACGGTCGAAGCGTGGCTCGCTCGCGATCACAAGCTCGGATCAGCGGCCAACGCGAAGCGAGCACTGGCCGGGACGCAGCGCAAGTTTGCCTTGGCTGACGCTCGCACGTCGGTGGCGAAGAAGCTGCACGGCAAGGCGTCGGTCGGCGGCGTGCGCGTGTTCGACATCGAGGGCACGCCGACAACGATCGACGCTTCGTGGGTGCTCGACAACCAGGTGCCGGCCGACGTGTTCGGGCTGACCGGGCGGGGCTCCGGGGCACCCAAGTCGAAGCTGTCCGCGGCTCAGTTGCGCCAGCGCATCAAGAAGATGGTCGACGCCGAGGCAGTGAGCGAGAAGATCCGGGCGTCCGTCGATGCCAAGGTGGCCAAGATCCAGGCGTCTGCCAGCGTGAAGGAGGGCCAGGCTGCGGCGATGGATCTGCTCCGCGAGTCCGCCGAGGCAGATGCGGCGAAGGACGTAGCCAAGCGGTTCAACAAGACGAAGTTCAACGGCAGGCCGATCATGGACTCGGCCACCGGCAAGGCTGCGCGCCTCAAGGAGTCGTGGATCAGAGACCCTTCGACCATGCCCCGGACGATCGTCGCCCGCGCCAAGATCAAGAAGGTCATCGAGCGGGAGATCAGCGCGGCCGGTGCGACCCGCTTGCTGAACAAGCAGAGGCGCATTTCCAAGCAGGCCCTGCGCCATGCCGCTCAGACGATGCCTCTCGACGGAGGCAAGGCAGTCGACCGCAAGAAGCTCTGGGCCTTCGCCCCGGACTTCGGCCAGTTGCAAGACGTGTTCCGCCTGTACGAGTCAGGCGCCACAACGGGCAGGATCGCACGCGCATACGACAAGGTGAACCACGCGCTCAAGGGCACGCTGCTGCTCGGCGATGTCTTCCACTACAACGTGCTGGCCACTTCGCAGTTCATCGCCGGTGCGACGCGCAACCCGGCCGACATCCTGAACATGCTGCGGAACGAAGCCGGCGAGTTGCTGCCCGGCGTGAAGGCCGCTGCGTTCCGCAGCCTGGCTGGCGGAGTGGCCGGTGGTGTCGCAGGGTCCGGGCTGTCCGAGGACGAGGGCGACATCGCCACGTTCTCTCTGGCCGGCGCGTTCTACGGCGCGCTCATCGGTGGCACGACAGCGAACGCGAAGTACGCCCGCAACCTGGCCCTGAACCCAGAGCACCTGGACACGATCAGGTGGATGGGGCTCGGCGGGTGGCGCGGGCGACCGGATGACCGTGCGATCGGCGTGGCGCAGCGCGGTCTACAGGCTGCGGTCAAGTCGTTGCAGGGATCGAACGTCGAGTTCCTGACGCACCCGGTCACTGGCGCCAAGCACATCCTTGATGCGTGGGATCACCAGCTCTGGGGCGTGATGCACAACGGCTCCAAGCACTTCTACTTCGATCAGATCTGGCGCCGTGAGATCCAGACCCTTGAGGCCAGCAAGGAGTTCACCGAGACGTTCATCCGCGGGCAGCAGAAGGCGCTCAAGGATGGTGCCAAGGTGGTCGTGCCTGCTGTCGCCGAGGACATCGAGTTGTCTGGACTGCAGTTCGTCGCAGCCGTGCGAGACCGCTTGCGCCAGGGGCTGGCCCGCGAGGTGATGCAGACCACGAACAACACGTTCGGCGGCCAGGCGATGAGCAACCTGCTCGAGAACCCGGAGATGCAGCGCGGCCTGCGGCGCATCCTGCTCGCCCCGGACTGGACGCTCTCCCAGCTGGCGATGACCGGCAACATCTTCCTGAACCTCGACCTCCCGCAGCGTGCGGCCGTCGGCGCAGTCGTCGGCTCCGCTGTCGAGATGGCCGAGATGGGATTCAACCCGGAGGAGAGCGGCCTGCCGTACCGTGGCATGGCGTTCGGCGCAGCGCTCGGCGGCGTGCTCGGCCACTGGACGCAGAACATCAACAAGCGGATGTTCACGCCCGGCGACGTGATGGCCAAGGAAGCCAGGCGCATGACGGCTGCCGCGCTGGTCGGCGGCTACGTCTTCGTCAACGTGATGAACAAGGGCTTCACCGGACACTACGCATTCGAGAACGAGGAGGGCCAGCGCCTCGGCGTGCAGCTCCCAGGCATGAGCGACCAGGGGCGGAAGCGCTATCTCAAGTTGGGCAAGCCGTGGCTGGAGGCGTGGGAGTTCGCCGGCGTCGCGCACGCTGACCGCTACCCCCTGCCGGGCCTCGGCCGCACGCGATCCAAGCTGGCCGTGCTGCCGTCGGGTGTGCTGTCGTTCCTCGACAACAAGACGATCTTCGGCCCGATCGCCGAGGGCAAGGACGGCCCGCTCGAGACCGCCATCGCTGCAACGCGCTTCGCCGTTGGGTCTATCGCCCCCATCGGGCTCCAGGGTCCGCTCCGTGCCGCAACGTCCGGCTTCGAGGGCGGCGAGACGAGCGCCGGTGCTATCAGGGCTGCGGGCTTCCAGGTTTCTACTGGGCGAGAGGTCGCGCCCCTCACTACACTGGGCCCGGCGCTGCAAGTGCCTCGCCTGTTCGACACCCCTTTCCTGAGTGAGCCATGAAGAACGCCAAGAGCATCAAGCTGTCGCAGCAGGGCGCTCCCCCAGTGGAGCCCGCGAGCCACAGCGTCAACGTCACCAGCCCATCCAAGACCGACACGCGCCAGGCGCACGAGGGCATCATGCGTCCCTCGCTCGCCGGCTCCCGACCCACTCGCCACGACGGCGCGGTCGGCTCGGTCGGCAAGAAGGGCAGCATCACGAAGTTGGGTGGCGGGGGTCGCGGCGATGGCTTCAAGTTCAGCTACTGAGCCACAGCCAGGCGACCACTCGGTGAAGCTGACGTGGCGGCTGGTTGCCAGTGGCGCTGTCTTCGTGGCCGTCAGCCTCGTGAGTTTCCTCTCTCTCCGCATCGGCTTGCCGGCGCTGGAGAAGGTGACCGAGACGCTGGCCAGGGTCGTGACGACGCAGGAGCGGGCAGAGATGCGCGACGAGATCTTCCAGCAGGAACTGCTGCGGCTGCGAAGTGACGTGGACGGTCACGAGGTGAGGCTCGACGACCACCACGACGCCCTCCTCACGAACGGCATCAAGTTGGGAGGCTGAACTGTGTTCGCTTGGCAGCGTGGATCGCGCTTCGGTGTCAGGGCCGATGCCCTGGCTCATGCGATCCCTTGCCGCAGCTGCTACGATCACGACACTCGCCCTCGCTATCGCGATGGTCGCGCTGGCGATGTGGGCAAGTTCGATCTCTCAATCAGCCCAGGCCCTTGATGTGGTCGTCGGGCGACAGGAGCTGACCATGGCAGAGTGGGACTGGACAGACCCGGACGATCCGGTGGGTGGCGCGATTCACATCGTCATCACGCTCGAGCAGTACAACATGGACGTGGGCCTCTGGGCCGCTGCGGTGCGCCTGGCCAAGATCCAGTTCCCGCCTGACCCGCCGGACTGACGATGGGGCACGTCGTCATCTGTTCGTGCGAGCGGTCCGGCACCTACGCCACCTGGCTCATCGTCCGCGAGCTTCAGCGCAGCCGAGGCGACTGGATCGAGTACCAGACCCCGGTGCAGTGGCCGAAGGACTACTCCTCGCTCCCCGACATGGACGAGCAGGCCCGCTTCGGCGCCCTGCCCACGGGCGCGGTCGTGGAGGTCGATGGACAGGGGCCTGGCGAGCGGACGACGTGGCAGTCCCTGGCGGACGTGGCGTCGTGCTGGTGGACGCACAGCCCGCCTGCGTGGGTGCTGGGGGCGACGCCGTCGGACGTGACGATGCTCTACTTGCACCGCGAACTGGTGTCCTGGGCCGAGTCGTTCTCTCGCTACGCCGATTACGAGGCGCCGGTCGCCCGGTGGCGCATGTTCGCGGGGCAACGCGAGGTCGTGTCGGACACAGCGGGGGCGCACGAGATGTTGTTCGAGGTTCTCGGCCGGTCGCTGGAGCGCTACGCGAACGACGTGTGCCAAGCCATCTACGGCGACTCGCCGAACGCGGCGGAGATGGAGGCCATCGTCGAGGTGGCGTCGCTCGAGGCTGTCCGGGCGCGGGCTCCGAAGCACATCACGACAGAGCCCGCGCCCAGAGGCTGACTCAGCGCCTCAGTTGATGGTGCCACGGATGAAGTCGGCCGCACGGGTGAGGATCGTGCGCACGGCATCCGCGCCATCGAACTCGGGGACGTTGTCGAGCAGATCCTCGACCGCGTGAGCCAGCGCCAGCAGCTTTTGGCTCGTCGGTCGCCTGGCCTCCTGTTGGGCAGCAGCCTCCCGCGCCTTGGCAGCGGACTCCTCGGCCTCCCACCTGACCCTCTCCTCGGTGGCCTTGGCGTCGGCCAGGCGCTGCTGCTCGAGCCGCTCGGCGTCCAGAGCAGCTCGCTCTGCCGCCATGGCGTCGGCGATGGCCTTCTGCTTGGCGCGCTCCTCGGCTCGCTCTGCCTCGAGAGCGTCGGCCGCAGCCTTCCGCCTGGCTGCGTCCTCTGCGCGTTGGCGATCCAGCTCAACGCGTTCAGCGGCGAGCTGCTGAGCCTCTCGCTCCCGCTCCGCCGCAGCGGCTGCCTCGGCTGCGATGCGGTCGTCGTGCGCCTGCTGCGCGACAGCCAGGGCCGCCAGGAACGCCTCCTCGTCCATCTCCCGCACGTCCTCCGGGATCATGTGGCTACCGATCGCGGCGAGCGCATCCATGCGTCGGCGCAGTTCCTCGGCCGCAGCCACGGCGGCAGCCTGCCTCTTGCGCTCGGCGGCCTTGGCGACGATGTCCTCTTGTCCCTGGAGGCGCTTTTCGATCGGCGTCAGCAGGGCTGTCAGTCGGCGGGCCTCGCCATCGACGGCCTGCGAGTAGCGCAGCGCGTCGGCCTTGAGTTCCTTGCGTGTCTTCTCTACCTCGATGCGCATCGAGCGAATGTCGAGGCGAGCGCGACGCACGACAGAACACCCCTCGGCGTCATCCTCACCAGACACCTTCAACTCGTTGTAGATCGCAGCAAGTTCAGCGATCTTCGCGTCGTTGGGCTGGTAGCGCGCAAGCGCCTCCAGCGTCATGCCTCGAGCCGTCACGGCGTCGGTCATTCCTCTTCCTCCATTTTGATCGCGACTCTCTCGTCGCAGTTGTAGCAGCCGACTACGTCGCCGTGCTGCTCGATGAGCCCACCGCAGTACTGGCACAGAGCCGTGACCGGGCTCCCGTTCGCATCCCACCGCGGACCTGGGTCGCTCACTTGCCCGCCCCCGTCTCGGCGGCTGCAAGCGCAGCCTCCACGGCCATGTTCACAGAGATCTTGCTCGGGGTGGTGTCAAACGCCCATAGCAACAGCTTCGCGCTGTGCCGCGGCCCTGGCGCGCGCCCAGAGCGCTCCATCTTGCAGAGCACAGGTTGACTGATGCCGATTCGCTCGGCCAACTCGAACTGAGTCAAGCAGGCAGATGCCCGGTACAGGCGCAGCATCACAGCAATAGGCGATTCAGCTCTGCTCATCTTACATCCTCCGATGCAGCCGACTCGCGACACTGGCGTACATCCGCCGCGCCGCCTCGCGATTCGCGATAGTCGGCGCCGAACGTGTTGGCCCAAAGCTCGCGCTGGCTCTTGGCCAGGAAGTACGCCAGTGTCGCGACAGCGATGACAATGGCGATCCTGCTGGCGACGCTCTTGATCGATCGCCTCGTCCGCCAGCTCATCCTTCATCCTCCGATGCGGCAGCTGACTCGCTGCGCCTACGCACGTCCGCCGTCTGGTAGCGCTTCACGCACGTCGAGCAGAGAGACTTCCAGTAGACCGGCCTCCAGTCACGCGGACTGCGGACAGTGGGCGTCATGGTCATGCTCTCCGTCGACCCGAACAGGCTCATCTGGCCTCGCATGATTGTGCAACGCCCTGCGTGGGTGTCGCACTGGCCGGTGCATTCGCACCTGTCGCCGGCCCTCTTCTCGGCGGCCTTCCTGGCTTCGCTCCGCTTCATCTCGCATCCCTCGCCGGCGCGCCCGTGGCGCTGCACCCCATGCACTTGCCGCACCCAGGACAGTCGATGTGCTTTCCCTCGCCGGGGAGAGCGATGCCTCCGACCGTGGCCTCTTCGCGCTCTGGCTCGCTTCGCACATCGTATGTCCTTCCGCAGTTCCAGCAGTCCCAGCGCTTCATCTCGCGTCGCCCTCCGTGGCAGCGTCAGCTTGCGCCCTTCAGCGCCTCGACCACGGGCGGGCGGGGCACCGGGGCCTTGTAGCCCGGCAGCTTGGAGATCCCGACCGTGCCTTCCGGGCTCGAGCTGATCTTCAGGTGGACGTCGTCGCTCTGGCGCACGCCCTCGGGGTAGCCCGACTTGAGCGCCGAGTAGACGCCGGACCGGAAGCGAGCGACCGCCTTGGTCAGCTCCTCGCCGGCCAGGCCGGTGCTCTTGGCGATGTTGACCACCAGGGTCCGCCCCTCGCGGGCCTCGCCCTCACCCGGCAGGGCCATCGCCAACACGCGGCCCACCACCTCCTCGTACTTGCTCGGCGTCACCGCCGCCACTTCCTCCATGACCAGACCCATCGCCATCTCCTGTTCCGTTGCGTAGCAGCCCGGCGACACGCGCCACCGGCAACTGCGGTGCTGATAGTAACTCCTTGCTCGCCGCTGAATCAAGTGCGTCCTGCGCCATCCTGTTCCACATGGCGACGAACGTGCGGCGAACAGACGCCAGTCGCTGCGGGCTTGCGCTCATGTCCCACGGTGCGTAGTCCATGGCCTCGATGACGTAGAGCACCTCGCCCGTGACGAGACCGGATCTCTCGCCTGGCTTCCCGGCCCTTGCCATCTCAGCGGAGGCCCACGCCTCGTCGGCTGTCAGCAGTTGACCGCCCATCACCCGCGTGACGATCGCGGCGAACTCCGGGACGGATGGGAAGAACCTGGAGCCGCTGCGGTACGCGATCCTCGCCGACTTGACGATCGCCTCTTCCGGTATGTGGCTGAACTCCGAGCGCCACAGCGCGGCCGTCGCCTCGCTGATCTCAGCGTTGGGATACGCTCCCGCCAGGATCATCATGGCCTGTTGCAGCGCCGAAGGCCCTGGCGATGGAGGCTGCGCTCCTGTCTGTCCGTGTGTCTCGTGCCCTGTCTCGTGGCTCATGGTCTCCGATCACGCATGGCTTGTTGATGTTGGCGGCGAGCTGCCTGACCGAGCGCCCGACTTGAGCGATCCAGTGGTCATCGCAGTGCAGGAACCGCTCGACCCTGCCGGCCAGGTCTCGAGACTCCAGGGCCCCGAGCAGCTTCCTGGCGACAGCGACGTCGGCCTGCCTGTCTGGGACGTAGACCGATCCGGTTGCCAGTTGGTAGCGCTGCGCGAAGAAAGCGAGGAAGGCCTCGACCCTCTCCTTGGCGATGCCACCTGTCCTCCGCTGTACCGGGGACACCTTACCCGAGGCTGCTCGAGCTGCCTGCCTGGTCTCCTTCTTCCTCTCGCGCTGGAGGAAGCGCTCCGAGTTCGTGCGGCCGAGGCCCGGGAAGACGTAGGCCCCTGCGGATGTCTGCACCGCGCCGGCAGTGACGACCTCCGTCCACCCGGCGGCGCACTCCTCTTCGCTGATCGTCCGCGGCAGCCTGCCCCAGATGATCTCGGGTGTCAGGTTTCCGGCGGCGATGATGACGTCGATCGGCCTGCTGTGATCCCCGTCCCAGATCACGTCGCCGTCGTCGAGCGCGATCGAACACGCCATGAGGAAGACGTGGCCAGCGATCGGTGACAGCTTGGCGAGTGATGGGGATGAGGACCACAGCAGGCCCGACACGCGCTGGTATGTTTCAGCGGGCATCGGTCACGTCAAAACGGGACTTCGTCGTAGTCCGCCAGCGGGTCAGGCGCAGCCGGGGCGCCGCCAGTCGCCTCGTGGACTTCGGCCACCCGCTCCTGCCACTGGTTGGTCCACCAGATGGACGGCGTCTCCTTGCCGTTGTTGCTCTGCTCGCACTCCTTGCTGCGACACTTGAAGTCGGGCGCCTTCGGGTTCTTCTTGCCGAACTTGCCCTTGCCGCCACGCTCGGGCTCGCGGTTGTCCCAGGTCGCACCACCGCAGTTGGCGCAGCGAGGGTGATCGACGCAGGGCCAGGCGCTGCCGCACTCCCCGCAGGCTGACCCGATGGGCAGACCCAGCATCTGACCGCCGGCCGGCTGGCCCGGCTTGACCGGAGGTGGCTCGGACGAATCGAACACCTCGACCACCTCGCCGGGCTGCATGGGCGGGAGTCCCGTCGGCGGAGGAGCCTCGGCCCGGTCCTCGTGTACCGTGGCCGCCTCGCCGCTCGATGCCCAGCCCGCCGACCTGATCTTCTGCGCCGCGGCATCCATGTCCCCGGCGCACGCCTCCAGGGCCCCCTTGCAGTGCATCAGCGACGCCCCGGTCAGCTCACGCAAGGCCGTCACCGCCAAGGCGTCGATGGTCCTGGTCAGCGAGCGATCGAACTCCTGCTCCACTGCGCCCAGCTTCGGGGCGATCCAGTGCGTCCACTTGCCGGTCTGCTTGTGCTTGTGGGCCTTGGCGCCACTGCCGTCCGGCGGCCAGCCTGGTCGCAGCTGGACCTTCGTCTCGCCCAGGGAGTACAGCTCACGCCCCACGCCCCAGAGCACACCGGCACGCTTCAGTGCCCCGGACCAGGCGCCCTTCATGGCCTCGATGTCAGTCGCCGGGCAGACGTCGTACTTCCAGAGCCATGTGCGTCCGTCGTCACCGAGCACCCCGATGCCGACCTTGAAGCCCGCCTCCTGCCCGCACGTCACCTGCTCGCCGGAGACCTGCCACCCGAACAGCCCGAAGGCTTCGTCGAACCTGTCTTGTACGGCGCGGCTTGTGACGTAGGCCAGGATGCGGACCCACTCTCCGACCTGGCTCTGCACCCGCCACTCCAACTCCTCGTCGGTCATCGGCGCCGTCAGTATGTCGAAGCTGCTCACTTGTCCTCCTCCTTGGGCTTGATCTCTTGCCAGTAGGAGCAGAACTCCGAGACGGAGCACCAGTCCTGACAGCGCCGGCTCGTGCCGGGGCGCTCGATGATGGCGTAGTCGCTGGGCCGCTTCTGCTCGATCACCCAGTCCTCGGCCTCGTCCATGCTCGTGCAGACCTTCGACGCCCGCTTGTTGGCCGGCTTCTGCACAGCCCAGGTGTCCTCGGTCTGCCAGCGTTCCTCGGCAGTGCAAGGCTCGGGCGTGGACGTGGACTGGGCAGCGATGCGCCGCTCGATCAGGCCCGTGGCCGCCACGGGCGAGAGCAACTCGACCTGATGCACGGTGATCGGGGCCTGCGGGTAGGCTGAGTCACGGGCAGCCTCGGCCTTCGACCAGTCCAGGCAGATGAACACGACGCGGAGACCGAAGACCTCGACGCCGTTGCGCCTGGCCAACTCGGCGTAGATGTTCTCCTGCTCGACCCAGTCATCGGGCACGCCGCCCTTGATCTTGTACGCCTTGCCGGTCTTGTAGTCGTCGATGATGGTGCCGTGCTCGATGGCAGTCATCACGTCGACCTGGCCGGAGACCATCACGCCGTTGAAGTCGGCGAACAGGCGCTCCTCGACAGTGACGCTGGGCATCCCGGCGGCGGCCTCGAGGATCGCGTGGACCGCCGACCCGAAGAGGCTCGACACGCCGTCGCTGGCGTCCACGACGATGTCGCTGGCGTGCTGGATCTGGAGTCGCCGCTGCCAGGCCGGCTTGAGCAGCTCGGTGGCCGAGAAGTCGGCGCTGCCCTTGCTGTAGCTGGCGTTGAATGCCTTGATCGCCTCGACTACGGGCGCGGGCAGGTCGTGCTTGTTCGTCATCGTGCTCATGTCAGCCCTCCACGGGTGATAGGTAGCGCATACCGCGCCGGTGCTTGGCGCCGAGGATCGACCTGATGGTCATCTCCATGTCGCCGGATGTGTCTCGCACGATAGCAGGATACCATCCCTCCTTCGCGCAGCGTAGTGCGACCTTCTCGGCGACGTACTCGGACGTCCAGCCTGGGATGAGTCGCGTTGTTTTGCCGCTCTCTCCGTTCACCAGGAGCGGAGCGTACCTCTCGTCTTTCGTCACAGCATCTCCATCGCCAGCATCCTCACGAGCGTCTCCATCCGCATCGAGACGACCTGGTCCAAGAAGGCCGGCTGACCGCGCAGCTTGTAGACGACGACCGGCAGCGGTGCGCCAGGGACTCTAGCAGCCTGCTCCCCCGCCTCACGCAGCCACTGCCCTACGTTGTGCTGCTTGCGGTTCTTGGCCTGGATCACGATGGTGCCGAAGCCGGAGCGCAGGTGGATGTCGCCGACGTCCTCGTTGCCGTGGTCCTTGCCGTAGTTGCCCATGCGCTCGGCGTTGAGACCGAGAGCTACGAGCCCGTCGTGGATCAGCTTCTCGTAGGCCGTGCCCTTGGCCTTGTGCTTGTTTCCAGCGCTCACTCCTGCTCCTCCAGCGCCGCAAGTAGCGACGTGATGCGATCGCGGGCCTTGCCCAGCAGCAGGATCTCGTCTCCGTCTGGGCGGTAGCCATCTTCGTCAGTGGCCGTGCTCAGGTACAAGCTGCCGCCGTCCGGCCAGAAGCACTCGATCGCGTAGCGGATTCTGAGCTGTCCGTCGGACGATGCCTTCCCGCGCAGTGACTCCGCACTCGGCTGGTACAAGAATGGGTCTTTCATGTCGCCCTCCAGGGCCTTGCGCTTACGCGCAGATGATGATGAGCGCCAGCAGCCCGATGCCGCTGACGAAGAGAAGTGGCACGACGCCTGGCCGTGCAACGTACAGCGGCTCACTCATGCTGCCCGCCTCCCGGTAAGTGTGAGCGTGTCGGCATTGCGCGGAGGACACTGGCGCACTCGCTGGTCGTCGCAGGTAGGCGCCCCATGCCAGGACACCGTGCCACGCCGGGCCATCCAGCGAGCGAGGCGCTGCCGCCGACACGCTCACGTTTCGTTGCTGCCCTCACGTCCGCCATCGTCCGCGAGAGCTTGTCGTTTCAGGTTCGGGATGTGGATCTTCTCGCGCCAGGTGTCCCGGCAGAGCGTGGACCACGTCCCCCATGCTGCCCAGTACGGGATGGCGTGGTCGACCGAGAAGCGCTCCAGCTCCTCGACGCTGCACCGCAGCCCGTCCCGTGTGTTCGTCACGTCCCAGCGCAGAGGGTAGTCGGGCACGGTCTCACCCAGGTGCCGCATGGCATCGCGCATCGCTCGAGCCGAGGCCCTGGACAGCTTCAGCCGGTCGGCCAGGCGCACGGGCGAGCGGGCCACGGCGTGGTGCGGGGAGACGCAGAGGGAGGTGCCTCGCTTCCCTGCTGCCCGTGCGCAGATCGCCTCGACGTGGACCTGGGGCAGCCCGTGCCGGTGCCACCGCTCGGCCATCCAGCGTCGTGCCTGGATCGGCTTGCGGTTGAGCCAGACGATGCAGGAGTTCTTGCTGACCGGCCCCAACCAGAGCAGGCAGCCCGTGGCTGGGTCGATCCGCGTCTCTCTGCTGCCGGTGTCCGGTGCTGGCATGGCCCGACCGTACCACGCTGGCCGTGCAATGGAAAGCCTCACGCGCAGGCGCAGGCACGCACCCAAGTGTCCCTCCGCTGCCTCTCGTCAACTGTGCTCCCAGGGTGCTCCGGTGTACGGCTCTGGCTTCGGCTGCCAGTCAGGGCGGCACTCTTGGCAGCCGTCGAGCCGGTCGCCACAGTTCGGGCAGCTGTCGTCGTGGTCGGTGTTCATGCCAGCAACCAGCCGGCGGCGGCATCCGCCAGGACCGAGCGCTGGTCCGGGGCGATGGATGTCAGCGCGATGCGGGCGGACCCGTGGTGTGCGATGTCACCGCGATCAACGAACATGAGCCACTCCATGGCGACTCCGCGACGGCCGGCGCTGGAGAAGAGAGTGGCTGGCTCGAGCTGCACCCTGGCCGGCGTACCGCAGCGGTCGAGTAGAGCCTGGAGGCTGGAAGCCGAGGCCAGGCACAGGTCCGATGAGTCGTGGAAGCGTGCCACGCCCAGCTCCTCGATCAGCGTCGGCAGGATCCCAGCGGTAATGAGCGCCAGCTCCCTGCCTCGACCCGCGCCATGGTGGGAGTCGAAGCCGTGCGCTGCCAGTACCTTGCCGGTCAGCCTGTCCCAGCTCCCCAGCATGGCGTCGCTCGCCAACTCCACGGCTGGGCTCCTGCGCCAGTCGATGAGCGCGGACAGGAACGGGGCCTCGCTCTTAGAACGCGACATCGGCGCCTCCCTTCGCGCACTCTTGGCACTCTGCGGTCTCGTCCCCGGACCCGTGACAGGCCAGGCAGATACCGCGCAGCTTGGCGATGTCCTCGATGCGATCGCGCACCGTGGCTGGTATGCGCGAGTCAGCCAGGAACGTCGGCCAGGCCAGCAGTCGCAGCATGTCCTCGCCGAAGTCTCTCATCATGTCAGGCATTGCGTCTTCCTCCACTTGTCTCGTTGGCGCTACGATTCCGATCACGGTGTAGCCCGCGCATCGTGACCCGACGGCAGCGCCACTGTCGGGTTCTACCAGGAAGCCAGGGCCTAGTAGGTGATCGTCGTCCGGCATGAGGATGGCATGGGGCTTGCCGGTGGTGTCGGCCATGCTATGGGCTCGCGCCCACAGTGCCTCGCTCTTTTCGGTCATCGGTCGTGGTCCTCCGCGTCGGGGTGGTCGGGCCAGTTGCTAGGGTCGTTGCAGCCGTCGAGCAAGCAGGCGCACGACTGAAACACCTGCCCGGACGGCAATGGCTCCGGCAACAGCTGGACAGCGACACCGCACCCCTGGCATACAGCCGGCGTCGCTTCGATCTCTCGGCGGTGGCGATCTTCGCCAGCATCACGCCTGGCCCGCACTGCCCGCCACTCTCTCTCACTCATGCGTCTGGTCATCGGCGCTCCCTCCTTGCGATTGATAGTAGCACGTCACGAAACTCTGATGGCGTAGCGGCTCGCTGGTTCTTACTGAGTCTCTCCAGCATCCCGCGCCGTGGTGAGTCGCCAGGCCTGCGCGGTGGGGCGCTCGGACCCATGGCCAGGTCTTCGGGTCGAGGGCCGGAGCAGTAGAGCCAAGTCGGCTTGCGGGCCATGTGCCCGTAGTGCCCCTGCTCGACGCAGCATGTCCAGCCGCCGGGGGCCTCGATCCAGCCGCCTCCGAACGGTGGGGCCGGGATGCCGTGATGGGCCCATGCCTTGCTGTTGGCTGGGTGCTCCAGCACTCCGCCCCACTGGCGGACAGCGGACAGCGCAGCGGAGAAGCAGCCGCCGTCATCGCCCAGCTGGTAGCGCTTCGTGCCGGACGGTGAACCGAACCAGTAGTTCCCCCAGCGTGCGCAGGGCGGGTGGGCGACCACGGGATGCGGTCCAGCGTACTGTCTCGCGTCCCGTCGCTCGTCCCACGGGTCGACTCCATCGACCCCTTGGTAGCAGCCTCGCGGCTGCACATAGAGCGCGGCGATCATCGGTCACGCTCCGGGCAGGGACTTGCGCACCTCGGCCACCAGCTTTCGCCGGACCTCGGCCCGCATGGATTCGACGTCACTGCGGTGGACGTGGTCCGCGCAGTAGGCGTCATCACTCAGCACGTCGCGGATGTCCCGCAGCGCTTGGCAGTATTCGTGCCGCGCCCACTGGGACGGGGTCGGCTGGCTGATCATAGTGTCCTCTTTCTGCCGGATGGCCTCCGGCTCAGTGATGTTCGATGACGATCGAGGCCCGGCGGCTGCCGGACTCCGCTCCGTTGCAGGCGAGACAGTCGGAGCATTGCCGGTCGCTGACCGACGCTGGGCAGACGATCTCACCCGGCATGGGCTCGGCCCGGCCCTTGGGAGCGACCCGGAAGGTGCGCCAGCCCTTGGACTGCGCTTCTGCAGCGTCGGCTCGGCTGTTGCAGCTGGCCATCACCAGCGGCCGGAGAGCCGACCGGAAGCGGCGCCACTGGTGAGTGTACCCCGTGCGCCCAGCGGCACGGCTCGACAGCGCTCTCCAGATGCGTGGTGGCACCGCTGCTGGGTCACCGTAGGATCCGATCCGCACGAGCCGACCGGCGCCCACTGCAGCTGGCGAGCGATCGTGATAGACGCCACGGTGGTAGGCTCGCCAGACGCTCAGCGGGGCCTGGAACGTGGCAACGTAGCAGCCCCCGCCCTTACTGGGTCGCATGGGACACGAGCCGCACACGGCTTCATCGGCTCCCGTGCGCTGCGCTTCGTGCGGCGCTTCGTCCTCGGCGAGAATCCAGGTCTGGATCATGTCGCCCGTCTTGCGGTTCTGCGTGCCGTCGGTGGCGATGACGACGATGGGACGGCTGTTGATCCGCGACGGACCACGGTAGATCACCGAGCCGCTCATTGGTCCATCCCAAGTGCGCTGCGCCAGCGGCCGACCGCACTAGTGGGACCGCGCTTGAGGAGCGCGGACCGAACCTGAGCGTAGGAATCAGCGGAGTCTGAAAACTCCCGATCCTCCATGCTCCACATCATGGGGCCCTGTAGGTGCCCGCTACCGCGGTGCCATTCCAGCCAGTTGCGAAGGATGCAGCCGTCGTCACTCCGCGGCTTGCGGATCGCCTTGACCTCGCCACGCTTCATCGCAGCGAGCGACAGTCCATCCTCGACCGCGTCCACGATCCGCTGCGGGAGGACGCTCAGGAGCCCCATTGAATCCGTGAACTCGGCAATCGCCCGGACTGCAGCGAGGTACAGCTCCAGCGTAGGCTCGCGATTGGATGCCGCGATGGCCTCCAGCGCGACCACGGCTGGCTCTCTCTTGCTGTTGTCTTTCATTGTCTTTCTCCTAGTGGCATGGCGCGCCGCCCTCACCGTGGCCACGATGGGGGCGGCTGGTCACGTCACTGTCGTCCTGCTGTCCTGCTGTCCTGCTACTCGGCAGGGAACCTCGCCAAGAGGTCGTCGGACCAGACGATGCGGATCGTCTTGTCCCCGAAGGTCCAGAAGGTCCGTGGCGTGCCCTCGCGGACACTGGCTGCCGGCCCGATGGCGCCGCACTCTGCGCGAGCCACGGATACTGCGTGGTCCACGTCATCCGCCAAGACGACCTCGGCCGGGAACTCGGGGAATCTCACTTTGTACTGCGTCGCCATCTGTCGTGTCTCCAAGGCATGGGAAAGGCAAGGCGCCCGGCTCACCGCGACACCTGCGAAGGCATCCGGTGAGCCGGTGGTCTAGTCTCTCGTTGACGCGGGATACTGCGATCCTTCCCGATCGCCGGCTCAAGTCTGGCCATACCGCGTGGTACCGTTCCTCGCCGAACCCTCGCAAGGGTCGACGGTTTCCGGCCTAGGTTGTCAAAGGTCGCCACTGCTCTGCGCTTCCTACTGCGCCCTGCTGTCCTGCTCCTGCGTGCCTCGCGTCTGCCGCCCGGCCCATCGGGGCTCGTGGCTCGCAAGGGATATCAGCCATCCGGCTGGGTCCACTCCGCGCTGCACAAGGGGAAGCGAGATCCCGTAGCAGACCGAAGGAGCGAAATAGCAGTGCCACACATTCGCCATGTACTAGCTACAGGCGTGGCTGCGCTGGGCGCGCGATGAGGCCCTGCCAGCTGCGACCCCGGTGGGCGCGATGGCCACGGGATGCGATGACCACCAGCTCGGCGACGGGCGCGGGACGACCGAGGAGGCTGGGGGCTTGACGGGTCCCACTCACCCCTCATCCGCTGCGACACCGAGGGGGCCCCGGGGTGGCCGGGGGGTTCTGGGCAGGGGTCAAGGAGAAATCCCCCTACTCACGGTTCCTTCGCCGAGGCGCTGCAAGGATTCTTGCGCTGGCGTCGGCGGTGACCAGGCTCGCAAGCTCGCCCCTGTCCTCGCTTCGCTGCGGCAGGTTCATTGCCATCGCAGATCGAGGGAAGGATGCGCTAGCACCGACCGATGTAAGGCAGTGCTGTTCCGGCTCCGTGTGCTAGGGCACACTCCGCCGGGTGCGCGATTGTGACAGCGCGATTGTCGGGCGTTTTGCAGCGCTCGTCAAGCGTCGAGTGAAGGCGTCACACACTGACGCAAGTCGTGGTTCTTCAGTGACTTACGGCGCTGCTACGCTCGTGGCGGTCTCAGAAACTTGTCACGCATGATGGCTGGGACGTCGATCACGGTGACTCCTTTGGCCTTGGCCTGTCGGACCATGTTCGCCGTTCCACGGCCCCCTGGAAAGGCGACGACGGCGATGGGCCCTGGCATTGGAAGGAGCCTGTCGAGCATCTCGCGGTTGCGGATAGGGCCGGCCGCCTTGCCGTGGACCTTCCAGTTGGCCTCGATCTCCAGGACCTGCGTGTCGCGCCCGCTGGCCCACTTCCTGGCCAGCTCGTCGGCGCCCCGCGCACCGCCCTCGATGATCGTGTCTGGAGCGATCGAGTCGAGAACGCGGCTGACGCACATAGCATCTTTGTAGTCCCTGCCGCCGCAGACGATGATGGACCGCGGACTGCCTGGGTTGCTCACGGCGCCAGGCTCGGGACGAGGACGCTGTCTACGTCTCCGCCGCACGTCGTCACGAGACGGCACGCGATCTCGCACGCCTCCTCTGCCGATGCCCCGGCCGCCATCGCCCCAAGCGCAACCTCGGCACCAGATCCCCAGGCCCACACGCCAGGGTACTCGGTGGGCTCTGCGTACCTCGAGTAGTAGCTCGCCATGTTTGGCGTTGAGCTGCAAACTACGATGATCCCGGAAGGGTCTGCCCATTCACGCGGAACAGGGAACTCGAGTGTCCTCTCCCGGTACCATCGGTGCAGGGCGTCGCACTCATCCAGGTCACCCATGCCCGCCGCTGCGTAGCCATCTCCGGTCACGAGCTTCATCGCCTCCCTGGCCAGGTCGTGGCCGTTGACGTGCAACCGATCGCACGCTAGAACCCCGTCCTTCAGCGCTATGACTGTCATCCTTGGTCCTCCTTGAGCGGTGTGTCTCTGGCTGGCTCCAGGGCGGCCTTGGCCCAGGCAATGAAGGCCCGGTTGCTGCGAATGACGGCTCGCCACGAACGTCCGCGAAAGTTGTACTTCATGGGTCGCCCTCCTGGGGCGGTGGTGCTTTCTGGGAGGCCCATGCCTTGATGAAGGCGACCTCGAGCCAGCCTGGGTCGCCGCAGTCGTCGGCCTCGCCGTCCCACTCGAAGACCGTGGCCTGCTCGATGCGCCACCCGTCGCGGTCGAAGTCGTAGCTGATGCGGATGTCGTCAGCAGCACGGACGTCTATGAGGCCGACGAGTATGTAGCTGGGGCTCTCGGGGAGCCGTGGATACCAGAGGTCCGCAAGGGTGTGAGTCCCGTCACGGCTTACGCCAAGAGTCATCCTGGATCTCCCTTGATCTCGACATGGGACTGCTCGCCGTTCCAGAAAAGATGGCCTATGAGTCCGAGCAGGGCCTCCTTCGGCCATGTGCTATCAACGGACTGGCCGAGGAAGGTGTAGTCGTGCCAGTCTCCGGCGTGGCCGGCAACGGCAGCTTCGATCGCTTCTTCGCGTGTCGTCATCCTTCGTCGATCTCCCGCTCGGTCTTCATGGCCCTGGAATCTCGTGGCGCAGGATCGGCTTGGCGGAGTACACCTCTTTCATTGCAGCCAGCGAGTCCTGGAACCACGCGGGGTTGTCCTTGTAGAGCGTCCGCCACTTCACCGCCCTTGGGTCGCCAAAGGGGTTCCCTCGAGAGATCGCCTGGTTGGCGTCGAGTTCTCCCTGGCTGATCGTCAGAGAGTCGACGGCCCTGGCCTTGCGGAGCCTGACCAGGCGGAGGATGCGCCGATGTGCGTAGGTCGTCATTTCGTCAGTCTCCGATAGAGCCGGTTCGCCTGCCGCCTGGCCGGTAGGTCGTCGAGCCACCAGAGGGCGACGGCGAGGGCGAGCCAGAAGGTCACGTGAGCAGCTCCCGGATGAGCCAAAGCACGAAGGCCCAGCCGAGCACTCCGATCAGGACCAGGAGGCCGAACCCGAGGGCCTTGAGGGCTTGCTTGGTGGTCATGACGCTGCGTCGATGCGTCGATGACGGCTGCGCTCTCTTGTCGTGGCCCGTCACTCCCCCTCCGGCAGCAGCCCAGCCCCGTCGAGGGCGCGGAGGATGGCGAGGAGCGGGGACGGTTCCTCGCGCCACTCCAGCTCTTGGCTGCCCACGTAGACATACGCCGAGTAGTAGCCGCCCACCGTGTCAATGGATGCGGTCACGTCTGGCAGCGCTACGCACTTCGCCAGCAGCGCGACGAGGAGGTCCGCACCGAGCCTGCCGCGCCCCATGAGCAACAGTTGCCCAGCCTGTCCAGGCGGGAGCCCGCAGACGCCCATCCCGCACCACATCGCCCCGCGCACTGCGAGGGCTGTTTCGTTGTCGTCAGTCATGCTCGCTTCCCATGCATACGCGCTCGGTCTCGGTTCTTGGCCATCTTGTCTACGATCGCCTGCTCCAAGTTGATCCCGAGAGCCTCGGCTGTGTCGAACACTCGGATGCAGATGTCGGCCAGCTCCTCGCGGAAGTTGTCGGGGTCGTCCTTTCGCACGGCCTCGGCAGCCTCGGCGACCTCTGTAGAGATGAGCATGAGCCAAGACAGGACGTGCCGAGGCTCCGCCCATGCGTCAGGCAATGGCATGTCGTCGTGGAAGCCGTGCTCCCTCGCTGTGCGGTGCGCTTCTTCGGCGTACTCATTGAGCTTCCCAAATCCGTAGCTCACCCCAGCCCCCTAACCGCCCGCAGCGCGAGCAGGCAGGCGTCGGTGGTGGCGTGGGGCTGGGTGGGGCGATCAAGGTCGCGGACTGCAACCAGCGGGCCCGTGATGGATCCGTTCCCTGCCCTGGCGGTGCCGTCTGGGAGCGTCGCGACCCATTGATTCTCGCCCGTCTCCCGCGCCGTGAACCCAGCCAGCTCGGCGGCCTGGGCGTGGTCGGTGCGGTAGTTTGGGATGGGGAACAGGTTGCCCTGGCCAGGAGGCTTGCCGTCGTCCTCGACGAGCATCCCCTCCAGGATGATGAGCCCCATCGCCAGCGCAGCCTCCACCGCAGCGGCTGCGTCGTCCATGATGGACACGTCTGGATGGGCCGCGACGTGGGCGCGGTACTCGGGGGTCGGGGTGGTCATGCGTCGGCCTCCGGATCAAACGCAGAGCACACGGGCCTGCCGCGCTCGTCGTGTGTCCACTCTGCGGGATAGTCGGCAGAGTCCACGTCATGGGCCAGGGCCAGGGCCAGGGCGATCAATCGGCACCCGTCCTCCGGCCTGCCTTCGCGGGCTGCCCAATCCTGCGTGCAGCGGTCGCACCATACGTGCTGGAACATCCCTCCCTCGGTGCCATTGCTGGGTCGGTAAGGCTTGCCAGACAACGCTAGAATCTCGTAAGGCATCACCCCTCCTCCGCGACGGTCTCGCCGCAGCGCGAGCAGGTAAGAGCGGCCCGCTCGGAAGCAGCTCTGCGCTCGGCGTACCAGCCGAGCAGCGCGACCACGATGCCGAGCAAGAAGCCGGCCAGCAATGCTCTGTCGCTGTCGGGGTTCATGGCTCAGAGTCCGCGACGGTCTCGCCGCAGTCGTCCATCATGTTGCGGAGCTGCTCCTTGATCCCCGCGATTAGGTCCATATCAGGCCCTCCTATCGTTGCGTCGAACACCTCTCTCGGCGTGCAGTTGGGGGCGTACCTGCCTCGCACCTCCCAGCCGCCCACGCCGATGAAGCGGTTTCTGGTGTTCTTGGAAAGGGCCATCGGATCAATGCTCGCCCACTGCTCTTTCGTGATGGTGTAAACATCTTTGTAGACCGCGCAGCGCCCCGCGTCGTCGATCAGATCGGGGTCTATGCTGTCGACAACAGCGATCCGAAATGCCTCGTCAAATAGCACTGAGAGCATTGCCTTCATGCTCACTCTCGGGTCGTCAGCATCTATGTCGTTGCTGAATACGTCGCCGATCCAGTTCCTGGCATTTTCCATCACTCCTCCTCAGCGACGGTCTCGCCCTGGGCGTGGCGGTCGAGGATGGCGAGCACTTCGTCCGTGGTCTGTGATGAGCACGTCTCTTCCGCGCTGTCCTCGCACCATCTTCGCAGCCGCCGCTCCAGCTCGTCGCGCTGGGCCATCTGCCGGTCAGCGATGCGGATCAGGTCGTCGACCTGGGCCTTGAGCTGCTCCACCTCGGCCACCGCCCGCAGCATCTCCGGCACGCGCCGAGGGTCGATGGGGTGCGGGTGGTAGGTGTCGGGGTCGACCTCGCCGCACTCGTCGTACCACATGGCTCGGCTCCGCCACGCGAGAGCGTAGTGTGGGCCGGTGACGTTGCCGTCGTACCGCACCGCATACCACCTCTCGGCCTCTGGCGGCGTGCCGGCGTCGATGTAATCGGTCACTGCGGGCCACCCGTCGGCATCTTCGCCAGCGCGAACTCGTCCGGCCCCCGCGTGCCCCACACGAAGTCCGACTCGTCCCGCACCTCGACCACGCCCGCCGGCCACACGATCGCCTCCGGCAGCCCTGGCGCCTGGGCGACATCGACAGCCACGAAGCTCGACCCCGCGATGCTGACGTAGGCCAGGTCACCGACACGAGCCAGCACGGCCGGCAGGATGCGGTCGCCGATCTGGAGCGAGAGCCTGCTGGTGTGCCAACCGGTCGGGACGCCGGTCGGTGGCGCGGTGCGCTCGATGCCGCCGACTCCATCGGCGCCTGTGAGCAGGGGGACGGCCAGGGCCAGGGCCAGGGCGATGGTGAGGGTGTTCATCGTTCGTCTTCTCCGGTGGGTCCGCACTGGTATGCGATCAGCAGCAGTCCTGCCGCATCGCGGTAGCACTCTTCTCGGTCGTCGCCGGCACGCAGCCGCACCAGCTTCTGGAGCAACTCGATTGTGGCCATGCGCTCGCCTGGGCACCACGGCACGCCAGCTCCAGCCATGGAGTCGAGCACGCCCACCATCGCCTCGGCCTTGGCCTTGTTCCTGGGGCCTGACCCACGCCTGGCCGCCCGGTCGCCAGTCACGTCGTCATGGGCTTCGGTGAGAATCGAGACCGCGGTGAGGATCGGTGGCGTGGTCTCGCCGTCCTTCGCCTGGTCCTCGAGGTCTGCGACGACGTAGCTCTGCACGATGACCTTGGCCGCTTCGGCGGAGTCGTACACCACGGGCTCTCTCATGCAGTAGCTGCTGCCGATCCAGGCGTCGAAGCCATCGACGCGGCTGAGAGCCACACTTCCGAGGATCGCTCCGTCTGGACCGACAAGGCGCCAACTCCCCCGCGGCTCCCTGTGCCACTCAAGGGTGTTCGGATCAATGCTTGCTGCCATCTCGCCCTCCAAGGCTGGTGTCGCTGGCCGTTGTTGACCAGCCACGGGAACTGTCGCATGATCGCCGGCACAGTGCAAGGAAAACAAGGAGACGCCATGAAGATGCAGCACCCGCCTCCAGTCGCGCTCGCTTTCGCTTCCGCGTTCGCCTGGTTCCCGGAAGTCACGCGCCCTGCCTGCCTCGGCTACGCCGGCACCGAGGTCCTGGCCTGGGTGGTCCACTGGGCTCGCCATCGCCCCAAGCGCAAGGCCATCTCCGAGGCTCGCGCAGGCTCCTACTGGGAGTCGGCCAGCATCTACCAGGAGATGTAAGTCCAGCGCCAGGGCGGACTTACGGCAGATCGCCGACTCCGCCAAGGCACAAGGGCCACGATGAAGGAGGCCCACTCCTGTTGACTCTTGGCGGGGGACAGCAGGAGCGGGCCGAGGTGGGCCTTAACATCGCCTCCGTAAAAAAAAGCCCCGCCAGGAGAACTTGCGAGTGGACGCCTGGCAGGGCAACGCGATGCGTGGAGGGCGACGCGAGTGGCCAGACCGTAGCCCGGCGCCTGGTGGCGGTCAACTCCCGCGGCCGAAGCCGCCCTGGTTTTCCTTGCTGGGGGCCCCGCCAGCTGAGGCCGGCAACTCGCTCCACGCACGCTTGGCTCGCCGCCACTCGCCTCGAGACAGCGGTGCCGTGGTCTCGTCTGGGCTGAGTGACCTCTTCGCTCGATCGCGGATGAGTCTCCTGAGCGCCTTCGCCCTGCGTCCGTTCATCGGCGTAACTCCTGTCTGCTGCTTGACTTCCGGCTATGCCCGGCGGAGGATGCCACCAGGCCGCCGGGGTGGCGGCGACGCTACCAAGGACCCAACGAGAACTCAATCATGGCAGGCGAAGCCCCCTTCCGGTACGCCGCGCTCTCCGGCACGGTGCCCTCGATCACTGCGGCCGGCACGTTCTACGCCGTCGGCAACGCGACGACCGGGGTCAAGCTCCCCGGCGGCCAGGGCGGCCGGCTCGCGGAGTTGTCGTGCTTCAGCACGACCACGGTCGACACCTCCGGCACGTCGATCACCGTCACGGCGTACAAGAACTCCGTGAACGCCGCGAACCAGTGCTTCCAGGTCACCCTCGACATCGACGGTGTCTCCGACGAGTCCGGCACGACCACGACCGTGGTCGACTCCGGCATGGACAGCCTCGGCGCCAGCGACACGCTGTTCCTGGAGTACGTCGTGGCCGGGACCACCTTCACGGTCCTCGACTTCAACTGGACCCTGTCCTACGCGGTCGACTACTGATCCACGGCCTGGCCGATCTTGTGCGGCGCGATCAGTTCTTCGCTGTCGTCGAGGTCGTCCAGGTCGGGCTCGTTGGTCAGCACGGAGACACGCGGCTGCGTAGCGCCCTTGGCGCCAAGGGCGCGATGCGGCCTTGCGGTCAGTATCAGCTGCGTCTTGACGCCGCCTGACTGAGTCGGGAAGTCGAACGGCAACAGGCACTCAGCGCAGCGGAGAGCCAGATGGACCTTGTACGCTCCGCCCTCCTTGAAGGCATCGGCGATCAGACGCAAGTCGTTGTGCTGGCACATGTTACGGTAGCTCCGTGAGTCACGTTCCGTCAGTCATCCACAGCGATCCGACGCAGGCGCTCAAGGCGTTGCAGGATGAGTTGCGGCGGACAGACGACATCGGGGACATCATCCCCGAGGAGTCGCGTCAGGTCCAGGACGGCCGTGTTCTGTCCTCCTACGACGAGGAGTTCATGGAGAGCGTGGCCTACGCGCTCGTCCAGGCCGACCTTGTCGCCGAGCCCGACGCCACGGACGGCGAGCGCTTCCGCTCGACAGAGCAGGCCCTGGAGTCTGCCGGCATCGCGCAACCGCAGTTCTTGCAGATGTCACAGACACAGCGGTTCAAGGAGATCTACCGGCGCGTGGCCGGGGTGTTCTTCCGAGACCTACGCTACGGCAGGATTCTGAAGGCGGCCTCCGCTGCGGCAATGAACGGCAACGTCACCGCGATGAAGATGGTGATGACCGACGAGAGCGGCGAGTCAGACGCCGTAGCCGCGAAGCTCGAGGAGATCGAGGCCGGCGGATCTGTCGCGTTCACTCGGGCGATCTCTGATCTGATGGAGCGCCTTCGCCGACTGACCGACAGGTCCGAGGTTCGAGTCGGCACAGAGGAGCAACTCGCCTCCGCCCAGGGCAGGGCCGCGGAGCGGGACTCCAACGAGCAGCAGTCGGTGGCCGTCGATCACCGCGAGTTGTTCCGCGGGACCATGGCGCCCAAGCCGGACGGCGAGGGATGACAACGGTCCAGGAGGTCAGGCAGCTCGTGGACGTCGAGAGCCTGGTCGCTGGCATGGAGTCGATGGCGGCCAAGGACTACATGCGCCTCGACTACTCGCGCTACCTCTACGGCGGATGGAAGCACCCCGACGGGCGGTGGATCGAGCGAGGCCATGTCCCGGCTCAAGCGTTCCACGAAGCGAACAAGCTGCTGTTCTGCCCGAAGTGCTGGTTCGCCATCGGCTTCGTTGGCAGCGACATCGACGAGCGCTTCAGCTGCCATGCCTGCGGCGGCGAGTTCGGCATCACCGGCAAGCCCGACGAGACGTGCGGGCACTACGATCTCCTGTTCATCTCGGGCGGCAACCAGTCGTCCAAGAGCTTCACCGGCATCACTGAGTTCTGCTCCTGGATCGCCGGCAGCCGTGCATGGGATGGGTCGCTGACTTGCGTTGACGAGGAGCCCGGGCTCTGGCTGCTCTGCGGCCCGACGCACACGACGCACTTCCCCGACACGCTGTGTCCGTACTTCGAGGAGCGCCTCGGCCACCTCATCACGCGCCGGCACAAGGACGCCAACGGCTCGGTCAAGCGGTACGATCTGAAGACCGGCGACCAGGTCGTGTGCGTGTCCTACGAGCAAGTGCTCCGCGCAGGCAAGCAGTCGACCGCCGCCGTCGAGGGCCCGCGCTACAAGGGCGCGTTCTGCGACGAGCCGCCGCCGCACCAGATGTTCCCGGGCATCATGCGCGGCTTGATGAAGTGGCAGTCTCGCGGTTGGGGCAAGATCATCATCGCCGCGACAGCGCTGCACCACGAGTACCTGTTCAACCAGGTGAAGGGCCGCTCGTGGAACATGGGCGGGGACGTCAAGACGTTCTACTCGATCGAGTTCACGTTCGAGGACAACCCGGCCCTGACGCAGCGGGCCCGCGACAACATGGAGGCGGCGTGCTCTCCCGAGGAGCGCGAGGCCAGGCTCTACGGTCGGAGCCGCACGATGTCCGGGCGCGTCTACCCGATGTTCTACCCGGAGACGCACGTCTACCCGTCGGCGACCTTCGACCCGCTGGTCAACGAGGACGGCAGCCCGAGCGACTGGCCGATCATCCAGGCGTGCGACCCTCACGACGTGCGCCCGTTCGCGATCACATGGGCAGCTCTCGCGCCGAACGGCGACAGGTACTACGTCGCCAACTGGCCCGAGGAGCCGTACCACGAGATGCGCAAGTGCGCGATGTCGTTCACCGACTACACCAACATCTTCGCCGAGGTAGAAAACCAGTTCCCCGGCGGCCCCGAGCGAGTGACGCAGCGCATCCTCGACCCGAAGTTCGGCCCGACCAAGAAGGCCGGCATGGTCGAGGGCTCCGTGCAGGATGCCTTCTACGAGTTGGGCTACGACTTCGACACGTCGTTCACCGCGGACGTTGCCTACGGGCACGGGGTCGTGCGCGAGGCGCTGCGCTACGACACCGACAGAGAGATCGACCCGATCAACAGGCCCAAGGCGTGGGTCAGCGACAAGTGCAGGAACATCATCTGGGCCATGATGAACTACACCCGCAAGCCCGACGCGGACCCATCGAAGGCGCCTTCCGAGCAAGTGCGGGACGCAGGCAAGGACTTCGCCGACTGCGTGCGCTTCACTGAAGTCGCGAAGGAAGGCTATCGCCCGTGGATGCGGAAGTCCCGCGACCCGGCTCGAATGGCAGCCGCAGGCAAGGGCTGGGACAACTACTGGGGGAACCGATAGTGGTTGCCACGAATCCCGTTGCGAACGATCAGTTCGATCTCCCGCCGAGCAGCGCGAAGGCTCTCGTCAAGACCATCGCGGACGCCGGTCAGCAGGACTGGGACGCACTGAGCGACCTGCGCATCAAGTTGGCGCACTTCTACAAGCAGACTCACTTGATGAACAAGGGCCCGGTGTCGCAGCCATGGGTCGGCGCGTGCGACATCCAGCTACCTGTCGAGGACAAGTACAAGGCCAGGATGCGCGGCGGCCTCCGCTCGCTCATGGGCTTCGGCGGGCAGCAGCACGTCAACGTGCGGCCTGGCGACGCGGACTCCATCGAGCGCAGCGCGAACCTCGAGTCCTACCTGAACTCGGTCCTGCGCGGCGACTTCCACGTCCACTCGCAACAGGACTTCTCTCGCGTCGGGAACCTGCTCGTCGAGTCCGTGCTGCAACACGGCTTCGGCTTCCTGCGGCCGGACTACTTCTACCGCACCGAGGTTGGCTTCCGCGAGATCCGAAAGTCCGACCTCCCAGGGCTCTTGCCGTTCGTCCACTTCCAGCCGGACCTGACGGACATCGAGCGCGAGCGGCAGCAGCAGGCCGACCAGCAGCGCGGCATCGACAGCAACCCGCCGCAGCTGGTCGCCATGTTCGGCGGGGAGGCGATCAACCCGGTCAACCGAGAGATCTTCGACCGGCACAAGGACGTCTTCAAGGCGCTGGTGGCAAACGGCTTCGACCTCGACATCGACGACAAGATCGAGTTGGAGGCGTGCGACGCTGTGATGAAGTGGATGCGCGACGGGGCGAAGGAATCGCTCGTGGTGTTCATGCGCTTCGTGACCCAGGACCACCCGGGCTTGGCCTTCGTGCAGCCGCACCGACTGCTGTGCCCGCCGCGGGCGACGTCGTCGAAGGATCTCGCCTCGGCCTACCGTGTCAGCGAGATCATGCCTCTGACGGAGGACGGCCTGCGAGCCTTCGGGCGCGACATGGGCTGGGCGGACAGCGCGGTGTCGAAGGCCGCCGGGTCGATCGGATCGGGCAGCGCCTTCTCGAACGCCGACGACGACATCCAGCGCGTGCTCGAGGAGCGCAGCGGCGAGGACCGGATTCTCCAGGACGACCACCCCGAAGGTGACCACGTCGACATCGTCCGCTCCCTGTTCATGGCGAAGCACCACTCCGCGCACGTTCGCGTGGAGGCGTACATCGAACCCGAGTCTGGCACCCTTCTCTCCTACCGCAGCCTGCCGTACAACCTGAAGTCGTGGAACTACGTCGCGTTCGGGTTCGAGGAGAACGAGGAGGGCGTCTACACGGCCCGCGGCCTGCCTGAGACGATCGAGGAGCAGAGCAAGTACATCACCGCGACGCACCGTGCGGCACAGAACGCCCGCGTGGTCTCGACGTCACGGGGCTACTTCCTCGACGAGTCGCTCGGGATCTCTGAGGACGACCCGTTCTGGTCGCCGTCGATGGTGAAGAACGTGAAGAGGCCGAACCGGTTGGCTGACCTGAGATCGGGCATCGTCGAGATCGCACCGCAGCCAGGCGCTGCCCAGGAGTGGCAGGGTGAGCAGTTCTTCCACACGGCCTTCGTCGATGACCACCTCGGCGAGTCCGGCACGCTGGTCCGTGACGCCCGGCTGCTCGAGCCCATCACCGCGACCGAGTCGAACGCACGGGAGAGCCAGTCGGCCAGGGTGGCCTCGGTCCGCGGCGGAATCTTCGTGGACGCCTTCAGCCGCGCCGTCTCGATGATGGCCTCCTACGCCCAGCAGTTCATGTCGGCCGAGGCGCCAGCGACAGCCGGCGGAGCAGTGAAGTGGCTGTCACGAGATGACATCCGCGGCACTCACATGGTCCGCGCCGCGGCTGCCGTGGGTGACATGAGCCCCGACTTCAGGGCAGATCGAGCGCTACGGCGCCTGTCGACGATCGTCCAGATGAGAGCGTCTGCCCCGGAGATCTCCAGCGATCCAGGGTTCCGCGTCTCGCTGATGAACGCCTTTCGCGACTGGATCTACGAGGACGACCCGGAGGCCGCGGCCCGCATCGTGGAGGCCCGCCCGGCAGAAGAGACGCAGCAGATCATCGAGCAGAGTCAGCAGCAGCAGCAGCAGGCCGCGGCGGCCGAGGCGCTGGGGCAGGAGCGCGAGGAGAGCGAGATCGAGAAGATCGACGCCGAAGCGGCCAAGCTGCGGGCTCAGGCGGCGGCAGAGGGTGGCGACCCGCAGCAGGGTCTGGAGGAGGGTGCAGATGGGCTGGCGTGACAGAGCACGGGCGGCATGGGACGCGATCCGCGGCAAGGAGTCGCCGCGCTGGACGCCACGACGGGACCGCGTCGACAGCGGCGCGATGTTCTCGACGCTCCCAGCGCCTGCTGGCTGGGATGACATCGAGGATCAGATCCAGAGGGAGATCGACCACGGGCGCGGCACTCCACTGGCGAATGCGCTCCTGGATGTGATCGAAGCAGCCGCCCTGTCGGCGCACGAGGCCGCGATGACGGCCCCGACGGACGAAGAGGCCCTGCGTCTCCGCGAGCTGTACCGATGCTGGGACGCCGTGCGAGAGAAGATGATCGGCACGCTGTCGTGGGCAGAGCGTCGTCGGGATGACGACAGGAAGAGGGCCCGGCAGGCCCATCAGGCCGACCGCCTGACTGCCCTGAAGGCCGCTGGTCGGCCCCCCATTTTCTCTTGACTGTCGACGTAAGTCGGCGTAGACAAAGGACATGAGCGAATCGAACAGCGGCAACCCCGGCGAGATGCCGGGCGTGGACATGGGCGAGAGGCCCTCTTCACTCAGCCACGTTCCAGATGCAATGTGGGACACGCTTCCGACTGACGTCAGGCAGGCGCTCCGAGACGGAGCGGAACGCCAGGCGCAGAACCACAGCGAACAGGTCAGCCGGTACAAGGCTGCCCTGGACGAGCGAGCGCAGGCAGCGCCGCAGGAGCCGGAGAAGCCACGCACCCTCGCGGACCTGGACGACGATCGTCTGTCTCAGGTCGGCATCGGTGCGCTGGACAAGTTCTTCGGAGCTGCGACGGCGAACTTGGACGAGGAGCAGGCAGCCGAGTTCAAGGGCGTCAACGGCGCGGCGCTCTACGGACTCTTCGAAGCCATCGCTGAGAAGACAGCCCGCAGAGTCGCCGACAGCGCAGTGGTGGGAGTGACGTCGGAGCAGGCGCGCGAGACCATCCTGGCGGAGATCGACGAGATCGCCCCCGGGGCCATGGGCAACGCGGCTGATCCCATCCACATCCGAGCCGGCCAGCTGCTGAACGCGCAGATCGCCGAGCTGAACAGGATCGACCCGGTAGCTGCGCAGTCCGCGGCCGAAGACCCGGTGAGGATCCGAGAAGCGTTCCGCGTGGCGAAGCTGGAGACCGACCTGACCAGCAACCGCCGCCGGACTGCGCCCGCCCCGGATGCCAACAGCCACCAGGCTGTGTCCGAGCGAGCGCAGGCCCTCCGCCGGGATGGCAGACCGAGTGACGCCTTCGATGCTCTGATCCAGGCACACGTTCGATGACGTGACTGGCACCGAGCCTCGTTGAGCACGGAGTTCCACGATGGCTGCCCCATACGGCACCTCTTTCGACTTCGGCGGGACCGTCAGCGGGAACGCCTCTGGCTTCGACACCGGCACGCGAGTGCTGGACATGCAGCCCGGCATCACCCTCCTGGCCCCGACGAAGACACCTCTTCTGTCGATGCTGAACAAGGACAACCCGCGGCTCGAGTCGTCCACGCCGAACTGGCTGAACGACGCGCTGGACGCGGTGAGCGACGACCCGATCGCCGAGGGCGCCGACTACGTCTTCACCGACCCGAGCGTCTCGACGCGCACGCAGAACGTCTGCCGCACGTTCGAGAAGACCGCGAAGGTCACCACCATCACGGAGGCCGAGGGCCACTACGACGGTGGCAGCAACAAGACCAGCGAGCGCTCGCACCAGCTGAAGCTCAAGTTCCTGGCGTACAAGCGGAACATCGAGTGGGCGCTGCTCAACTCGACGATCTCGCACACGTCCGAGGCCACCGCGTCCACGAACCGCGGCATCCTGGAGGCGATCTCTGACGCCGGCAACAGCACGACCGTCAGCGCCCCGCTCACCGAGACGAACTTCAAGGAGAACGGGCTCAAGCCGATCTACGACGCCGGCGTCGAACCGACAGACGTGTTCGCGACCTACGTTCAGCACGCGGTGATCGACGGCTTCACGGCCTCGGCGACGAAGTTCATCGACGCCAACCAGAAGGAGGTCATCGACTACATCAACGTCTACGACAGCCTCCTGGGTCGCGTGAACCTCCACCTGGTGCGGGACCAGTACCTCGCCGACGAGACGGTCTTCGCCTTCGACCGTTCGTTCTGGGAGTGGCGCTGGTTGATCCCGAGCCACTCGATGCCCGTGAACACGACCGGCCACTACTGGGCCAACGTCATCACCGGCACCGGCACGCTGATCCATCGCAACGGCAGCTCCGGCGCCTCGCTGCTCGACCTGGACACCTGAGCGATCATGGCTGACCTCATCATCATCACCGACTCCTGGCTCCGTGAGCGCGTGAAGAACGCGATCAAAGCTTGGAAGGAGATGGACCCGAGTGGCCCGCGCAAGGCGCGCAAGGTCGCTGCGGGGAAGAGGTCTGCCCTGATGCGTCAGAACGGGATGTCGGACAGTGGCGATCTGTCGCTGTCCGGCATCCTGCCAGCGCAACTCGTCGAGATCCTGGCGATGGACGAGACCGAGTCCGAGAGGATCTGGGGCTACAAGTGCGGTATGGGCTACCACAACTACTCGACCCAGGATCACCGCATCAACGACATCATCTTCCAGGAGCTGCCCGACCTGAAGGTGAGCAGCCTCTGGGGCGCTCCGGCAGGCAGGGGGCAGTCGTGACTGAGAACTACCTGGCTGGCCACTCGATCTTCGGACAGGCTGCTGCGCCCGAGACCGCTGCTGCGCTTGGCGACCTGGCTGCACCGGCGTCTGCGTCGAAGCCCCGCCTGGGCGCCGGTGACTTGGCCCCCGTGCTCTACGAGGAGACCGACAAGCACGGCCTCGGGCAGAGTGGCGAAGAGGTCAGCGAAGAGGCCCGGTGGGTCATCGAGTACGCGCTCGGCAAGGTCGGCATCGAGAACGCCGGCGAGTTGCGCCAGTGGCTGTCTGCTGTCCTGGGTGCTGCCGCGAGCGGGCGTCCCTTGCGCGGCATGGGCCAGGTCGTGAACTACATCCAGCGGTCGGCGCGGGCCGTAGACAGCCGGGGGTTCTAGTGCCTGATCCCGTGCTTGAGCCAGTGTTCGCGGTGCTCGAGAGCGGCGAGGTCCGTCACTCGATGCCCGCCGCGGATGCCGCGCAGAAGATCGCCGACGCCATCGACAACGGGCTGACCGTTGATGCTGCCGTGGCGGTCGTGCTTCGTGAGATGAAGCGCCTGTCCAGGCTGGTTCGATGACGAACATCGGCGAGAACCTCGCCGCCTGGATGACGCGCACCTTCCGCGTCGGGCCTCAGTCGCTGGGCGTGACACCGTCACTGAGCGATGGGTCGAACTACTACGACGAGGCAACGATCTACCAGGGGCACCCGGCACCGCAGAAGGCTTACGCAGTGATCGGCAACGGCTTCGTGACACAGACAGGGGCTGCCTACGTCACGGTGGTCGAGGAGAACCTCGGCAGAATCGGCGGAGTGACAATCTGCAACCCGCTTTCCGTCGGAGGATGGGATGTGTTCCTGTCCTTCAACGACGAGTCACTGGGCGCGAACGGCCTGCTGCTCAAGAAGGGCACGGTGCGAGAGATACAAACGACCGCGAAGATCCGGGCCTACGTCCCGGCGAGCGCCGGGCCCATGAACATTTCCTACGTTGAACTCGGAGTCGAGTAGTGGCCACGCGATACGAACCTACCTTCCTGCCCGAGACGACCGTCGGCGTTGGTACGCTCGACGAGTTGGACATCCCGTATGTCCCGAGCGACACGTCGGCCGGCACCGAGGCACAGAAGATCGACCGCTACCCGCCCTGGCACAGCAAGCCGCAGGCCGGGCACCCGACCCTGGTGCTGATCTCGTTCTCGAGCTTCACCTACAGTCACCGCGCCCCGAACGGAGTGTCCTTCCAGCTCGGGCCGGGGTCCGACAACGCGATGCTGCGCGTGGCCTATGAGGCCCAGCGCGAAGGCGTCCAGGTCATCATGGCCAGCGTGTCCGTGGCCCGCGGTGGCTCGACAGGAAACAACACGAGCGACGCCTCCTACGATCCCCCGAACAGCCTGTACGACAGTGCGTACACCGAAGGCAACGGGACGTTCATCCCGCCCGGCGAAAACCCGCAGGGAAACGCGACCGCGCCGTTCGCTGACTTCGACTACCCGATGGCCATCAAGGACGTGGCCTGGATCGTCCAGAAGCTGAAGGAGGACGCAGTCGGCCTGGAGGTCGACCCCGACAACATCGTCCTCATGGGCTCGTCGGCCGCCGGGTTCACCTCGGCCTTTACGGCTTTGAGCGCTGACCTGAGCGCCCACTTCGCAGCCGGCAGCGACACCCAGAACGCCCAGTCGACGCGCATCAAGGGCTGGATTCCATGGAGCACGCCGACCTTCATGCCGGCGATGAAGCCATCGACCTCCATCGCCCACGCCTTCCCGACGATCGCTGACCAGGACATCCCTGCTGCACTGCTCAACGACGTCTACCCGTCCACGACGATCGACGACACGAACTACCAGTGGCGTCTGTCCCCGCTGCACTACGCCGACCCGGCAAACGGCGTGCAGACCTTGGCGATCTACGAGTCCCCGTCGGTCTCCAAGCAGATCAGCAAGAACAACGACACGATCACGCTGGGCGAGGAGACCGACTTCCACGGCCTACGCCACGGCGCCGCGCTGCGCGACCGTCTTCCGTCGCACGTCAAGCTGATCTACTCACCGTCGGCCGAGAACTACGATGCCTACACCCAGGCACGCAACCTGTTCGGCATCGAGGACGAGATCCTCGTGCAAGAGAACGGGAACCAGGCCGATGAGTTGGTGACCTACGTCATCGACTGGCTGCTCACGCTGGTTGGCCTGAAGATCACCTTGCCGTCGAACGTGGCTCTGCCCTACGGAGCTGCGATCTGCAAGGAGCACAACATCATCATCCCGACCGCCGGCAGCTACCATCGCGTCTTGCGGGCCAACCCTCGCCGCGCCGGCCCGGTGACGGTTCAGATCCAGTCCACGGACCCGGCGTACCCAGGGACAGAGTTCCAGGTTCGCTGGGCAACCAACCCAGTGACCCCGACGCTCGGCATCTTCCAGACGAACTACGGTGCGCTTGACACGGTCGCTGGCAGCAAGAGAGAGACCCTCCGGCTCGACATCGGCGGCGGCGAGTTATGGGTGACGCATCGAGTGGGGACTCCCGGCAACCACTTCGCCTCTGTCCTTGAGCCGACCTACTGATGCCTGACATGGGCTACAAGTCGCTCGGTGGCATCCTCGCCGCCATCGCTGCGAACTTCCGGCAGGGGCTGAACACTCAGCCGGGCTTCAAGGCGCACGCCACCGAGGCCGTGAACCAGGCGCTCGAGATGGCGGCAGACGCGCAGGAGTGGCCGGAGCTGGGGAAGAACACCGACCTCCTGCTCACCGTGCAGGGCGACGCAGACACCGACACGATGAAGCTGGGCTCGACCTACTTTGTCGCGCCGTGGGATGCGGCCCGCGTCGACTCGATCGCGATGAACACGCCGACCCGGTACTCCATGTCGGAAGTCAGTCGCGAGCAGATGCTCCACATGATGACGGGCTTCTCTCCTGGCTCGACCGGGCAGCCCAAGTATTTCACCCAGTGGGGGCGCACGGCACAGCACGTTGCTCTCGCCGCGGAAGGTGCGCTCACGGTCCTGAGCGACTCCACGCTGAACAGCAGCGACGAGTCGAACCTCCGCGTCGGGGTGACCTACAAGCAGGCCGGGCATCACCTGGGTGAGTCGCGCCTGGTCTACGTCGAGGGAGACTTCGACACGGGCGTTGCCCTGCCAGTTGACGCCGTGCTGGGCTGGCCGATCGAGAGCGTGGATCTTCCCAGCGGGTGGGCTGGGACGCTGACGATCCAGGACGCCTCGGCCAACGTCATCGTCGACCTACCGACAGCGCTGCTGCCCAACTCCGCGGCGACCACGTCGGCGTCCAGGTACGCACGGCAGTTGTACCGCACCGAAGTCTCAACGGACTCCGACCGCGGCGGCTACATGAGTTGGCGCACCTCACCTCGCCGCCTCTCCGCCGACAGTGACATCCCGGACATCCCGTGCGCCAAGTACCTGATCGACATGGCGACGGCGATCCTCTGGGGATCACGCGGCGCCGTCGTGCAAGAGCGCCTCTTCGCCGCGAAGGCCGATGAGTACATCTCCCCGAAGGCCGGGTCGAAGAAGAAGAGGAACAAGGTCGCAGCCCCGATGTTCGGCAACATCGTCGGCATGACCGGCACCGTGGAGCGGTAGGATGCCAGCGCAGACGACACGGGACCCGCCGGAGAAGGTTGCGTTCATCTCCGACCCGCTGCTCGGTGGCATGAACTCCAGGATCTCGGCGCAGAACATCCGCGCTGACCAGGCCGCCGAACTCATCAACGTGAGCCTGGACGATCCGAGCGAGCCGCGGAAGCGCGAGGGCTTCGCCAAGGCGAACATCGGCTCGAGCGGGATGAGGAACATCGACCTCCGCATCGCCGCGCTCTACGAGCTTGACCTCGGGCCAGGCTCGCGGCTGATGCTCGCTGCCGTGCCCGGCGACGAAGGCGGGGTCTACATGACCGTCAGCCCGTCGTCTTCGGCGTGGGTCGAGGCGAAGCTGCCCGACGGTCGCTCGCTGAACATCGGCGCCGACTCTGCCGTCATCGGCCGCGGTCACGATGCTGTCTGGGTGATGCCTCCGTCCGGGATCAACGCTCACGCGATCAAGACCGACGGCACGATCATCGACTGCGGCGACGAGAACGGTAGCCCGCCGCGAGAGGCCGTGGACGTGGTCTCCGGCATGGCTCGCAACTGGATCATCACGCGGGACGCGACCTACTTCAGCAAGCTCTACCCGAGCGCTGACGACCTGGAAGAGAAGACGGCTTTCGACCGCCAGGTCGATTGGATCAAGACGGCCCCCGGGAGCGGATCGACCTACGTCGCCGGCAGGTTCTGGCGAGGACAGTCGTTGATGCTCTTTGGGGACCGGCAGATCGACCGCATCGCAGTGAACCCGGCAGACCCGCTGGACTCCTCGATCCACGTTGCTGAACCGCAGTACGGCTGCTCTGCTCGCAACAGCATCGTCTCAGTCGGCGAGTCGATGTTCTTCCTGGACCAGTTCTACGAGTTCCGCGAGCTGCGCCAGACGATCCAGGCGTCCATCTCGGGCGTCTCCGCGACTCCGGTCTCCGAGGCCATCCGCACAGAGCTGTCGGTAGACGGAAGGATCAACAAGGAGAACGCGCACAAGTGCTGGTCTGCCCTGAGTGGGCCGCGTGTGCTGCTGTTCTACCCGCGTGACGCCAGCACCGAGCCAGACGCAGTCGCTGTCTACAACTCAGAGCTGCGGACGTGGGAGGGTATCTGGCTGCTGGGCAGGCCCATGTCGAGCGGACTCATGTCGGACATCGACGGACCGATGCGGCTCTACTCGACCGACGGCGGAGTGGGCGATGACTCGACAGCCATGCTCTACCGATGGGGCGGCGTTCATTCCGACGATGGCGCGTCGATCACCTACCGCGAGACCACGCGGGCGTTCACCGGCACGAACCCGCGTGACGTCTGGGTGCCGGAGGACGTGGCCTACACCGTGGACGGCGACGTAGGGGCCCAGTGCGACGTGAGCCTGAGAACGGGCCACAACGACGCGCTGAAGCGGATCAGCACCGTGACGATCGCCGCGTCCCCAGCCTCGAGCTTCCCGCTGGTCGACCCCGTCGACTTCTCGGTCGTTGACCCGACCGACTTCCCGCTCATCGACGCCTCGCCCCAGGTCATGTCTCAGCGGACGATGATCTATGCCGAGTACGAGGGTGACGGCCCGCTCTACAAGGGAATCTGGCCACTCTTCTCCATGGACGCCCCGATCTTCGACGCGGGCTACGGCGCCGAACCAGGCCAGTTCATGCAGATCAGGATCGAGGAGACCAGCCGTAAGTCGTTTGTACGAAAGAACTTCGCACTGTCTGCGTCCCCTGATAGGATCGTTGACGAGAGCGGCTACGCAGACCTGGACTTCGACTGATGGCCACCGCAAAACTGACCGTCACAGCGCCGATCGACCTCGTCACAGCGGGGCAGATCGACAGCATCGCGCAGCTGGTGTCGACGCTGCTCACCGACGCGAGCTACGGCGACGTTACTCAGTCGCACTTCAAGCAGTCGGTCTGCACTCCGATTGCCATCGGGCCCACCGCTCCGGCCAGCCCGTTCGTCGGGCTGCACTGGTGGGACACGTCGGGCACGAGGGCGGTGCTCAAGGCGTACACGGGCTCGACATGGCATCCGGTCAGCCACTACCGGCAGGAGTTGGAGCCGGCCGCTGCTGTCGCTGGGGATCTCTGGTACGACGAGACCCTCAAGATGTTGCGGATCTACGAGACCGAGGACGAGATCACGGGCTGGCACCCGGTGTCTCTGAGCTACCAGCTCATGGAGAACGAAGGGGCCCAGCCGATCGAGGCAGAGCACGTCGTCTCCCACATCGCACCGGTCGGGTCCAAGCGCCCCTGCTCGATCACCGGCGGCTCCGAGAAGCTGACCAACATCCGCGGCGTGGCGCTCGAGGACATCGCCGTCACGTCGCCGGCATCGCACGGCGTTGTCGCGGTGGTCGGCGGCGGGGCCACGGTGACCGTCAAGGTCGACACGAACACGCACGCGCTGCTCGTCGGTGAGTGGCTCGTCTCCAGCACGACTGCCGGCGTGTCGCGCTCCGCCGGCCAGGCCGTCATCAATCCCTACGTCTCCTCGACCGTGCGCCAGTGGGGCAAGCCGCTCGGCGCCTTCGCCCAGGCCATGGAGAGCAACTCGTCCGGCAGCACGGTGTCCATCGTCGTCCGCATCGCTGACGCGCTCGGCGAGGGCATGATGGTGAAGTTCACCGGCAAGCAGATCATCGCGCTGGGCGACACGATCCCCGGCGGCTCGATCCTCGACGTGACCACGACCGTCGATGGCACCAGTCGCGACGTGGACCTGGAGGACACCCCGCGATCCGGGACGTCGGTACTGGAGTCGGACAAGCACGGCCCCATCGCTGGCGCGTACATCTCAGCGCACATCTCCCTCGCGGGCAACGCGAATGAGATCGTCACGATGTCGTTCGAGGATCACGAGCTGCACATCGGCGGGTACACGTCAGCTCCGGGCGCCGACATCCGCGGCTCGATGTCCGACGTGTTCGCGATCACCGACGACGGGGCCGGAGCGATGGGTCAACTGCTCGCGGTCAGCGGGTCGACGACCACCGCCGCGGCACCGAACGGCTACGACATCTACTGCACGGGCTACCTCTGCTGATGCCACTCGACACGAACAACTACCTCACCGGCAGGACGCCAGTCAGCATCGGCCCGAACAAGGACCCGGCCGCTGACCTGGAGGCATTCGTCGAGCAGGCCACGATCAGCCTGGTCAACGGCGAGGTCGACTCGACCTTCCTGGTCAACGTCGTGTCGCCGTGGATCAACGTGCTGTCCGAGCCCTTCTCCGCGCCTGTCGACGGGACAGATTGTTCCAGCGCAGTCGCCACCGCCATCGCCGTTGCCAAGGCGTTCACGCCGGCGGGCGCGGAGGTTTACTTCCCGCGGGCGCAGTACATCATCGACGCCAACCAGGTCGTGCTCGACGGCAACGGTGTCATTCTCCGTGGCGCCGGGCGACTGAACACCGTCATCCGAGCGAAGACCGGGACGGCGCTCACGTCGATGATCCATGTTGGCGTCACCGACTCGTCGACCACGGTCACCAGTGGCTGCGGCATCATCGACATGACCATCGACGGGTTCTCGGAACTCGCCACGGCTGCGGTCACGACCTGGAACGCGCAGGACTTCCTGATGCGCGACGTCGAGATCAAGTCCGCGACCGGTCACGGGCTGCTCATGCAGACGAACGACGACGGCGTGAACACGCTGACGCGCAGGAACCACATCCAGAACTGTCGCGTGCGGAGCAACGGCGGTGACGGGGTGCGTTGCACCGGCGAGCGCTACCTGTCGATCGACGAACTCTACGCGGACAACAACGCCGGTGTCGGCCTGGTGATCGAGGGCTTCGCCGAGGACACCGCTCCGCCAGCTTACGCTGGGACGTCGGTGGTCCAGCTCGGTCGCATCGTCAGCGCCTCGAACTCGGGCGGTGGCTACCTGTTCGACCGCTACGCTGTCCTCTCTGCCGAGTCCCTGGTGTCCGAGACGAACACCGGGTGGGGCATCGAGTTGGACTCGGGCAACCAGACGGCAACGTCCGGCGAGTCGAACGACGGCTACATCGCGAACTACGAGTGCATTGGCGACAGCTCCGGCGGAATCAACGTCCGCGAGGAAGCCGACGTCCAGGGCATGAAGTGGGGCCGCGTTCACATCCACGAAAGCGCCGGCACTACGTTCGACCAGGACACGGTCGGCATGTTCATCCGCGGTGCGCTCGACTGGC
>Ga0316206_1000583_pt1 | contig 45141 bp, 45 predicted proteins | sample 6monthpyrite_MG_FD_204942 | JGI IMG/M metagenome (GOLD analysis project Ga0316206, IMG submission 204942) | Microbial mat bacterial communities from mineral coupon in-situ incubated in ocean water Damariscotta River, Maine, United States -... | ecosystem: Environmental > Aquatic > Marine >...
GTATGCAGCAGATATTACGTTTACTGCAATTAAATCTATTTGAAAAACGTGATTTAATGATGCTGTTAAGAGGCGACCCCATCAAAGATAGGCCGCTCAACATTAATCAAATGGCACTGCTGTGAAAATAGATGATATTGAGTTTGTAAAATTAATTACAGATGATCTCACTATTCAAATGCAGTTCCTGCCAATTGACAGTCATGATCTAGAGTAAAATGCTAATCAGTTTCATTAATAAAACTACACCTGGCCCGCACCAATGAACCGGTCACGCTGCTTTCGCATACCCTCTAAAATGGCTACCGAAATTGCTTCTGGAAAGCTAGAAGGTATCTGTGACTCGAGCTTGCCAATAACTTCATCCATCATTTCATCAATGATAGTCTTAGCCGTTTTTTCATTAAAATCTACCTGCTTCGCCGTACTAATAAAATGTCGAGGCTGGATCTTATCCCAGTGATAATGACGCTTCTTTCCAGTCAGTGCCATCGCCATTTTAATTTTTTTAGCTTCTAACTGCCTGGTCTCTAATAGTGGTACGCTGACATAATGTCATACAAAGGCATCATACGATAACGGCCATCTGTCTCAATAAATATACTGAAATTTTTTGCATGACCATCAATTGCCGCCTACAACTAGAATAGCACCTGCGCTTTGAAAAACACTTCTCGATCTTGCCTGGATTCTCTCGACCGCATCAAGAAACGCATGATAGCGCTTATCCCCGGCCCATCATCACTCTCATATTTAATATTAGGCGATATGCCCAAGGCCTGGCACTATCTTCCTGCGGTAAGCGCATGATCCAACCATCAGCATGTCGTCTATCGTTCGAGCTGTGCTGCCGGAGTGAAGCGAAGCGTAACGGAGGTCAGAACGAGCGTATTGTTATGCGATTTATTACTTGTCATGCAATTTAATCACATTACCTTGTTTAGATTTATTTGTTTTTGTTTTTTCTTTTTTTATTTTACTAAGCAGTTGAGGAGCAACATTCCACTGCTCGCCATTATCAGTTACTACCGTAACGGTTTTTTTATTATATTTTACTAATGTGCCTGTTTGTCTTTCTCTATTGGTTGGATGAAATGTGACTTTATCTCCTGGACTAAACTGCATCATTTCGTTGTGAGTGTGCATACTATCTAAAAACTTCAGTCGCTCAACAATTTTATGATTTAGTTTTACCAACTCTTCATATGTTAAATCATCAATATCTATAGCCATGATATTTTTCTCTGTTTTTGTAACGCATAACAAATCGCTCAACAACCAACGCCTTTGCATCATCAAACATTACAACTTCCGCATGACATACTGGCAACCCAAAGGCTTCAGCTATTTTCAGACATAGCCATTCATTTTCACAGCTGTCACTCAAGTCCATTCCTGAATGTTCGATCTTACCTATAGGCAGTTTGATGATATGCGTGGTTGGCGTAGCCCCCATAGGTCGATTCCAGGCGTCATCTTTCCAAAGCAACGCGGTTTTTTCCTGAGCGCCCGCAATTGAAATCCGAAAATATTCACCTTCATCTTCCATCATCCCCAGCGGCGCCGCCTGATAGTTCTTTAATAACTGTGCAACCTGTGTATCTGTGAGGGACTCACCCTCTATACGTTTTACATCATGTGGCTCTTTACCTTCAGCAACGATTTGTACCGCACCAACACAATCCATACCAATCGCCGCCAGCAAATCAAAGGGATGTGATGTAGCTGCTTTGAAACGCGCCTGGATTCTGTCACGGATCTGCTTGTTATCCGGAAGTAAATAATTATAAACAAGCTCACCTGCATAGGGCCTATGCTGTAACGGCATGGATAAGGACACTGGTCGTGCGCCTGTTGTTTCCAGCCATTCTGCCGTATAGATAAATTCAAGTGCTCCAGTGCTGCGTTTAGTCAGGGTAGCTACATGGAAACCATTCATCCAGACACCCAGACACCCAGACACCCAGACTTTGGTCCTGGCTTACCACTGCTCAGTCCATCCTTTCTCAGTATCCACCGTGGTTGGTGATTGCCCTTTGGGTACCACATGTAATTCCATATCCAGTGCTGAAAGCAGCCGAAACAGCGTGTCCAGGCGCACATTCTCAGACTTCAGTTCGAATTTGGAAACCGTATCCTGACGTACTGATACTTCATCAGCCACGGATACCTGTGTTAATCCCAGTTTTTTACGCTGGTCCCGATAATATTGAGCCAGATCTGCGGGTGAATGAATAAGCATCATTGCCTCTCTATACTGATTATTAATACACGGTAGCGCGTGTATGATTCTTGTAACCAGCTAAGGCCTGCTTCAGCCACTTGATAAAGATTTAGAATATGTTGGGCAACGAACAAGACAGTTGCAGATCTGAAACTCAGTCATCCTGATGTTCTTTACACCGCGTCTTTATCCATCCACCATCAGATAAACGCTCAGCTAGATCACCACAGATTTCACAGACTGTTTCCGACCTCATTTCCGCTTCATAGATAAGATCTAACATTGCTTGAGTCGCTCCACCCACATAAAACCTAAGCCCTCCAATTTTCTCCTTAATTTGGACAGCTTCAGGTAAAGGCACATCATCCAGAGCTGCCTGCCGCTCCAAGTCTTCACAAAGCTCATGAATTAAGTCAAACCAGCCATCACCACATTGTAAACCGAAGGCCATTAATGATTCCGTCAATGGTTTACTTCTAACCTTGAAGATATCAGGAAACCTCGGATATAGCTTACTGGTTAATTGTTTTTTCATACTGTTCTCCCTGCCTAAACCTGTTTCATGAAATATTCCATTACAGCATCCCAGTTCGGATATCTTGTGCCACCAAAATGAATCAATTGTCCTTCAAAGTTTTCCTGACCTTTACCATTTATATAATCATCAATTAAATAACTGCCTTTAAGAAGCCCTTTGTTGCTACATATGATTAGCTTCTCGGTAAATTCGTAATCGAAGTGTTTTTCGACCCAGAAACGCTTCTCGCTGTAGCTGTGGATATTTCGTGTTGAAAGCGCAGTAAGTATATAGACATCTAATTCAGATCTGCTTCGTAATTCATTCACTGAATCAACTGCACGTTCAATAGGTTTTAAGTCCTCAAAAAATCCAGTTAACAACTGAGGAAACTTAAGTTTTGGATTTTCACTCTGTAGAATAAATAGGCAGATTGGTAATTACACAATACGTCATCCATATCAATATATAGTATCTTCTTCGTGCTCATATTTTTTTCTCTCACCTTATATAAGCTTCAGATATGAAACTTGTTTATACAAAAGGGTGGAGAGAAACGGAATCTCTCAGCGCCCCATAACCTTGAACACTTTTGTGTTCACATGCGCCATTGCAGCGCAATATTCATCATTCACCTGGTGGTGAATTTTCCAAGGTTATGGGCGTGAGCCCGATTTATTTAGATTATCAGGTTCTCGATAAATTTATATATGTTATTTTAGTTTTACTAAAAAATATTAGTGATGTGGTCAAAATAGCTTATTAAAATGTATATTTTAATAAGCTATTTTTTATGTAATTAAAGTTATAAGCAGCTATCAGCTAAAGCAATAAGTAATGAGTCAGTAATACTTAGTGAACCGCTTGAACCTAATATCAATCACTGCGGAACCGTATTTGGTGGCAGTGCATCAACCCTAGTCATCCTTTCAGCCTGGTCGCTTTTGCATACACACCTTGATAATGCGGGAGTTAAATACAACTAGTAATACAACGAAATACGATGTACTACGAACAGCCAATTTCTGGCACATTCACGGCACGGTCATCATTCCTTCATCCAGAAAAGTGGGATAAATTTATACACATGCTTTTTCGTAAAGGAAAATCCAGAATAACGGTTAGTTCAGAATAAGAATATAACAACAATATTATTGCCACTTTACTGGTGAATTTGTTGCATTTGTCAGTTGAACTCTCGTTTATTTATTATAGCCAAAAAGTTATATATGAAATTTGTAAAGCAACACAACAAACGGATATGGCTACTGAAAACAAGCACTAACAGAAACCCAGTTCAAAGAACTCACAACTTTACGTAATTAATAGATATTACTGTTTAACCTTTGTTAAGGAAGAGAAGATGGCTGCCCGATTATTGAATACATAGATTCTCTTGATTAAAACATTATAATCACCAGAGAGATAATAGAAATCAGTTTATATAATCTCTACATATTTCTTCAGGAAATTCAAATTCAATAGTTGTATGCGCAAGCGTAAACTCAGAAAGATAATTACTAACTTCCTGTTTAATAGTTTTTTGTTGTTGCGCAGAAAGCATCTGATCAATTTCCAGATGTGCCGTAAACACATGTCGTTCTCCATCTAATGACCATAAATGCATACGATGTATCGCATTCACATGATCAAGTGAGATGAGTTTATTACAGATATCTTTCAACACTTTTTTGTCTGGTGAAGATTGCAAAAATATCTTAATCGTCTGAGTAATAGTTTTAATCACATTAATCAAAATAAATAGCGTAAAACCGATTGAAAGAATCGGGTCTAAAATTGGCCAGTCAAAAAACATCAACATGATGCTTACAATGAGTACAGCAACCCAACCCAGCACATCCTCCAGTAAATGCCAGTTGAGCACTTGCTCATTCAGCGTTTTGCCTTTACTCAGTTTCCAGGCAGCGAAGCCGTTAACCCCTACACCCAAAATAGCTAACCAAAACATGCCTTCAGCAGACGGCATTTCAGGTACCATTAATCGGGGGATCGCCAGTGACAATACCCAAATTGAGCCGGCAATAAGAACGACACCATTAATCAATGCTACTAACAGTGATAGCCTATAATAGCCATAGGTAAAAACACCATCTGGCTGCTTACGACTGATTTTACTGAGCAGCCAGGCAAGACCAATAGATAAAGTATCACCTAAATCATGCACCGCATCGGCCATAATGGCGGTACTATTTGTTAACGCACCACCAATGAATTCAATTATGGTGAAGGAGAAATTAAGAAAAAAGCAACGCCTATACGTTTAGAACTTGCATCAGATGAGTGGTGGGTTATGAGCGGTCATTTTACTCTGAGTTACCCGCGCTATCCTTGCAAGCGGATACGCTTGCATCACTCTCCAAAGATTCGTTATTGTTCAGTTCACTTCGCGCATCTTTAACAATTAAGCGCGCGCCATTAAGAATCACCAGGGCAATTAAAGTACCAATAATCAGGTCTGGCCATCGTGAATCAAGTAGCCATACTAATAGACCAGCAATAATAACGCCTGTATTGGCTATTACATCATTCTTAGAAAAAATCCAGCTGGCACGCATATGTACGTCACCGTCTTTATGTTTGTCGATTAAGCGCAAACAATAAACATTGGCAAGCAATGCAATTACGCCAACGATCATCATTAATAGTGAAACAGGTTCACTACCTACAAAGACACGACGAATAATATCAAGCAGAATCATTAGCCCCAGCACGCCTTGAAAGTAGCCACTAACCAGTGCTGCATTGGCTTTATGTTGTAGACTTTTTCCAATGGCATACAAACCAATCGCATAGACAATAGCATCAGCAAACATGTCTAATGAATCCGCAATCAAGCCTGTTGATTGTGCATACCAGCCAAGGCCAATTTCAAATACAAACATAGAGCCATTTATGGTTAACAGGGTAATTAAGGTTCCCTTCTGCTCTTTATCTGTAATTTCTATTTCACAACCACAACCTGACATACTTTAAAGCACCTTATTTTTATTTTGATACAGACTTCTTCTTCCACAAGACCACTGCGAAAACAATTAAAACTGACTGGACTAACAATCCCTGAATATTTGGATAAATACCTAACAAATCAAGACGCACAAAGCTGATCGGTGTCGACATCAATAGTCCTGCTTCCTGTAATGCTGCAATACCCTTACCTGCAAAAATTATGGCTAATACAAACATTAATGCGCCAGTGGCAGCAAAAAACTGACGCAATGGTAGTCGTACGCTATAGCGCATAATGAGCCAGCCTAAAACTGCCAGCAATGCCGCAGCAGAAGCAAAACCGCTTAAGCCCATGGTTTTTCCTGCTTCGTCAGTTTGTGCCCATAATGCCTGATAAAACAAAATGGTTTCAAATGCCTCACGATATACCGCAATAAATGACAAACCCGCCAGCGTCCAGAGCGTACCGGAGGTGAGCGCTTTGTGCATACTGTCATCAATGAATTTTTTCCATTTTGCCGCACTGGTTTTATCATGCATCCAGAAACCCACATAAAGTAAAACAACGGTTGCCACTAAAGCAGCGACCCCTTCCGTAATTTCTCGGGATGCACCTGAAATATCTATTAGAGAGACTGATGCCCACCAGGTAGCTACACCTAAAATCAATGCACTAATCCAGCCGATATGAATATAAAATAATCCATCCCTTCGTTTGGTTTTAACCAGGAAAGCGGCTAAGGCGGCAACAATTAACAGTGCTTCCAGACCTTCACGTAATAATATAAAAAATGCACTGGCAAAAGCTGCGCCGGCAGATAAACTTTTACTCTTTACCAGTTCTTCTGCTATTTTTAATTTTTCAATAATAAGTGCGACTTCACTTTCAATAACTTCAATATTTTCGCCTGCACGAATAGTATTTCGCAAACCTGTCATTTTCTTTTCAATTTCAAGACGTAGCGGTTTATTCAGCGCATTAATATTATTTTCAGCTAATTCAAAACCTTCAAGATAGGCTTCAACGGCATACTGATAGGCCAAATTATGTTTATTATTTTTATATGCCGTTACTACGTCATTCAAACGTTGCTGTGCAAAGGCAAGATTATTCTCTTTGTTAAAATAACGTTCTGGATGGTGGCGTAAATAAGCCATACGCTGAGCACCCTTTTCAGCATCCAGGCGTGCAGCTTCCATGGGTGCTGTTGTAGTCAGTGTTTTAATGTTGAGTAAAGCACTGTCGTTTACATCAACATCGGTAGACTCAAGCGCCATCCCTCCCACATAAAAAGCCAATGACCACCTGTCTTCTTCAGACAGCTGCACATAAGACTGCATAGTCGTATCGCTAACACCCTGGGTGATTGTGCTATACAAACCAAACAATGTACGGTGTTGATAACGATCAACATCTTTGAAATTAATGGGTGGTGGTTCCATCCCACCCGCATCCACGCCATCACCATAGCCTTCTGCACCATGGCAAGAAGCACAATGTTCTGCATATAATTTACTGGCTTTTTTTAGATCAGGTTGCTGTCTAGGCACAACTGTCACCTGGTAGGCACTGATAATAGTCTGATGCATTTCGGTGGTTAGCTGTCTAACCTTAGCGGCTGATTCTTTTTGTTTTACCCATAATTTGAGTGTGTCAGATTGCCCTATTAACAGATTTCTCTCTAGACTTTCTGGCAGCGCCATCAGGTGCTGAGATATACCGGCTGTAAAATCCTCCATCTCCGCATACTCAGCCTCGTTTATCACGGCATTGTTTTGTACCGCTTCCGCATAGTCCACACCGACATAGTCAATCAACTGCAGCAATTGTTGGGTATCCGCTAAAACAGGTCGGGTTAGCATTATTATTGCTAAAAATAGAAAGATATTTAATCTCATAACATTCTCATATAATATATTGCCCATATGATAACAGTTCTCATTCCCATTGGAAACAAACTCCGCTCATACACCCTCTTTATTTAGATTGACCGCATGACTCTCTCAAGTTTTTGCCTAATTTGCTGCCCCACTTCAAAGACTGCGGGTTATCAACTAATCCTGATACCGCTTCTGGATCCATAAACTCAACCTTAATACTGCCATCAGTATTTTTCTCAGCACAAGGTTACAGGACAACAATGCGCCGATCGATGGCTGTCTCTATAGCCTGTGGGCAGAATGAGGATTGCAAGCACCCTGGATTAAATAGGATTGCATAGCAATATCTAGTTTGTTTTTCATTGTAGCGGCCACATCAATTTCTGTGAGTACACCAAAGCTTTCTCCCGATAATGCATGTTTTACCGATTCAATCGCTTTATCAAAATCTAGATTAATATTTTTAAAAAATGTGTAATTAGTCGACTCATAAATACATACCTTATTAATTTAATTAAAATACTCAAAAATGGGCATCAGATGATGCCCATTTTTTATTTAACTGGAATACTTATTCCGCGAAAAGAAGCCGTATAAAACGGGAACAACAAACAAATTTAAGAAAGTAGCACTAACTAGCCCCCCCCCTACCACAACAGTCGCTAACGGACGTTGTATTTCAGAACCAACACCGGTTGCCAACAACATTGGGATTAATCCCAGTGCAGCAATAAATGCTGTCATTAATACCGGGCGCAGGCGTGATAATGCACCTTCTAAAACGGATTGTTTTAAACCTGCACCACCTTCGTAGCGTTGGTTAATGGCATTCACCATGACCACACCATTCAGTACCGCCACACCAAACAGGGCGATAAAACCAATCGAACCGGGTACTGATAAATACTGCCCGGTGATAAATAGAGCAACGATAGCGCCGATCAGTGCCAGCGGCACATTCAGCAGAATCAACAATGCCTGACCTACGGAATTAAAGGCAAAGTAGAGAAGTAAAAAATCAGTCCCAGCGATAGCGGTGCCACGACCATTAATCGTGTCTGTGCGCTTGCTGATTTTCGAACTGATAACCGGTCAGCGTATTATAAGCCATTGGCGTACCTGCAGGGCGTTTTGCGGTTGAATAAAAACAAGGCGGCCAACTCCTGCTTGCTCTCAATGCTGGGTGAGGAAGTCATCATTCTTTGTACGCCAGTAAACGTAATGCGTTAATCACCACCACCAGAGTCGAACCCTCGTGTACCAAGACTGCGACACCGATTCCCGCCCAGCCAAACGCTGTCGCAGGCACCAGCAAAGCCACCACGCCCAACGAAACCCATAAGTTCTGCTGGATGATGCGCCGTGAGGCGCGGCTCAGGGCCACGGCAAAGGGCAGCTTGCTTAGGTCGTCTGCCATTAGCGCCACATCTGCGGTTTCCAGTGCTACATCCGTGCCAGCACCACCCATGGCAATACCGACCGTGGCGCGCGCCATAGCCGGGGCATCATTAACTCCATCGCCGACCATCGCCACCTGACCGTAGCGTTGTTCGAGTTCTTCCATGGCGCTGACCTTGTCTTCCGGCAATAGCCCCGCTTTCACTTCGTCCAGACCCACTGCGTTGGCGATGGTGCGGCCTACACGTTCATTGTCTCCAGTGAGCATGATGGTTTTGCGAATGCCGAGTTGACGCAGTCGCACGAGCACTTCGCGCACATCCTCTCGCGGCGTGTCGGCCAGACCCAAAATGCCCAGGAACTGTTCATTCGCCTGGATTAGCATGATGGTTTTGCCTTCTGTCTGTAGACGTTCTGCCTGCTGTTGAATGGCCTCGGGGATGACGTCGCTATCAAACAATCGGGCATTACCGATGCCCACTTTTTGCCCATCGACTGTCGCGCGTACGCCCTTTCCGGTTACGGATTCAACCTCCCCTGCCTCACTCCAGCTCAAACCACGGCTTTTCGCCTCTGCCACAACCGCCTGTGCCAGAGGATGGCCGCTGCGGCTTTCCACCGCTGAGGCTACCATAAGTAGCTTTGCCTCATCTCCAATGACAGCGACAACATCGGTCACCTTTGGCTCACCCATGGTCAAGGTGCCCGTCTTATCGAAGGCGATGGCCGTGAGCACGCCGAGATTTTCCAGATGCGCGCCACCCTTAATCAACACGCCACCGTGTGCCGCACGCGCAATACCGGACAGTACCGCCGACGGGGTGGCGATGGCTAACGCACAGGGAGAAGCCGCCACCAGTACCGCCATGGCACGGTAAAAAGACTCGGCGAAGGGAAAACCAAACAGCGGAGGCAACACGATGAGCAGCGAGACGCCGACCAGTACAGTGGGCACAAAAACCCGCTCGAAGCGGTCGGTGAAACGCTGGGTGGGCGATTTCTGCGTCTGCGCGGCGGCCACCATCTCCACCATACGTGCCAGCGTACTCTCCCGTGCCAGCCTGGTGATCTCGACAATCAGCGCGCCTTCACCATTGACGGTCCCGGCGAAGACCTTATCACCGGGCTGTTTATCCACGGGCATAGATTCGCCCGTGATTGGTGCCTGATCTACCGCCGAGTTGCCAGACGCTACCTGGCCATCGGCCGGGATGCGTTGACCGGGTTTGATGATTGCCTGATCTCCGCGCTGTAGTTCTTCGACCCGTACTTCGATTTCCACACCATCGCGCTGCACGATGGCCGTCTTTGGCGCCAGTTCCGCCAGGGCTTCGATGGCCTTGCGCGCCCGGTCCATCGCCATGTGTTCCAGCGCGTGCCCCAGGCTGAACAGGAACAATAATAACGCACCTTCTGCCCAGGCCCCCAAGCCTGCCGCTCCGGCTGCTGCGACGATCATCAGGGTATCGATATCAAAACTGCGGTTGCGTAAACTCTGCCAGGCATCGCGCAGAGTGAAGAACCCACCCGCCGCATAGGCGCCCAACAACAGGCCGAGGGACAGGCCATGCGGTGCGCTGGTTAATCCGATAAGCCAGCCGGATAGCAACAACAAACCCGCGACACCACTAAAAATAAGTTCGCGATGCTCCGCGAACCAGCTCGGCCCGTGGCCTTCTTCGAGCACGCTATAGCCGAGCACCTGAATACGCTCAATAATTGCCGAGCGGCGGATTTTTTCGCTGTCGAATTCCAGACGTAGGCGTTCAGCGGCATAGCTCACTGAAGCCTCAAGCACGCCGTCCATGCGTTGCAGTTCATGTTCAATAACCGTCGCGCAGGTGGCACAGTCCATGCCGCCGATACGCAGAGTCTCGTGCTGGTAGCGATCCTCGATCCGGGCGCCAACCGCCTGAACCAGGCTTTTCATTTGTCTGACGCTGAAACGATCTGGGTCGTAGTGCAAACACAGGCGCGCAGTGTCATTATGCTGAATGACATGCGCCTGCTCGAAACCCTCTGCATGCAACAGCTCCGTCAAACGGAGCACACAAGCATCACGTTCATCCGGCAATTCGGGCAGGGCCAGCGCAAGATCCAGTAACACCTTACGCTGAGTCATAGTGAGTTTTTCCGCACGGATTGCTCACACTTCAGACAGGATAAAGCGCTGGATGGCACGTCCTTCCCGTAGGCAGCGCATTGCACACCGCTCATCCAGCCGCGTGCACAGCTTTTAGAGAAGCCCATAAGCCATTTATTGTGTGCGCACTCCATGCCTTCGACCTGCAGCAATTCAGTCAAGCGCCCCACGCAGGTGACGCGCTCATCGGGAATGTCCGGCAGGACCAGGGTCAGATCAAACTTAAGTTTTTTGTTCATAATGTCACTCTTTATCAATCCAGTGGTAAATACGCGGGATATGATCTACGTTGCTGCAAAAATCGTTGGCATCGGCGCTGTCACTCTTTGACAGGGAATGACCACCGGCCATTCCCTGTTTTCAGTAGTGTTAAAAAAGCACCTTGCCCACTTCCCATTTACAAAATTAATCCTGGAATTTCTTCCTGGAAAAATATTCATACAACACCGGCACCACAAACAGGGTTAATAAGGTTGCACTCACCAGTCCACCGACTACAACGGTCGCTAACGGACGTTGTATTTCAGAACCAACACCGGTTGCCAACAACATTGGGATTAATCCCAGTGCAGCAATAAATGCTGTCATTAATACCGGGCGCAGGCGTGATAATGCACCTTCTAAAACGGATTGTTTTAAACCTGCTCCACCTTCGTAGCGTTGGTTAATGGCATTCACCATGACCACACCATTCAGTACCGCCACACCAAACAGGGCAATAAACCCGATTGAACCCGGTACGGATAAATACTGGCCTGAAATAAACAATGCGACTATGCCACCAATCAATGCCAGGGGTACATTCAACATAATTAACAATGCCTGACCAACCGAACTAAAAGCAAAATACAATAGCAGGAAGATCAATCCAAGAGACAATGGAACCACGATCATCAAACGCGCCTGCGCACGCTGCTGATTTTCAAATTGACCGCCATATACAACTGAGTAACCTGCAGGTAAATCAATTTCACTTTGAATGCGTTGATTTATTTCTGCAACGAAACTACCCATATCACGATCTTTAACATTGGCCTGTATAACCACTCGACGCTGCACATCATCACGGCGAATTTGTGGTGGGCCAGATTCGATGGCGACATTTGCTACATCACCCAACCTTACCCATGAGCCAGTGGCAGATTGTAAAATTAAATCTTGAATGGCCTGAATATTATTTCGATATTGCTTATCTAGTCGTACATAAATATCATAACGTTCATTACCATTTATAACCTGCCCCGCCGATTGTCCACCGATGGCATCACCAACTAAACTCATCACCTGATCCATTGGAATGCCATATCGTGCGAGTTGATCACGATCGGGACGCACCACTAATTGTGCTTCACCTTCAATGGGTTCCATGGCGACACCGACGCTACCCTTTATGGTTTTCACCAGCGCTTCAATCTCACTGCCTTTTTCTGCCAGTAGTTTCAAATCACTGCCAAATAGTTTGATAGCAAGTTGTGCTTTAATACCCGACAATAATTCATCCACTCGAGTTGCAATGGGTTGCGAGAATGAAAACAGTAAACCCGGCATAACCGACATTTTTTGCTGCATTATGGCCTGGATTTCCTGACGGTTACTGGCACTGGTCCATTCGTTTACCGGCTTCATGCCGACATAGAGCTCCACATTTGACACCGGTTCAGGATCACCACCGATTTCGGCTCGGCCAACTCGACTGGTTGCATACAGTACTTCTGGAAAAGTCATTAAAATATTTTCCATTTTACCCGCCACGGTGAGTGCGGTATCCATACTTGAAGATGGCGCCAGAGTGACACGGATATTGAGAGTACCCTCTTCCAGTTCCGGCACAAACTCGGTGCCGAGAAAAGGCAATATAACGAGTGAACCGACAAACAAACCTATAGCCGTTATTACAACGCGGGATTTATGTAGCAGCCCTATATTAAGTAATCGTCGGTAAATTTTTTCAATGGGTGCCAGAATGGGGTTGTGTTTTTCTTTGACGCCCTGCTTAAACAAATAGGAAGCCATGGCTGGCACGACCATTAATGCCACCAATAGTGATGCCAACATGGCTAAAACAATAGAAACCGCCATCGGCTGGAACAACTTACCTTCTACACCTTCCAGTGAAAACAGGGGCGCGAATACAATGGTAATAATCATCACCGCAAAAAACACCGGTCGGGCCACTTCTTTGGCTGCTTCCTGTATGCGCATCACCATACCATGATCATCATGCGCAGAGTCATAGGGATGTTCATCGCCGGGCGCCTGAATTTGATTCGCCTTATGCTGTGCATCTGGATGGGTTAAATGACTAAAAATATGCTCCATCATCACCACCGAGCCATCCACCATCATACCGATGGCAATGGCCAGCCCGCCTAATGACATCAGGTTTGCTGAAACACCCCAATAAGCCATAGCCATTAAAGCCAGACCAATTGATAAGGGGACGGATAACAATACTAATAATGTAGCGCGAATATTCATTAAAAAAATCATAAGAATAACCACGATTAATACGAATGCTTCGAGTAAAGCGCTGCTCACGGTAGAAACGGCCTTTTCAACCAGATCGGATTGATCATAAACCGTGTCTATAAAAACGCCTTCAGGTAAGGCTTGTTGAATTAACGGTAAGCGAGATTTAATACTATCAATTGTCAGTTTAGTATTCGCGCCCATGCGTTTTAATACAACACCGGTCATTACTTCACCTAGAGACTCGGCATTACCATTTTCATCACGACGCGATAAGGTAACGGCCCCCTGACGAATTTCTGCACCAAACTCAACTCGTGCCACATCTTTTACACGAACAACAACACCGTCAGCCTGTTTTAATGGTGTATTGCCGATGTCACGCAAACCATCTTTATCTGACCTTAACCAGCCGACACCACGAATGACTAATTGCTCCTGCCCTCTGTCCATATACCAGCCGCCCGCATTACGATTGCTGGCTTGTAGTGCCTCAGATATTTCATCAATACTCACGTCATAGGCGAGTAGTTTTTTCGGATCGACCTGCACCTGATACTGGCGCACCTCACCACCAAAAGAAAGTATTTCAGTGACACCGTCCACCGGCATTAATAATAATTTCACCACCCAGTCATTCAAACTACGCAACGTCATTATGTCGTATTTTTCTGCATCATCCGCACGAATAATATATTGAAACACCATGCTCAAGCCCGATATATTCGGCCCCATTTCCGGTGTTCCAATGCCTTTCGGCACCTGCTCTTTTGCGGCTTGTAAACGTTCAAATACCAGTGATCGGGCAAAGTAAATATCGGTGCCCTCTTTAAACACCACCGTCACCATGGACAGGCCGGTTTTTGAAATAGAGCGAACTTCTTCTACATCCGGCAAGCTGTACATAACTGCTTCCACTGGAAACGTTATCAGTTGCTCAACTTCTTCCGCGGCCAAACCTTCAGCTACGGTATTAATTGTAACTTGAACATTGGAAACATCTGGAAAGGCATCCAGATTTAATTTGGGTAATATTAGACCCGCACCCATTAAAATGGCAATTAATGCAATCACCACCAATAAACGACTACGAACCGATATTTCTATCAGTGAATTTAACATGTGTTTATCCTTTAAAAGTGAAGATTAGTGGTTATGAATTTCAAAGCCGCTTTTCGCCATTTCTGACTGTACAAAAAAAGCACCTTTAACAACCACGCGGGTTCCGGGTTTTACACCACTAATCACTGCCATGCCATTAATCACCTGTACAAGCTCTACTTCAACGCCTTTGAATTCACCTTTTTCATCCTGCTCAACTAAAACCTGCCAATCACCATCCGGGCTACGCAGCACAGCTGCTTCTGGTACCGTTAACACTTTATCTGTTGAATTTTTAGAGGTTTCAATTATTGCGTTAACAAATAAACCGGGATGTAATGCATCATCACTACTTTTAACGCTTAAACGTATGCCCACGGTGCGCGTAATTTCATCGAGTACATGGGAAATTTGCGATACGTTTGCGTTAAAACTTTTACCGTTAAATAACACACTGGCGTTATTACCAATATCAATATTGCTAGCAATCATTGGCGTGACTTGTGCCATTACCCACAGGCTTGATTCATCTGAAATCAGATTTAACTCTTGCCCAGACTCTATCTGTTGGCCTTTAATATGCGCCTCTTTAAGTATGGTGCCATTGGTAGTTGCAACAAGTTCAAAGCTACCATTTGCACGTGAGAAATCTTTACTTTCTATCAGTGAATTAATTTGCGACTCTGTCATGCCATAAGCACGCACTTTAGCTTTAGCCAATTCCCAATTAACACGGGCCTCTGTGTAACGTTTTTCAGAAACCACTTTGCGCCCCAGTTTTTTTACTCGTTTCCATTCACGATCTACAACTAACACATGACTCTGAGCTTCAGCCATTTCCACACTAGATAAAGTAACGATTGGTTGACCTACAATAACTGATTCGCCCAATAATGCATGGCGTTTAATAAGTTGAGCTGAAATACGTGGCGTAATGGACTCAGTTTTATAGGCATTAAATCGAACTTCACCGGGTGCATTTATAGTGGCCAGTACCTGCTGCAAAGTTAATGGTTTAACCACAATACCTGCCATTTTCATTTGTTCTGCTGTAAGTTTAGTTACGCCTTCTTCATCACGTTCGCCAGCTTGATCATCATGTGATTCCTGTGTTTCTTCTTTATGGCCATGCTCATCAGCGGCAATCGCCATGGGTAGGTGAGTTAGCGAGCCGCCTAATAGGAGCAGCATAAAAAATGTTTTAATATTCATATTAATTCTTTCCTGGTAATTCAATTTGTATATTCAGCCAGTCATCAAGGCGGTCTGTCAGGCTCATCCATTCAAAGGCGACCTGCCAGAGCTGGTTGCGTAATTTAAGGCCTGTTGCCCGTGTTTCCAGAGCTTGCTTAAGTTGCAACAAATAATCTGATGCACTGATATCACCGGACTGCCAAAGTTTTTTAATCAGTGATAATTGTAGATCAACACTGTTACGACCATATTTACGCCAGTTATTCCAGGCCGTTAATAAACTACGATAACGTTCAGTTGTAACAATGATGCTTGCACGAGCATCACGAAATGCGATATGTGCCCGTTGCTCAGTGGCAATAGATTCCTGTTGTGCCACATCAACTTCTGCACTGAAATTATTACGAACGTTTAAAGGGATACTAAGATTGAATCCAATTAAAGAGTCATCATCCTCTTTACCCGCCCTAACACCAATTGTGGGATTCCATGCACGTTCACTTTTTTTCAATTCGACCTGGTTACGTGAAAGTTGTAAATCGGCCAGCTGTACTTTTACGAGCGGTAACGTTTGTAGAAAGGAATCCAGATCACCTTTAATTTCTGGTGTTGGAAGTTGTTCGGGTAGACCAGGTATCTTTTTGAACCTATCACCCACAAAATCACCCGCAGAATATCCGAGTAAAACACGTAATTTCTCACGTGCTTCAGATGCATCTGACTGTACATTTGCCTGTTCCATGAGCGCCTGATGATAGGCAAGCAATGCTAGATTTAACTCTACCTGACTCAGGTCACCTGCTCGATAACGACTTTCGGCAATAGTCTTGAAACTCGTCATGAGTGTCAGGGATTCATTACTGAGTTTTTGCAGTGCATTTTGTGTCTGGCGATCCGCCTGACGCTTGAGTAAGTCACTTAAAAAAGACTGACTGGCCAGTTTGTAGCTTGCGATGGCTTTTTGTAAGCCCATTCTGCCTATAGCCGTGCGACTACCTTGCAAATCGCCCCAGTCGATAGTCTGACTAATGCCAACGGTTTGGATTGTAGAATCTATTTCGTCAATATTTTCATAATCCAGCTCCAGCTCAGGGTTATATACCGCTTGATCTGCAGCCCGCAAGGTAGCTCTGGCCGATTGCAAATCCGCTTTTAGAGCTAAAAACTCTGGATTATCGGCAAGACTTGTTTTTATAAAATTCGACAGCGATAAAGAAGCCGAAGCCTCAGTATCCGTCACGGGTGCTGCTATTGTAGACGTGAAAAAACCAACGCCAGCAAGCATTAATACCCGCACAGCAAACTGCCGGGGATTTAAAATCTTCATGTGTTATTCCTGATTAAAAAACTAAATACGGATTGCGAATAAAATCACAAGGTAATTTTAGAAATTTTTAGATCAGGCTTTGGGCGGTTCGAAAGGAGAGTCTAAGCTTAGATATTGAAGGGAATCATCAAAGATAATGAAACCTGTAGAGGTATCAGAAAATGATAGTGATGCCATATATTGGATGACCCCTATCATATGAACAGAGGTATGGCACGAATGATCAGCGCAAGCGACGTCATCGATATCACACGCCAGCTCCGTATCCACCTGTGTGTGGGCCAGGTGTGATTCGTTGGATTCCTCTACATGCATATTAGTAGCCGCCGCGATATTAACGGCCAGCAAGTTCAGTATGATGAATAATATGAGGACAGGTGTTTTCATTGGCAGTAACTATGACACTAATTTTTCAATTTTTCAAATAATAATGTAGTGACTGTATTCATGGAACTAAGTTCATATTTAAGCTTTACTGAAATTTTATAGGCGTAGTCGGTTTTTAAAAGACACCTACGTTTCATATTTTATATTATTGGCCAAGAGCCTGCTTTCATTCGGTTAAACCAATGGGCTGAATTCAGCGCAAGGCGACAAATTACCTTTTTTAGACACAAGCAGTTCTGTTATTTTCTCTGCAGCTACTGGCTTACTGAAAAGATATCCCTGGCCAATATCACAGCCCTGCGTAACAAGGAGTGCTAGTTGTTCTTCTGTTTCGACGCCTTCTGCAACTACCTTTAGCCCAAGACTGTGGGACATGGCGATGGCTGCATTAACCAGCTCTCTGTCAGCCATATCTACAGTGATATCGTTAATAAAACTGCGGTCAATTTTAAGCACGTCAAATGGGTAGCTGCGAAGGTAACTGAGCGAAGAGTAGCCGGTACCAAAATCATCCATGGATAGATTTATACCCAAATCATGTATAGCAATCAGTGCTTCATCAATTTGAGAATGTCCACTCATCAGAACCCCTTCGGTGATTTCCAGTTCCAGTGACTCACCCGAGACACCGGATTGAGCCATGGTCTCTTCAATAGATGTTACCAGATTGGGGTCACGAAACTGGCGAGGTGACACGTTAACAGCCATTGTGAACGGCTGTTTACATTTTTGTTGCCAGCTTGCCATCATGTCAAGCGCTTGAGTTAATACAAACTGACCGATCGGCACAATGAGTCCCGTTTGTTCGGCAATAGGTATAAATTCATCGGGTGTGATGTCACCCAGAGCCGGGTTATTCCATCGTAGCAAGGCTTCAACGCCGACAATATTACAGCTAGTAATATCCACTTGGGGCTGGTAACAAAGATAGAACTCGCCTCTACCCAGTGCACCGTGCATCTGCTCTTCCAGAGCGAGGCGCCGCGAAACATCCTTGTTCATGGCATCGGTAAAGTAGGAATAGGTATTGCGCCCTTCGTCCTTGGAGTGGTACATGGCGGAGTCTGCGTTACGCAGGAGTTCCGAAGGACTGTCTCCATCATTTGGATAGACTGAGACGCCGACACTGGCGGTAATCATCAATTCCCGACCATCAATTCTGAAGGCATCTCTAAACCTACTGAGCAGATTTTCTACTACCGGCCGGGCATCACTCACATCCGAGAGTCCCCCAAGCAAAACGATAAACTCATCGCCCCCGAGACGTCCCACTGTATCGCCGTCGCGTACGCCGCTGCGTAGTCGTGTCGCCGCTTCAATCAGGAGTTTGTCACCCGCATCATGGCCCAGTGTGTCGTTAATTTTTTTGAAATCATCCAGATCAATAAACAGTACGGTCACTAACTTATGGCTACGTTGTGCCTCGCTTATTAGTTGTGACAAGCGATCAAGGGAGAGGAAGCGGTTTGGCAGGTCGGTCAATGCATCGTGATGCGCCAGATGCAGTATCGTCTCCTCCTGATGTTTTCGCTGCGTGATATCTTCCTTGACTGCCAGATAATTGCGGATGGACCCGGATTCATCAAGCACCGGCGCAATGTGGGCATTCTCCCAATAAAGCTCACCATTTTTCTTGCGGTTCATTAACTCACCCCACCATGCCTTACCACTGGTGATGGTCTGCCACAACTCCTGATAAAACTCTTTGGATGATTTTCCAGATTTCAGTATTCTTGGGTTCTGCCCTATTACTTCTGCTGATAGATAACCGGTATTCCGCTCGAAGGTACTGTTTACATATTCAATGTTTGCATCGACATCGGTAATCATCACCGATACTGGACTCTGTTCAATCGCCTGATACAGCGTACGAATTTTCTCCTCCGCCTGTTTGCGCTCACTAACATCATTAAAAACCAGTACGACTCCAAGAATATTATTATCTTCCTTTCTTATCGGCGCAGCAGAATCGGAAATATGGTATTCAGTGCCGTCTCTGGAAATAAGCAGCGTATGATTGCTGAGATAGACAACTTCTCCTGTGCTAAGAACGCTATCAATTGGATTAGGTACAGGGATTCGTGTTGCGGCATCGATAATGGAAAATACATTATTTATTGACTGGCCTTTTGCTTCATTTGTAACCCAGCCAGTTAACTTTTCTGCTACATAATTCATATACTGTATACAGCCTTTCTCATCTGTAACAATAACGGCATCCGCAATGGAGTCCAGAGTGACCTGGTGAAATTCCTTTTCCTTGAAGAGATGACTATAACTAATAGAGAGTCTCTGCATCAGCGATGCAAAATTACGCGCCAATAAACCAACTTCATCCTTACGATTGAGTAATCCATCGGGTAGGCCGGGCAAATAATCTGTTGTTTTTTCTATGATACCCGAGAGTGTTTCTATAGGCTTTAGAGAACGTCGTAAAATAAAAAATGTAGCCAATGCAAGCGTTGCCATTGACACCAAAAGCACAATTATTAGCCTTGGCACAACATCTTCTGTATAGAACGGTTTTACATCCAGGAAATAAGCCAGATGTGCATTCGCCATGTGCCTGTCGCCAATATAGGCAGAGTGAACAACTTCACGAGCAGGCCTGCCCAAATATGTGACGTCTCTTACTAAAGGCGCTTTAATTTCGCCTAATGGTGTAATTTTTTTTGCTATGAATTCAGCTTGAGTATGTGAAAGAATCACGCCATCACTCCGACTGAAATAGGCATAGGCAAAGTCATCGATAGGCGTAGTTGCCTTAAGCCAGCGTTCGAGCAATTCGTAGTCTTTGGTAGCCAGGGCATCAAGGCTGCCTTCAGCAAGCCCTTTAGACAGCGTGTGGGCTTGTTGTAAGCGGGATTTATCAATCGAATCCCGAGCTTCTGTGAGCAGTATATATCCCATGAAACCGTTGCTGATTAGAAGCAACAATAACAGGCTTAATAATAGACGAGCAAAAAGGCCAAATTTCATAATAGTTATTATCTTAAATTATAAATGGCCTGCTTTTATGAGATCCTTTGTCATCTCTTCCATGGATTCATCATAAGCAACAAACGACTTTATTTTCATACTATGCATAGTATTGAGTAATTCCCGCCCTTCTGGATTGTCAACGATACTGAGCAAAGTATTGCGAAAATCTGCTATCAGTTTGGGTGATAGCCCAGTGCGCGCGCCAATAATATTTTCAGGATACTCATCACTGACTGTAAGCACCTTAAGCTCACCTGTCTCAATTTTCGCACTCATTAATTTGTAATTTACCCCACACATGGACGCCGCATCATAATCACCCAGTAATACACCATGAATGGAATTAGATAAATTTTTCGTAAATACTTCTTCTATATCCACGCCACTTTCCAGACCCGCGTTATACAGTCGAGCCCGTGGTGCCATATAACCACCCGCCCCCATGGGGCTGACAAATGCAATATTCTTACCCTTGAGATCGGTAATTTTTTCAATACCACTATCACGCCTCACAAAAACTTCACTACGACTAATGGTCTTGCCTGCGATATTCTGCATCTGTGCGATAGCAATCGCTTTACCTTCCTGTTTCAGGCGATAGAAAACAAAGGAATTGATATAAAAAAAGTCGATCTCTCCTTTGGCAATAGCATCCTTCATTTTGCCAAATCCCCTGGGGACGACAATCTCAACCGGTTGTTCAAGCTGCCGACTCATATAATCAGCAAAAGGCTGCCACTTAGCAAATATGCGTGAAGGCTGAGCAATAGACAACACTCCAAAACGAATAGCTAGATTCTCATCCGCCAGACTTTGCTGTTGCCCCAGACACAGAAGAAAAATGAGTAAATATAAATTTAGCAGTCTACGATTCGGTAAGATAACAAATCTGGAATATCTATAAATGACACAATCGAACATAAGGGGCTCAATCTTTATTAAATGACCTATTATAGGTATAGACTAAAAACTTTAGTAAAACTCTAAGGTTTTTTAAAACTTACTAAAAGTGTATGTTCAACATCATATCTTTGAGAAAATATAATATTTCTAATTTATGACTATTCTTTTTTAAATTATTTCGATTAATGCCTAACCATTAACATATTAATTACACGTTATAAATTTAATCTCAACATATAATACAAATATTCAATCAAACCTCCCTTCAAAATAACTTGAATTATTTTCTGTTGTATAAATTAACATTTTCTATTTGTTAACATAAAAAATATCTACCATAAATCTAAAACGTCTTCACTTTTCAAAGTGAAGACGTAATTTGATTATTAAGTCACTGTGATTGTTGTAGTTGCTGTACCAAGTTCTTTACCATTACGAATATCTCGGTACTCAATGCTACCGATATATTGTCCTGATGAAGGCATAGTCAGGATAATGTCATATCGCTCACCTGGTGCGCACATAACTTCAGTTGCTATGAGAGATTGAGCCAAAGGTCGACCATCGGACGCGATAATTTCAAAAGGCAGCCCCCCCATGCGGACAATACCCGGCATATAACTGGTACCATTAATGCGGACCAATACTTTCTGACCGGCCCCAGCACTAATAGCAGTAGCAGAATCATTTTGAGTATTAGCACCGTCTTTACCATTGATCATGAAGTAATTCGGACGATAGCGCTGCAAGGTCGCACCGCCACCTTCCATACCGCCGCCGCCCATACCACCAGAATGCCATGTAGTATCAAAGGTGGTTAGTTGCCAGATATATTCTTTATCAAACGCTGGGCCATTATCCCAAGCGAGATTCGCACTACCATCAGCAGGGCGAATAATTACCGTACCAAACATACCCATTTCAAAATGTTTATGGGTATCCACATGACAGTGATACATGTATGTACCGGCATGAGGCGCATTAAAAGTGTAAGTGTATGATCTGGAGTTTCCCATGCCGCCTACAGCAAATGATGTGGCCGGCACCCCATCATTTTGTTGATCTACATCCAGACCATGAAAATGAATGCTATGTTCCATTTCTGATCTTAGAGTAACAAGAACCGTCTCACCCTGACTCGCCTCAATCACCGGACTGGGTACAGAGCGGTCATTATTGAAACCACTGCCAAAACGCCAGGTTCTAATTGAGGCGCCATTAGCCATGGATTGACTACCCTCCATTACTGAATTTACGCTGGTGGGTGCCTGCAAGAAGGAGAAGGTACGACTGCCACCTGTGCTACCACCACCTGTACCACCACCTGTACCGCCACCCGAGCCACCATCGCCGCCGCCCCAGCCACCGTCACCGTCACCACCACCCCGTCGCATCATCTTTACTTCTTTAAGTTCAAACATGTTCATTCTCCTCGATATTTTTTATATGTGTGCTCACAATGGATTAAGACGCACTCATCAGAATAAGGCCGCCATTAGGATACACACCACCAGCCGTAACGCCTGGTACATAGTGCGTGTGCAATGGGAATACGCCGGCCTGGGCAACAGGCAGAATTACATCAACACAGGAGGACAAGGGAACTTGAACCGTATCTTTTTCAATCACGGCCGTTTCCACAACACGATTCCGACTAGCCACATTCACATGATAGCCATGGAAATGCATGGGATAAGTAATGCAACCACCATTCACGAAACGAATAGCCACATCTTCGCCTACGCCCATTGCCACAAGCGTATCGCCACCGGTTGTGGTGTCGGGATAACTCAGACCGTTGGCAAAAAAGTAATTGGGTTCGTAGTTATTCATATCGTAACTACCACCACTTGCAACAGCACTGTTAAGGCGATCATCTAAATCACTCATAAATAATGTGTACTGACGATCAAAAGCTGGGCCACCGGAATAAAGACTGTTAGAGCCATTAGCTGGCATAACAACCATTGGACCCGCCAGACCCATAGCCTTGCCGATTTCACCGTTAACGCCATCGGTATAGAAATAGCTACCGGCTGCGGGCGCAGTGAAGCTGTAGTTGCGCGATGAACCTGGAGAGACAGAAGGCGTATTAGATATTACGCCAGGAATAATAAAATTAATGGCTCTATCAAGATTATTGGTTACTGTAACATTGACTGTATCACCTTCATTTACAAGCAAGCCAGATGTTAGAGCGCCTGGCCCAGTGCCATTGGCATCATTGAACTGCCAGACAAAAATGGAAGCGCCATCAACCATCGTTTTGTATGCGCCTTCAGCGGTCAGATTAATTGTGGTGGTAGCAGCCTGAGCCTTCCTTGAACCCAGTACGGTTAAGCCTGATAAAGTAAATGCAGCTGAACCTGCCAGACCTGATTTTAGAAATTCACGTCTTTGCATGATATATCCTCATTTTATAATTAAATTTTTACATTTACATGTTTGTTTTAAACTGAAACAAGATGAACAATCTCGCTGACCAGAAAATATTTCTGTCAGAAATAAATTCAAACGAATAAACAATCACGTTAATAATATTTTTAAATGTAAATCAGGATATATAGATAGGAGGCGGATGATCAGGCGAGGTGATAAAACTGCTAACTTTTAGTTGAACTGAAATAACCAAGCTTCTACTAGCAACTACATTATCATGAATCACTCTAGATGAAATTATGGTGGCCATATGGCCATTATAAAAATCATCGCAACATGAACACGTTTGGTTATAAGATAAATCGGCCTGTTGTGTAACTGTTGATATATTATGATGAGTGGAATTATCTTGCTGCTGGTGGCCGTGCTGATGAGTCTCTGCGCCGATGCCCGACTCGCTGTGCTCATGCTCTAAACTCTGCATACTGGGAAGCATACTACTCGCATAGGCTATATTAATGGACAAAAATGCAAGGCACATATAAGCGACCAAACACTTTGCCAATCTACCTTTTATTTCAACTAAACCCATATACAAGCTCAAATATAAACAACCAATTTACACTTCCCTATGGCGATAATCTCCTTATTTATTTATGCCATAAAAATAAAGACATAATATTTTTATGGTTTAAAGATATACATATACAAATATTGTGTATGTATCTTTTGTCACGTTTCTATAATGGATTCGTAATGGATTCGGTAATATTCGAATAGAATGATATATTGTTTTTTACTTTTATGTGAAGTCATTTTTTAAATTTAGTTTAACAAAAAATATCACGTCATCACTCTACATCTTTCAGCGACTAACTAACCACTCTGAATCCAATTAAAATAGAATACTTATTTATCTCTGCAAGGTTCTTCAGGCAGTTCAAATTCAATTGTTGTGTACGCCAAAAAAATTGTTCTATCACCATCAAGAAAATGGAACCTCATGATAAGCTTTAAAGGTCGGCATTTTAAAAGAGAGAGAATCCTACAAAGCGTTCGTTGGTATTTAGCTTATAGTCTCACTTACCGTGACCTCGAAACGATAATGAAGGAACGTGGCTTTGAAGTTGACCACAGCACATTAAACCGCTGGGTCATTGACTATACACCTCAGCTAGAAAAAGCCTTCCATAAAAAAAAGTGAAACCGGCGATAGATGGCGAATGGATGAAACCGATATAAAGGTAAATGGCATTACTACTATAGAGTGCTGGACAAACAAGGAAATAAAGTTAACACTTTACTCACTGATAAGCGTGATAATAAAGCTGCAAACCATTTTTTGACTAAAGCCATCGGAAAAAATATTAGACCCGGTATTATTAATATCGATAAGAGTGGCGCAAACAAAGCGAGCATTAAAGCCTACAACAAAATAAATAATACACGTATTGAAATTAGACAATACAAATATCTAAATAACATTATTGAACAAGTTCATCGTTTTATTAAACGAAAAACAAAATTAGTACTTGGTTTTAAAAATTACACCCTCGGTTTTTTGATTTATAAAAGATTTTTCCGAAGTCATTGTAACCATTAAAACATGACAACAATCGCATGTTATATTACAGACACAGTTGGTTACATCGTACGAGATACTATTAATTTGATTTTCTGAACCAAGCCGCAGAGACTGAATCGTATCACCAACAATATTGCCGCTAAACACATACCTAACGGATTCGATATCTTCACTGCAAGTTGTGTTTTGTATTAAATTATTTAATGTATTGATTAATAAAAATAACATACATACAAAATAGCAATATCAGCATATTCATGTAATTATTTCAGTTTCAATGATCATTTCATCTAAGAACAATTTAAACAGTTATTCATCTCTGCATATTTCTTCTGGCAACTCAAACTCTAGAGTTGTATGCACCAGAGAAAAGCCAGCAAGATGAATACTGATTAGTTGTTTAATGTGTGTTTGCTCATGGGCCGTAATCATCTGATCAATTTCAAGATGTGCTGTGAACACATTTCGCTCATCAACCAATGAGCATAAATGTAAATAATGAATAGCTTTAACATGAACAAGTGATATTAGTTTATTACGAATATCTTCCAGCACTTTCTTATCTGATGATGATTGCAAAAATATCTTGATCGTCTGAGTGATAGTTTTAATCACATTAATCAAAATAAATAGCGTAAAACCGATTGAAAGAATCGGATCTAAAATTGGCCAGTCAAAAAATATCAACATGACGTTTACAATGAGTACAGCAACTCAGCACATCTTCCAGTAAATGCCGGTTGAGCACTTGCTCATTCAGAGTTTTGCCTTTACTCAGTTTCCAGGCAGCGAAGCCGTTAACCCCAACACCCAAAATAGCTAACCAAAACATGCCTTCAGCAGAAGGCATTTCAGGTGCTATTAATCTGGGGATCGCCTGTGATAATACCCAAATTAGATTCATTATTGGTGCGAATAAATTATCCCAAAAGCTTCATTGTTTTAGCAAGGCGATAGTCCATTTGATACCTCAGACTCCACAACCTATGTCATCCTGATCCAGCTTAAGTAAAGGCTATTATTTATGCTAAGCATATTTTTTCGACAAATATTTTGCTATATGTCAGCACTTACTATATTTATTAATTTGCATTAGGGTCAACAGTAATAAATAGGGATGTAAACACTACACTCCCAGCTTTATGGAACCTCTCATCGCTGCGGCCTGGGGTGCTGCAATTCCATAGCCGTGACGCCGATGCCCGTACCATCATCTTTATAGATCACATCGATTACCACACCATCATCAAGTACCAGTGTGAAGCTACGCACACTTAACGACCAGTCGATTTCCTCAACTACCTTAGACTTACCCGAGGGCATGCGATAGTCCTTGCGCTGGGAAGCATAACCGACAAAGTAAACCCATCCTTCTCTTTACTATTAGCCAGTGAAATCTTCTTGTCGGGCCCGCCATGATGCGCAAATGCGGCCTGTCGGGGAATGGTACCTAATGGGTAATCCTGCAATACTACTTCAGGATCGGTATTCAGTTTGAAAGCGGGGGGCTCTGGCAGAAAAATGGAATCGGCCCCACTTGCCGTAACCCACAACAACGCACAAAAAACGATTAATATTCTATTCATGTTATATATTTCCTCTGCTCATCGATCAAAATATCAGTGCTAAACCACACACGACCCACTCAGTTAGCGGTGCCAGCTAGCTGCTTAAAACGCATTACCCCAAGGCACATGCGCATTACGAGAGATCAGGCGATAGGAGGATGAAACGGAGGAGACAACGGCAGAGACAACGGCAGAGAGCAATAAGAAAGTGTGTAAAAACTGGTGATGGTAGTAACAGGGGAGGTATAGCCATCGTGTTTGATTGTACCAGGCAAATCGACAGGGTTGGCCCAGGTATGGCACCAATTATCACAACCAAAATTATTATCCGAAAGATTAGGCGGGGATTTATCCTCGATCTGCACAGACACGCTAGAATCGTCGAATAAGGTGAGCGCACACTCGTCATCCGCCCATGCAAAATTTAACGTGAGAAAAGAAACAACGAGCAACTGTGTGATAAGCCGGAACATAACGATTATTATTCTGAACCTGTTTTCATATGCTTACAAGTTGTACATAAGCTACTGGTTAACATTCAGTCTGGTTACGAATTTTTGAGTTTATCGGTCCAGGTTCAGTATTGCGTATACTGATCACCTTGAGATTAATGCGTCTTCGAAAGATATGCCGGTAAAGTAACGCCTTGAGTCCGCTCAGGTTCACGCCATATTGTGTAAAAAAATCATCGGGCGAATCAAACACACCCAAATCTCGGATGATGGCGTCCTTCTGGATGTATGTATCCTCGCCGCACCAGCCCACTTGAGGTGAGCTTAAGTGCGAAGTGGCGACCGCATAACCACAAAATGAATCTCCTGAATTAGGGAATTGATGTTGCAGCGCATGTAAATAAGCTGTATCAAGAATAACGCCTTCGAGACTAATCCATTTACCCTGATGAGCCACTTCGACCCAGCTATGGATAATCTCGCGTGGGCCAAGCCAGTAGGCAATGCCGGTGATAACGCCTTTCTGCAATCGCTTGTGCACGGTGCATCCGTGCAGGCGACAGGTTATATTGCAGCTTCTCAGCAACGCCATCAGCAATATGCTTTTGGTGTTACATTGCCCATATCCATCCTGCAACACCTGTGATGCTGGCATCGCATCGGATTGATTGTAACCAAGAACGATTTCATCTCTGACAAAATTATAAATTGCACCGATCCTGTCGTATTCTGATAAATCGCACCAACCCCGTGTCTCCACCAATTGAACCAGACATATATTTTCGAAGTCCAGAAGTTGCGTTATGTTCAGGTAGCCTTGCCTTTCCATCGTTAAATCCCTTCACTCCCCCGATCGTCATCAGGACAAAACCGTTTAAGCGGGCAATACACCTTCCTGCAAAAAACTTTCTCGTATGAAAGTCTTCCAGCTTTATGATTTTTTATAGTATTGCTCTGCGTGTACTTCATGATTCCAAATCCTTTTTCATTTGTCTAAAGGTTTCCTGATCAATGTCACCACGGGCATAACGCCTGTTAAGAATATCCAGAGGATTTTCCCGCGTATCATTCCGCGGGCTTCCCATAAGCCAGCGCACAAGAAATACAATGCCTGCGATAATCAGTATCCAGAAAAACAGACCGAAAAAAGGCATGCCCCAACCCATTCCCCAGCCATAAGTATCATTCATCATCATCTTTGCTCCAGTCTCTATTATTCAATAAACGCATTAACAAACAGTATTAACCCAATAGAAAATATCCAGGGAATCCTGATTAAATCTGCTTGCGTTAAATCGGGCTAAAAGCTGGCACATTTAGCCCGCATCAAACAATCATAGTTTTATCTTAAGCTCTCTAGTTTCCAATGGGTGTAGCATCGGCAATATCTGTCGTATAGACCCACCCTGCCAGTGACTGACCTGTTCGTGCATGTTCACAAATCAGGGAAATCGCTTCATCGATGCGCTCATCTTCACAGATCAGTTCCAGTTTTATTTCGGTGATAATGCCTTCGCCTAATTCAATGGAAAAGTTTTGCTCTATATTGTCCAGCGCCTTCAGGCTGCCCGCCACATCGTTAATGGATAAATTACAACGCCCCTCACAAAAGTGACTGTTCTTTAGTGCATGCACTACATCGGCAATGCGATTACGATGAATAAAGGCTTTGATTTCTTTCATGGTTAATATCCTCAATAAAAAATTGCACGCTACCGAAATCGGTAGCGTGCATGATGGCTAGTTTTTTTGTGTTTTATTTCGTGTTTCCATCCACTCATAAATCACCGGCAGTAATATAAGTGTCAGCAATGTGGACGTAATCAGGCCGCCTACCACAACGGTCGCCAGAGGGCGTTGAGTTTCGGCACCGACGCCACTGGACAGCAGCATGGGAATCAAGCCTAAAATGGCGACACTGGCGGTCATCATCACTGGCCGAAGTCTGAGTTCCGCGCCCTTACGCACAGCGTCATGAACCGACAGGCCTTTTTCCTGAAGTTCATTCAGAAAACTGATCAGCACAATGCCGTTGAGCATGGCCACACCGAACACCGCAATAAAACCAATGGCGGATGGTACGGATAAATATTGACCCGTAATAAATAAACCCACCAGCCCACCGATGGTGGCAAAAGGTACATTGGCAATAATTAATGTGGCGTATTTCACCGAGTTAAAGGCGGTATACAACAGCACGAAAATAAAGAAAATAGTCAGCGGTACAATGAGCGCCAGCTTGCTAAGCGCGCGTTGCTGATTTTCAAACGCACCACCCCATTCCAGCCAGTAACCCGGTGGCATATCCACCTGTTGCTTAATCAGTGCATTGGCATCGGCAACAAAACTATTCACATCACGCCCGCGCACATCCATTTGAATAACGGCATAACGTTGCAGTTGCTCGCGGCGAATAAAGGAATAACCCTCTGCCACCGTAATATCCGCCACATTTTTCAACAGAACAGTGGCGCCGCCGCTGGTACGTAACGGAATATTACGAATGGAATCAACCGATAGTTTGGCCGCGTCATCCAGTCGCACAGTGATGTCAAAACGTTTAATACCACGAATTAAACTGGACACCGGATCATTACCAATGCCGTTACGCACTACGGTGAGCACTTCATCTGCGTTCATGCCATAACGTGCCAGTGCATCACGGTTAACCTGGATACGAATCTGCGGTTTACCCAGATTAGCTTCCAGAGAAAGATCGGCGACACCGGATACTTTTGAAATCGTTTCCTTAATTTCCTGACTTAGACTATCCAGCTTAGTCAGATCTTCGCCATAGAGTTTGACCGCAAGCGTTGCTCGAACACCGGAAATTAATTCTTCGACGCGCATCTGAATGGGCTGGGTAAAACTGATAACTGATGTCGGCACCACCTTTTCCAGCTTTTCACGCATCTCGATGGCCAGATCTTCATAGCTGCGATCATCTGCCCATTCGTCATGCGGTTTAAGGTCGGTGAAAATTTCCATGTAATTCACATCCGCGGTTTCACCTTTTTCCGCGCGACCGATCATGGCGATGGTGCTATTCACTTCAGGAAATTCATTTAAAACTTTTTCCACATCTTTGGATATTTCGATCGATGTTTCCAGCGAGGTCGAAGGAATCGACACAATGCGCCACATAATTGAGCCTTCCTGTAGCTGAGGCATAAACTCTTTACCCAGTAAGGGAAACAGCGCCAGACTTGCCATCAGCAAAGCGATAGCCGATATGACGACCTTGCGTTTATTGGCCAGCGACCAGGCCAGCGCGGGTAGATAGCCGCGTTTAATCCAGCTAACCAGCCAGGTATCCTTTTCTTCTTTCGGTTTGAGAATCATCGCCGCCAGTACGGGGATAATGGTCAGCGTCAGCAGCAGAGAACCGGCCATCGCAAAGCTGATATTGAAAGCCATGGGTTTGAATAATTTCCCTTCCAGACCCGTCAGGCTGAAGAGTGGCAGGAACACCACAATAATAATTAATATGGCAAAGGCAATCGGGTTAGCCACTTCGCGGGCGGCAGCCAACACGGCTGCAGTGCGATCTACCGTTTCGCCTTTTTCCCGGCGCTCGGCCATAATACGAAAGGCATTTTCAGTGAGCACCACCGCGCCATCTACCATCATACCAATGCCGATCGCCAGACCCGCCAGTGACATCAGGTTGGCACTAAGCCCCATCTCGGCCATCATAATAAAAGCGATTAACATCGCCAGCGGCAAGGCCGCAATCACCACCAGCGCCGAACGTATTTCACCCAGAAACAGGAACAACACAATAGCCACCAGAATCGAGCCTTCCACCAGCGCATTAACTGCGGTCTTCACTGCTTTTTCTACCAGAACGGTACGGTCGTAAATGGGTTTTACTACCACACCTTCAGGTAAAGCGGATTCAACCACCGCCATTTTTTGTTTTACATTATCCACCACATCCTTGGCATTTTCACCAATACGCGCCAGTGCCATACCCAGCACCACTTCTTTGCCGTCACGGGTTACCGCACCAGAACGCAGTGCTGGCTGTTGTGAAATAGTCGCAACCTGTCGTAAATAAACCGGTGTACCATCTTCTACCTTAACCACAATATTGCCGATGTCGGCCTCATCTTTTACCAGCCCTAAACCCCGTACCAGGTATTGTTCAGCGCCCTGATTAATATACTGACCACCGACCTGACGATTATTGGTTTCCAGCAGTTCCATGATTTCACGAAAACTCAACTTATATTTGATTAATTTGAGCGGATCAATGACCACCTGAAACTGCAATTCCTGGCCACCCCAGGACATCACATCATCGACTCCCGGTGCAGTGCGTAACATCAATCGCACGCTCCAGTCCTGTATGGTACGCAAGTCCATATCAGTTATCTCGGCATTAAGCTTTTCATCAGCACGTTCAATGGTGTACCAGAAAACCTGTCCCAGGCCGGAGGTGTTCGGTCCCATTTCCGGTGTGCCGTAACCTTCTGGAATGCGATCACTAATTTCCTGCAAACGCTCCATCACCAGGCGTCGTGCAAAATAAATATCCAGATTATCTTCGAAATATACCGATACATAAGACAGACCAAACAGGCTCACAGAACGAATATCCCGTACCCCTGGCAAACCAGCCATACCGGATTCCACCGGAAAGGTGAGCAGTTGTTCGATATCTTCAGCGGCCAGTCCGTCAGCCTCGGTGTAAATATTGACCTGCACCGGTGTCACATCGGGGAAGGCGTCAATGGGAATTGTACTCACCGCACGCCAGCCAAGAAAAGCCACCACCAAAAAGATAATAATGACCAGAAATTTATAGCGTAGAGACGCTTCAACCAGTTTATTTAACATGTGTTATTTCCTCGCCTAGTCCGCATCGCCAATCTGTGATTTCAGTAACAGCGACTTCAGCAAAAACATGCCTTTAGTCACTATCTCGTTACCCGGTTTCAGACCGGCTTTTATTTCTATCCAGTCGCCTCGGGTAGCACCGGTTTCAACCAGTTGCGGGTATAACTCATTACCCTCCAGCCTGAACACCACTCGTTCACCCTGTAGCAGAGTGACAGCCCCTCTGGGAACTGCGATGACTTCTGATCCTGCCGAGGTTTGCAAGGCGGTTTTTACAAATTGACCGGGGCGCAGCAGGCCGGAATCATTATTCACCTCAATGCGTACCGGCAGCGTACGGGTGGTTTCATCGATACGACGATGAATTTGCACCACTTGACCGTTTAGCCATTGATCATCATCAACATGAATGCGTACAGAGGTACCTGGTTTTATACCCATAACATCGTTTGGATTAATTTGTGCCTCCACCCAAAGCATTGACTCATCACTAATTTCCATCAACAGTTGCCCCGGTTCGACGACCTGCCCCAACACAAACGTGTCACTGATCACGGTACCACCCTGTTGACTCAACAGCTCAAAGGCCCCAGTGGCCTTTGAAGCATCATCCTGTTTCAACAACATGTTAATCTGCGACTCGGTCATCCCATAGGCCAGTACATTGGCATAAGCCTGTTGACGCTTCACCTGTGCTTCAATATAGCGCTGCTCAGACACTACCTTACGTCCCAACTTTTTCACCCTTCGCCATTCGCGATCAGCAACCAGCAGTTGTCCCTGAGCTTCGGCCATGTCGACACTTGAGAGTGTCAATAGCTTCTGCCCGGTTTTAACCACATCACCCATGCGTGCGTGACGCCTGATAATCTGCGAACTGATACGGCTGGTCACCTGTGAACTGCGATAGACGTTAATGGTCACCTCACCTGGTGCAATGAGCTCACCTGTCAGCCTCTGACTATCCACTGGCGTGGTAACGATCCCCATAGACTGACGCTCTTTAGCCGTCATTTGTGGTATACCCTGTACTTCTTCCTTGTTTTCTTCTTCGGCGTAAACTAGGCTGCTGCTCAATAAAAACAGAATTAAAATACGATTAAAAACAGATGTCATAATGTGTTACTCCAGAAATTATTTTTTATTCTTAAGGTCAAGCCCAAGCCATGTATTCACCTGCCCTGATGCGAGCAACCAGTCAGTCCAGGCACGCCATAAATCCTGACGCAGCTCAATGGCGCTGGTACGGGTATTCAGGGTTTGATTAAGTTGCATAAAATATTCGGCGGTACTGATTTCTCTGGCCTGCCAGAGTTGTTGTATCAGGGCAAGCTGATTATCCAGGCTGGACTGGCCAGCCTGCTGCCAGCCCTGCCAGGTTTCCCTGACCAACTGATAACTACGCGCAGACAAGAATAATGCTGAACGGGCGTTACGGACAATATTCTGGCTTTCACGTTCCGCCTGAATTAATTCAGCATTGGCAACATCGACTTCAGCACGGAAATTATTACGCACAAAAAGAGGGATGGATAAAGTAAGGCCAATCAGATTTTCGTCATCTTCCCGGCCACCGCGCAAACCAATAGTCGGATCAGGCTGTTGCTCACGACTACGTAAATGAATGTTTGCCCTGGCTGCGGCAATCTTAGCGAGCTGCACCTGCAAGACAGGTAGTTGATGCAATATTTCATCAATATTCTCATCCGCCAGATTCAAACTGGGTAGAACATCGGGTAAGCCCGGCCAGTCACTAGCCCCCCCCACAAGCGTAATCAATGCCTGCTGCGTTTTCATCAACTGAGTTGCAGCACGGGTGCGCTGCATACCCGCTTCGGCCAGCGCCAATTGGGCAAGTGAAAGATCAGCCTGGCCGAGGTCTCCAGCCTGGCGTCGTTTTTTTGCCAGTTCGACAAAGCCCTGCAACAGTTTAATGCGCTGTTTTGTCAACAGGTCCATCTCACGATGAGTTTGAAAATCAGCCAGAGACTGAAGAAGCTCCCCCGCTAGCTGCTGGCGTGCAGTCCGCAGCCCGGCGTTCAGGCTACTGGTTTCAAAGCGAGCCACCTCACTGCGGGCACCTCGCTTGTCTGACCAGTCGATAGCCTGGGTGATGCCCAGGCTGCTAGTCTGGATATCGGTATTTTCAACGTCCAGCTCTAGCTCAGGGTTATACAGTGGCTGGTCTGCAGCCTGTACCTTAGCAATGGCGGCATCCCGTTGTGCCTGTACAGCCTGAATGCCAGGATTGCTGCCAAGCACCTCATTAACCAGTGCTGAAAGTTGAGATATACCATCTGGATAATGGCTGCTGGTTTTTGACGGTTTATTGCCCGCATCTGACCATGCGGCCAGCGGTATTAAACAACTGCAGAACAATGCAGGTAATACTAAATTCTTGAACATGAAACGAGTCCTTTTTTATCAAAGGCTTAACAACTGTCCACGATTAACGTGGCATGACATTTAAAAAGAGTTCAGGCCTGTGGAGGCTTGGTGGGAGGCTTCCGGTTTAAGGAATGATAAAAAGAAGGGCAAGGTATCACGTTGAAATGATGCGCAATGTTAATGGTGGTAGACGTCTTGTGGCTAATATACAAAAGCTGAGCCCAGCCAACGCAAAGTATATTACAGGTGTAACTTTCAGAACCGTCATCCGCCAGGGTATTCGATACCGGGCTTATATTCTGTCCCGAAACATTAACCTGCAATGCACACTCATCCATAGCCCAGGCCATATTGCTAAACAATAGGCTCAGGGTTAATAGCGATATAATGATGCGACGCATCAACATGATAAGGTAAGACTCGCCTGGCTTAGAGTGCTGCAAGCACCCGGTTCAGGCGCTCAGTCACATCCTGCGCCACATCATGCACTGCCGGATTATCAACCATGCCCAACACCGCCGACGGATCCATAAACTCAACGTGCACGGCATCGGCCTCGTCCTGGCGCACCACAACATTGCAGGGTAGTAACAGACCAATGGAAGGCTCGGCGGTTAGCGCCTTGTGAGCCAGTGGTGGATTACAGGCTCCCAGTATTCGGTAGGGAGGCATCTCTTCCCCCAGTTTATTTTTCAATGTCGCCTGCACGTCAATGTCGGTCAGCACACCAAAGCCTTCGGCTTTAAGCGCTTCGGTCACTGCCTCGATCGCACGCTCGAAATTCATAGGAATAGTCTTGCCAAAACCGTATTTTGTTGTCATGTAATTGCCTCACTGTTAAGGGTTAGGTTAAAAATTTGTATTACTCGGCTGCTAGTAGTTGCCTGAGCTGAGTTGCATTGTTTTCATCAATGGGGATCACCCGATCATCGTTCACAATAAGCGTGGGACAATGTCGCACACCAAACTGCTGGGCGAGTTCAGGGTACTCTTCGACATCGCAACGCTCATAGCTGAATCCGAGCACGTTCAACTCTTTTTCCACGTCGATGAAGTGACAGGTTTTACTGGTTAATAATATGATCTTCATTTGAAGGCTCCTCGTTAAAACAGTTCTTGTTCAATGGCCGGACTGATCAGCGGGTGGACAACACACAGATCCGACCTGCTCATGGAAATTATTAAAAAGTCGATGGCAACAGTTTATTTGTTCTAAGCGAATACTTGCCAGAAAAAGCCTACAAACCGAGCTAAAACGACACACAACAGTCTCCATCACAAGCGCTCTTGCAACTGTTTCAGGCGAAGTTCCACGAGCCCGCTCTGGCCGCCGCGAGTGAGTGAAAGGTCGATGGATTTGTGTCCACGTCGAAAGCGGTGTTGCTCACCATCGGGTGTTGCGGACATCACCTCCTGGGTGTACCCGGCGGTGGTGAAACCCTGAACGTAGTGCGCTAGCACTACATTGAGCGCCGCGCGACCCACGTAACGCACCTCGATGGTCTGCCCGTCGCGCGCGAAATAACTGCGTATTAAACCGGGAAAACGTGGCACTGGGCCGACATCGATACCACTGACGTCATTAGTTGGCAGTATTTCGCCCCCCTTCGGTAGCCACTGTTCGATCTGCTCTTTTGCACCCGGTATCCACTGCTCCACCTGTCCTCTTAGCCCAGGCGTTAGTTGTTCAACTTGCGTGACAGCCTCGCCAGTAAAACGTTTACCGGCTTCGGTCATAGCCGGTGCCTGGCTCCACAACCACGACAGAACGGTAATACCGGCCCAGATCAGCAGACTCACTATACCTAGCGCTACCATCCCTAAAATCAGCCAGGTGCGCGCCCGAATACTACCCAGAGTCGTTACAGCCTGCTGCAAAAAAAGGTGTTTATTCAATTTACTCATTCGCGAGCGACCTCCGAAAATAATTCCGTTCCAACAAACAGTTCATATGATATGACGCCAAGGACAATGTACCAGATGAAAATAGCGATAAAAGTCGCACCGGCAGCCGTGTCTTTGATGCGCTTTATCCGCTCATCGTAATTCGGCTGTTGGTAGTCGCACAACGATTCGATGGCGGTGTTGAGTATCTCTGCCACCAGCATCATCCCTGTCACCGTAAGAACGAAAAGGAAATGAAATAAGGTTTCAAAGGCACCGGCTAGCACCAGGAATATTACCGAAATAATCAGTTTGTAGCGGACACTGAAGTCCAGGAACACTGCGTGCGAGAGGCCCGCGAACGCGGTTCGTATCTTGCGCAAAGGATGATATCCCGATATCGACCTTGTCTTCATCCTCTAGGCCCGTAACATCCGCAGCCCACTGGCAATCACCACAAATTCGCTGACCTCATGCGCGAGCACGGCGATCGGTAGTGAGAACACCCCCGCCACCGCGCCGACCACCAGCGTGCCGATGACCAACACCGATAGCGCCAGGTTCTGCTGAATAATGCGCCAGTTACGGCGACTAAAACGAATCAGATAAGGCAGGCGCGACAGATCATCCGCCATCAGTGCCACATCGGCTGTTTCCAGCGCCACATCCGTACCGGCCGCGCCCATGGCAATACCCACATGCGCTGCCGCCAGTGCCGGTGCATCATTAACACCATCGCCCACCATTGCCACACGCCCATATTGTTGATCCAGTTGTTCAATTTTGCGTTTTTTATCCTCGGGGCTCAGCTCGGCAAATACTTCATCAATACCGGCTGTGGCAGCAATAGCCTGAGCCGCCAGCGAGTTATCGCCTGTGAGCATAATAATTTTTTCTATACCGGCCTTGCGCAAATCACTGATTGCATCAGCCACGCCGGGTCTTAGTGGATCAATCACCGCAATCATTCCCTGCACCTGTTGCTCGGTGCCCAGCAGTATCACGGTGTTGCCTGCCTGTTGCAGTTCTTTGATTTGCGCCTGAATCGGATTTAAATCAATCCCCATGCTGGCAAATAAATCGGGTTTACCGATAAAGACCGTCTCATTATTAACTCGGCCTTTAGCACCAGCGCCAGTCAGTGACTGAAAATCTCCTGCCGGTGTCACCTCAATGTTTTTATCCGTCGCATGATTGATAATCGCGCTGGCCAGTGGATGCTGTGAGCGTGCCTCCAGTGCAGCGGCCGTGGCAAGCAGCTGGTTTTCCGACGTACCATTCAATGCAATAACGTTGCTCACCTTAGGTTTACCTATGGTTAAGGTGCCGGTTTTATCCAGGGCAACAACACGTACCCTGGCCAGATTCTCCAGGTGTACACCGCCTTTAATCAATATACCGTTGCGGCCTGCCGTGCCCATGGCGGCAACCAACGTAATAGGGATGGAAATCACCAACGCACAGGGGGCAGCTGCAACAATAAACACAGTCGCGCGCGTCAGCCACTCCAGCCACTCCTGAGCAAAGAGAAGTGGCGGCACTATCGCCAACAAAACACCCAAGACCAGAACGATCGGACTATAACGGCGACCAAAGCGCTCGATAAAACGCTGACTTTTCCCCTTGCTGGTTTGCGCCTCTTCCACCAGATGAATAATCCGCGCCAGGGTATTATCCGCTGTGGTTTTAGTTACACGAATGGTCAGTGCGCCTTCACCATTTAGCGTGGCAGCGAAGACACTGTCTCCAATATTTTTTTCGACCGGTACGGACTCACCAGTGACGGGGGCCTGATTAAGGCTTGAGTGACCTTCAACGATCTCCCCGTCCGTGGCCACGGCTTCACCGGGGTGGACAATAAAAAGATCCCCGACGCGAAGCTCTTCAGCGGGAATAACCAACTCTTTATTATTCCGTAATACCAATGCTGTTTTGGGTGCCAGATCCATCAATGCCCGAATAGCATTACGCGTGCGTTCCTCGGTGTAACCCTCTGCTGCCTCTGAAATGGAATAGAGAAACACTAGCATCGCCGCTTCGGCCCACTGGCCTAAAAGTCCCGCCGTAATAGCGGCTACGGTCATTAATATTTCAATGCCAATCTGCCGTTCTTGCAGCAGGTTTTCAACGCCCTCACGAATAAAATACCAGCCGCCAATGACTACCGCCAGCAGGTAGAGACTGGTTTCCAGCATGGGTGATAGACCCAGCATAGAACCAAAAAAGCCTATCGCCAGCAGTAAACCTGATAAAGCCGAAGCAACCACCTGAAGATTACGCCAGGGCGGTGGCATGGTTTGGCCATTGGCAACGACATCACAGCTTGGGCAGGCCATTATTTCACCTCCACCTTCAAGTCATCAGAGAGAACACCCACCCTGCACCGCCCCTCTTCGCGTAATTTCATGCGGTCATTGAATTGGCTCAGATCGGTGCTGTAAATCTCATTCGAGTCAGGCAGGGAACGCACCATCGCATAGAGCTGTTGCAGGTAATCGGGCGCCTCTACCAGACGGTGATATACCCAACGGCCCTCCTTCTGAGATGTGAGTAATCCGGCCTGACGAAGCACCTTGAGGTGGCGGGAGAGTTTGTATTGGGGTTCCAGCAGCGCATCCACCAGTTCACACAGGCAGATTTCCTGACTTGTCGTCGCCAAGAGGCGGACTATCCGTAAACGCGTGTTATCCGAAAGTGCCTGAAACAGGGCTTCTGAGTTAATAGTCATGACATGCATAGTTGCATTATGATGCAACTATGCATGTCATTGCAAGCACCACCTCCTCTTATATTATTTAATCTCGAATGCAATCCACCTGCTGGTTCGGTGAATCCTTTTGAGTGTTAATGTGTTATTAGATTTAAAATCTGACCTAAATTTTCCTCCTGTTTATTATCGATCGAGCGCTTAAATCGATCACTGTCATTGCCAGTCTCAATGATTGCAGTGATGGGTGTAGAGATCAAGTAAAGCGGTTTTCACTTAGGATCACCAAATACCGTTGACCATTCTGAGAAGCTTAAGTGCGTGTTCATGTAGTTGATATTCATTGTGCCACCTTCCTCAAGAATGTAATCATTCTGAAGTGCCTGTTTACCCGAACTAAACGTAACCAATACTAGCTTTTTATTGCTTGCAATAAGCTCTTTTACAATGATATCCCGATTTGTTTTCCTTTTTAACTCTATAAATATCAGAAATAATCTGGTGATTAAGTCTATATAATTTTAGCTTCAGGATGTTTCTGCGACGCCGTCTCAGATGGCTTCACGCAAGATGTTGACGATTTTCTCATCAGTAAAACAGACTTTCTTCATAAAACTTCCATCAAACTGCATGGATCAGTTTATGTATCGATCCAATTGCATGCTATGTAACTATAAGCACACACTAAAAGTACATACATTTAAATTTAAGATCTGTATAAATTGCCCAGACATTAGCAGATAAGCTGCGGCTATTGGTTGTTGATACAGGCAGCTAAACTAAGTTGGTGATTTTATATAAAAACACAAAATCACCATTTTTAAAAATTACTTTGAGGATAGACTAATGCGTAACTTAACAAAAGATGAACTGAATCAAGTGTACGGCGGTGGCGGCGGTGGAAATTGTCCCGCTGGCGGCATGGGCGGCGCTCCTGAGACTCCTAGCATGGGTGGCGGCGGCATGGGCGGCGACGACATGGGCGGCGGAATGGGCGGCGGCATGGGCGGCGACGACATGGGCGGCGGCATGGGCGGCGGCATGGGCGGCGACGACATGGGCGGCGGCATGGGCGGCGGCATGGGCGGCGGCGGAATGGGCGGCGGCATGATGTAATAAAGCTATACCATAACGCTTGCGTTTAAATGTGCCTGGCCTATGTCAGGCACATTTTTGTGGGCGTAAGATTAACCCTAAGCAACAGGCACTGAAACTACACTTCTTTACTGGCTTTAAAGACTGTTTTCTCAGCTAAAAAACTGAGTTAGTGTATAAGGAAACTTTGCAATAGCACCCATGGGGTGATAGAGGTAAATCGTCTACCGATCAACACACCCTGGTTTGATCTAGCGCGAATGGGTAGATGCCTGTTATGAGGCAACCATACTAAAAATTATTGTAATAACTTAAATTTACGGTCGATTTTTGACCGGGAATTATTGTGCAACCTGAGTTTAATGTCGATGCCTCAACCACCCAAGCACCCACCGTTATTATTTCGATCTGAAGCAATGGACGAGCAGCAGACGGCATGGTTAGGCACGGTGGTAATAACGCCCAAACTATCCTATCGTTTGTTCGCTATTTTTGCTGTTCTGGCATCCATGGCGGTGTTGGCGCTTTTATTTTTCGCGGAATATACGCGAAAAGAGCGCGTTAATGGCTGGTTAATACCCGAGCATGGCCTGGTACAGGTGTTTGCGCCTCAAGCCGGGGTCATTACGGGTATCTATGTTAAAGAAGGCGATACTGTCAACAAGGGCGATGCATTGTTGATTCTTTCGGCGGAGCTACAAAGTGCCACACTCGGCGCCACGCAAACCGAGGTCACACAGCACTTAAGTACGCGTCGTGACAGTCTTATTGATGCACGTTCTAACCTTGAGAAACTGGAGGCACAGCGGACGCAATCGCTGACGAATCGTTTAAATATACTGGCGCTTGAGCGAAGCGAGCTGGACAGTGAAATCACGCTGCAGAAATCCCGTGTACGCCTGGCCCAAAAGTCTAAGCAGCGCTTTCAAAAATTACGCGAGCGGGGGATTGCATCGGATCTGCAATTACAGGAAACAGAAGTTGTGCATATTGAGCAAGATTTAAAACTCCAGTCAATTAAACGGATGCGCATCACGAATGAGCGCGAACGCTTATCCCTGGCGGGTGAGCTCAACGATTTGCCGCTTAGGAGCGCGTCTGATATCGCCGATATTGAACGTAAAATAGCGCAGGTGGAGCAGGAGCTGGCGGAGGCGGAGGCAAAGCGTGAAATTGTCGTGCCGGCACCTATGGCGGGGACCGTCACCACGCTGCTCGCAGAGCCAGGCAGTCGGCCGCGCAGCAATGTCCCATTGCTGAGCATCGTTCCGACCGGCTCTAAATTGCAGGCTCACCTCTTCAGCCCAAGCCGGGCTATCGGTTTTCTGCATCCGGGCCAAAGCGTACTATTGCGCTACCAGGCCTACCCCTATCAGAAGTTCGGTCATTATAAAGGCGTGGTTGCGAATATCTCGCGCTCCGCAATTAACCCCGGCGAATTGCCAGCACAACTTGCCGGCTTAACCAGCCTGTTTGCCGGCACAGAACCGGTGTATAGAATCATGGTAAACCTGGAAGAACAAAATGTTACGGCCTACGGTAAACCGATAAGCCTGCAACCTGGCATGCAACTGGAGGCCGATATATTGATTGAACGCCGCCGACTCATTGAATGGATGCTCGATCCGTTATACACACTCACCGGAAGATCCCAGGGCTAGGTTAAATGGAAAAACTTAATTTGAACCGGGCTTCCCGACTACCGATGGTTCTGCAAACCGAGGCGGCGGAGTGTGGGCTGGCCTGCCTGAGCATGATCCTCGCATATCATGGCCATCATGCTGATCTCATGCACTTACGCCGCCGCTACAGCATGTCGCTACGAGGCGCCTCACTTAAGGATCTGATTCGTGTGGCGGACCAGACGGGTTTGGCCGCACGCCCCGTTCGTATTGATCTACAAGAATTGAAATCGCTTAACACCCCCTGCATCCTGCATTGGGATATTAATCATTTTGTGGTACTCAAAGGCTTTCACCGCCATAAAGTAATCATCCATGACCCAGGGGTCGGCGTACGTAAAATGCCACTCTCTGAAGTGTCCAGGCACTTTACCGGCGTGGCAATGGAGCTCACCCCGATTGCCAGCTTCGAACCCGTTCAGGCTGCTCCCAGCATTCGCCTGCATTCATTGATCGGGCATATGGTGGGGCTGAAGCGCGCACTTTGGCAGCTCTTCCTGCTGGCATTTGCTATGGAGTTATTCGCGGTGGTCAGCCCGCTCTTCATGCAATGGGTTATTGATCATGCGCTCATCACCGCAGACCGCAACCTGTTACTAACTCTGGCGCTCGGGTTTTCACTCCTGCTCATTATAAGGACTGCCGTTTCGGCTATGCGCGGCTGGTTGTTGATTGCAACGGGGGCCTCGTTAAATGTACAGGGGCACTCCAATCTGTTCTCCCACCTTCTTCGGCTGCCGGCAGCTTATTTTGAAACCCGCCATCTCGGCGATGTCATGTCGCGCTTCGGCTCGCAGAATACTATTCTGCATGCGATTACGACGAATGTTGTCGAGGCGGTACTGGATGGAATCCTGGCCATTCTTACCCTGGTTGTCATGCTTATCTATGCGCCAATGCTGGCGCTGGTGGTTGTGGCAGGCGCGTTCCTCTACGGCCTGTTGCGTTGGGCATCATATACCCCTTTACGTCAGGCCTCAGCCGAGGCTATCGTCTGGGCGGCAAAGCGTGATAGCCATTTTCTGGAGACCTTGCGTGGCATCAAGGCTATCAAATTATTCAATGGCCAGGATGAGCGCCGTGGCCACTGGCTTAACCTGCTGGTTGAGGCACTTAATCGGCAACTCATCACACAGAAACTGAGTCTTTTATATAACACAGGCAATTCACTGCTGAAAGGCTCACTGGCGATATTAGTGGTTTGGTTAGGCGCGCAAAGCATTCTGAATAATACCTTTTCCATTGGTATGTTATTTGCTTTCATCGCGTATAAAGATCAGTTCCTACAGCGTGTCAGCACCCTCATTGATCGTGTACTGGAACTGCACATGCTGAGCTTACATGCCGAGCGCCTGGCGGATATCGCGCTTACACCACCCGAACCCACTGATTTCACCATTCAACCCGACAATGGCGCTGAACGAGCACCGGTTGCTATACAGGTTCGCAATCTAAATTTCCGCTACAGCGAGAATGATCCCTGGGTGCTCGATGGCCTGACTTTTGACATTCGTGCCGGTGAATCGGTGGCCATAATTGGCAGTTCGGGTTGCGGCAAAACGACCTTGCTCAAACTGTTGGCAAGCCTGCTACAGCCGACCGAAGGTGAGATTCTGGTCGATAACAAGCCATTGGCGCAGATCGGCATGGCACAATACCGCTCCATGCTTGGCGTTGTAATGCAAAACGATGACCTGTTCACTGGCTCTATCGCAGACAATATCAGCTTCTTTTCCGAGCGACCCGAGTTAACACGCATTGAAGAATGCGCTAAACAGGCAGCGATACATGATGATATCGCTGCCATGCCTATGGGTTATAGTACACTGATTGGTGACATGGGCAGTGTTCTGTCCGGCGGTCAGAAACAACGGGTTCTTATCGCACGCGCACTCTATCGTCAACCCAGCATCCTTTTACTGGACGAAGCCACCAGCCACCTTGATGTTGATCGTGAAAAGGATGTAAACGCGGCCATCGGCATGAGTGGCATGACTCGAATTATTATCGCCCACCGCCCCGAAACCATACGCTCTGCAGACCGTATTATCACACTCAGGCAGGGCAAACTGGTTAGCGAACAAAGAGAGTGTCTGCCAGATCGTGACAGTACGATTAGCCATGGTAATGCAGAAAGACGAGCGCCTGAGAAAGCCGCTAACGAAAACCGACAGGGTGACATAATCCCCCGGCAAGATGAGGCTTATCTAAAAAGCCGTAGCCGAGTTAATACCGGTGACACCATATTATCCATGTCGAGCAAACCGGTGCAAACGCCGGATACCTTGCAACACAAAAGGTTACGAGTCGCCATCGCCTGCGAACCTGAACCTCTGCGCCAGGATCTCGTCAGGATACTCACTGCATCAGGCATAGAGGTTGTCAGCAACGGGCCGCTGGAAAAACAGTATCTTCATCGGCTGGCCCTCCATGACATAGACATACTATTAGTCGAACTGGATGAAGAAGCCGAACACCGGGTCAGCAACCTCTATGAGTCGCTCACCAACTGGGGGTGCCCGGTACTCTTTAATGAATACAATATAACTGAGCAACAACTGCAGCAGGGCGACCTGAAATTCGGCCACAATCTTGCCCTCAAGCTGGCTTCGATGATGCAGTTTTCACCGGATTGCCGCAGGAAGCATCTGATTAACCCCAGTTAAGTCCAACAAAAGCGTAAGCCTTAACTGTATAATCTGACCAAAGTGTTTGTGATACAGATATTGATGTCCTGTGGTTTTGCCTCTCTTTTCAGGTTTACCACATCGTCGCTCTATCGGTGGATAGTAAGAGAACAGCGGAACCATGTTCACCTGGTCACTGAAGCCAGCAACATTTGTACAATATAATGTTACATTTACATTTACATTTACATTTACATTTACATTTACATTTCGAAATATTATCGTGTAAAAAACTCAAAATATACTAATGGATGTACTGGTCAAGTCCAACCGGACACTTTATCTAAAGATTTTTCATAGTTAATGGGTGACTGATCACCATTCGCAGTATGCAGCCTCTCAAGGTTGTAATACCTCATGTAAGCCGCCACATCTTTTT
>Ga0316206_1000584_pt1 | contig 45029 bp, 41 predicted proteins | sample 6monthpyrite_MG_FD_204942 | JGI IMG/M metagenome (GOLD analysis project Ga0316206, IMG submission 204942) | Microbial mat bacterial communities from mineral coupon in-situ incubated in ocean water Damariscotta River, Maine, United States -... | ecosystem: Environmental > Aquatic > Marine >...
AATGCTAGGATGAAAAACAAGGAAGCGGATCCTGTAGCAAATAAAGTGAGTGAGCTCCTGGAGGATGAAATCGCCCGCACCATCACCTTTGATAACGGTAAAGAATTTTCTCATCATGAAAAAATGGCAAACAAAACTGGCGCTAAGATTAATTTTGCTCATCCCTACAGCTCATGGGAAAGAGGTCTTAACGAAAATACAAATGGACTCATTCGACAATGTCTACCAAATGGCCGTAGCTTTGATAATGTAACTGATAGTGAGGTTCAATGGATTGAAGACTCTCTTAATAATCGGCCTAGAAAATCTCTAGGATATTGTACTCCCAATGAAATTAATTCTGGTGAAAAAAGAGCTAAGTTAGAATAGTTTTTCTTAAAGTCCGCCGCAATAATTCAGGAGCGTTGAGAATTAATTTTTGCAAGGATACATTTGCACCACATGGTCTCGAATATAAAAAAATCTAATCGCAAATGTTTCGAAGTGAAGAATTATTTTAAAGTAGAAATATAAATTATATATTTTACTCACATCAAAAAGTTGCACTTGTTATTTGAATCCAGGTTTTGTGTGTGTGTGTGTGTGTGTGTGTTATAAAAAGTATTAAATATTAATTCTAAATTTTAATATAAAATGAGGATTTGATAGTGGAAAAAGGTTTTTCAGGGAAAAACGATGTCACCCGCGATGATTCTCTTCCAGATCTAAACGACGTTGCTATACTATAGATCGGGCCTTTATTAAGTTCATTCTTTACCTCTATTTTTGCGCTTTATAATTTTTTCCAGTAACCTAGAAACACCAATCATTGAATGCTGTTACAGCTAAGTCATTATTGAATAATATGCTTTATATAACTTAAATTTCAACAAATTAGACCGCCTTAACTAGCTGTATTCACTCCACAAATAAGCAACAACTGCCCAGTCTACAAAGCTAACGCAGACAAATGATAGAATTTTAAGAAATGAATTTAAAAAGTATTCTTATTATTACCTGCATATTCTTGACGACGCCAATTCTTCTCGCTGAAGAATTGGTGATGGTGCAGACCGTGAGCAGTGACCAAACCAGTTTTGCCATTAGAAAAGGGGCAGAAGAGGATATTCGTATAGGTATGCAGGCGCTCTTCTCGACAAAAAATGCTACCGTCAAAGCGCAAGTGATAAAAACGACTCGCCATTATTCACTCTGGCAGCTCAAAGAAAAAGCAGGAAAATTTCCATTTAAAAAAAATAGTTTTGTCACCTATAATAAAGACTTAGACACAATTTGGTATGCAGTTCCCACCGTGAAGACAAAATACAATTTAAAATCTTGGCGACCAAATACCTATTGGACGTTAAGAACAGGCCATAGCTATACCTTATCAGAATCAGTGACCGATACTTCAGCGAAAGACAAACCAGTTCGCTCAAACTTTCAAGTGGAATTGATGTGGCATAAACAAGTTAGGAAGCAAAGAATCGATTGGGGCTGGGGAGTTCGTTACGACAGTGAAACGGCGCAAACGTCAAGTCCCGTCATCGTCACCTTGCCTACCAGCAGAATTTTACTGAATACTCAATTTACCTTTCATTTTCCACGCGACAATAAAACTAAAAACAATTTTTTTGGTGCGGTTGCTATTGCTCTTGGCCAGTCTACAACTAAAGTCGACACAGAAACAAGTTCAGGATACGCTCTGGTCTTTCCGCAAGTTACTTTTGGGTTTATTAAACAAATTGGTAAGCGACGAGCGGTTCTTATAGAGGCCAGTGCGGAAGTCATCAACACCCAAGAAAAATTTGAAGACGGCACTCTACAAACCTCAAATATGCTCAATGCTAAAATTGCTCTAGGACTAAAATTCTAAACGGGTAGAGTGCAGTTGGTATGCAGTTGGTACGCGGGTACCTATCGTTGTTTCGAGTGCAGTTGGTACGCGGGTACCTATCGTGCAGTTGGTACGCGGGTACCTATCGTGGTTTCGAGAACTTAGAACGGGTATTCAATCGTGACTTTAGGAATTTATGCAACTTACAATTTGATACGATTTGATAATTAAATATTAATAATGAATGGGAAAAATTATTCAAAAAAGAGCAAAGAAGCAAAGAAGCAAAGAAGCAAAGAAGCAAAGAAGCGAGGTAAAGTCGAGAACTTCTATCAAGCATATTTTTATTAGCTTTTTCTGCTAATAATTTAAAAATACTTTATAATTGAAACATATCATTTATAAAAGGAAGATTATTAATGCGGTTAAAAATCCTGATAGGGACTGTATCTTTTGTGCTATTTGGCTTCACCAGCTATGCACAACCTATTATTGTTCCCAAGTTAACTTGGAAAATTTCCTATGAAGGTAAAGATCATTTACAGGTGTTTAAAGCTCCTAAAGACAAAATAACCGGTATCGTTCCCATAAAATTTAAAGTTGAATTGCAAAGTCCCCTGATACGTATCTTGTCTATTTTAAACGACACAAAAAGAAAAATTGAATGGGTCCCCTATCTTGTTGAGGCAAAAACAATTCGCCATAATAATCCCCTAGATAAAATAGAAACCTATTTATACAAATTACCTTGGCCCTTTAATAAAAGAATGTATCTCTTGCACTCAAAAACCGTGATCTATCCTGCAGAAAAAAAAACCGTGACAAAACTAACCTCTGTCGAACTTCCAGAGGTACCCTATAACCCCGAGCATGTTAGAGGGTTTACCTATTTCGGTCAATTCACAGTACAAAGCTTGACGCCACAAAAATGTCTGCTGGAAATGATATTGCTGACGGATTTCAAAGGTCATTTTCCTGTTTGGCTGACAAATTATGTTCAGTCTCAATGGCCAAAAGATATGGTGAAAAAAATCCAAAAACAACTGGCAAAAAGCGATATCATAATTGATGACCTTTGGGGGGATTAAACTAAAGCTTTGACTCTTTTCCAACTCTTTCAAAAATAGTAACACACAACGCCTTTTCGTGCTGGCGAACTTCCAAACGATGATCAAAAAATCTAATCTAAAAAGATTACCGAATCTTTTGCATCCGCGTCGCCCTTTTCATCTTTCGCTTTTTGTAAAAGCCGCCTGGCCTTTTCTTCGGTAGAAATAAAATGTTGGATGGGTATCTTTATTGGAAGCGATTCTAATCGACTATGTTCTTTTCGCGATTCTTCAGCTATTTTTCTTTTTAAATGCATTTCATTCGTCTCTTTTAATTTTTCTTGCAATGTGGAAAAGTTTGTTCCGTATTTTTTAAAAGCGTATTCATAAAGTCTTATGACAATTTCACTATTTACATCACTTCTTTCTAAATAATGAATAAATTGTTTAATAAAACTTTCATTTTCCATCTGATGAGTCCATGCCGCATAAAAATAAATAGGCCCTAATAAACCTTTTTTATCGCGGTATGATAAGTTTTGAAACCTTCCATAAAGTGGAACGTGAGCAGTTTCATTACTTTTTTTAAATGCAAAAGATTGCAGAAACATATGCCGCGCAAGAGCTGCTTCCTTTTTCCATTTTTTTGTTCGCAGATAAATTTTATAGATACTTGGGCCAACTCTATGATAGAGGATTTCTTGTACAAATCGATCATCGACAGAATTAGTTTGGATTAGATGGACTTTTCTTTTACTGTCGTAAGATATAGATTCAAGATTTTTAGGAAAAAGACGGACGCGAATGAGTAAAATATAAAGATTATAAACTAATTCATTATAGGGAATTCTCAATAATGATTTAGTATACTGTAAAATATTTGATTCTTTACCCTCAATTAAATTTAAATTTTTGGCAAAAACATCTCGCCATACTTTTGAAGGAGTCATTTTAAAAATCGATTTTTTATAGAGTGGCAGTTGAAATAATTTTTGTTGATTAATCTTAATATCAAAAGGTATTTGACCCATTTCCACTAGAGAAAAAAACTCTCTGGTGAATTTGTTGCCGATTCTAATTCCTGGTGCTGCCGTATGATCTCGTCTCAAAATAATATGAGGATGCATTCTAAATAAGGGATGCTCTATAGGAATCGGTACAATAAAGTTTGCAAGATGCAAGTTCTCCCACTTACCAATATTCATACTTTCTTCATTAATTTCACTCTCAGTGATTGTTTTACTCGCCAAAAAACTATTCGTTTGTCCTTCAATTTTTAAAATATCGGCATTAATCCCCTCATTAACAACAACTGTATAAAAATGGTAGGGTAAAAGAGAGAGGCAAAGGCCACAAAAGATTATAATAAAACACAATAAAATCAAGAATGTTGATTTACTCATGCTCACTCATCGGCAGTTATTTATATTCCTCAATATAACTCAAATAATTTTCTTAAATACCGATAAGAATGATGAAGAAATTCATGGAGAACACTATGCAAAAAATAATATTATGCTTGATCGCCCTTACCACACTAGCAAGTTGTTTTAATGAATCTCCACGGGACAAGAGAAAAAATAGTGGCACCGATAAAAAGACTGAACAACAAGATTTTTATGACTGGTTCTCTAATAACAACCCTAATACTGGGGGTAATGCAGGAGACTTAGTACCGGTGGCAGATGAGAATGAGACCAATGAGGCCACAGAGACCAATTCGGTAACACAAAACATTTCGATTCCTGAAGATATAAAACATTGTTCCTGGTCGCAGGATGGATCCTCAGGGTTTACCAGTAAGGATGATCACTTAGGGAGTGCTTATACCTTTTGTAAATCAAAGAATGGCCAGAAAGCGGCACAATTGGATATTTATTTTCAAATGGCGGATGCTATAAAAAACTCTCAACTTTGTTTTATTCCAACAACCAATAAAGGCAAAAAAACAGTCTATGTTGGGAATGCCAGATGCTTAAATATTCTCTCTAATCGACAAATCTATAAGATTACCCTTATTGCAGACAGGTATCCGGATGTAAGAATCACCGGTGTTATGATCATGAAAGATGAATATCACACCTATCCACGGCCCTATTATCAGAGTATACCAAACCCCGACGCCTATTATTTTTGTTCACGCTGGTATGAGGAAACAGACGACCCAAGGTATTGCGATACTTTTCGTGCGGAAGCGCAATATTTCTCAGTAGATGTGAATTAAATGACTTTTAAAATTGATCTCGTACTTTTATGGCCGTTCCCACTTTATATTCTTTATAAACTTCCCCATCACTTGAGGGAAAGGAAATAATTGGCAAAAATTTATTTTTTACTTTCTGCTCATTGGGTTTTGTCACTAAAAACAATATAAAGTAAAAAAATGACTGGTGGTTTCTTTCATGTGCCATTATATAGGTTAAAATTTCGTCATTGGCATTATCAAAAGAAGAATAAATTTCATCAGGGTTTTCCATCGTTTTTTGAAAAAAGGGCTCATAATCGTGGAATTTTTCCAAGGGGATATCTTCGTCACTTCTATTCGTCATAAGATTTGCCAAACATATAGATTTTTTATTCTCTAAAAGCTCTAATGTCTCTGGATCAATATTAATTTCTTGCTGTGCCACCTGAGATTTCGCAAGAAAACTTTTGGGATTTTCCATTGCCTTGCCGATTTTAAAACTATCTTTATATAATATATTTTGAGTTGCACTCGCTAAAAAAACAAAAGAAGCTTGATAATTAAAAACTAAACAAAGAGCGCAAATGGAAAATGCCTCCCCCTCTGCCGTTTTATAATTTTTAATAAAACTGTATAAACATTGTTTCAAATCATTTTCTATAACCCATATTTCATCTGGATCTTTCACCAATCCATCCATATACTCCGGAACACCAACATATTTACGACAATTTTCATTTTTCAGGGCCAGAGTTTCCCTTAGTTTCTTATCTAAAGTTTCGTAATGCTCAACTAAGGGATTATAAAAAACTTCGATACATTCCTCACTACAAAAACCTACGGTTGAGTTGTCATCAACAAATAATAATTGATTGAGATCATTAGATCTTTTTTTACATTGTCCACAAAAATACATTGAATAATTAATTTTCATTATTTCTCACCTATAAAATTATTCATTTTTACAGAGATAAATTTAAACCAGCAAAGATAGAATTACCATACGCTGCCTGCATATCCCACAATCTTGCCGCTATAAATGTTTCAGAATTCTTAAGTTTTTTTGTTCTAAAGTTTCCACCCAATTGCAATTGTACCATAGGTGATATATTCAACCCTAGTTTTGCTGTGAGATAAGAATACGTACCCTTGTTTGCAATAAACTGGCCCTCCTTCTCTCCCTCTCCCTGGGCAATATTAAGCATGGCACTTTCCACGCCAAAATGAATATCGGAAGAAACTCTCCAACCAAAGGCAACAGTAATTTTAGAGATATTTCCAATATCCGCTTCACTTTGAGAATCGGGAACTCCCGTTACTCTGTACTCGTAGCCAAGTCCTAGCATAAAGGTGTAAAAGTCCTTAGTTGTTTCGACACCAAAGATTTTATCTGTTCTAGAGCTACCAAGCTCCGACCCAGAACTTTTAAAAACACCTCCGGCATATAAATCTACCATTGTGGAATCTTGAGGCGCGCCAAACTTTAACCAATTAAAACCAATGATTGCCGTGCCATTACCATTTTGATTGGCGCTACTTCCTGAAATCAACTCCTGATCTGTTTTGCCGAGCCAATACCTAAAGTCCATAAAAATATTATAAGGTGTTTGGAAATGACCCTGCAAATCATAAAAGGTCACTTTGCCATCAATTTGATTGGTCTGTACTGTTTGCACATTGGTCAATAAATGAATGTCAAAAATTCCAGAAGGACGGCCTTGACTACTCACTCTTCCCCTCGACTGTGTAGAACTATCATAGCTTTTTGCAGGGCCTGGCCTGGGAGGAGCATGCTTGATTATCTTCCTCGTTTTTGGCCGAAAAGCCGGCCGCTCATCAGAATAATCCACTAGAGCAGAGGCCGGTTGAGACATCGTCCATAAAATAAAAAAACTTATGATTACTTTTAACATTAATGATCACCTCAAAAAAATCACCAAGGTTTAAAAAATGGCAACTTAAGAATATCTTACCGAAAAAACAAAAAACTTCCAAGTCAGATTCTTACTGGACTTTTTTGCTTCATGCCTAATCCTCCAGTAAATATCATTAAATCGTCTTAAGTCGCTGAATTTTAGTCAGGGAAAAAGCTACCCTCTCCTACCAAACCTAAACTCTGTATTACGATATAAATATAGGTAAAGGAGAATTCATTGAATATACAGATTTCTAAAAACGATCCCATTATTTCCTCACTCATTGACTTAGGGATTAGCGGGCATTTCCCACTATTCCATCACTCGTGGATAGATGAAATTAAATTGGAAAAAAGATTTCGTCTCACGATGATGGAAAAAAAGTTGGCCAATGAAATATTAAAGCGCCTAACCAAGCATAAAAGTCTGGAAAGAAAACAAATAATATTATTTTCCCTCCCCGAAGAACAACGAAAAACATTTATAAAGGCCTTTATTAAATTAGTCGAAATAAAAATTCTAGATAAAAGGCCGGAGATACATTAGCTATGAAAAAACAATTCGCCATCCTTCTTCTGTATTTCTGTTCATGTGAATTATATGCAGAGTATAGGGTTTATCAATATTATGTTAAGTCAACAGTACCGACATTGAGGGATAGTGAAGCCTATATTGTAACGTCAACGTTAGATCCTGTCAGCTATCTTGCTTATCATGGAGGAGCTACGGCGCTTAAAGTTGACCAGCTGAGAAGCTGGATTTGCAAAGGAAACACTGCAAAAAAGGCAGTTTGTAAGTCACCATTCGCTACCATTGCAAAAGTGAGTGACTAGATGTCTGAACTTAGTATCTATGAAAAAAGAAATATTCAAAAAAATTACGATAAGCAACTTAAAAAACTTCATCAAAAAAATATTAATAAACTCAGAAATAAAGAAAATGAGTTAAAAAACCTGCAAAGCTCTCAAGATTTAAAAATAAAGGACATTAATGAAAATGGACAAATAAGAATCAATGGAGCACAAAATCAGCAACAGGTAAAACTGCAAAATGAAGTAAAACATTACAAAGAAGAACTAGGAAAATATGATGAATCACTAAAGAATCACAAATCCCTCATCGATAAAGAGATAAAAAACCTAAAACATCAATCTGCAGAAAGAAAGCAACAAATCACCTATGACTCAGATACTCAAGTCCATGATTTTCTCGATAAAAATCGCGCCAGCTTCTCAAAATTAGAACTTGAAAATAGTTTAAAAATAAAACAGCAAAACCAAACCAATCAAATAAAATTAGATCAATCTCAAAGAAAAAACTTAGACCATCTACAAAAAGTGGCAGTAGATAGTGATGGCCGCCTAGACAAAGAGCTTAATAGAACCAGGACACAACAAAAATTTCAAGCGCAAAAAATCAGAAAACAAGTTCGTCAACAAAAACTAAGAGATCATACAGAATTAGATTCTCTCAAAAATGAAAACTCACGATTAAAAATCATTGAAAATGATAGACATAATAGGGAAATCAAGCAAATTGATGATAAATTTTCATACGATATGCAAAAAAAGAAAAAAATTAATGATGCAAAATATCTAGCTCTTACAAAGGATTATAATAATCTCGTCGCAAGATTGAAAGCATCAACCGATAAAGAAATAAAAACGATTGTAGAAGATCACGCATCATTCAAGAATCATTTATCGAAAAAAGTTGCCGACCGCTTCTACCATGTCAATTTAATTGACCCAAAAATCACTGACATGGGAGACCATTATATCATCTCGATTAAAGTTCCCGCGCACGAAAAAGAAAATGTCTCTGTGTCCGTGAACCAAAGACAAATTAGAATCTCAATGACCCGCAGATTCGCTGGCGAGTTAGAAACTGAGAATAACACACGAAATATAGCCAAAAGGTCGGAAGTCCTCACCAAACTTTTTCACACACCAGAGATTCTCAATAAAAGTAAAGTCTCGCAATTCTTTAACCAAGGCGTGCTTTCTTTCAAAATTACTAAGGCCTAATAGGCAATATGAAAGGCACTCAATTCCCTAAGATCATCATCTTCGTTTTCAGAAAATTCTATATGCTCAACTTTACTGGCACTAGAACCAGCGTAGCAAAAATCTAGCAACAAACGAAGCTGTGAGGAATCTCCCTCTGCTAAAACAAACACCGTTCCATCTTGCCTATTTTCTATATAACCTTGCAAGTTCGGGAGAGATTTTTGCACATGTTGGTAAATTGTTTTACGAAAAAAAACACCCTGAACTTTACCATGAATGATTATTTTCATACGCATAAAATTTACTCTTCATCAGTAATGAAGGCATTGACCTTCTCTACTTGTAATATCTTTTGCATATTAAAAAGTATTCCTCTTATTTTATTTGGATTAATCGAAACATAAACATGCAAAATAATTTTATTATTTTTCCCCCCCAACTCTTCTTCATAAATTTCATTAATATTATCCACTTCCTTGAGCAAGAGTTGGGTCATATTTCCCTTGACACTGCCGTTTGACAATACTTCAATATGAAAAGCTTTTTTCAAAGCAAATAAATTATAAAGAGGATCGAGTATTTTTAAGACTACTAAAATGGTAAACGTAAAAATTGTTGCCACAATGGGGTAACCAGAACCAATACAAACACCTATCGCCGCAACCACCCAAATCGTGGCCGCCGTGGTTAGCCCAATTACATTACCCTTACCCTGGATGATCGCACCGGCACCTAAAAATCCGATACCACTAACAACTTGGGCGGCAACCCTGGTAGGATCGATGACATTTCCAGAGCCTTTTTGTAAAAGTAGAGAGACTGCGGTATAAAGGGTTGCTCCAATACAGATCAGCATATTCGTTTTAATACCTGCCGACTTATTCTTTTTCTCTCTGTCCAGGCCAATAATACCACCGAGGACAAAACCTATCAAAATAAGAATTCCCATTCCTACGTAAAGGTTAACCTCTCCAATAAGTTCAATATATATAGTTGGGTTTTTTATAACTCTTCACCTTTTTCTATGTTAATATTAATTTAACAATAATTATAATACACATTATTTATATGAAAAGACCTCATTTAACACATTTTTTAGCAATTAAAACGCAAAATCATTTATCTGTAAGAGCATCACTTGGTATTAGAAATAACGTAAAACTAAACGAGAAAAAAAATGAACTGAATATACCGACTTTTCCTCTCCAGAATTTTCGATTGCTAAAGTCTCATGAGTTTACCCTTAAAATCATTGCGAGCGATAAAGATCAAGAAACTATTTTTAAAAAATCATTTGAATCCGATTCCTTTGGCAATTTTAATTTCAAAATTCCATTAACAGAAAAAATGTCTAATATTTCTTATTTAGAAATTTTTGAAACGGCAAAAGGCAATGGATTAGAATTCTATTTGGGAACTCAACTACCATTAATTATTCATTATCCAAAAAAAGTAATTATTTGTGACTTTGACAAAACCCTAGTTGATACGAAATACTCCTCCACAAAGGAAATCTATAATTCTCTTACTCGACCAGTGGAACACTTTCCAACCATAGATAAATCGGTAAACCTTATAAAAGATAATATCGAACTTGGGTTTCACCCATTCATTCTTTCCGCCTCTCCCCATTTTTACGAGGCGGCCATTAGAGATTGGTTATACAAAAATAAAATTTATACTGCAGGAATTTTTTTAAAAGATTATCGCGAGGTTTTTTCTTTCTCTGCTGGAGATTTGGCCCCCAAAGATTTAAAAGTTCAAGGGCTCTATAAACTCAATCATTTGTTAGATATTATTATCATGACAGGGGTGCCAGACAAACTCGTTCTAATGGGAGATAATTTTGAATCAGATCCTATTATTTATTTAACATTGACTTCAATTCTTATTGACGATAAAGATCCCTGGATTTTTTGGAATTCTCTAAAAAAGCATGAAAGCTTTCAATTAAACGAAAAGCAAAATTCTCAATTTCTTGGTAAAATATTTCAAATTCAAACAATCTTAGGTGAGCGCAAAAGTAAGCAACCACTGGACATAAAAATACTTATTAGGAAAAAGGGCAAAGAGGACATTTTAAAAATTGATAGCGATTTATTTATGGATAAACTCCACCTACTCGAACTCTATGATGGGCCTTCAGCTACCCGCCCCTAAGGAATGTAAACTTAATTAAATAGCAACCCAGGTGCAAAAAACAATATATAGCCAATGCTAAAATAAAGCCCGGTTTTATGAAAACCTTGTAAATTTTCTTTGCCATAACCTTTTGCTAAATACCTACTGACGGGAAAACTTGACAGGTTTACCCCAATGACTTCCAAATAAACTCTCACCACAGCAATAAACAAGCAAAAAATGATGATTAATTCGTTGCTAGGGCCAATGATTGATTCTAAAATATTGGACATGCCAGACTCCTTAAAAAATTCATCTTCTGAGGCCAATTTACCTCTGATAAAGCTTATCGGTGATGCCCGCGAAAACTTTTATCAATTAGGTCTGGCAGACCGTGAGACTTTTTTGCCTCTTAAGAATCATTTGTCTAGTCTCATTAAGACACCTTGGCCACCACTCAATAAGGTCATCAAAGAGATTGGCCAACTCTATCTCAGACAAGGGCCGAAACACTCTCCCGAATTTTATAAAAATGTTTCATCCTATGCAGAAGGTTTGGGAATTAATTATGCAGAGATGGCCTTAACCTTGCTCATTCCCGAGTATTTATCTTTTGTAACAAAATGGCTACCCGGCTTAAAGACCACCCTCTTTGGCTGTTCTAGCTATTTTTATTGGGATGAACATTTTAATTCCCCTGTTCATGGCAGAGTTTTAGATTTTCCCATGGCGGCCAGCTATGCTCGCAGTGAAAGGGCCATATTATATAAATTTAAAGGACTTCCACAGATGGTCTCACTGTCTACCAGTGGATTCCCCTATCCCGGCCTTACCACCATGACAGATGCGGGTCTTACCTTTGCTCTTCATCAAAAATTTACGAATAAATTTTGTCACCTAGGGACACCTATTTTTGAATTGATCTACCAAATGTTGGCGAAGACTGGAGATAAGAAATCAATTCTCGATTTTTTAAAAAAATCAAAAAGCCTGACCACTTGGGGCCTCTATATAAGTTGTAAAAATGGCGATATATTGGCCATCGATATGATGGGGGATGAACTCTATTATAAAGAATACAAGCTTGCGCCGGGAGAAATCCTCTCCTTTAATAATATGCCAGAAGCACCTGCAATGAGAAAAAAAACCCTCGCAAGAGATTTTATCCCTTATGGCATAACTGATTATTGCTCCATGCGAGAGACGATGGGGGCAAAAAAAATAGAAAAGCTTAAAAAAATTCCAAAACTAAACGATGAAAAGTTTTTAGAAATTATCGCAACTCCAATTTTGAAAAAACAGGAATCTGCGGAAGATTGGAAATTAGATCCCATCACTCCAAGCACCTTAACGATTTCCACCATGAATGCCCAGAGCGGAAAATTTCTCTATGTGGATGGCCCGGCTCCCAAATATTATCGTGGAAAATTTTTTGAATTCAAAGAAATATGGGATGAACCGATTTCAAAACACCATACCAAACGAGGGAAATTTACTCCCGCTGACTATGCTGAGGGAATGCGCGAATTAATTACGGCACAAACTTGTTTTGATAAGGGCGATAACGCGCATATTTACCATCATCTGCAAATGGCCAAGGATTATCTTCACGAATACCCTGAAAGCACTATTGCAGATTTTTATTTTCACGTTTTTCAATATATTTTTGAAACTCATAAAAAAGTTCAAGGGACCTTACTCGAAAACTTTCTGGCATTACGGGGAAAATTACCTTTCTACTTAGCACAGCATAATTATCTTTTCATCAACCGACTAGAAATCATCTTAGGACGCGAGAGACACGAGCAAACAGTTCATTCCGAGCACTTTGAAGTTCACCATCTCAAAGAAATTAATCGATTAGAAAATAAAATCCCACGGCCTTTACTGCATAAAGCTACTGCCCCCCTGATAAACCCAAGAATAGAAATTCTCGATATTATTTACGCGCATATTCGTTCGAGGTAACCCTGGCAATAGGAGACTTCAAGCTTTCTTTTTGACGAAGTCTCCTGTTAGAGGTAATTTTCTTCTATGGGATTATTATTTATTATGCCGGCCACTGAGCAAGAAACAGATCGTGTAGCAATTATTAGCGATGCCGGAAAAAAAAAGATCATTTTAAAATCATATGGCCTACCGTTAATTTTTTGGGGGTATTTACTCGCGATATTAGCTCTGATTGCAGTGATGTTTCTCATTATTCAAAGCGCTCTCTTTAAACTAATGAATGGCAGCGACTTACTCAATTCATTATTAGCAATCGTGGTTTTTAGTTGCCTCCTTGGCCTGCCCATGACGCTTATAGCTTTTTTCTTTTACGAAAAATGGATTATTAAATCGGCCACGACAATAACCGTCATACATAAAGTCTTTGGCCTGACTTGTAAAAAAAAGCATTTACAACTAAAAAATCATGATTCTCTTATGGTGGCCCATCATTTAGCATCACCCAATATGGCAAAATTAAAAAATGAGCAGGGCACTCGTGGTTTTCAAAACCAAGGTTATTTCCAACTTTTAGCAGAGCTCTCCAACGGTACAACCGTCTTTATCGATCGCCATGCAAGAGCTGCTGAATTAAAAAAAATCAAAGAGCTATTAATAAATTATTAACTCTACGACTTCTTTTTTGGCAATTTGATATGAAAAGATGTATTGCTTGAGGACAGGTCTAGACTAATCTCTCCATGTAAATTTTGCAGAATTTTTCTTACCATATTTAATCCCATACCTGCTCCCTTATTTAATTTTTTAGTTGTAAAGAAGCGGCCAAAGATTTTATCGCGAATATCACTCTTAATACCTGTGCCACTATCAATTATTTTAATCACATGGAATAATTGGTTTTCTGCATACTCAATTCTTATCCATTTTTCATCTAACTTCTGTATGGCATCATAGCTATTATCAATTAAAGCAAGCAAAGCTTGTCCCAATTGTGCCCGATTTGTATAAATTAAAAAAGAGAATTGTTTATGGTCAATTTCAATCCTTGCGCCCGACCTTTTAAACTTCTGATAATATATAGATAAAATATCAGTCAAAAGTTCATTTAAAATAAAGGGTTCTATGCTCAAGTCATTTCTAGTTATAGATATATTTTTAAAACTTTTAACGACTTTTGATATTTCTAATACTATTGGGTATGTTTTTATGCAAAATTCTCGCAACTCCTCTTCATTGATATCTTCGTAATCACATTTTTTTTCTAGCCTTTTTAAATGCGTGCCGACGATGGATAAAGGATGATCTATCTCGTGGGCAATACCGGTTGCCATTTCTCCCAGGGATGACGATGTAAATTGAGAGGTGAATTTATTTTGCGCTTCGTTTAGCTGCCTAAGAGCTTCTTGAATTTTAATCGATTTCTGCCTTTCGTTAGCATAGGAGCGCCTCATTAAGTTTAAAGTTTGAACGAACAAGATCCCTAGCGTAATAATTATGCCACTGTGGATGGCCACCAGAAACCAATTCACCTCTTCTACAAAGAAATAATTGACGACGATATAAGACAAGACACCAAGAAAATTTAGGATTAACCCCAATAAATGACCCTTTGTAAGTTGGAACCCAAATCCTGCTGCTCCAACCGCTATGATGAGGTAGGCGTACCAATAGTTTTCAAAAGGGCCTTTGATCCATAGGACGGTCAAAGGACAAATGACCGTAATATTTCCAACAAATCTAAAAATTTCTGCTCTGACCGGTGATTTGCTTCTTATCGTATACTGCGTATAAAGGATATTTGCCAAAATGAGAATAGCAGAAATAAACACTGCGTGCCAGGTTACTTGGTTGGTATTATAAGCTATAATCACGCAGATCAAGTATAGGATAGATGTGATCCCATATGTGGAATCCAAAATAGAAAATATTTCTTTGACGCTTCCTGCTGGTAGACTTAATTCATTTTTTTTCATCATTCACTTTAGGCCGGTGGTATAGTCGCTAAGGTTTTTGGCAATTTAATTTTAAAAGAGGTAAAGTCAGGGGCAGATAGCAATTCAATTTCACCACCATGCATTTCGATAATCTTTTTGCTTATACCAAGCCCCATGCCGCTGCCATCCCCTATTTCTTTTGTTGTAAAAAATGGATCGAAGATCTTTGGCTTAATACTTTCACCAATACCGCTCCCATTATCACTTATTATAAGTGCATAATTCTTCTCTTGTTCCTCGCATACTATTTTTATCCACGTCTTTTCTTTATTTTGAGTCGCGTAGATTGCATTATTTAAGAGATTTATAATCGCTTGAGAAAATGCATCTCGATCTAAATATAAAGCAAAATTAAAGTCGTTTATATCACAAGAGAGCAAAGTATCTGTCTTTTTTATCTTTTTTGATAGAGCACCTAAAATATTAGACATGATGTCTTTTAAGACGCAAAATTCAAATGGACAGTGCAGGGTTTCTCCTGAGAGAATTTTCATACCCGATGTAATATTGGCGATTCTTTTGTACGCATCATGCATATCCTTTATCATTTCTTTTAATATAATTTTATCAGAGATAACTTTACTTGTTTTTTTATCAATGACCTGCAAGGTACTACTCATTATTGTTAGCGGGTTATTAATTTCGTGAGCGATACTAATTGCCATACTTCCTAGCGCATACATTTTTGATTGAATAATCACCGTCTCTTGTGCTCTACGGGTTTCTGCGAGGGTCTTTTGTAACTTTATACCTTTATTTATTTCTTTTAAATAAGATTTGCTAATTAAAGCTAAGATTCTAATATATAAGATACTAAACATAAACATTGTCACGCTATTCATTGAGACCACAATCCAATTTGGCGACTCAATAAAAAAAGTATTCACTAAAATATAGGAAATGATGGTCAAGCTACTGATAGCAATACCTAAAGTTCTACCCCACGTAACCTGATTGGTCACAATGCCTCCAAAGGCAATCATGAAATAACCGTACCAAAAGGGTTCAAATGGCCCTTTTATCCAGAGTAAGGTAAAAATACAAAGAATGAATATATTTAAAAAATATCTTGTTAATTCAATTTTCATTGGAAAATCGCTTCTTTTCCGCAGAAAAGAAGCAAGAAAATTAAGAAGAGCAAAGGCCATAAAACTCATTAATGCACGAGGACCCACTTGATGTTTAAAAAAGGCCACTAAAAGACATAAAAAAAGAAAACAGAAAAGCAAACCAAACGTAGCGTCCAAAACATTGAGTATATTTTTATAGGTGCGTGTTTCGATTGAATGAGAATGAATTGTAGGGCCCATAATGATGCTTAAATTTCCTTTTTAAGCACGAAGTATACGTCATACCACCAGCTTTGCCTACACTTTCAATTCTCGTACTATTTCTGTCAGATAAGATTAACTTATTTGTCTCGTTTATCTTTTTTGTCTGGAGGTATAGGCGTTGTTGGCCCATCCGGTGTTAAAAAAGGTTTTGGCCTGCGACCTCCTCCCAATTTTTTTGGCCGATCCGCATTAGCGTCTTTTTCCCAATGGTTCATCCATTGTTCTGAATTTTCTTTCTCTAAACTCTCGGCCTCCAGCTGTGTTTTTACTTTTTCTTCTTTAAGTGAGACAATTTCTTCTTTTTTGCGCACCTTATGCGACATTCTTGATTTTGTTTGAATTTTATTTTTATCGCGTTTTTCATTGTGATGACTGATATCAATCATCACATCCCCAACGATATGAGTCTGACAACTCAGTCGTTCTTTGGTTATATGAAAGACATTTCCTAAATGTTGAATTTCTGCAAAGCTCATAGGAGAAAGGTTATCCTCTCCTGTCACAACCTTAATCATACAGTCCGAGCAAGAGCCCTGACCACCACAACTAGACTTAATATAGATCTGATTTTTCGCTAGGGCATCTCGGATATCTTGCCCCTTGGCCACTTCAATTTTTTGTTTTGTTTCTTGAATAATTATATTTGCCATGAATTAAACCGTTCTCCGCACTTTCTCTTCGATGGAAGAAAGTATTGTTTTTCTAAAAGGTTTAAGCAAAAGGGAAAGTTTCAGCTTGACCACAATCATATCTTCTAAAAAATCCATGGTTAAGGTAAACCCTTTACCGTTGGCAACAATATTACCACTCTCACGATCGCATTTTATTTTAGCAGTCACTTTAAATTTAGCTATATATTCGGGGGTAATTTTTTCTTGAACTTTTGTAAAAGCATCATCTTGACTATTTGCCCGACTATATTCTACCGAAAAATCCATTAGAGCATCCCTGTGGAGCCAAACCCAGCACTCCCTCTTAACGTATCATCTAACTCTTGCACAATGATAAATTCTGTTTGTGGTACTTTTGCAAAAACCAATTGGGCAACTCTATCACCGTGCTTAATCTCTTCATCTCGATCTCCAAGATTGGCCAAGATGATTTTGACCTCGCCTCGGTAATCTGAATCGATGGTCCCGGGACTATTCGCCACCATCAGCCCAGTTTTAAACGACAACCCCGAGCGCGGTCGCACCTGACATTCGTAACCTTGAGGAACCGCCATCGCCAAACCCGTAGGGACTAAAACTCTGGCACCCGGTTTAATTAATATTGATTCACCCACGCCAAGCATAGCGCGAATATCGGCACCAGCGGCCCCCAAGCTTTCATACTTGGGGAGCGGATGGGCCTCATCAAAATGCTCTAATTTTTTTAACTGGACATGCGCCCTCATGACTAAGCCTTTTTAGGGAGCGCTTTCACCGCTTTTACAGAGAGCTTGAGTCTGCCCATTTTATCTTTTTCCACGACTTTGACCTGCACTGTATCACCTTCACTGACATAATCATTAACATCGTTAACCCGATCGTCAGAGAATTCTGAAATATGCACAAGTCCCGAAACTCCTGAAGCAATGTCTACAAAGGCGCCATATTCTTTAATCGTCACCACAATGGCTTCGTAATTGTCACCAATTACCGGGCCATTAATTTGCATGGAGGCCAATTCAATACATTCATCTATGATCTTAGTATCAACTCCAAGCACCTTGATAGTTCCGTCTTCTTCACATTCAAGAGTGACATCAAAAGTTTCTTGTAATTTTTTAATATTTTTTCCACCGGGACCTATTAAAGCACCAATTTTATCTGGTTCAATTTTAAAGGATTTAATTCTCGGTACACCCTCTTTAAATTCTGCTCTCTTGGCACTAATGGTTTTTGCCATTTCTGCCAAAATATGCAAGCGACCCTCGCGTGCCTGGTGCATCGCCTTTTCTACAATCTCTTTGGTCAAACCGGTAATTTTTATATCCATTTGGATAGCAGTTATGCCCTCTGCAGTGCCAGCGACTTTAAAATCCATATCGCCTAAATGATCTTCATCGCCGAGAATATCCGTTAAAATTTTAAAACGCTCTCCCTCGGAAATAAGCCCCATGGCAATCCCCGCCACAGGTGCTGTCAATGGCACTCCTGCGTCCATTAAGGCCATAGAGGCGGAACACACTGAGCCCATGGAACTTGAACCATTTGATTCTAAGACTTCACAGACAACTCGTGTGGTGTAGGGAAAATCCTCTTGTCCTGGCATCACCGCCTTAACCGCTCTTTCTGCTAAATTCCCGTGACCTTGCTCGCGGCGACTGACACCTCTCACGCCCCGTGCTTCACCCACAGAATAACCTGGGAAATTATAATGGAGATAAAAACGATCTTCTGTTTTTCCCACAATACGGTCGACAATTTGTGCCCCTGTTGCGCCACCAATGGTTGCGGTTGCCAAAACTTGCGTTTCACCACGGGTAAACAAAGAGGAGCCATGGGGAGATTTTAAAACATTAGTCTCTGTTTCAATTGTTCTCACTTCAGTAAGTCCGCGCCCACTAATTCTTTTCCCATCGTCTAGGATATCCCCACGCATCAGCTTGTAGAGGAGCTCATCAACACCTTTATAAGCTTCTTTCGAACAACTATCTTCTGCTGTCAGACCAAAAGCGCCAGGGTCAGTTTTCATTGCCGCAGCGACTTCTTCTTCCAGGCCCTTATTCGCCTTCTGCCTTTCCATTTTGTCATCAATAGCGATATTTTTTCGCGCAAAAGAAGTATAATCAGCAAAAAGTTTGGCCATCATCGTTTCGTTAGCAGCGCTGGAAATAAAAACTCTTTTCGGTTTACCCAATTCGGCCTGCATTTTTTCTACCATGGCAACGTATTCTTTAATACGCTCGTGACCAAAATTAATCGCCTCGATAACGTCTGCTTCGGGCACAATTTTCGCTTCGCCTTCCACCATTAAGATAGCATTTGCCGAGGCGGCAACGGAAATATCGAGATCTGATTCGGCCCATTGATCATAATTTGGGTTTAAGACAAACTCACCGTTTATGCGACCGACTTTACCCATACCAATCGGGCCATTAAACGGGATGTCTGAAACTGATAGAGCAGCAGAAGCACCTAAGGCGGACAAAACTTCCGGGTCTCCATCGACGCCGTAGGAAAGCACGGTACAACTCACCACAGTATCAAACATATACCCACTGGGGAATAATGGCCGTAATTGTCTATCGATAAGTCTGGCGTTTAAGGTCTCTTGATTGGAAGGTCTACCCTCTCTTTTCAAATAGCCTCCGAGAAATTTTCCAGCGGCATAGAATTTCTCTGTGTATTCCACGAGCAAAGGAAAAAAATCTTGTCCATCCTTCACTTTTCTGGCAGAACACACCGTCACTAGGACTTGCGTATCGCCACAGGTTACCAAGGCAGAACCGTCCGCTTGTTTGGCCAAGCGGCCAGTTTCTACGGCCACTTCTTTGCCACCATAGTTTAAAGAATACACTTTTTTATTTTCGTTCATTACGAATCTCCTCTCATGTTCCATGAGTGTTATTGATTGCTGAAGAATAGGAAGGGTTTAAAAGGTGATAGTTAAAAGATATTTCAAAAAATAAGTTTGACCTTTTCTTTTCAAATATCCTTTAAATTATCTCACTCATAAATAACGTTGATAACGTTCCTCAAGATTCTTCATTGGTTATTAATTTTAAATAAAAAAGGGAGACATTGTCTCCCTTATTCTTATTTTCTAAGACCTAATTCTTTAATTACTTTAGCATATTGCGCGGTATCTTTTTTCACAATATATTTTAGCAAGGACCTTCTGAGACCAATCATTTTCATCAACCCACGTTTTGAATGATGATCCAATTTGTTGGCGCTAAAATGGGTTGAAAGATTGTTAATTCTCGTGGTTAAAATCGCCACCTGGACCGCCGCAGAACCCGAGTCCTTTTCATTTTTGCCGAATTTTTTTACCAATTCGGCCGTTTCTTCAAGAGTAATCATAAATTTTTCCTTTGCCAAAAAACCAAGTCTCAAATACTAAAAATGTCACATGTTTCCATTCATTTGAAACCGAGCATTAAGTTATGTAACATTGTGGAACTATTTATCTTATATATTCACTCATGTAAACTTTTAATTGATTTATAAGCCTTTCTTCAATCTGACGAATTCTCTCTCGACTGACGCCATAATTATCGGCAATGCTCTGCAGCGAAGGTGGGATTTCCGATAATAAGCGCGCTTTAAAAATCTCTTGGTCCCGCTCCTTGAGACCATCAATAAAGCCATTAAGATTGTCTTTTAGCAGCTCTAAATCCCTCTTATCACTCAATTGCTCTTCTAAAGACGGCAAATCTGCGGGTAACATATCCCCCAGCGTACTGCTAGAATCCAGTCCCATGGGGGTGTTTGTGCTGACTTCATTGCCTTGATCACTGAGCCGCCCCTCCATCAAAACCACCGCCTTTTCCGACACATTCAAGCTCTGCGAAATGGCCTTGGCATCTGGCGTGATGCCTAAATTAGTCAAACGATCCTTTTCTTTCAAGAGGTTATAAAACAGCTTTTTTTGCTCATTGGTTGTGCCCATCTTGACCATGCGGAAATTATCTAAAATAAATTTGAGAATATAAGACTTTATCCACCAACTGGCATAATAGCTTAATTTAGCGCCTTTTTCTCCGTCGTATTTAGAGACCGCCTTCATCAGGCCAATATTACCCTCCTGAATTAAGTCCATAACGTTTTGATAAGCTGTGCGATATTCCATGGCAATTTTCACCACCAAGCGAAGGTTTGCCATGACTAATTTTTTGGCAATTTCAATATCACCCGTTTCCACCAAGGCCTTGGTCAAGGCCTTCTCTTGATCTGGAGACAATAAATCGTATTGTTGAATCGAACGGATATAAGCGGTCAGTGGGTCGCTAACCTTTTTACCGTCAAAGGTGGCCAATTCTTTCTTAGGCAGGGTCACCAATTCTTTTGATTTGGCGATCACAAAATCTTCTAAAGTTTTTTGTTCAACGCCCTCTCGCTGCTCCAGGGGAACTACCACCTCGGCATCTAAAATAATATTGTCTTTTTTTTCTGGCGTCCTCTTTTTAGTCATAACTCACTAATATGGTCGATAAAAACAAATAGTCAACCTTGCCCATAACAAAAATTATTTTGCCGAGAGACTCCAACCCCGTTTATTTTTCTTGGCCTGATGCACATAGTGAATATATTTCAAAGCAAAAGTGCCAAACTGTAATTGCACTGGGATATCCACAAAGCCTGCTCTCTCCCCTACAAAAAAATCCCCGCGATACAATAATAATTGTTGCAGAATCTCTTTGCCAATCAGCTCCTCCATTTTACTACCCAATGCCGGAAAAAGTAATTTTGCAAAAGATTTATGCACATCATCGATTAAATGTTTGTTCATGATGGTCAGTAAACTCTCTCGATCTTGCGGCCTCCTTGGATCGACACCCGCCCATTTGCGCCTTATCCAGGCCAAAAAATTAGTGGACAGGCGCACCTTAAAGTTGGTTTTAATTTTTCCTATAAACTGGTTGAGTCGGTCGAACTCTCCCAAATTGATATCGAAGACAACTTTAAACTTTGGCCGCAGCTTATTAAAATAAAAACTTCTATCGACAACTTCTATCGACAGCGGCTCCTCATAATAAATATCTTTATTATGATTGCCCAATTGCTCCGCCGCCCAAGTATCCCATAAATGGTCCAGCCCAGAACGCGCTATTTTTGGCCCTTCCTGCATGCTTTCTGCACGCACAAAAAAGTCTGGGGTTTGACTAATCAGCGCCAAAAGTTGCCCCTCCGCAAGCTTTTCATCATCTAAGCTAAGGCCCTTTAACAGTGCATGAATTTTTTTTGAAGAAGCGAACTCAACTTTCTTTAAATTCTTAAATTCCTCACAATATAATCTTGCAAAATCACTGCGTGGACCGGCATTTTGTCCCAAAGCTTTTGGTAAATTCTCGAGAAAACGATCTTTACTAGTTTTTCTACAAATTAAATTTTCACATGTAATATGCACGCCATGAGGGTTGTCGACTTCAATAAATCTATTTTCTTGTGCGCGCCATTGCAATTGAACACCTGACATTTGGCGAATAATAAAACTCATCACCACAGGATTTCTCAAGAAGGGGTAAATCAGACGTAAATTTTCGGTGTCGTTCCCCCAAGAACATAATGCTTTAAAAACCTCAACGGTTTTTAAAAATTCTCTCTGTAGCGACTCTTCATGAGGGTGTAAGGCCAATAATTTTTGCTTATTAAACAAGGGATTATTATTGATATTGGGTAAGGCATTGGCCAGTTTCCTTGAGAAATGCGCAGAGAAATTTTTTTCTAATTGTTTTAAACTAATCACCGTTAAATTATGAGAACAATACCCACCGACTAATCGTTTTACCAAATTTTTATAATCACTTTCTGAAAACTGAAAAAACTGTGCATATTGTGCCAACGCTTTCACTGTATAATCGAGACCTATAAATTGCAAGGTAGATATAACCGTGCGTTTGACTTGTTCTTTTTGCCATAGAGAAGCGTAGCTAATTTTATTATTCACTTGACAAAAATTTTTCAATTTTTTACCACCCTCGTAAAGACCTCTCATATAGGCGACTTTCTTTTTATTTAAGCTCATCAACTGAGGGTCTTTATGAGACAAATTTGCCATCACCAAGTTATCTTGCCGATAAGAAAACAAATCATTAATAACACTTTTTTTTTCTGCAATAAGTTTATCCGCCTGATCGCCCAATAAAAAGCTCTCTAAGGGCACCAGCCCCCAACATGTCATAGGCATCATTATTAATTGAATTAATACGATTAGTTTGCAAATTTTTTTGTCCTTCATCACTCATCATCCTATTTAGATATTTCCCACTATTAACTATTCGGATAGTCCGCCGAAAGGGTTGATATGTTGCAGAATAGAATCTTAATAAGCGGAATTTTTTTACTAGCTCTTTTTAATAGCGCTTATGCCAAAACGGGGAACTCTCTAAATTACCACCCAAAAAACTATAAAAATCGAGCAAGAATCGCAAAATTAAACTTAATCCAACAAAATCGCAAAGAAAACTACGCAAAACTGCAAAGAATGAAACTGAATATTTTGGCAGGTGACTTAGAACAGGCCTTGCAGCTTAGCTACCGCATAAACGACAAGAACTCTCAAATTAAATATATCAAATACCGCTACCAGGCCTTAATCTATTTCCTCCTTGGTAAATATGCGCTTAGCCTGCAACTTTTACAAAAAAAAGGCATGCAAAATCATCAGCACTACCCGGACATCTGCACTTTAAAAGTCCTCAATTTACTAGCGCTCAATAAAAACGAAAAAATCAAAGGCGAGAACAAAAAATGTACAAAAAGTACCATAAGTTTTTCTAAAAATGGCCAATTATGGATGAATGCCATTTTAGATGTTAAATTTAGTCAAACCAAAAACGCTGCAAAACATCTCATCGATGGTGCCGCCTATCTTCATCAAGATAACGACATCATTAAGATTTGGCTAAAATCCGCCACCTATCTCAAGCAAGAAAAAGTCATAGAAAAGTATATTGATTTTCTATCTTTGGACGCCTTAAAATCAAAAAAAATTCGTGAACTCATTGGACTCATTTATTATCGATTGGGAAAAAGTCAACTTTCTCTTACCTATATCGAAGATCTAGACTCTCCAAATGCAGAAAATATTAAAGGCAATATTCTTTTAGCAGAAAAAAAATATGAATTGGCCTATGGCCATTTTTCACTAGCACTCAAAAAGAAAAAAAATTCGATTAATGCTCTAGAGCGGATCTTGCCTTTGGCCTGGAACTTAGAACTCTGGGATCAAGGTATCAATCACCTCTATCACTTTATCGACAAAAAAACCAATCCCACTAAAATGCTGGCGCTACACGTCGCTTTTAATATCCGCAAAAAAGATTTTAAAAGGGCCAGTAAACAATTGCGCCAACTCAATAAATTACTACAATATCAGACCCCTCTCAACGTCGATGTACTGAACTCTTATAACGCCCTCATTGAAGGGAATAATAAGGAATTCGCATATTACCTAACCAGAGCTTGCAACCGTCATGAGGCGATGAATTGTTGGCTATTGATGCAAACTCTCGTGTGGGACGACCTCCCTAAAACATTAAAAAGAAGCGACCGATTATTATCTGGCGATACAGCACTAAAGTTTAGTGAATTACGAAAAAGTTATCAGGGGGGCGCCATAGATGAAGAAAAATTGATCGATCAAAAAGAGATTGAAGAGTTAGATGAAGGCCTCATTTCAGTACGCATCTTTGAATAAAAATCCACTGCGACATTTTCTCGTAACAGTATAAAAACTCTAGGCATTTCTTACCGGGCCAATTTCTGCTTTCGAAAAAGAAAGGAAAATGCTTTAATTGGTTTGTGAAAGCTGTAAATATTAAAAAATTAAAACTTATCATCATGCCTTGCTCTGACCCGATCCCGGCAGTTTGTCAGCGACAATATAAGGCGACATACAATTTATGGCATAGGGTTTGGTCAAAAACATTGGCAGAACTAGATGGTCTTAAACATCTCTACTCCGATGAATTTACCAGACATCACTTCTGTAGTGTTATCTTCTATGGAGACGATCCTGTCGCCCTCTTTTGTTATAGTGTTATTGATTTAACATTAAACGTCAGGAAAAATGACTCGTGGTTTTCCTCCTGGCCACCGGAGTATTTAGAAAAAATAAGTGCAACTTGTACCCAGGGACTCATGCCCGCATGGTTTTGTATAGCTCCTGAGTATCGCAAGAATTGTAGCGACCATCTCATTAACTTTGCGAAATTAAGCGTTGAAACGTATGCCAAGATTATTTTACACTGGAATTTTTCCATGGGTTTTGGTACGGCAAGAAACGATCGCAAAGTAAATACATTACTTCACGATGTAGGTGGCAGTACCTGTAGCACGGCAGTAACGCACAATTGTGAAGTCGATCATATAATTATGCGACCCGAGAAAATAAAAATTCTAGAAAACAATTTTTCAAACCTTTTTCAGGACCTATGGGATAATAGGACCGATCATTGGAGTAAAGAATATGCATTCCGTTTATCAAAAGCAGCTTGACCACGCAAAAATATTAATCCATGCGCTTCCGTGGGAAGAACGCAATTTTTATGCAAACTATCTGGCACAAACATATTATTTTGTCTGCCACTCTACACGATTACTGGCACGGGCAATTTCTTATTTTAGCATCGAACAAGATCCCCTTTATAGAAGATTTATTGCTCATATAGCAGAAGAAAATTATCATGAACGACTGGCCGAAAAAGACTTAAAAAACCTCTCTCTCAATATAAAAAATTTTCCAGAACATTCCTTAACGAAGTCATTTTATGAATCACAGTATTATAAAATTGAAAAAACTCAAGGCATTGGATTTTTAGGTTATGTGCTTTATCTGGAGGCCGTTGCTGTTTTTGCCTACCCAGAAATTGCCACCAGACTTGTCAGTTGCTATGGAGAAAAATGCAGCAAGTTCTTGAAAGTTCATACGGAGGAAGACCCGCAACATCTAAATAAGGCGATCCAAGAAATAGAAAAACTAAATGCTCAAGAACAGGCGCAAATTTGGGATAATTTTACCCAAACCGCTGATATTTATCATCAGATATTAATCGATATTAAAAATCACAGTGTTACCAGGAAAAAAGTTGCGTGAATTTTCTCACTTTAAGATTGTCAATTTGACATTGCGTTGATATTCTCCTGTGGATATGAAATCTACACAACAAATTGACCAATCCATTCGCAATCTCACTGATTCAGTTAACTCCTACGGAATGGGACTGGAATATTCGTCCATTGCTGCCTCCCAAAAAGTCCTCAATGAAATAAACAAAATAGCAAAAGAAGAACTTGAGCATGTACGCGTTGAATTGGAAAACTACAACGACATTATCAAGGAAGGCCCTCTCGCCAAGGAAAATAAAAGAGATCGAAATCATCGTCATCTCACTGATTTTTTTAAAAAATATGGCCTGCAAGTCTCTCAAAAAATTTTAAAAGATATTACGGACGATTGTATTATTGAAATCAATACTCTAAAGCATAAACAAATTTTTAGATCTGTAAATTTTTTTACTGTCAGCAGCTACGATTTAGGGATCTTAACTTTTGTACCTTGGAGTGAATTATTTCACCGTCCTAAAAATATTTTTACAAAAATTTTGTCACAAATAGAAATTTTATTGAAAAATAATATTGATTATATGATCCCAAATATCCCTAGGCATATCCTTACAGAAATAGGCACCAATAGAAAATTTACTTATAAAATGCAGAGTATAGCTTGTGTTACCGACGAATTATCCGGCCTCCCCATGGGTTATTTAACAATTATTTCGGTAGATAAAAGAAATAGTAATATTCAACTTGTCCAATAAAAATTTCCTTTTAATTCTCATTTTTTTTGATCGTTAAAAGCTCATTCATTTGCTTTCTTTGATCCATGAGCGCCAATTCGATATAGGCAGAGACATCTATCTTATAAAGATTGAGAAGGGGAGATAAATCTTCTTTGGGAGGAAAGGACTCGCCCTTTTCCCAACGACAAATGGGCAGACTTGAAGAGTAGCCTAGTTCTTTTGCCACTTGCTCGTGAGTTAAACCGGCATCGAGTCTTTGTTGTTTCCAAAAGGCAGCATCAATATTGACATTTTCATTAGGCGCCACGCCACTATTGCCTATCGCCACTGGCTTTGTATAATTTAAATTATGGCCTATAAATTCTGAAAAAAGATCATTATTTTTGGAACCATAACTTATGTTCGCCTTATCATCGAATGTATTTTCTTTTCCATAAAAAATCTGATCATCCTTAAAAAGGACTTTCCCTCCATATCTCCTATCAAAGCTATAATGGCCATGCAAAGTTCCATTTGCTTTTAAATATTTCCGTCTTCTGTAAAGAGACTTTAAGAAAGATAAAGCGAATAAAATATTCTGATTTACCAGATCTTCGACGTACGGAATTCGTACCGCTATATTGGGAATAAATTTATTTTCATTGAAAAATCTATTGATGCGAATTTGCCAGCGCAGACGAAATCCATAACTGTTCGCTTCATCATTCCAGCGCCGTTTTTTAAATTCATTAAAATAATTTTCCACGTTGACACTATTTTTAAAAATAAAATTTTTCTTTAGAATGGCCTCACAAATTAAATTCAGATGATATTCTTTGAAGTAAGGATGTGTAACACTATGTTTTAAGGCGAGGCAAGATTCTACTGCAGTCAAAGTCTTATAATCCAAGTTTTCATAGTCTATTTTTTCAATATCATATTGATCTTGCAAAACATCATGAAAAGTTTCCAGACTCACTCCAATAGTCTCAATAGCGAATTTAATATTTTCCTTAAAATAGAATGTCACATAATCTCCATGCATGAATATATAATATTTGCATTTATTAAAAGAAGGCAACCACTTTATTTTTTTTTGAAAAAAAAACCTTTATTTAATAAAGTACCTAAATAATATCTCCAACAAATAAACCACCACGATCCCCTACAACATCTATCATAAAAAGTTCGAAATGAAAATATCCCTTCGTCAGAAGAAAAAAACAAGTAACCAAGTCGGGATTCAGAGAGTCAAAAGAAATGAGAAACCATGATTTTAAATGACCCTCTCAATAAAGAGGCTTCTCAACAAAAGTAATCACTGACAATACCATACTTGATTGTAAAGTTTGCGTATAAGCAAAAAAAGTAAAAGTCATGCTCGTGTAAAGTCAATTTCACGAATTCTTATAAATTCAATTAATTACTAAGGGTGTGACAACAATATAAGGTAGTAAATTTTTTGCACTCTTTTTAAATAGTTTTTATAGAAGCCTATCTTTTTATCAACTTATCGCTCATAGGTTAATTTCACTTAACAAAAATTAATCATTATTATTTCATGTTTATATTGTTCAAGGTTCAAGGTTCAAGGTTTGGCCGCAAATATTTAAATAAATTTTATTATTTAGGAGAAAGTTATGAAAACGAAATATTTAAATACTATTTTTGCGGCTTTACTCTATCTCAATTTTTCACTCATCTCACAATCATATGCCGAGACTAAAAATCATCATCGCAAAAAATCTTCTAAAGTAAACTCACATAAGCGCGGTCACCATAAGCCAAAGCATGGTCATCTTAAGCCAAAGCATGGTCATCATAAGCGAAAGCTTGGTCATCATAAGCCAAAGCATGGTCATCATAAGCGAAAGCTTGGTCATCATAAGCCAAAGCATGGTCCCCACAGGCCAAAGCATGTTATTCACAAGATAAAGCATGTTATTCATAAGCTAAAACATGGCCATCATAGGCCAAAACATGGCCATCACGGTCCACGACCTAAAAACCCAATATCAGAGAATCAACTATTGGAAATCGCCATAGGTGAATTATTTTATGATCTGACAATTTCAAATGGAAACACAGTCAGAATCCCCCTATCTCAAGGGCCGCAAGGAGAACAAGGAATTCGAGGAGAGCAAGGCATTCAAGGCACCATTGGTTTACGTGGGCCCGCTGGGTTAGCAGGAAAAAATGGTGCTGACGGTTCAATTGGGCCACGAGGAATACAAGGTTTAACCGGTGCCACAGGTGCTAAGGGTGCGACTGGGCCGCAAGGGATACCGGGCGCTATTGGCTTAACTGGTGCAACTGGTGCAACTGGTGCAACTGGTGCAACTGGTGCAACTGGTGCAACTGGAGCGACTGGGCCGCAAGGGATACCGGGCGCAATTGGTTTAACTGGTGCAACGGGTGCAACTGGGCCACAAGGGATACCGGGCGCTATTGGTTTAACTGGTGCAACGGGTGCAACTGGGCCGCAAGGGATACCGGGTGCTATTGGTTTAACGGGTGCTAACGGTGCGACTGGGCCGCAAGGGATACCGGGTGCTATTGGTTTGACTGGTGCAACGGGTGCCGACGGTGCGACTGGGCCACAAGGGATACCGGGCGCTGTTGGTGCAACGGGTGCCGACGGAGCGACTGGGCCGCAAGGGATACCGGGTGCTATTGGTTTGACTGGTGCGACGGGTGCCGACGGTGCGACTGGGCCACAAGGGATACCGGGCGCTATTGGTGCAACGGGTGCCGACGGAGCGACTGGACCGCAAGGGATACCGGGTGCTATTGGTTTGACAGGTGCAACGGGTGCTAACGGTGCGACTGGACCGCAAGGGATACCGGGCGCTATTGGTTTAACTGGTGCAACGGGTGCGACTGGGCCGCAAGGGATACCGGGCGCTATTGGTTTAACTGGTGCAACTGGTGCCACTGGGCCGCAAGGAATACAGGGCCTTACTGGTGCATTCGGCCTAAATGGCCTAGATGGTGCTAATGGGCTCGATGGTGCTGCTGGGCCACAGGGCCCTGCGGGATTGAGAGGTCCGGCCGGCGCTGATGGGACTGATGGCGTTGATGGACAAAGCTATCCAACCTTGCCACCGGATGGTTTTCAAGATGATTCTAAAACCGTTGCTTTATGCCAAACCACCAGTGGCGAATTATGGGTAGATACCAGAGAGAATGGAAATTGTAAGGAGATTATAGCAGCGGTAAGTTGTCCATGCTGGAGCGACAATAACTTGCAACTCTTCAAAAAAAATATGACTTACTTCAACGGATTCCCTGTTGAATCAGCATATTATGAATTGAATTATTCTCGACCAACAGACGGCGCCATCATCACCAGTGCGTTTGGAGATAATAATGATTTTGCCATGCTAAAGATTTTCACTAAAATTAATGCGGATAATACCAAGAGCTGCGGAATTCAAATGCAAGCACCAAATAATGGGATGTTTATCTTGTCTAATGCAACTCCAGGGCAACTTTCCAACGCAGAGTATGCAGTTTGTAATGAAGACATCGTTCAACTCATCGGTGAATCAAATCTGAATAATCTTCATCCATAAGAATACAAGGAGGTTGCCATGCTTTCTCTAACTGCTAAGACCTTTCCCATGAGATCATTATCGGTACAAGAGCAGCAGTAAAAGGCAACTTCCGCACCTTGGCCCTAGGGTCGTCAGGTAAATATTACAAAAAGAACGAACAACTCGATGCGCCACCCACAATTCTCTATAATCAATCACAACCCTATTTAATCATTGGAGAATTTGTTATGAAAAAACGAGTTTTACTTGCTCTCACACAAGTGGTCATCTTAAGCTCCCATGGAGCAATATACCCTTCGGGCGGGCAAAATATTTCATCGCCTGCCAGCTCATCACTATACAAATGTTTTAAAAATTTTGGTCTCTCTTCCTCTGTTCCAACTTATACTACATTGAGATACTTACGAGCAGAGGGAGGAGTATATTTTTTTGATGAGAACAAGTACAGTTTTTATCGAGGAAAATCTAATAATGGCGATGTCGAAGTAACTCTGAAAAATGGCCTTACAGCTGGTGGGTATATTATATTATCCATACCTGAAAATGGTGCTTCATTTAGATATCCACCATATGCCAGAGAAACCTTAACGCTCCCTTTAAAAACTTCTTTCACAAAAAATGATAAATTGTCAAAAATAATGAAAAAGGCAATTCTGGAAAAATTAAGTTCTAAAATGCAACGGAATTTTATTCTTCCCAATAAGCAAAACCTAGACCCTTACTCAAGCTCGCTGAGCCAGAGGGATAGGGTTAGGATGGATATAAGGGAAACAAAAGGCGTGATTAAAGGTGCACAGGCATGCATGCGCATGGGCGATCCTTTGATAAAACGCCAGGGCAGTAACGTTAAAAATAAATATTTTGATTATCTCACAAAATTGCAAGAAGCGAGTCGGCGCCAATCACAACTTAATACTAGCTACAATAATAACCTTAGGGGATCAAACTTTACTGGTCGCTATCCTTCAAGGCCTGGCCAATACAACGGTAGAGTCAGTGTTATGGAATCCCCCATAGCTGCTGATAACTTTTTTACAGATTATCCCTCTTGTCACAAAATACCAAAAACTTCACCTCTTGAATTTTACCTTCACGGCAATGACGATAAGGCGAAAAAGAGTCCATTTCTATCTCCGCAGGTAAAAGAACTTCTGGTTGAATTAGCGAATGGGCAAGAATTTGATTTTACGAGTTCTCCAAATAGCCGAAAAGATCTCTATCGCGCTTTAATGACCACCGAGATTGGTAGTCAAGCCTTACTGAATTTGCTCATGAATAAAAAACTGCATCATATAAAAATTAAAACAGTGTATTTCCCAAATAAAAAGACCGTTTCCCAAGTTAGAACTAAATTTAATAAGTATCGTCAAACGTTTTATCAAGAAATCACCTATGACGATAGAATGCCATTAGGACTCTTAGTTCCCAGTATTATTCATGACCTCTCCCTTGCACTCGATCGAGAGAGAATTCACAGAGATATAAATATTTATTATAAATCCCTTAAAGAACGGGAAATTAATCAACAGATAGTAGAAATTGATGAAAGAATCAAACCTTTGTCGAGATTAATGCGAACGCGCCCCTTACATTCAACAAAAGTGCACAATAAATGGGTCACTGCCACAGAGGCAAATAAAGTACGCGATGAATACCATCAGCTAATTGATAGACATGCAGAACTTTATAAAAAACAACAAACCATTCTCGATGAAATCGAAAAACTCATCACGCAAACAATATTTCATGGCGAAAAAAAGGCCTATTTAAAAATATGGCAATATTTCCAAGAAATTAAAGCGGATAAAGCGTGCAAAGAAGAAATTCACCATTGGTATGCTAAGTTGAAGGGCATTGATGCTGTTCCCGCCCCCGCAGATATTGAAAGTTTTGTAGCTGAAAATTATGTAATTGATTTATCTAAGTTGTAGAATATTAAATATTAAATATTAATTATTCATTTTTATTATTGTATAAACTTTTGTCAATTGCCAAATATTATTGCAATTACTTTTGCTCACAACTCCCTATGATCGCTAAAACTCATTATAAAATTGGTATGAAACTTGCTTAATAAACAAAAAGTTAAACTTAATTTAAGAGGAGTTAAAAATGCATCAATTTATCATCGCTTTTGCGATCATCGCCCTTTCCTGCAATTTGTCGGCACGAGAAGTTACAAAAAGCGAAAAAAAATTTAATATAGACTCAGACCCTCTCAGGTATTCACTGGGCATTCGCAATGTTAAGGGCCGCTATAAAGTTTCCGATAAATCAACATTGGGTCTAACCTTTTATGATTATAATGTTAAATTTGAAGAAACGAGTGACCTCAAGGTCATCGGCAATACTTTTGGCGCCGAGTATATGTACTTCATTGGTGGGCCAACCTTTAGCGACTCATCCTTTATAAAGGCGGAAGTAGGCCTGACAAAGATGCAAGCGGTGGGAAATAATGAAGCTAATAGGAATTTTAAATTCGGCGATATAGAAGTTTCTGGAGAAGCTAAAGGAGTACAAGTCTTCGTCAACTATGGTTATAATTGGCAATGGGACTATTTTTCATTAAATCTCTATGGAGGGGTTCAATATTACAACCTTTCAATGGATGCTCAGGCGACGAATAATTCCACCACACTTGTGCAAGATAAGAAAACTATTTCCGGCAGTGGGCTCGATCTAGGGGTGCAAATGGGCGTAACTTTTTAAAAAATATTTTTCCAATTCTTTATACTGTGGCAGCACAAAATCGTGCTGCCTCCCCATTTTTGGGGTCATAGGTAAATATTACAAAGAGAGCAATTTATGCTGCACACCATTTATCATTCTTTATAATCAATCTCAACCGTACTCAATAATTTGGAGAATTAGTTATGAAAAACCTAGTATTGATTATTGTCACACAAGTGGCCATCTTAAACTTAAACGCCTATGCACAAGGAACGAATATTTCCAACGGACACGATAGTTCTGGATCGGCCAATTTCTCACTATACGAATGTTAGAATGCTAATACTAATTATAACCGTGTGCCGACCTACTCTACATTAAGATACTTATGGGCAGAGGATGGGGTGTATTTTTTTGATGAGCACAAGTATAGTTTCCACCGAGGAGAAGCTAATAATGACATTGTCGAAGTGACTCTAAAAAATGGCGTTAAAGCTGGTGGGTATATTCTATTATCCATAGCTGAATATGGTACTTCATTTAGGTATCCACCATATGCCATAGAAACTTTAACCTTACCTTTAAAAAATTCTTTCACAAAAAATGACAAATTATCACAAAAAATGAAAGATGAAATTTTGCAACGTTTAACTTCTCTATCTACCTGGTATTTAACTCTCCCTAATAAACATAGCCGAGAACTTACCAGGCGTAAAAAATGGAAAATAGAATACATCATTAGAGGAGCAAGTAAATGTATAGGTATAGACGATGAGTTGATTAAAGTACAGGCCATTGACGTTAAAAAGAAATTTACAAATTTTCTTGAAAAATTTCCGCCAATACTGGCGCCCCGGCCTTTGGAAGTTGAGTAATAGAATTAAAAACAACTTCTCAAATACTATCTTTAAAAACATATAAACTGGGGATTTGATAGTGGAAAAAAGGTTTTTATAGCGATGAAGTAGAATTCGCACATGGTGACTTTTTATCATAATTAAAACGAGAGAGAGCGTAGATCGGACTTTTATTAATCTCCCGCTCCAAAGCAAAGCAGGCCAAGCAACACCTACCAATTAGACCAATAATTTTCCCGCTAATTTTTGCACCTTAAGCTGCGTCCCTGAAGGTAATTTTTGACGGGGATCGATACTCATAAGCCCAGTAAATATTGCGCCAACGCTAGTGGCACCCACTGTTGTCGCCGTCATTTTTAATTGTTTATGGGTATCATATGCCCAGCGCCCTAAAATACCGGGGGCCGCACAGGAAGAAAGCAGCAAGGCCTTCTTCTTTAGCACATGCGCTTTACGGTGACGAGGAGCATGCTCCCCCCATGGCCAATAAGCATAAACCAACAAACGCTCTAAAAAGCGTTTATAGATTGCTGTGACAGTTGCAAAATTTGTCGGACAAGCAAAAATATAACCATCCGCCTGTTCTATACTCGTAACTAATTTTTCCATGCCATCATTAAACACACACCGTCCCGGTGCCTCTCCCGGCACCTGTGTACATTTGCGACAATTCAAGCAAAACTCGATAGGGGTATCACGAAGCAGCACTATCTCGACTTTTACATCCGCATCAAGTATCACCTTCGTAGCGACTTCAACAGCTTGATCGGTAATCCCGCCCACCCTATAAGAACCATTAATGACCAGAATTTTTTTCATAGATCCTCCTGTTTATATATTATAATAAGAAAATCAACGATAAAGCTAATCACATCACGGCCCAATCACTCTTGCGAGAAACAATCTTGAAATTAAAATTGTTTTATTCCACCGTTATAAAACTTAATTCTTGAGTGTATAAGTATGTTTAAAATGAGGTGCCAATTCTGAGATTTATTCCTGTACTTGAACGATTGACATCGGCGCTAAAACCATTACCGCGCACGGATTGACCTTCCTTAATATAATAACCGCTGACACGATACCAGGACAGGGCAGAGATCCATTTGCGAATTCCCACAACAGCTCGATACCCCAGGCCTGCGTCGACATCGAGATCTGCCGAAGCCTTACTGGCACAATAATACCCACCTAAAAGAAATTCTCCCGACCAATTTTTGGCATTCCAAAACTGCCCCTGCAAAGCGAGATGGACCTTGCTGAGAGCGACTTTTTCTATATCGGGGGTGGAATAATTGATAAAATGTTCTTGTTCAATATTAATATTGAGAAGTAAGTTCCAGCGACGCCCTAAATAATAACGAATACCGGCACCCATATCGATAAGGTTTTTTGAGGGTTGAAAGATATTCATATTGGTTTTATCAGTGTATTCGATTTTTTTTAAGCCTATCGACATGACTGGTTGAAAGCGCGTATTGGATGATAGATTCCATTTTAATTGAAATGAGGAACCCTTATTCGTCTTCAAAGTTTGATCTCCATTTTTACTGTCATTTGTATAATGTAATGATTGAATAAATTGGCCATAAGAAAATTCTGGCCCATCTTTCGTGAAAATCTCCCGTGTGCTTAAACGTTGAAAAGCAATATTTTTAACTGAGCTTGGCGTATTTTGCGGCACAAGAACGGTGTCTATTTTATAACTACGATCAAACTCTTTATAAAGCCCGTACACTTGAAAAGAGATTAAATAGCAAAACGAAATGATGAGAACATTTTTTTTCATGCATTTAATTGCTTCATTTCTTTACCGTCAAAATGATAGAGGCTTTCCTGCTCTTCACAAATGGTAGATAGAGTGACAGGCCTCTTCCAGATAGCGTAAATATTCGATAATGTATCGGCAGCAAACTTTATATCCAAATCGACACCGTGATGGATATGCCTTAAAAATAATTCCCCTCGATTTTTAAAATTGGCCTCTTCCACTTGAATCACTGGGGTGCCAAAATTAGTTAATTGAGAGAGCAATTTATCTTTAATGCCATGAAAATCTCGGTCTTCAATTTCATTACGGCCAGTTCGAGGGTTGTATTTATAAGTGAATAATTGCTGTCTTTCGCAAAATTCAGGGGTGAAAAACTCATCAATAAAAGTGATATCATTATGCGTGCTTCTCACTGCAAATATCTTTTCCCGTCCCAAGTTTGTTTTTTTATTCCAATTGGCCTTCTCGTGCATATTAGTGCATTCGTTATACTCTTTGCCAAACATTCCCATATCCCAACGATATTCTATATCGCGATAGAGTTCTATACCAATTTTATAGGGGTTTATTTGCTGACGGCTCATCGCCATCACCCCTGCATGATGATCGGCAAAGTCTATGATTTCTGAAGCCTTAAGGGCCTTTTGTGTCATGATAGTCGAATGCCAATAACTCGCCCACCCCTCATTCATTATTTTCGTCAATCTTTGCGGCAGAAAATAATAGGCCTCCTCTCGCAAGATACCAATAATATCACTTTGCCAATCTTCGATCGGTGCATTATCTAAAAGAAAAAGCATGATATCTTTTGTTGGTAGCTTACCTTTCAATAAACTTTGATCGATAATTTCCGATGCCTTTTTTTCGGGAAATTTATTTAATGTCTCTTGTTTTTTTAATTTGCTACGCATAAAAGACTTAAGTGCAGAACTCCGATCATCCGTTTCTACCAAATGATCTTGATTTTCCTCTTTGTCATAATTTCGTTTTCTAAACATATCGGGGGTTTCAAAAAGTACTTGGGTATCCACAAGGTTTTCCAAACTCAAAACCTTATCAATAAAACTCTCCACACTATCTTGTCCGTAAAGCTCCATATAACGACGAATTTTTGTCCCATGGTTGGCCATAACATCCATCATACCGCGATCCGTATTTTTAAACCAAAAATTATGTTTAAAAAAATCCGCGTGTCCATAGACATGGGCCATGACAATTTTCTGATCTACCAGATGATTGGCATTCAGGAGATACGCATAACAAGGATCGGTGTTAATCACCATTTCGTATATTTTTTGTAGTCCATAGGCATAACCTTTGGACATTTGATCGTAGTCCATGCCAAAGCGCCAATGGGGATAGCGCGAGGGGAAACCGCCTTGAGAAGCTAAGATATTAATGGTGTCGTAATCACAGACTTCAAACACCACCGGGTAATAATCTAACCCGTAGTCATCAGCATATTTTTGGATTTCTTCTTTTAATTTTAGCAGCTCGCCGTCTATTGGGTTGGTTCTTTCCACTATTTACCTCTGCTTAAAAAATCTTTTATAGAATCTAGGATGGCATCCTTGTTTTTAATTTTGGATAAAATGATATCATCATTTTTTTCACCATACTTAGAATACAAATCTTTATAGAATTGTCCCGATCCATAACGACTTTCCACTTGTCCATAACAAAAAACATTTGATTGCGGAATAATTTCTGTATCTAAAATTTCTAAGCATAATTTTGTATCGTCGGTTGACCAATTATCACCATCTGAAAAATGAAAAGGATAAATATTCCACTCGTCGGCATTATAATCATTATTAATAATTTCGCGGCATAGTTTAAAGGCAGAAGAAATTAAAGTCCCACCACTCTCTCTGGTGCGAAAAAAGACCTCTTCTTCAACTTCTTTGGCAGTCGCATCGTGAATGATATAGCGAATTTCGATATCCTTATATTGTGATTTTAACCAAAGATTAATCCAAAAACTCTCGGTGCGGACAATTTCCTTTTGCTCATCACCCATGGAGCCCGAGACATCCATCATATAAATGACCACGGCCGAGTTTTCCATCTCGGTTTTCACCTGGGAAGAGCGATAGCGAAAATCCCCCCTGGTGGGAACGATTATCGGGTTGGCCTGATCATAATCCCCCATCACAATTTGCCGTTTCAAGGCCTCGCGGTAGGAGCGTTTAAAATGTTTTAAAGAATCCGGGCCAGAAGTGCCAATACTGGTGTATTTATCGGTGGTGGACTCTAAAGTTTTTTTGCCTTTGGGCTCTATATTTGGCAAGGCCAATTCTTCCCCCAAAATGGACGCCAACTCTTCCAATGTAAGCTCCACTTCTAGCTCTTTTTTTCCTTCACCGTCACCCGCTTCTCCCTCGCCGGGTTGCTCGTCGCCTTTCTGGTCCACCGGATCACCGGCCTGGCCATCTCCCTGGCCAACTCCGCCTTGACCTGGGCCACCAAACTTAAAACGTGGGGTTTCAATTTGCGGCATAGGGATCTTAAAGACACCCTTGCCCTTGGGCACTGGCATCTCTCCACCTGAGACATATTTTCTTAAATTTTCGCGAACCTTGCCTTTGACAATTTTTCTAAAGCGAGCATGGTCCCTTTTAATTGGGTGACCCATAAATCTTGATCCTCTTTATAGATTAGGCCTTGGCCGAATCACCTTTTGCAAATATTGAAGCGACAAAGTTTAAGGCATCTGTCGCGCAAATTTCACAATAGCCATGATTTTTAATTAAGCGCGACTTCACAACATCGATTTTCTCTTGGGTTTCTTTGTCCACAACTTTAGAAATGATGGTTGTCAATTTGATAGAATCTTTTTGATCTTCAAATAATTTCAACTCTAAAGCGCGATGCAATCGTTCATTCATTTTATAATCGAATTGCTTGCCTTCGATGGCCAGAGCACCGATATAATTCATGATTTCTCGTCTAAAATCATTTTTTCGCGATTCCGCAATATCAATTTTTTCCTCTAAAGAACGCATAAATCTTTCATCGGCGTCCTCTAAGCGATTAGAATATTTATTTCTAATTTTTTCCTTTTGGGTAAAGGCCTTTACATTGTCGATATAATTAGCACAAAGAGTTTGAATGGCCGTCTCATCGACACTAATTGCCTTCTGCACATCATTCTTAACGGTGTCTTCATATTCCGTGCGCGCCACCGAAAGCATTTCCTTATAATGTTCCAACTGATCCACATTATTGATCAAACCGTGATGCTTGAGCCCGGCTTCCAATTCATTGAAAACCATAAAGGGATTCAAACAACCGAGATGACCATTTTTGACGAGGGAATTAGAAATTTTATCTTGAATATAGCGAGGTGAAATTCCCTCTAATCCCTCTCTAACAGCTTCCTTTCTCAGCTCTTTAACATTATCTTCATTGTAACCGGGCAAAGTTTTGCCATTAAAAAGTTTAAGTTTTTGAAGTTTTGTTAAATCTGATTTTTTAGGTTCTTCAAGCCTGGTTAAAATCGCCCAAGTAGAGGCCATCTCTATGGTATGGGGAGCAATATGAATATGTGGAATTTTTTCAATGTTAAAATCTTTTTGATAAATTTTAACTTCTTGGTCTAGGCGAGTAATATAGGGCACATCAATCTTTACTGTCCGATCTCGCAATGCTTCCATAAATTCATTACTCTGCAACTTTCTAAATTCGGGTTCGTTCGTATGCCCTAAAATAACCTCGTCGATATCGGTTTGGGCAAACTTTTTTGGCTTAATTGATTGCTCTTGAGAAGCTCCCAATAAATCGTATAGGAAGGCGACATCTAATTTTAGCATTTCGATAAATTCCACAATCCCGCGATTTGCTATATTAAATTCTCCATCAAAATTAAAAGCGCGGGGATCTGAATCAGAACCGTATTGAGCAATTTTTCGATAATTGATATCACCAGTCAATTCCGTCGAGTCTTGATTTTTTTCATCTTTTGGTTGAAAAGTACCAATACCAACTCTATCCTTTTCAGAAAGAATTAATCTCTTCACCTTGATATGTTTCATCACTTGATTCCATTTTCCCCCATACTTTTGCATATACTCAGAAAAGATTTGACGACAAGCGGGACAAACATCACCGTTGATTTTTATTTTACGCTTATCTTGCCCCTTATTAATTTTCCCTTGCAATTCTCCGCGTACTTCTACTGGAATTAACTTCATCGGCTCTTCGTGCATAGGGCAAGGAAAGTGGTTGGAGCCTCCTAAAATATCTGTTTTTTCTTCATCGTGCCATTCATAGGTATAGAGCGCTCCATCATCCGATTTTGAATAGCGCTCAAGTCCTTTTTTTAACAGGCGAGAGATGGATGACTTTGCCGATCCAACCGGGCCATGTAATAATAAGACCCTTTTTTCGGTGCCATAACCGGCCGCCGCCGATTTGAAAAAGTTCACTAATTTCATAAGATGCACATCAATGCCAAAAACTGCATCTTTACCATTGTCAAAAGGGTCGTCAAAAAAACGATAACGGGTTATTTCTTTTTTATATTCTGTATATTGACTGCTGCCATGTGAAATAATCATATCGTGCACACGTTGAAAAGCATTGCGAGCAATCATCGGATTTTTTGATACAAGATCGATATAATCCTGCAGATCACCTTGCCAATGCAGGTGTTGAAAATCAGAAACCTTAAAATTGGCCTCCATAAAATCACTAATATTTACCTTACCCATCAATCCCTCCATCCTTAATTTAAACTTTTAATGGCCTATCATAACCCTATTATCATCATGGTGCCACATAGAATGCATTCTCTTGACAACAATTTATTGAAGTTTAAACTTAAAGTATAGTCAAACGTGAAGGCGAATACCTGACCATTTAAGAAGGATGATTAATGGGAATTATTTCGAGTGGAGATACACATATTGGTATGAAAAGAAAATCCAACCAAGATGCCATCTACCTAAGCAATGACCAATTACTTTTTATTGTCGCCGATGGTATGGGTGGGCACAACGGCGGTGATATTGCCTCGGCTTTAGCAGTAGAGCATATCCCGCTCTATATAAAGGATAATAAGACCCAGGATGCAAGGGAAATTGCAGCCGCTTCCATTGAACATGCGAACCTAATTATTCGCCATGAGGGGCAACAAAACCCGCAGCTAAAAGGTATGGGCACTACAGTTGTCTCCATGATGTTTAAAGAAAGTACGGCGTATATTTCAAATGTTGGTGACTCCCGTTGCTATTTAATCAATCAAAATCGAATTTTTCAACTGACCAGAGATCATTCATTGGTGATGGAAAAGATTAATATGGGAATCTACAACCGAACCCAGGCCGCCAATGACCCACAAAAAAATGTTTTAATGAAGTCGGTAGGGTTTGAAGCAGATATTGACGTCGATGTCTTTAATTATAAAGTTTCAAAAAATGATCTCTTCCTCCTCTGCTCCGATGGCCTACACGGCAAAGTCTCCGATAGCGATATCATTTATATCAGCAAAAAATGCATCCCCAATATTGAAAAAACCACTAAAGCAGAATTAGATCATTGTGTTTCCAGCTTAATTGCTCAGGCGAATGCCAACGGCGGTCAAGACAATATTTCTGTGGTCATGGTGCTGGCAGTTTAAACTCACCACTTAGAAACGCAAACTTATGCAACAGAGCTTAATACAGAGCTTAATAAAGTGGTTACTGCATACCAATTTGCCGGCCGGCCTATGGCAAGTTCTGCCGGTAAAACTATGCCGTACATATTCATCGCATAAATGGTGATAGAATTATCGTGAGATAAGCTAAGTTTCCATTCTAAGGATCATTCTATGATTAAATCTATCCTCTTGGGCCTGCTGATTTTTTGCGGCAATTTCACCCCACCCAATAACCCCAACGCTTTACCCGTACAAAAACTTAAGAAAAAAGGTTTGAGATTAGAAAATCTATTTTTCAATGCCGTTTATGGAGATGATTTTTTAACCCTCCATCAAGACCAAAAAGAACGGGATGTATTTTTCGGCCTCTTTACAGTCTTTCGCAAGGAATTCCCAGAAAAGAGTCAAAGAGTAAAAGCTCAACAGGCCAAAGAAAACTTTAGAATACTAATAAATAAAATAGAGACAATCCAAACAAAATGCACCAATAATACGATTATAAACAACCTTAATGGTGACCAAAAAGAAAAGAGCAAAGATTATAGAATCCGCAGCTATAAATTGGCAAAAGAAGAATTAGAAAGCTACTTGAAATGCTTGCAAAAGGCCAAAAACAAATGTGCTGGGTTAAAACCTCATCTGGCCATTAATATCGCCCAAAGGCTGGCCAAAGATGCTCTAAAATTGCCTAAAGGTTTCGAAAAAAGAAGCTTAACCCAAGAACAGGTCATGAATTTAAAACTTAAAAACTACTTTTATCCCGCTCTCTACAAAAGTGATCAAAGATCCAAAACGCAGCAAGAAAGTGTCTGGAGAAATCGACAAAGTGAGAATCAACAAGAAGTCAAAAAATGGCAGAAAAAGATCACATTGGCAGAAAAAACTCTCAACAGCCTTAGAGTAATAAACGGTATAAGTAGTGACTACCAAAAGGAGCACGATAATGAAGTGTTGGGATATCATCAACGCCTCAAAGAATTGCTGGCAGAAAAGAAGAAGATTGACAAACAATTAAAGAGCGCCAAAAGCAAACCAGCTACAACAATAAAACCCTATCAATTGATCCAGCTTTATTCTGACATCCTCACTAAAGAAATGCTCAGGGAGGAGAACCAATTTAAGAGACAAAAAATGTCTTCTGCCCAGACAGCTTCCTTTGTCACAAGGATGCGCAAAGCCTCCAACAAATTTTCAAATTTCGATCGATTGCACCACGCATTGGGAAACCCTAAAGACCAAACCGACCAAACGAGGAAGTATTTTTTCAGTACTTGGAGCAAAAATAAAACATGTAAAGACTTTATGAATACTTTCCCTAATCTATTTACCGATTCCCCCTTTAAACAACTAAAAAAAGATTTTTGCTTAAAATTGCATTCACTGACCTCATGTTTGGTGAGTCGACGAAGAATCGACCAGAGTTTCATCAATGACCAGAACAGAAATGTCACCCCGCCACCCCCCCCTGGAAATCGCCATCAAAAAACCAAGAAGGTTAAGTCTTTTAGGTAAGTATCTCCCACTTAGATTCAATCTATGCTTTTAATTTGGCCAAGCTGCTCTAAATTGTATAAAAGATCACTCTAAAACTTCAAAAATGCCCAATAAATTGGCCAACAGGTACAATATATTTATGCAGCTTTTTACTTCTTTTGAGCTGATTTTTTTGAACACTTTAAATAAACTCCTTATTTATTAGCTCATTAGATATCTTACCTCATGAATATTACTGGCCATTTTTGCAAAAAATCATTGTATAAAAAGTAATTTTGCTGAAGTAAATATATTTTTTTGAGTTAGTATATTCCATGCATAAATTTTTTTAAGATTAATATTTCTCTTCTTTCTTAAAAATCCCATACTTAAATCGGTTTATTTCAGAGTTTCACCCTGTTTTCCATATTTTGTTAATGCCCTAATGCAAGTAGAGCTTTGGTAGAAACTAAGTGATCGGCCTATAATAGAGCTAACTAGAAAAGTGAATTTAATTAGTTAATGATTAAAGGGAGATTTTCCATGAGAAACTGTAATATAGTATGCAAACTCTTTATTCTTCTGGTGATTTCGATTTCAGTTCTAATCATCAACCAAAAAGCAGAAGCAAACTTAATAGATCGGGGAAATGGGTTAGTGTATGACTCTGATCTAGATATCACTTGGATTTCAAATGCTGGCCTGGGAGGTAGTAGGACTTATAATGGAGTAAATGGAGCAGTAGCCTATGTTGATGGCCTTGTTTATGCGGGTTATAGTGACTGGCGCTTGCCCACTGCCCATAATGCAATAAACCCTAATTTGAATCGAGCTATTCATGCATCAGAATTAGCTCATTTATTTTATGCACATATTCTTTCTCTTCCTCCTCCTGCAAACAGCAATGTGCTTAATAATGCCTTACTAGGCTCTCCGTATTTTTATAATATTGCTCTGTTTGCCTATAGTACTTCCTATTGGGATGACACCGTTGGTGGGAAATTTAGTTTTACTACTGGGCAAAGTAGTGACAATCCAAACTCGGATTATAACTATGTCTGGCCAGTCAGAAATGGTGATCCGGCAAGAACGCATTTACCTCCTACTGCCGATGCTGGTGACTGGCAAGTGGTAGATATTGGTACGATGGTTAGTCTTGATGCAAGTTTGAGTAGTGATCCTGAAGGTGATTATCCACTAACATACTCTTGGACATTATTAGCACCTCAAGGAAGTAATGCTCTGTTATCCAATGTCGACACGGTCAATCCAACATTTACACCCGACGTAGAAGGAAATTACTATTTGAAATTGATAGTTAATGATAGTGATCCCGACAGAGGGAGTATGGCCAGCGAGCCTTTACGTTATTTCGTAACGACCACTAATGCCACCTTACAGCCGCGAGCTGGTGGTACCATGATTTATGATACTCATAATAATGTAACCTGGTTAGCAGATGCGAATTATGCCAGAACAAATAAATTAAGCGAAGTACCTGGTAGTGGGTTTAATGCCGGAGGGTATACAGATTGGGATAATGCTATGGCATGGGTTAGCAATTTTCAATTTGGAGGATACTCCGATTGGCAGCTACCCTATCATTACACAACACCTGCTGAGGGAGAGACAACTTGGTTTAAACATCTTTATTTTGATGAATTTTCCGCTCAGGTAAATATTGGAATTCTTGAAATTACTGATCCTGATTATTATCTTTTTCCAAACTTAGAAGTGCCAATTCCAAGTGTCGGATCTAATCAACGTTATTTTACTGATTACGATGGGGCCTTATTTGCAGATCCAGATTCTGTCACAGTTGGTTGGCAATTTTATACTGGTGGCCTAACTACCTGGCCAAAGATTACACCTTCACTCGTATGGCCAAGTAGAGGAGGAGATGTTGGAAATGGAGGAGGCCCTCCAGTTGTCACTCTTTCAGCAATCGCAGGTGCGAATCAAACAGTTCAGTGTAGCGGTGCTACTACAAACGTTAACCTCAGTGGCGCGTCTTCTGACAATTCTGACAATAGTTTATTAACCTTTACTTGGTCTGGTACTTTTGGTTCGGCTACAGGTATTTCGACATCCCTTGCCTTACCTTTAGGGTCTCATATAATTACCCTAACAGTTAGTGATGGAGTTAATGCAGATGCAGTTGATGAAATCATGGTGGTTGTTGAAGATACAATGGCCCCTACGGTTAGCGCTGGCGGAGATATAGTATTGGAAGCACAGGGACCTGATGGTGTGG
>Ga0316206_1000585_pt1 | contig 44981 bp, 41 predicted proteins | sample 6monthpyrite_MG_FD_204942 | JGI IMG/M metagenome (GOLD analysis project Ga0316206, IMG submission 204942) | Microbial mat bacterial communities from mineral coupon in-situ incubated in ocean water Damariscotta River, Maine, United States -... | ecosystem: Environmental > Aquatic > Marine >...
TATTAGAAATTGGAGCCTCACAATCTCCCAGCTTAATATTCATTTTAAGGAGAGATTGAAAGATGCTTTAAACTTGGTATAATTTTAGGAGCAATTAGGTGTTGACACAGAATTTATTACACTCCCGAAATTGGAGCCTCACAATCTCCCAGCTTAATATTCATTTTAAGGAGAGATTGAAAGATGCTTTAAACTTGGTATAATTTTAGGAGCAATTAGGTGTTGACACAGAATTTATTACACTCCCTTTTAAGCTAAGATTTGACAAATGCCCATCATTTGAAATATTCCTGCACAATCTTTCATAAACATCCTTTCTCATGCATAAATTGCATCATAACAAGTCATACCTTAAGTCCCTATTTTAATATTTCCCAATAACCTCTAGTTCCACCAAGTCTTTGTAAAATACCTTGTTTTTTTAGTTTTGCTAGGTTTTCTTCAATCTTTCTTTTTGATATACCTACAATGTCAGATAGTTTTGATGCAGATATTTTATTATTAAGTTGAACTTGTTCAATTATCATTTGTTGATTATCAGTTAGATTACCGACTCTACTACCGACCTTACTACCGACTGTATCTATAGCTTCTAAAATTGACTGTAGTGCAAACTCTATGAAAAGAGTACTTTCACCACTAGCTCCACACTCTTCTAAAACTTTATAATACTCCTGTTGTTTATCTCTAACTATACTTTCAATAGGAATAACACTAAAGTAATTATTCCAGTTGTAAAGAATTAAACTTTGCCAAAACCTACCCATTCTTCCATTTCCATCTATAAAGGGATGGATAAACTCAAACTCATAGTGAAATACACTACAAATAATTAAAGGGTGTTCATCTGTAGTGCTTAGCCAATGAAATAAATCACCCATTTGTTTTGGTATTTGTCCACTTGGAGGGGCTACATGAACAACACCATCTTCCCCACCTACTCCAACATCACTTGTTCTGTATGTTCCAGCAGTTTTTAGAAGCTCATTCATTAAAATTTTGTGCGATTTTAAAAGCTCTCGTTCATCTTTATAATTCAAATTACCAAGTTGTTTATACAAAGCAATGGCACCATTTTCTTCTGCAATTTCATCAACTTTACCTAAAACTCTTTTACCTTCCATAAGTGCAGTAATTCTCTTCTCGTCTAGAGTACTTCCCTCTATTTGGAGTGTTGCAGTAATGGTTCTAATTTGACTTACTTTTCTTAACAGTGGCAGAGTAGATGATAAATCAATAGCTTCAAGCTTTCCAATATTTAAACTGATTTGACTAATTAAAAAGCAAGTGCAGGAAGGGTTAACGTTTTAAAGACTCATTTGACTGCATCACTGCAAACTTTGTGTAATTATACGTTTAACACCCGTCGATGAAGAGTTCACATCTTTATAGGCAGTTTTTATTGGTTTCATATTACTATCTCTTCCATTAATGAAACTCTGCTCTTCAACAATCGTTTTATAAGCCTTGTCTAGCTCTAAAGCCCTCTGTTTTGATGGCATCAATAGGTAGGAGACATCATCTTTTATTTTGTTTATTTCTGAGTCTATTGGAATGTTGTCTTTATTAAAAAACTTTTTGTTTATTTCTTGGTTGTCTCTAAACTCATTGCCCATAGATTGTTTTAGATAAAAAGTATACTCAAGAATGTTTTTTGTTTTAACTCCGTCAATCTTATAGCTTAATTTTCTGTCTTTAACCCCTTTTAGGTCTTTTTGAGACCAATGGTTCCAACCAAAATTATTATTGCGTTCATTCACTCCTTCAAACTTGCGTGCAAAAGAAAAAATAGTATCAGTAGTTGCACCAATGGCACTGTGACAACCCATGCACGAGAGAGTCTCCTCGTTAGTTTGAGGTCTAAGTACACCTTGTCTGTCTTCGATAAACCCTTGATATATCCAACCTAAATTATTGTCAAAACCTTTTTTAAAATCACCTCTATATACTTTTAACGGAGGGTATTTGCTTTGGTTCATTGTAGATTCTCTTAACTCTTCATCTGCCAATTGTTTAAGTTGTGCATAATTTTTCCAATAGGTTTTTTTTGTGTACCTAAGCTCCTTCATTCGCTTTGCTGAAGTAACATGATTATTTTTAAGTATAAGATATCTAACACTATGTAAGAATTCTGTATTTAATGGGAAAAGACCAGACACTAAATGTATCTTTTTCTTCGCCAACAACTCTTTTGCATAACCTACATAACTAATCTTAAAAGAGGAACTATAAAATATTTTTCGTGCTTGAGCAATTTTACCGTCTCCATCTAAATCAACTCCATAATTAGTTTCATCTACTAAGTTTATAGGAATATCTTTTTGTTTAATGTTCGCCTCGACTATAGCAAGATTAATTGTGTAAATATTTATATTAAATTTTTTATTTTTATCTAGTGAAAAGTTTTTGTCTAATCTAATCATGACATCATCAGTAGAGCCATTTGTTGGCCAAAATGTTCCTAAAAATGGATAGTATCTAAAAGCACGCCAGAGTGTATATTTATTTTCAGTATCTCTATCAAAACCATTACTGTCAAAATTAAAATAACAGTCTGGTTTATAGCCAAACCATTTTTTCGGTAAATTTTTTCTGAGAATAATTAATCTGTTGTCATCAAAATAGTTTGATTTATTTACATAAGTCAGAATGGCATCATCACTTAGTAATAATGCTTTCTTGCTTTTGTCTTTAAATAAATTTAAATATGGATTTTTCATCATCTTTTTTGGGAAACTATACTCTTTTTGTAAAATTGTATCGTTTATAAAGTTTGGATGTTTCCCTCTTGTATGACAACTATAACATGCATTATACACTTTGTGCTTCTCTTTTAATTTTGTATAACACATTGGTGGAATATACGACCCGTAATTATTTACATGCTTATACGATATATTGTTCTCATTTTCTAAGTTATCAATATAAAGGGCTGTTTCATCTAGATGAGTGCATCCTTTAATTGATAAAATAAATATAATAAGAACTAAATAATTCACTTAAATATATTTGACGGTAAGCCGTCTATGTAACCAATTGAAGCTTTCATATCATCAGCTTTTGCTTTTTGCAAGATATAAGAGTTTGGATTTTCACCTTTAACATTTTTAGGATTGTCTTTAAATGGATGTTGTATATTTAGCATAATAGCTTTTTTATTATCTATGTTTGCAAGTGCTAATCCTGTAACTTCGGCACCAATTGGTAGGGATGCTATCCTCGTTGTTTTTTTGCTTATTGTGTTATAAATCCACAAAAAGTTATTAACATGTGAAGTTGTGTCTTCACCTACAAGTAGGCTATTTGAACCAAGATATAAAATATTATCTGGATTGGCAATTTTATCTGGGTCACAAGCATATTCGTCTGCATATTTACTATCAGCACTTAAAGGTTTACCTACTAACAAAGGGTTCATTGCATGCACATTATACTTCTTATCAAGAGAAAGAGCATAAACAGCACCACAAATGTTTTTATCAAGTCTTACATCATTTGTAGTTTCATTATTGTCATAATTATTTTCCATTGAATTCGCAATCTGAGTCATGGCAAGATAAAGAATATTTTTATCTTTATCATAAGTAAGCCCTTCTTCTTTGTTAAGTTCTATGGTGGCACCTAAGTAGGCACTGTATTTTCTTGTTTCTAAAAAAGCTGCTGCAGTTTTGACTGCCTCATTATCCTCGAAGTACTTACTGCGTTGTGAGTCCAATTTTAGTTTTAAGCATTCTATTGCTCCATCTTCATAAACTTTTGTATAACTACTTTTGCATAAACGATTTTGACTTTGTTTTATATCAAAGATATCACTTATTTTGAGTTTTTTTGCTATGAGTTTTTGTAGTTCATTGTCTGAAGATTTTCCTAGCTTAACCCAAGTAACTTTAAAAGATCCAGCATTTACTGCAGTAATTTGTTTTAATTTAGCAGCATACAGTGTTCCACTCCAATTCTCTTTGAACTTATCAATAGGCTTATCTGATACAAATTTATAAAGACCTTTTGCATTCCCATCATCTGACATATAAAAAGTTTTCTTATCTGGCATATTTACTGCAAGTTCAGGGGTGTATTTGCCTGTAACATAATGTTTTGCAGATTTAGAAGTGCCATCATCTTTCATCTCAACCTCTATAATATATCCATAATTATATGGTGTAAAAAATTCTCCATTATAGCCATTATCATTTATTTGTGTATCTTTTAGGTACTTTTGCATTCCGGCGACAGAAGCACAAAAATTATTTGCTATGCCAAGAATATTATTACCATTATATAAATTTTTATTATCTCGTTCACATTCGATGTAATATGGTGAAGCTTTATCTGCATAGCGTGTATTTAAATTGTAGTCCTCTTCTCCACCTAAATGCGTATTCCATGAAGTTCTACTACCTGCACAGTTTGTTATTGTACCGCCTATCTCTTTAAAATCAATAGGAGTGGTTGATTTTGGAATAATCAAATTATTTTTAACTGAAAGTTCTGTCTTATACAGTTCTCCTGGTTGTTCTTCAAAATTTGTAATCAGGTAATTTTTATCTTTAATTTTTAAAATAGAATTAGCATCTGGATTGTTACTTATAAAAGAGGATCCATCCGCCATTAGTATGGGATTGCCATCTTTATCAATTATCTGTGCAAACACTTGATTGTTAATTTTTTCACCACCATGTAAAATTGTTTTATATGTAAGTGGAAAACTCTTGCTAACTCCTTTGTCATCAACAACATTTAAACTCTTTGAAACTCTCATTATCGTTTTTTCATGCTCATTTTTTGCAGTTTCAACACCTACAAAAGAAAAGCGTTCAGTTGCTCCCTCTTTAGAAATATCTCTCTTAAAAGTTGAAGCCACATACAGTGTAGTTACAATTAAAACTATAATAATTATAAATTTTTTTTTCATTTTTTAATCCTATTTTTTTAAATACTCAAGCCATGCCGATGCAAATTTTTTAAATTTTGGATACTTCAAGACTTCTACAAAAAACTCTTTTGCTTCTTTTATCATTCCAAGTTCATAATAAGATTTTGCTAAAAGAAGTTTTTTCTCGCCAATGTTTATACTGTCATGTTTTTTAAGCGATAATTTAATATTATTTATAGCTTCTTTATCCTTATGCATGTTGGAATAAATTTGAGAAACTTTAAAATACATTTTACCGCTTTGACTTTTTTTTGCAACTTCTAGATAAAATTTAATTGCTTTGTCAAACTCTTTTGATTCATAATAGAGATCTCCTAAACTTTCAATATTTTTATCATTAGCTTTAATAGTTTTATTTTCTATTGCTCCAAGCATAATTGTTGCAGCCTTATGAGGAACATGCATATATCTTAACCATGAAATAAGTTGTAAAAGTTCGTTTTCACTGAGATGAATTTTCAAAATATTGGCAACATCCAAACTCGATATTGCATCAGGTGATTTTCCTAAAATGGAATACAATGATGACAATTGAACCCAATAATCCTTATTTTCTGGTTCTTTTTCAATAAGTTCTTTAACTGTAACAAGAGCATTGCTATAGTCTTGCAAAATATAGTAACAGTAGAACTTTGTTTTTAGCCAATTTGTTTTTTTTTCTTTTGAAAATGTAATCGCTTCATTTATATTTTTAATGACAATGGCATACTTTTTAAGTGATAAGTTTGCATTTGCTTTGTAAATATAATATTCTGCTTTAATAGGTCCTGTCTCTATAAGTTTGTCTAAATAATATATAGCTTGTTTATAGTCTTCTTGTTGCATATAAAGCTGTACCAAGTTAAGTCTACTACTTTTAATCTGCTCAGGAGGTAAACCTTCTAATCCTAAGGCATCTTTAAAGTATATTATGGCCTTAGCTGCATTGTCTTTTAAACTATATACATAGCCTATATAGAATTTAAGATATGCTTTATCTAATTTTTTTCTTACCTTTGATGATTTATCAAGGTCCAATAATAGCTTTTTTGCTTCTTGATATTTATCTTTATCTAAATATAGTTGAGTTTTTGTAATTGTGTCATACACTAGTTTTGACAACATATATTTATCACCACTAGCAATTAAAGATTGAGTAAAAAATATCAAAAATATTAGGCTGTATATTCGCTTCATCTACTGATTTCCTAATTTAAAATTAAGTGTTAGTTCACCTGATTGTGCGACAGCTTTACCATCAACCGTTTTGGGTCTAAATTTCCATTTTTTAACTGCTCTTATTACAGATTTGTCAAATGCACCTTTTGGCTTAGACTCTAAAATTTTCACACCAACAACATAACCTGTAGCATCAACATCTAATTTTACTTTTACATAACCTTCAACACCCATTCTCTTCTCGCGTGAGGGATAGATAGGCTTTATTTGAACCATCGGAGTCAGTACCGAGTCCATTTTAGGTGTTTTCATTGCACTTAAAACTTTAGGTGCTCCACTGGCAACACCCATATCACCCAATAAAGATGGCATATTTAGATTTAAAGGTGTTGGTGTTTGCAAGTCATTGACACTTTTATTCTCTTTTATTGTATTTGGAATTTTTGGAGGATCTTTTTGCTCCACAGGCTCAGGTGGCAACTCTTTTTTCATGTCAGGTTCTCTAACATTTCTTTTTAATGACACAAAATCAATCATTTTGTAAACACTATTTGATGCTATATTTCTTTCATTGGAATTTATCATATAGTTCATAAACCAAAATATAATAAGTGTCGTGAAAACTCCCAATATTAAAGAAATTAACCATCTTAGAGTAGCATTACTGATCACTATCCGCTCCAATAGATATTTTTTCAATTCCTGCTAATTTTACCTGATCCATAACAGAAACGAGTACTCCTGTTTCAGCTTTTTTATCTGCTGTAATTATGACACTTCCCTCAGGGCTCTCTGCATGTAATCTTTCTACAGTTGTACGAACAGCTCGAATGTCAATAGCATGCTTATCAATCCAAATCTCTCCACTTTTATTAATTCCAATAACAATATTTACTTTCTTATCCTGCTTAGAACTACTTGCTTGTGGCTTTTGAACTTCTATACCTGATTCTTTTACAAAAGATGTCGTAACTATAAAAAATATCAACATAATAAAGACAATATCGAGCATAGGTGTCATATCAATATTTTGCTCATCCTCACTGTTTATAAGCACATCATAATTTTTACGCATCCGAATCCTTTAGTAATTTATCTTTTAATCTTCTAGTTTTTGTTTTAATAATAAAATCAATTCTACTAAAAGCAAAAATTCCCAAAACTGCAAGTAACATTCCTGCCATAGTTGGGATTGTGGCCATTGAAATACCACCTGCCATTGCTTTTGCATTTGTTCCAAATGAACTCATAGAGTCAAAGACACTAATCATTCCAGTAACTGTACCAAGTAAGCCAATTAAAGGGAAAAGTGCAATAATGACTTTAATAGTGAAAATATTCATGTTCAGATCTATAATAAGTTCTGAAATTTGAGCTTGTTTTAATTGCATACTTTCCCATAAATCTCCATCTTCTCTTTGCTTCCAAAATAGTTTTAATTTTTTAGACTTTGGCTTAAAGATAAACTTGTAATATAAAAATTTTTCTATAATTAATGTCCAAAATATTAATGAACTAAACAAAACTACAAGGAGTATATGTCCCCCTGTATCTAAAAAAGTTAAAATATCATTGAATAGCTGTATCATAGTTTTGGGTATCCATCTCTGTCATTTCTAGCTTTTTAGCAATAAGTGCACTACTTTGTTGTGTTAAAATCTCTATAATTTTTTTACTTTGTGAGCTCAGAATACTAAAAATAAATAAAACAGGAATAGCAACGACAAGCCCTAATACTGTTGTCATTAAAGCTTGAGAGATACCACTTGCCATCAATTTTGGATCACCTGTTCCAAAGAGTGTAATAGATTGAAAAGTTTCAATCATACCTGTTACAGTTCCTAAAAGACCAAGTAAAGGTGCGACTGCAGCAACCAGTTTAATCATAGGTAAACCTGATTGAAGTTCTGGAATTTCTTTTATTATTGCAGAATCCATTTTACCTTCAATTATTTGAATATCTTTAGTTTGATGTTTTTCAAATGACAATAAAATACGTCCTAAAGGATTATCAGGAGATGGAACTTTACTTAAAAACTGTTTTTTTATTTTTGATTGTATACCTAAAAATCTGATATATTTATATATTGAAAATATAATTATAATTCCACCAAGAACGAGAATAATGTATCCAATCACGCCTCCTTGCATAATTCTCTCTTTGATAGTTGCTTTTTCTTTGAGCATATTAAAGAGAACTCCTCGTGTAGGGTCTATAAGTATAGGTGTTATTTTATTTTGATTCTTTTTGTACTCTTGAATATAGTTTAAATAATTGGAGTTTGGCTGACGAACAAGACTTACAAATGATTCTAAAGATTCATCATACTTTATATACTCTTTAGAGTTAAAAGCACTAAATATACCCGCTCTTGTCACAAGCTCACTTTTTTTGTTACCATCAATATCCACTACTTCTGCTTGAAATGTTTTCATTTTTCCAGATTCTATAATCTCTTGTAGATAAAGGCTCCAAAACTTTTTAATATCATGAATGCTAGGAATCTCATTTGATTTTGTCATTTTTTCCAAAAATGGCTGACGATTTTTAATTTGTGCAGATGTCATTGAGGCTTTAAGCAAAGATGAAAAATCTCTTGACTCTTGCTTTAACATTGAAAAAAGGTCTTTTAAATTCTCACTTTTTTTGTCTATCTCATTTTGATAATCTGAGATTGTAAGTTTTTGCTTTTGAAAAAGATTTTTTAAATTCTCAGTTTTTTCTTTTTCTTTTTTTAAAGCTTCTGCTTTTTCAGTTAAAAGTTTTTTATCATTCTTTAAGTCATTCAAGAACTTTGCTTCTCTTGTCTTATCAATACGCTCTTGTTTAGTACTGTCTTGAATTATTTCTTTTAATAAACTGTCTAATGGTTGTGCCTGTACACTTGAAATAATCACTAAGATTAATAATAAAAATTTTCTCATTTTTCATCCTTAGAAGAGATAATTGGAAGTGTTAAAAAATCAGGAGAAATCTTTTTACGTGCAATTTTAATAGCTTTTTTTATCAATTGATTATATTTTTCATCTAAAATAACCCATTTTTTTGAGTTTATGTCATAGTATCCACTTTGAGATGAATCGATTGTTTGATAATATAATGCTAATCTTCCAACTCTCAAATAATCTACTGTCTTAGCCGTTTTATTGTTCTCTAAGAGTTCAGAACGATAAACTTCAAGTGTTCTTGCATAGTTATATTCAATTTTATAACTTTCAAGGATTGTTCTAAACTGTTCAGCAGTACTCATCTCTGGGTTAGAAAGATAATCTTTTAGTTTTTTTACTCTTTGTGTTCTTTCTTTATGTAAAAAAATACTATCTATTGATACAAACTTATCGAGTTTTTCTACCATTTCAAACATTAATGGAACAATTTTTTTGTTAGTCTCTTCTACTTCTTGTATTTTCTTTTGTAGTAGTGGAATCTCATTTTGTTGCGTTTTTACAAAAAGTGAAAGTTGTTTATTATAAATAGTTTGTTCTTCTAGTTGCTTGTTTATAAGCAAATATTTATCATATAAATTACTCGATTTTTCTGATAAATCATCTATTTTTTTCTGCGATACCTGGCTCTTAACATTAGAACTAATTTTATTCTTTATCATCTTATCTAGATTGTCAGCATTCAGTGACAATACTAAACAGATTAAAATAATTATACTATTTTTTATCATATTTCAAAATTCCTATTTTATTTATTAATTTAACTTCTTATTATTATCATTCCAATACAATGAAGAGTTTTCACGAAGTAGGTTTTTACAAAGTTATCCCTCTCAGGGGAGAAGAAGAGAGAGAATTACTAAACTCTAAAATGTAGCAACAAATTTTAAAGAAGTTGTACGTGGTGAACCTACGAAGTATGTAGAACTTCCTGCAGTATTACCAAAAGCTCCAGCAGTTGCAAGATAATCTGTATCAAAGGCATTATTAATGTTTAACATTACATCAAGATTTTTTATTACAGAGTTATTAATTACTTTTGAGTAACCCATATAAAAGTTTACTATTGTATAGTTATCAATTACATCTACATTATCACGAGTTCCATAAATACCACTATTGTACTTAGCATTAGCTCCAAATAAATATCCGTTCTTTTTGTAATCTAATGCTAAAGTTACCATGTTCTCAGGAACAAAAGGAACTTGTTTGTCAGAAATTTTTAGTGTGCCAATATTATCAGTATACTTTGCATTAGTTAGTGTATAAGTAGCAGAAGCTTTTAACTGAGAAGTTAATGCATATAATCCGCTTAATTCTAAACCTGTAGATTTTACTCCTCCTACATTTTTTGCATAAGATTGACCAACATTAAATATATCACCTGCTTGAGCTGTAATATTTTCTATTTTATTTTTATAATCTACATAAAAAAGTGAAGCCGTTAAAGCTGCTCGAGACATATTTAAACGATATCCTAAATCAATATTTAATGATTCCTCATTTTTAATATTTGGATCATAGCTAGTTCCTGTGTAAATACTGTCAGGGAGTTGTGCATAATTCATTGCAAAACTTGTAAAGATTTGATTTTGAGCATCAAGCTTATAAGTTACACCTGCTTGTGGCAAAAATGGAGCTGTTGAAGCTTTTGAAGGTTGTGATTTTGTATTATCTTTTCTATCTGTATAAGTAACTGAAGTTGTTTGAGTTTTAGCACCCAAATCTATTATTAGATTATCATCTAAAAAGTGTAGTTTTGTTTGTAAATATGCCATCACAGAAGTTGTATCAAAATTTCTATCAAACTGCCCAAGGTATGGTGTTTTAGGATGTGTCCAACCTGCATCTTGATTTACAACATTATACCAGTAACGTTTATTTTGACGACTACCTTGCTCACCCCATAAACCAGCTAATAGTTCATGATTTCCAATATCCATGCTCCAGTTTGCAGTCATACCATAACGTTGTGTATAGTATTCTGATTGTCTGAACGATTGTTTTGTATAATCTTTTGATCCATCAGCATTGATAACATAATTTGGAGCCCAATTACCAGTTCCTTTTTGATCGTGATAATAAGGTGTAATTTTTAATTCACTTGATCCTATGTCAGTTCTTGCATTAATGCTAACAAGAGTGTCTGTTCTAGCATTTTGCCATGTATCCCAGTTATAAGCATTTTCCGCTGTTTGGTGAGATTTATTTGCATCATTTACCCAATTATCATTTAACCCGTAGTTACGACCATATGTGTCATATTGAGATTTTGTAATATCAAGGTAATCATGATCTTTTCTATCATTATATGAGAAATTTAATTGTAAATCAGTATCAGCTAACTTAGTCATCACTTTACCATCAATATGCTCTCTCTTAAGCTGACCTTGGTTTTTCCACTTATTTGTAGTCGTTTCAGATACACTTATATAAGCACGGCTATCTTTTGCAAATTCACCAGTATCAATTCTAGTAAATATTTTTTTAGCTCCATATGAACCATCTATGTTCTCAACTTTAATACTTGTCTCTTTTTGTGGTAAAGCAGTAACATAATCTATTGAACCACCTAATGATGCTGCTGAAGGAGTAGACAATGAGCCAGAACCTTGATAGACAACTACGGATGAAAGATTTTCCGTTTCAACAAATCTATTTACTGGGGCACCACCTGCTGTTGCTGATGCACCTAATGGAACACCATCTACTAAAAATGCAATTTGATTCTGATTAAATCCACGCATATTTACCTGATTTGCATATTCATACAATCCAAATGAACTACCTGTAGTTACATGAACACCTGCAACATTATTTAATAAAGTTAAAGGATTCCCTACACTATTAGAAACTTCAATTTTACTTGTGTCTACTATATTATTAGCATGAGATTCATTATCTCCAACTATTGACATTGAACCTAATTGTTCAGTATTTTCAGCTCCAAATACAGATATTGTTGCAACTAATGATAATATTATTACTCTTTTCATTTCAATTCCTAAATTTTTTTTTGTCTGGAATTGTAATGATAATTTATTACAGAAGTAATACAACTTGATTACACAATGTTACCAAGTATAATTTATGATTTTAATGAAATAAGGTTTTAATTAAACCTGATTGCTCATTGCCATTCCTCCTAGTGCAGGGTCACTAATACTTGCTTTACCTGTTTCTACATGACCAGCAAAACGTCGAGAATAAGAAGGTAGACCTTTTACTCTTACGGTAAAATCGTACCAGTGACTACTTGACTCTAAAGACCAATATTGCTGAGTTTGGCTATTGGCTTGAACTGTACCTGTCCATGTAGCATCATCAAAATAAGCATTAGAAGTTATTGTGTAATTAGCTATCGCCTTGGCATTGTTTACTAGTTTAACATAAACATCTCCCTTAGTAGTGTCGTAACACACCTCCACTTCAAGCTGTTTATCTACTACATTTGCACTTGTTTCACCAGTGAAATGACGATGGTAACCATTTGGACCAAGTACCCAAAGGTCATAAATTCCATTATCTCCTTCAAGATTCCATGTACCCTCAAGTTGCATATTTGCTTCAACTGTATAGCGATGAGGCACTTGCTCTAAATGCTTACGATTATAAACATGAAATACTGCGGCAGCTGAGCCTGCATTAATAAATGTTAACTCAATTATACTTTTTGATAGTACTTTCGCTGATGTATTTAATTCATAAGGTAATGCTCTTGCTGGTCGTGTACCAGTAGCTTGAATGGGCATTTTTATTACCTTAGGCATAAGAGGTGTAGTTTTTTTACTTAATGCACGTGCTCGATTTGCTAAATTAGCTGTCTTTGGAAATTTCTTTAAAAATTCTGTAGTATTAGGATTTTTGAAGTTAAATGTACTTGTTAAATCACCACAAACAGCACGTCGCCATTTGCTGATATTTGGCTCCATCACACCAAAACGTTCTTCAATAAAGCGTATCACTGAAGTGTGGTCAAAAACTTGAGAATTAACCCATCCACCTTTTGACCATGGTGAAATAACATACATAGGAACTCTTGGTCCTAGTCCATATGCACGATGAAGAGCCAATGGTTCTAATGGATTTTTTTGGTATGCAAGAATAGTTTCATGATATTCTCCTGTTGTATCAACAGTAGAAGCACCTGCAAATGTCGCCTTCTTAGAGTCAGCATCATATTTTGTATAAGTAGGGACGGCAGGAGGAGGAACATGGTCAAAAAAACCATCATTTTCATCAAAGTTAACAATAAATACTGTCTTACTCCAAACTTCTGGATTAGCAGTTAATGCATCAAGAACTTTAGATGTATAGTCTGCCCCTTGAGCTGGACTAGAAGGATTTGGGTGCTCACTTCCTTCTGCTGTAGCAATAATCCATGAAACTTGGGGTAATTTATTTGTGAGAACATCTTCTTTGAGCTTATCTAAGTCGCGTGTACTAACACCACGCTCTCGTAATGGTTGAGAATAACCTGGTTTTTTGAACCATGCATCACGAAAAGTATGAAAACCTGCCAAAGCATTATCAGTATAATTATCTGCCATATTTTCATAAATTTGCCATGTAATACCAGCTTTTTCTAAACGTTCAGGATAAGTAGTCCAATTGTATCCACCATCATTTCCAGGATTTTTATCGAACCAGTCGTAATTGTTATAAGTAGCGGGGCCATTACCTTTGCCTAATGGATCATTGGTTCCAGTCCAGAGAAATAAGCGGTTAGTATTTGTACCACCCTGAAATGAACAATGATAAGCATCACATAGTGTGAATGCATTAGCCATCGCATATTGAAACGGTATGTCTTCCTCTGTAAAGTATCCCATGGAATGATTATGCTTATACTTCGGCCAAGTGTTCATCAGTCCATTATTCCAAGCCCCTTGTGCATCTAACCAAGAGTGTGGTGTACCTGTTACACGCATATAATCAAATGTTTGCACTGTATTTAGACGAAAGGGAGGAATGACCTGCGGATTTAAAGGGTCAGCATCATTAATTTGGTGCCAAACATTATTTTCTTTCTTACCATGTGTATTGGCAACTGGAATTGGAAAACGATCACTGAAGCCACGTACACCAGACATGGTACCGAAATAGTGGTCAAATGAACGATTTTCTTGTGTCAAGATTACAATGTGTTCAACATCCTTAATCGTTCCAGTTTGGTTGTTTGCCTGAATTGACAGTGCTTTCCTTATAGCAGGGGGCAGCATAGTTATGGCAGCAGCAGCACCTACAGTTCCTGCGACAGTACGTAAAAAAGTACGTCTATTATTATTAATCATTATTTTTACCTTCTCAAAGGGCTTAAAGTTATGTATATATGAATTTTAAATTAGTTTAGAATTATTTACTAAATATATATTTTTAGAATTTACCTTTTAAGAATTATATATAATAAAGATTACATATATATTACAAATTATAATATAATTACACTAAAATTAAAAAATAGTACCTTCTATTTTCTTATTTCAATAAAAATCAACAAACATCAATGCTAACATCTCCCCCTATAACTAATCTATCCCCAACAACTATTTTTGCACGTTTTCTTAACTCTACCTCACCATTTCTCTCTACATATCCATCCGCAACTACCATTTTTGCTTGGGCACCTGTATCAACTAAATCGAGTACTTTTATTAACTTAAAAAGTTCTATATACTCATCTTTAAGTTCAAAAATCATTTTATTGCCTTATATTCTATTTATTGAAATGATATCTAATAAGTGCTACAATACAGATTATGAATGTATCTTCTAATAGTAACTACAACATTGGTTCAAGTTATACAATAAAACTTAACAATAAAGAGATGCTTCTTGTTGAAGAAGATCCTCTCTCAAAATCCCAATATGAATCACGAAAAGCAGACAAAGAAAAAGCCAAAGAAACTCAAAAAGAGCAGGAGTCAAAAAAAGGTAACTCTCCTGATAAATTGAGTGAGGATGAGAAGAGACTTGTAAAAGATTTAAGCTCACGCGATAGTGAAGTAAAAGCTCATGAAGCTGCCCATCAAGCTGCTGGTGGTGGTATGACAGGTGCTGCATCTTACACATATCAACAAGGTCCTGATGGTAAGATGTATGCTATTGGTGGGGAAGTCTCTATATCTTCTGTCTCAGGATCAACTCCTGAAGAGACCATAAAAAATGCCAGACAAATTGCAGCTGCGGCTATGGCAGCTGGTAGTCCCTCACCACAAGACTTTTCTGTTGCTTCATCTGCTAGAGTTATGGAGATGAAAGCTATGCAACAAAAAGCAAAAGATACTCAAGAACAGATAGATGGTCAAAAGAGCTATCAAGATGCATCTTCTCAAAAAAGAGACACTAACATCTCAAATATAAATATATCAGCTTAAAAATCTTTCTCAAATAACTTCATTTTTTTTTCACGCGACATTTTTTTTATTTCATACTCTCTTTTTGAAGCACTGCTTCTGCTTTTAGAAGCTTCACTATAAACTAAAATCACGGGTCGACGTAACTTTGTATATTTTGCTCCCTTATCTGAAAAATTATGTTCTTTTATTCTGCGTTGTATATCAGTTGTGATTCCCGTATATAATGTGTCATCACTACATCGGAGCATATAAATAAAATAGGACATTTCAGCTTATTCTTTATTTCAATATTTTATTAATTATCTCAAATGTATTTTTTGATAACTCTTTTATTTTAAGTACCTTTTGCAACTCTTCTCGCATCATTTTTTTATTAAGTTCATTCATACGGTCATAAATTTTAAAAGCTCCACAAAGGGATGATGCTATTTGTGGGTTTATTTTATCTATCTCAATAATTTTATCTGATAAAAATTTATATCCAGAGCCATCTTTTGCATGAAAATATTGGTAATTTTTTGAAAAAACACCTATTAAAGAACGAACTAAGTTCGGTACTTTTTCATCATAAACTTTATCATTTTGTAGTGCTTGCACTCTTTGTAAAACTCCTGTTCTATGCGAAGCAGCCAGAATAGAAAAATACTTATTCATAACAAGTGTCTCTCTCTGATACTTTTCATAAAAACTCTCAAGTGCACTTTTTGCAAACTCTGCATGAGTATTTTCTAAAATATCAAGAGCAACAACTCTGTCAGTCATACTGAGTGAATTTTCATACTGCTCTTTTGCCATCATAGTAATATTTTCATCTTCTAAGCTAGAGAGAATTTTGAGTACTCTGTTTTTTAGAGAACGTTTTGCCATACTCTTGCTATCTATCTCTGCAGAAACAGTGTGGTGCTGTTTATAGATATCTACAAGCTTCTTTTTAAAAATTTTCGCAATATGTTGTGTAAAGTATTCTTTTGCTTTATAAATAATCTCAAAATCAACCACATCTTGACGTTGCATCAAAGTAGAAATAGAAGGAAATTCTAAGAGTAGTGCTTTAAATGAGAGGTCAATATCTAAATCTAAAATATGCCCATAGGCCTCGACATACTCTTCATTTATACTTTTACCCTGCATCAGATGCTCTATCGTCTGTGTCGCGAACTGCTGTGCTGCTTCATACTGTGTAAAGCTATTTGTATCATATTTCATTAAAAAAGCATACTCAGGATGTTCTTCTACTATAATGATAGGAGCACTAAAGTCTCTATTTATTGAAAGCACTGGTTCAGATATAAGCTCAAAAGAAAAAGTTTCAGACTCTTTGGATATTAGAAGCGTTTTTTCTACAAGTAACTCTGCATCTAATGAATAAAGTGCTATTTTTAGAGGATAGTTATAGGGTTTTTGTACCATACCTTCTAAATTATTTGGTATGATTTGTTTACATATAAGCTGATATATACCATCATTAAATATCTTCTTCACTTGCAGTTTTGGGGTACCACTTTGATGATACCAAAACTTAAATGCACTCAAGTCAATACTACTGGCCTTACTCATAGCCCATAAAAAATCATCAGTGGTAACGGCTTTTCCATCAAAACTTTTAAAGTACAAATCTGTTGCAGCTCTGTAGTTTTTCTCACCTAAGAGTGTATGCACCATACGAATAACTTCAGCTCCTTTTTCATAAACTGTTGCTGTATAAAAATTATTCATTGAGATGTAAGATTTTGGCTGAATTGGGTGTCGTGTGGGGGAAGCATCCTCAACAAACTGTCGCTCGCGCAGAGCTTTTACATCTTCGATGCGTTGCACCTCTTTTGAGTTTAAGTCTGCTGAAAAGCATTGGTCTCTAAAAACAGTGAGACCCTCTTTAAGAGTCAATTGAAACCAGTCACGACAAGTAATCCGGTTTCCTGTCCAGTTGTGAAAATACTCATGAGCTATAACAGACTGTATACCCATAAAATTTGCATCACTTGCTGTATCTGCATCAGCTAAAACATATGCTGAGTTAAAAATATTTAGACCCTTATTCTCCATCGCTCCCATGTTAAAACTATCAACTGCTACAATATTATAGATATCTAAATCATACTCACGACCATATTTTTTCTCATCCCAAAGCATAGCCTCTTTAAGTGATTTCATAGCATGAAAGCATTTAGATTCATTCCCTTTATCACAATAGATATTTAACTCAATATCTTTGCCACTTGTTGTGACAAACTCATCATTGATACGTCCTAGATTTCCTGCAACAAGAGCAAAAAGATAAGAAGGTTTTGGATGAGGATCATGCCATGTAACACTATGCCTTGTATTTGTAGAATCAAGACACTGCAATTTATTTCCATTACTAAGCAAAACAGGATATTTCTCTTTCTCTGCAATCACAGTCGTAGTAAAAATACTCATAACATCTGGTCTGTCAAGATAAGGGGTAATACTTCTAAAACCTTCTGGTTCATTTTGTGTACAAAAAATATTGCCAGATTTATATAAACCCTCTAGCTCTGTATTGTTTTGTGGATATATTCTGTTATGTACTTGTATCTCAAAGGAGTCTGGAACATTTAAGATCGTCAAACTCTCTTTTTCAATAATATAACGGCTCTCCTGAAGCTCTAAATCATTAAGATGTAAAGAAATAAGTTCCAAATCAAAACAATCAAGACGAAGATGTGCTGTCGTCGCATCAAGTTTAGTAAACTTCATCAAGTTTACTATATCTGTTCTTTCCTCAAAAAGTTCAAAAACGAGATTAACACTCTCAATACTAAAATTTGGTTTTTTATAATCTTGTAAATAAATTTCCTGCATATCACTCATAATTTCTCTTTTTTATTTTATTTTACTCATTTTTTCATCCAAAGAGTACCTTGTTTTCAACATATTTAATCTCTTCCAAATAGTATAAACTTATCCGTCTCTTTTAGTGGTTCTTCTCTTTTTCTTTGTAACCGTGCTTTGCTTTCTAGTTTGTGCCATTCCTGTTGTATTTTTGTTGTATGCTCTCTCTTTTTTGACATTTGCCTGCTTGTGTTCAGCTTTTAGTTTTACTTCATCTACATCTTTACGTCTGATGGTTGGATCTGGCTCAAAACCTTCGACAACATCTTGTGGTATTTTTTGACCTATGAGCTTCTCTATGTCTTTTATATCATATTTTTCATATATATCTATAAGACTTATTGCTTCACCTTCACGACCAGCACGACCAGTACGACCAACACGGTGAACATAGTCCTCTGCAATTGATGGGAGTTCATAGTTGATGACATAAGGAAGATGTTCTATATCGAGACCGCGTGAAGCAATATCTGTTGCAACTAAAACTTTAAACACCCCCTCTTTAAACTGTGTCAATGTTTTTAAGCGATTTGCTTTTGTTTTATCTCCATGAATTATTCCACACTTAAGTCCATCTTTTCTCAACTCTATAACAAGTTCATCTGCACTTTTTTTCGTACGTGTAAAGACTAAAACTTGTGGGAAGTTACGTGAGCCTATGAGATATGCCAAGAGTTCTGCTTTTCTTAGAGTATCTACTAAGTATGCAATCTGATTAATTGTATCTACGGTTGTGTTTTTCTTTGCTGTTTCAACAAATGCAGGTTTTGTTAAAATGAGTTTTGACAATTTTCTCACCTTTTCACTAAAAGTAGCCGAAAAGAGTAGTGTCTGATGTCGTTTTGGTAAAAGTGGATGAATTTTTCGTATATCTGGAGTGAAACCCATATCGAGCATTCTGTCCGCTTCATCAAGTATAAATGTTTCAACATCATTTAAAGAGAGGCCTGTTTCTATATGCTCTAAAAGTCGCCCCGGAGTAGCTATAATAATCTCCACACCTTCTTTAAGTTTCTGTTTTTGCTTCTCTAAATCTTTACCGCCTACTAAAATGAGAGTTTTTATCTCCATATTTTTAGCATACTTTTGTATGTCTTCATAAATTTGTATGGAGAGTTCACGAGTTGGTGATAGAATAACGGCTCGCACACCTTTCTCCTCTACTGGTTTTCTAAGCCTTTGTAAAAGAGGAAGAGCAAAAGCTGCTGTTTTACCTGTCCCAGTTTGTGCTGTTGCAAATATATCTTTTTTAGCTAAAACTAATGGTATTGCTCGTGTTTGAACCAAGGTTGGACTCTCATATCCCAACTCTTTTATAGCATCAAGAAGTGGTTTAAAGACTCCCAATTTTTCAAATGACATTCTACAAAATCCTCATATAATATATGAAATTTTAGCATATTAATCTTCATAGAGTGGTTGTGTCTCATAAATATCATATTTTTAAGGTATTTTAGTATTAATAAAGTCATTTTTTATCTTGCATTTGATAAAATATAGATTAATATTACAAGGAAATGGTATTTTATTATATTAACTTTATTTAAATCCTATTTCAATCGTGTTCTCAATATTGGGACATCACTCACAGACAGTGAGTCGCTTCGTCTTAGAAAAATCTCTATAACATTAGTTCCTCTTATAATTTGTCCTGTTAGTATTCTCTGGTCATTTATATATTTTTACATTGGGTATCCACTTCCTGCATTAATCCCTTTGTTTTACACAATCGCTTCGGTTGTAACTCTCTATAATTTTTATAGAACAAAAAGCATCAAACCAATGCAAAAAACACAAATGTTAATGATTCTGATATTTCCATTTCTTTTGATGTGGTCTTTGGGTGGGTTTACACAGAGCAGTTTTATCTTTATTTGGGCATTTTTTGCTCCTATTGTAGCCCTTATCCATGATAAAAACAAAAGATCTTATTGGCTTTACTCATTTTTGGCTTTAATCGTATTGTCATCCATTCTTGATCCATGGCTTCAGCAAAACATCAGCTACAACATCTCTTCTTTTGCCATGGAAACATTTTTCGTGTTAAATATATCTCTTGCACTCTCAGGAATTTACTTTCTAATAAAATATTTCATTCAAGAAAATGATAAAAATGCAGATGAGAAACTAAGTTCAAAACAAGTAGCCCTTCAAAATAATACAAAACAACTTTACGACAACATATCTTTTCTTCAAAGTTATAAAAACAATATTGATCACAATCTTATAGTTACTAAAACTGATATTGAAGGTACCATCACTTTTGCAAATGAAAACTTTTTTGCTTTAACAGGATATACAGAAAGAGAAGTTATTGGAAAATCGCATAATTTAGTACGAAGTCAAAATACTCCTTTAATACTTTTTCAGCAGTTATGGACAACTATACTCAACAAAAGAACTTGGCATGGTACCATTGAAAACAGAAAAAAAGATGGTTCAAGTTATTGGGTTAATAGCACTATATCTCCTATCTTAAATAAAGATCATGAAATTGTTGAATTTATTGCGATTAGACATGATATCACAAAACTGATTTTGCACAAAGAAGAGCTTGAAGACATGCTTTACACGGATTCCCATACAGGATTAAAAAATAGAAATGCCTTATTAAAAAGTCTTAAGGAAGAGGAAAACCTCTCTGTTATTCTTATAAATATTGACAATTTTAGTCATATCAATAATCTTTATAGTGAAAGGTTTGGAAATAAAGTTCTTAAAGAGTTTAGTAGCTTTTTAGAAAAAAATATCATAGATGTCCCTTTTGCCAAAGTATATAGACTTAGTGGTGACGAGTTTATTATTACTTGTGCAACAAAAGAACCAAAAACGATACAAAAGCTTGCCAATGAACTCCTCAACAACAATAAAGAGTTCATCATATCTATCGATGAACAGACACTTTCACTTAACATTACTGTTGGTATATCTGTTGAAGAGAATAAATCTCTTATTTCAAGTTCGAGTATGGCAATTACAGTAGCACGAAATGAATCCAAAAACAGTATGTTCTATTCTGATGCAATCTCCCTAAATAATGAATATGAAAATAATTTATTTTGGATAAAAGAGATAAAAGATGCTATAAAAGATGCTATAAAAGATGATAGAATTAAAATGTTTTATCAACCAATTATAGATAATAAAGATAGCTCAAAAAGAAAATACGAAGCACTTATTAGACTTATAAAAAAAGATGGAAAAGTCATTACTCCTTTTCACTTCCTAGAAATTGCAAAAAAAGCAAAGTTGTATAAGAAACTCACAAAAATTGTACTTAAAAAGAGTTTTGAAGCCTTTAAAGATAATGACTATGAATTTTCTGTAAATATAACGATAGATGACATCTTAGATAAAGAGATTACAGATTATATTATCAAAACACTCAAAAAATACAATATTTCTAACAGAGTTATTTTTGAAATTGTTGAGAGTGAAAGTATAGAAAATTTTGATGCAATAGAAAATTTTATAACGATGATAAAAAAGTTTGGCTGTCGTATTGCCATTGATGATTTTGGAACAGGTTACTCAAATTTTGAACATCTTATGAGACTTCAAGCAGATTTCATAAAAATAGATGGTAGTATTATCAAAGAGATAACAACTGATAAGCGTTCAGCACTTATAACATCTGTTATAGTAGCCTTTGCTAAGGAAATGAATATTCAAACAATTGGTGAATATGTCGAAAGTAAAGAGATCCATGAAAAACTTATTGATCTTGGTGTTAATAAATCGCAAGGTTACTATTTTGACGAGCCATTATCAACTATTGAACCCAAAAATAAGAAAATAATATGATAAGAAAAGCATTAAAAAATACAACAAAAAGTGAAAGACTCAAAAGTTTTGTAAAAAAATCCAAGATTCCAGCAGAATTTCTTTTACCAAATCGTAAAATGATTATACGTGGAGTTGTTTTAGGCATTTTTATAGCATTTATACCCATGCCTATGCAAATGGCTGCTGTACTTCTATTTATGCCTCTTTTTCGCTTTAATGTCCCCATAGCACTTGCGATGGTCTGGATTACCAATCCTTTTACAATGCCACCAATATATGTTATAGAATATTACACTGGTTCATTTTTTTTAGGTACCGAAATAGGTCATGTACAAATGAGTATAACTTGGTTTAAAGATAATATTGGAGATATTTTTATACCATTGTACACTGGAGCACTTTTTTACTCTGTGGTAAGCTCTTTTTCTGCTTACTGGATAGTCAATCATTTTTGGAAAAGTTCAGTACATAAAGCGAAAAAAAAACATAGATATGAGAGATAAAAAAATTATTTTTTTGAATGAAAAAATATAAGGTAAAAACCTAAAAGTAAAAAAGGTATACTCAGGGCCTGCCCTGTGCTCATCATTAAAAAGCTTGTATCATAATCTGCCTGTTTTACTTTAACAAACTCAACTAAAAATCTCACCGAAAATACAAGTGTTAAAAAGAGACCAAAAAGGGTACCATTTTTTAGTTTTTTTCTATAATTTATATATATATATGTTAAAAATAAGAAGATTAAAAGATAAGAGAACGACTCATAAAGTTGTGCAGGATGGCGTGGGAGAGAGTCAACACGACTAAAGACTACTGCCCAAGACACATCACTTGGACTACCTACTATTTCTGAGTTCATAAAATTACCTAAACGAACAAAAAAACCAAAGAGTGCTGTTGGAATAGCAACCCTATCTAAAAGCCATAAAAAGTTTAGTTTATATTTTTTTACATAAAGATAAAGTGCAATAATAACACCTAAACCACCACCATGAGAAGCAAGTCCACCTTCCCAAACAGCAAAAATTTTCAGAGGATGTGCAAGATAAAAAGAGGGGTCATAAAAAAAACAATGTCCCAAACGTGCACCAACAATAATACCAACAACAATATAGACAAACATAGAGTCCAACATCTCTATATTTTTGCCCTCTTGTTTAAAAACCCATTTCATAAACTCTAAACCACTCAATATTGCTGTGGCAAAAAGAATACCATACCAAAAGACATGCAGACTTCCAATAGAAATAGCAATAGGATTAACACTCCAAATAAAATGATTCACTACTCGCTCCTTAATGCTTGAGCAATTAGCTCTATAGGGTTTTTAAAAATGATTTTACTCTCCAAACCTAACGAGTCGTTTATCTGCATACGACAAGCGGAACACTCTGCACTCACTATCTCTGCCTGTGTGTTTCTTATCATAGCTGCCTTTGGTAATCCTGCCGCTTTAGCAAAATGATACTTTTCACTCTGCATAGTAACCCCACCAAAGCCACAACAGACGTTAGGGTCACTCATCTCTACAATTTTATAATTTTGACGTACAAGATTTCTTGGCTCTTCATGAATACCCTGCATCTTTCTAGCATGACAAGGGTCATGGTATGTCACAATGGGTGAAACTTTTTTCTTTGATGCTAAGAGAGATTCAAGCTCCGTATTGTGTTGTAACCACTCCGTCGCCATATAAACCTTACTCATCACAGCTTTTGCACGTGCCTTCCACTCTGCTTGATCGTGAAAATAGTGCTCATAATCAATTTTAAGCATAGCAGAACAGGTAGCCTCTGGCACAATGATGGCCTCAACATCTTTACTAAAACTCTCAAAATATTCTATATTAAACTTAGCATTGCTATCAACTGTATCAAAATCTCCTGTAAAATAAGCGGGAGCAGAACAGCATTTTTGAGATTTTGCTAAAAATGCATCAATATCTAAAGCCTCGAGAATTTCTAAGAGAGAGTCTCCTACATCTTTAAAGTTGTAGTTTGCCAAACATCCTATAAAAATAGCAACTTTTCGTTTACCGCCATTATCAATATTTTCAGGATGTGAATTTAAAAAAGATGTTTTTTTCAAACTGGGAAGGAGTCTATCCGTTTTTAACATTGGAAGATTAAATCTAGAATTCATTGAATCAATGTCAGATTTTATTTTAAATCCACATGTTTGAAATGCCCAACCAAGTTTAAAGGCGATGTCATTAAGCCATCTATAGCGAAGCAGGAGAAAAAATGCTTTTTTATACCAAGCAATACCAAATTTTTTTGCTATGTCTGAACGTACTTGTTCTATTATCATATCTGTTGGTAAAGATTTTGGACAAACATCAACACAGTTAGTACATAAAAAGCAGGATTCGAAGATATCTTTAGCAGTTTTGTCAAGCTCTAAATTTCCTCGTTTATATGCTCCTAAGAGGTCAATAAATCCACGAGGTGATGTTACCTCATCTGCATTAACATTATAAATAGTGCAAACAGGTATACACTTTCCACACTTTATACAGTCATCTGCAATAGAATCGAAACTAAATATATCTTCTAAATTTTTATCCATTTTATACCGTTTTTGAAAATGTTTTTTTACTATCTGCATGCTTTTGCATATAAGCATCAAATGCCATTGCAATATTTCTCACTAAAAGAGTCCCTGTATGAGAACACTCTATTTGTGTATCACTTATAACAAGAAGTTCATCCTCTACAAAAGGCTGAAGTGTTACTATAGCATCTGCAAAGTATGCCTTAAAATCAATATTAAAGAGCTTTTGGAATCGCTTAATATCAATTTTAAAGTTACTCATAAGTTCCATAATCACATACTGTCTAATCTGATCATCCTTATTTAAAACAACTCCTCTTTGAAAAGGAAGTTTTCCTGCATCTATTGCTTCTTCATACGATGGCATATCTTTAAAATTTTGATTATAACTATCTGTGCCCTCACCTATTGAAGTAAGTCCTACACCAATTAAATCTGCCCCACCTTTTGTTGTATAGCCTTGAAAGTTTCTATGAAGCTCTCCTTTTATTATTGCTTTAAAGAGATCATCTTCAGGTTTAGCGAAGTGATCCATCCCTATCATTTTATACCCATTAGAAGTTAAAAAATCTATAGTATACTGCATAATTTGCAGTTTTTCATCAGGTAGTGGAAGTGTTGTTTCATCAATTTTACGCATAGTTTTTTTCAGCCATGGAACATGGGCATAATTAAAAACAGCAAATCTATCAGGGTTAAGTGTCAAAGCAAGGGAGAGTGTCTCTTTAAAGGTTTCTAATGTTTGATAAGGAAGTCCATAGATAAGGTCAACATTAACAGAAACCATATTATATTTTCTTGCTAAATCCATGGCATTTTTTGTAATGTCATAAGGTTGTACACGATGCACTGCAACCTGCACTTTTTCATTAAAATCTTGAATTCCAAAACTCACACGATTAAACCCAGCCTCACTCATCACTTGCATCTGTGCCTCATCTATATGACGAGGGTCTATCTCACAGCTTATCTCAGCAGATTCTGCAAAATTTGGAAAATATGATTTAATTGCATCTATAATCTCTTTGAGTTGTGCTGCTGTAAAAAAAGTAGGCGTCCCTCCTCCAAAATGCATCTGAATCACTTCACGCGAAGTATTAAGATGTTTGGAGAGGATTTTAAGCTCTTGTTTGAGATACTCCATATAACGAAGCATCTTATCCTCTTTAGATGTAAAAACAACATTACAACCACAAAAATAACAGGCATTTTTACAAAAAGGCAGATGAAAATAGAGGCTCAGAGGACGAGAAATATCTTGTGACTCTAACTTTTTTATATACTCATCATAAGCATATGAGTCACTGAACTCCAAAGCTGTTGGGTAAGAGGTGTATCTCGGTCCCGGTTTTGAGTATTTTAAAAATTTTGTAAAATCTAAATTCATTCTCTCGATATCCTTTTCATGTATAATCTAAATTATACATGCGATTATCCCCTATTTTTGCTAACAAACGAATAAAGTCGCTATTCAAATTCTCCAGCAAGCCGCTTATAGACATCGGAACTCTCTAAAAGTTCACGATGAGTTCCGCTAGAAACTATACGACCTTTTTGCAATACAAGGATAATGTCTGCATGCTCTATAGTGCTTAGTCTATGTGCAATTGTAATAGTGATTTTATTTTTTGTATATGCATCAAGAGCTTCCTGAATTCGCTTTTCACTTTCATTATCAAGTGCAGATGTTGCCTCATCAAAAAGCAAAAGAGAGGAGTGCTTATAAATGGCTCTTGCGATGGCAACACGCTGTCTTTGGCCACCAGAGAGATTGGCTCCAAACTCTTCCATCATAGTCTCTATGCCCTCATCAAGAGATGCAACAAACTCACTTGCATCTGCTAGTTCGAGAGCTTCATGTACTCGTTTTACATCTATCTCTTGTCCATAAGCAACATTCGCAGATAAAGTATCCTGAAAGATATAAATTCTTTGCGAAACTAGAGATATATGATGCTTTAAAGAGCTCTGTGTAAATGTTTTAATATTTTTTGCATTTATAAGAATATTTCCACTATCTGGGTCATAAAAACGTAGTAACATATTGATAAAAGTAGATTTTCCACCTCCACTATCTCCTACTAATGCTATGTTTTGTCCTGATGTAATTTTAAGATTAATATTATCAAGAGCACAGCAACCTTCGTATTGAAGAGTCACATTTTGTAACTCTATTTCTCTTATATCTGTATTTAAAGTTTCTTTTCCATCAATAATTTTATTTTTAGTATCAAGTATCTCAAAGACTCTCTCACTCGCAGCAATGGCATCTTGAATTTTTGAATAGATAGACCCTATTCTTCGAATAGGCTGAAAGACTTGTCCAACTGCCGTTAAAAAAGCAATAAACTCTCCTGGTGTTATATGATTATTGTACGCCTCACGCCCACCAAGGTAAATAACAGCAGCAAGACCCACAGCTCCAATAATTTCCATAAGAGGAGAGGTTATTTCCCCTACATACACCGATTTCATATTTATCTTAAAAAACTGCCAATTCTCTTTGGAGAATCTATCCATTTCATACTTCTCAGTCGCATTAGCTTTGATAATTTCGCTATTGTTAAAAACTTCAGTCAATCTTGTAATCACATCTGCATTTTTTGATTGTGAACGGTGAGAATATTTTTTAAGCCTTTTTGCTATGAGTATAAGGGGGTATATGATGAGTGGTATACCCACAAGTGAGTAAAAAGCGAGGTTTGAATTTAAAAAAACGATATAAGCAACAAGACCAATAACAGTTAAAGTTTCACGAAAGAGTTCAGGCAGCATATTTGAGACAAAGTACTGTATACGGGTAATGTCATTTGTAATGCGTGAGATAAGTTCTCCACTGCGATTAAGATATAAAAAGGACATATCAAGATGAAGAATTTTTTCAAGAAGTATCTCACGAAATCGAGTCACTATATGTTGCCCTATATAATTCATATATACTGACTGAACATAACGACCGACAGACTTTAAAACATAAATAAGAATAAGAGCAAGAGGAATAATATGTAGCATACTCTCTTTTTTTTCTATGAGCATATCATCCATCACATACTTCATAATCTCAGCAGTGGCAATAGTCGCACTAACAGTTAAAATAATGCCAACAAGCACAAGAAAATACTCAAGCACATACTCTTTTATATATGGTATATAGCGTGAAAAAACTTTTTTCAAATAATCTCCAATTTTCTATTGCGTTATTCTATAATAATTAACCTGATATAATGTCAACAACATTACAAACATAGGAAAAAAATGTCTTTACCAATTTTCATAGCAAACCGTTTTTCAAAAATTTTAGGAGCTTTTAGCAAAGTACTGGCATACCCTTTTCATACTCTTTTTAAACACAAACGATTTACCATTCCAGAGCATTCTGAAGCTTTTATAAAATCAACTAAAGAACAAAAAATACGAAAAACAATCTGGCAAACAAACTACACAAATAAGGTCTCACTTCCTGTCTATATTAACTACTTTTACAACAGACTTATGTCACTTGATTATGAATATCGTTATGTAAGTACACAAAAACGAATGGAATTTCTCAAAGAGCATGCATCAAAAACTGATTTTAGTGCCTTTTCAAAACTAACGGATGGTGCTGCTCAAGCTGATTTTTGGAGAGTTTTTGTTCTTAATTTTTATGGCGGTGTTTACATGGACATTGATGCCAACCTTGTCTGGCCTCTCTCAAAAATCATCAAACCTGATGATACTGAAGTATTTTTGCTCAATAAACAACATTATACAAACTACTTTATTGCCTCGCAGAAAAATAATCCCATCCTACAAGAAACATTGCAGATGATAGTAAAAAATATTGAAGAAAAAAAAGTTGAAGGTGGAGTATATGAATTAACAGGACCTACAGTACTCAACCATGTAATAGGAGACAAAAAAGTAAATTATAAATTTTACAGATTTACTTGTGTACAAGGAAGTTTTACAAATGAATATTTCCAATATATAGACAAACCAAGGGGAAAATGGACTTATGCTAAAAAAGAAGATTTACTACAAGATTAAAGATTCATGCAAAAAATAAATAATTTTTTTAAAAACTTTACATATGAGAAAAGTTATCTTTATCTTACACTTGGGTTAGCTTTTTCTTTACCTCTTTCAAGAGCTTCAGTTAGTTTTTTTATTCTTTCTTTAGGCTTACTTTGGTTTTACGAAGGAAATTTAAAAAACAAATTTAAAGAAATAATAAATAATAATGTTTTAAAAGCTATGCTCATTTTTTTAGCCTTTACCTCATTCTCTTTTTTTTATTCTAACGATACAAAAGAAGCTCTCAATATTCTACGACTTTACTCATATTGGCTAGCATTATTTGTCATAGCAACATCAATAAGAAGAGAGATGATTCAAAAAATAATTACAGCATTTCTTTATGGAATGTTTCTAAGTGAACTCATAGCCTATGGTGTATTTTTTGAATTATGGCATATACAGGGGGCATCCCCCTCAAATCCTAGTCCATTTATGTTTTGGATAGATTACAGTGTTTTTTTAGCTCTTACTTCTATATTATTGTTTAACAGACTACTCTCAAAAGACTATTGCCTAAGGGAAAAAATACCTTTAGCACTATTTTTTCTCTCTGCAAACACCAATCTCTTTTTAGGATATGGAAGAACGGGTCAAGTAGCTTTAATCGTAGCTATTTTTGTTATGATTGCACTCAATATGAAAATAAGTATCAAATCTTTTTTTATCTCAATTTTTATTCTATTATCTCTTTACGGAGGGGCATACAATCTAAGTCACACTTTTAAATTAAGAGTCAATTCTGCAATTAACGATATACATAAAATGCAAAACCTTAACTTTAACTCATCATGGGGTATTCGAGTGGTCTACTGGATGCTAACATATGACACACTTAAAAAACATCCTTTTTTTGGTGTTGGCATAGGAGATTACAAAGAGAATATGGCACAACTCTTAGATAAAAACAGTTACCCAATTACAAAAACAACAGCTGCGTTTATGCGCTCTTCACATACTCACAACCAATTTTTATTAGTTGCAATGCAGACGGGAATCATTGGACTTTTTTTAATGCTTAATATCATCTACCAACTTTTAAAAATGCCTATTAAAGATGAAGAAATAAAAAAGCTCTCTACCCTTTTTATAACAATTTATTTTGTAAGTTGCATGGCAGAACCTTTATGGTTGAAGCAGTTTACCATTGCTCTTTTTGTTCTTTTCATAGGAACCTTTCTTATGTTTCAAAACTCTTTACAATCCCATCAAGACAGCTAAATAATCTATTTGTTTGATTCTCCAGCATCTGAGTATCTAAATCACGATTATACTCATGAGGACTGCGTTTATGATAAAGATGAAATTCATTAGCCAAAAATCTCGCTGGCTCTACTTTATAACCCCTTCCCTCAAAACGCCATGTCAAATCAGTATCACTCGCCATTGCAGAATTACCTAAGCCTTCGTCAAAACCATTTATATCTAAGATAGCTTGCTTGTAAAAGGACATATTACACCCTAGAAGAGGAAAACTTTTTTTTCTATATTTTTTCATCAATGCGTGAATAAGTCCATAAGGTTTGATACTAAAACCCTCTTCACAATGGCGTTCTTTTTTGGCATCTTCTTTTATGTCAAAATATTTTTGCACAAAGTGTTTCTCTAGCCATTGTGAAGTAATTTTTCTCTCTCGTAAAAGTTGTGAATATTTTGTTCCAAGGTTAACTCTTCTGCCTGTAATAATACTCTTTTCATCTGATATAGCCACATGATTTTTTATAAAATCTTTATAAAGTAAACAATCTCCATCTATAAAAATAAGATATTCCCCCCTACTTGCCTTAATAGCATTGTTTTGGCTTTTTGATTTTTGTACACCATTGTCTTCTTGACTTGTATGAAGTATTTCAAAATCATATTTTTTTTTTGCTTTTTGCACGCACTCTCGCATCACATCAGATTCTCCATCTTCAGCTACTACAATTTCAAAATTCTTATATGTTTGTGAAGTGAGTGAACCAAAAATCAACTCAAGAGCTTCAACATCTTTGTAAACAGCTATAATCAAACTAACACGCACTAAACACCTCATACATTTTTTGCATTTGAACCTCTTTGTTAAAATCTTTATTTACCTTGTCATACCCATTTTTTGAAAGTTTTTTCAAAAGTATTTTGTCTGAATAAAGAAGTGCTATCTTTTTTGCTAAATCAGCAGAATTTCTTTCAAATAAAAGAGAATCCACTTCATCATCTATAATCTCCAATGGTCCACCCTTGTTTACAGCAATCACAGGTACACCATTGCCCATAGACTCTATCACGACAAGTCCAAAAGTCTCTCTTTTTGTTGCTAAAACTGTAACATCACAAAGTAAGATATGCTCATTAATCTCTTTTGTAAAACCAGTAAATATCACTCTGTCTTGTAAATCAAGAGTAATTATTTTATCCTCAAGCTCTTGTAAATACTTCTCACTCATTGCATGACCAACAATCAAAGCTTTTATCTGATACTCTTTAAGGGTAGAGAGTGCTTGTAGTAGTAAATATTGTCCTTTTGCTTCCTCTATTCTTCCAAAAATTCCAACAATAAATTCATCTTTTATCATATATTTCTTTCGTAATTCTTCTACTCTTTTTTTAGCAATTTGAGGCTGATTAACTCCTAAATATATATGCTTTATTTCTGGTCGAGGAGTAGGAATAAATCTCTGTAATTGTGCCTCAACCTGCTTTGTAACTGCATGAATTATATCAATATTTTTATAAAGCCATTTATGATAAATATCATCTTTAAAGCGTGTCATGTTCATGTGTCGTGATTGTATAACTTTTGGTTTTCTCCTACTAAACAATTTTGCCAACACAACTGTTGTGATATCTCGAGTCCAGTGAAAATGAACAATGTCTATCTCATATTTATCTATATATTTAGCAAGTTTTAAGGCTGGAAGAAGGGGGAAAAGCTTGCTTCTTTTGAGTAAAATTTTTGCATCACTTTGTATCCTACTGTCTAGTTTTGTATTCGGTGCAACAACTATATTGCAAGATGTTTTTACACTTAAGGAGTCAAAAAAGTCAATCACACAAAGTTCAAGTCCTCCCAAGTCAGGAGAGAGGCAAACTTCTAAAAAATTTAATCTCAAATTAACACCTTTTTAAATATAATCTGCATCATACTAAAGAGTAGGTAAAAGTTGCATAAACTAGTCATAAACGGTATACATAAACATTTTAAAAGCTTCACACTACACATAAAAGATTTTTTCTCCTCCAATGACAATACCATCCATAAAGCACGTAATGAGATTAAAATTATTGTATATGATAATGTATCGCTTGTTGTCAAATCTTTTAAAAGACCAAATATTATTAACAAAATAGCTTATACTTTTTTTAGAGAGTCTAAAGCGAGAAAATCTTACTATAATTCACTGCGTCTTGAAGATTTTGCACCTACACCCATTAGTTATATAGAGTTTTTTGAGAATTTTTTACTCAAAGAGAGCTATTTTATAAGTGAAGATTTTGAATATGATTTCACAATAAGAGAACCTCTTTTAGACCCTGATTTTGAAGGTGCAACAGAAATATTTCAGGCTTTTGCAAGATTTACACTTAGTTTACATAACAGCAATATTTTCCATAAAGACTATTCTCCGGGAAATATTCTCATAAAAAGAGAGGAAGATAGCTACATTTTTAAAATCGTTGATGTTAATCGCATGTCTTTTGAGCCGATGAGTCTCAAAGCAAGAGCCAAAGCATTCTCTAAACTTTGGGCAAGTGATGCCATCCTCCTTACTATAGCAAATGAGTATGCAAAACATTTTGATTGTGATGAAAAATTTGTCTCTAATATTCTGTACTACTCCAACAAAAACAAAAGAATCAAAAATTTTAAAAAAAGACTCAAAGCAAGAGTGCTTCATGACTAAAATAGAGCACATATCCTGCGTAATGATTGTCAAAGATGCACAAAATACTATAACATCGGTACTTGATGCTCTTAAAAGTTTTGAAGATGTTGTTCTCTATAGTAATAACTCCACCGACAAAACCAATCAAATAGCTAAATCATATAAAAATGTCACACTAATAGAAGGAGATTTTTTGGGCTTTGGTCCTACAAAAAACAGAGCAGCTTCTTATGCAAAAAATGATTGGGTACTCTCTCTCGATGCAGATGAAGTTCTCTCAGATGACTTTATCAAAAACCTAGCACATACCTCCCTTCATGATTCTTTTTTATACACCATATTACGAGTTAATTATTATAAAAAACAAGAGATAAAACACTGTTGGGGAAATGATATTATAGTCAGGCTCTATAACAAAAACAAAACCTCTTTTACAGATAAAAAAGTACATGAAAAAATTATAGAAAATGGTTTTTCTATCCATCCAATTTCGGGAGTTGTCAGACATTATCCTTATGCTAGTGTAAATGACTTTATACAAAAGCTTAACAATTACTCAACAATCTTTGCAAAAGATAATGTAGGCAAAAAAAAATCTTCACCCACAAAAGCACTTTTTAATGGCCTATTCTCTTTTTTTAAGACATACTTTCTTAAACGAGGATTTTTAGATGGTTATGCTGGGTTACTCATCGCCTTTTCTCATATGGCAACAAACTTTTATAAATACCTAAAACTTTATGAATTAAACCAGGAGTTAAAGAGCAAGTAAAGCTATTCTTACCTCTTCAAAAACTTTCTTTCTCTGCTCACTTTCTTTTGGGAGCATATAATGAGTTTGCAGATTCTCATCACCAACACCCTTCCAACGCAGTGCACTAGCAAAACGAGAATCTCCAAAAAATGTCATTGTTGGGGTACCAACTAAAGAGGCAAGGTGATATGTGCCTGTTGAGGTACTCACAAAGAGCTTAAAGTTACTAATGAGCTTTGCAAAGTAAATTAAACCATCAAGAGAAAGATACAAAACAACATCTTCTTCACGCAAACGTATTTTCATCTCTTCATAAAGTTTTTTTTCATCTGGACCAAAAGTGAGTACAATTTGGTACTTATTTTGTTTAAGCATACTTCGAATTAATGACTCATACTCTTGTGGTGTCCAATTTGCATCAGATGAACCACCAAATCCTATATGAAAGGCGACTATCTCTCTTACTGGATATATGTCATGGTTAATGCAAAATACGTCTTGTACTTCTTTTGTTCCAGTAAGTTCTAACAGAGGTTTTTTATAGCTGGTATCTATGTCATTAAAGAGTGCTTGAGTGAGTGCTAAATTGTACTCAAACTCTGCCATTTTCACTTTCGAACGTCGTTGTTTTACCCGTTTCGTATAAAAAATCTGTGCTATTTTTGTGGCTGGAGCGATGCGTTTTGGTATGAGTGCCAAAGCTTGAGCTATTGCAATACGTGTATTGGAGTAAAGTGTTATAGAGACATCTACTCTTTTGTCTCGGAGCTTTTTTACAAGACTAAAAATAGAACTTTGTGGATCATCTACAATAACCTCATCAATAAAATCGCATTTATTTGCCAGAACTTCATTTAAGGAAGAGACACAAGCAATAATCTTATTTGAAGAATCATATTTTTTTAGTACATACATTGCAGGTAATGCTGTTATAAAATCACCAAGTTTATCTGTTCTAGGCACTAATATATTCATATATGGATTTTATCTTAATAATGATATAATCTTCCTTATGAAAGAACCTTTTAAGTGGGATAGCTATTCCGATCAACCATCACAACTAAAAGATATAAATTACAAAAAACAGATGCGTAAAAATGAGCTATTATCACTCATAAAAACTCTGGGTATCTCTCTTTTTATACTGCCATTTTCACTTATTATGATGCCTTTTGCCAAAAGAAAAGAGGTGGATAGTAGCAAATTTTTCTCTCTTGGTGTCGATTTTTTACGAGAAAAAGAAGTAAGTCATAGCCTAATTGATGAGCTTGAAGTAAACAACCTTCTTTTTCGTATAAAACTTTGGGAGATGGAAAGTTTACATGAATTAAAAACATTTATGCTTAAGCACAAAGAAAAAAATATTACACTTAAAATTTTACAAGATAGAGAAAATATAGAAAATTTAGAATTACTTCAAAAAAATCTTCACACCATCTTTAGTGAACTAGAAGAGTTTGTTAACCTCTTTGAAATTGGTTCAACAATTAATCGTGCAAAGTGGGGATTTTTTTCAGTTGATGAATATCACCACTTTTTTCAAGTTGCTTATGATTTAAAAAAGAATCAATTTCACAATATTCAACTTATTGGAAGTAGTGTAATAGATTTTGAATACCACTTTACAGCACATACTCTCTTTCACTTTTTCAAATATAAGTACGATGGTGTATCTGCTCTACTTTACGTAGATAGACGAGGTGCACCTGAAAATACACAGCTCGGTTTTACCCTTTCTGATAAAATTGCACTGCTTAGCACCATGATATGGCTTTCACCTAAGAGTGCAAACAAACTTTATATTACAGAGACAAACTGGCCTATCTCTAATACTGCTCCTTATGCTCCAACAAGCCAAAAAGAGTGTGTCGCTGAGAAGAGTTATGCAGACTATATGCTGCGTTACTATCTACTTGCTTTTGCTTCTCAACAAGTGGACTCTATCTCGTGGCATCAACTTATTGCACCAGGTTATGGACTTGTTGATAATAGAGATGGTATTGTAAAACGAGAAGCTTTTGAGAGCTTTAAATTTATGTTAAAAAACTTAAGTAATGCTCAGTTCCTGCGACTTGATATAAAACGTGGATATTATATATTTCAATGTCTCATAGGAGAACAACTACTTCAGATTCACTGGTCACTCAAAGATACAACACTAAAAAATGAAGATTTCTTTGAAGTTTACTCAAAATGTGGACAAGAAGTCCAAGATAAAAATCTCAAAATTGGCTCATCACCACTCTATATTTTTATTACTTATGCATCACCAAAAAAAGTAAACTGCATATGAAAATTTTACGAGTAAATATTTTTATATGGTTAGCATTTGCACTTTGTTCTGCTCTTTTTATACTCTTTCCTGAAATAGATATTAGAGTCTCTGCACTCTTCTTTCATCATGGTTTTTATCTTAAAGGCTCGTTTTTTGAACTATTTTTTTACAAATCAGTCCCAATAGTTGTTACACTTCTCTCCATTGGCAGTATCGGTATTTTTCTTTACAACTATTTTTTTCATAAAAACATTTTAACTCTTCATAAAAGAAAAATCATCTATATTATTCTTGTGCTCTCTTTCGCTCCAGGGCTCATTGTCAATACAACACTCAAAGAGAACTGGGGAAGAGCTCGACCAAATCAGATACAAGAGTTTGGTGGTAATAAAACTTTCACACCAGCTTTTATTTTCTCAGACCAAGGGGGAAATTCATTTAGTAGTGGTCATGGAGCCGCCGCTTTTTCTGTTCTTGGTTTTGCACTACTTGCACAAAGAAGACGCAAACTCTGGATAACATTCGCCCTTACTTATGGAATTGCTGTGAGTTTTGCTCGTATCATCGGAGGAGGACACTTTTTAAGTGATAATGTCATCTCCTTTTTTATTGTTTATATTATAAATTATGCTCTATACTCCTACATTATTGAGGAAAAACAGTGAAAATTTTAGTCATCTTACCCAATTGGCTTGGTGATGCAATTATGGCAACACCTGCTATTGAACTCTTAGCCAAACACTATAGTGATGTCAAATTTACTTTTGTCGGTAGTTATGTAGCTATAGAAGCTCTCAAATACCACCCTTTATGTGAGAGAGCTATTATCGATGAGACAAAAAAAGCATCTTCACGTCTCTTTGCAACTTATAAACTGGCAAAAGAGTTAGGAGAGTTTTCTTTAGCTATCAGCTTTAGAAATCAGATTCACTCCTCTTTACTTCTGCGCTTTACCTCCACTGTAATTTGTATGGCAAAAAGTTCATGGCACTCTAGGCTTTTACTTTCACATACACCAAAAATAGAAAAAAATCAGCACTTAGTCAAGCAATATTCAAAGTTAGCGATGATAAATAGTGATATATTTAAAGATAATATACCTCCTCTTAAACTTTATATAGAAGCAAAAAAATTTAAAAAGCCTATCCTCGGTATCAATGCAGGTGCAACATATGGCAGTGCAAAACGTTGGTATCCAGAACGTTTTGCAAAAGTTGCCTCAGAATTCTCAAAAGAGTATGATATTCTCATATTTGGCGGTCCAAATGAAATAGAGATGGCACAAGAGATAGAAAATAACCTCAAAACTTTTAAAGTGAGTAATATTATAAATATAGCAGGAAAAACAACAATAGCCGAGTTGTGTTCTCATATTGGGGGATGTTCACTTTTTGTAACAAATGATAGTGGACCTATGCATATAGCTGCAGCATATCAAGTGCCTACTGTCTCTATTTTTGGACCAACACGATATAAAGAGACCTCTCAATGGACAAATAAAAAAAGTAGTATTGTCAGGCATGAGATGGAGTGTTCACCCTGTATGAAAAGAGAGTGTCCGCTGCAACATCACAACTGCATGAAAGAGATTACAGCTCAAGAGGTTATAGAGTATTGTAAAAAAATTATCTAAAAACCGAATTTAAAGCCGACATACCATGCCTTGTTATAACTGTAGTCATAACCTTTATAGTTTGTATCTAAACTTCTGTAGCCTAAAGAGATATGTCCATTTTTAATAATTTCTATGTCATAAGCAACTCTATACTCTAAAAAACTATCTGCATCCGCAAAACTTAAAGATGAGGGTGCATAATTTACTTCTGCTGTTATATTCATTGGTACTGTTTTTTTTGCTATTGCATATTCTAAAGATAAACCAAGAGGGACAGTTGTATATTTTTTTGTATAATTGACTTTTACTCCCATTCCTATGCGAAGATTTGTACCCTCAATACTTCGTTTGGTTAAAAAATTTGCTTCATAATATGGTTCATTTGAAAAATATTTATTAGAACTATATTTTTTATCTACATTTAAGAATTTCACACCAATAAAAGTAGTATCTGGTTCAACATTTTCATTAAACTGTCCTACATCTAATTGTACTGCCAACTCTAAGTCTTTATCATTTATATTTAGCTCTGCACTATGCATTGCAAAAAGATCTATGCTCAGAAAAGCCATAAAAATAATTTTTTTTAACATCGTTGTTCCTGTATCTTCTCTATAGTTTTTGTAGTACTTTTGCCATCGACAAAATCTACCAATTTCAATTCTCCAGCAAACTCCGTTCCTACGACCTCTTTGCCTTCATAATCACCGCCTTTTACTAAAATATCTGGTTCAAGCATTTTTATAAGTCTATAGGGTGTATCTGCCTCAAAAGGTACAACAAAGTCTACCGCTTCTAAAGCTGCCAAAAGGTAGGCTCTATCTGCTGCTATATTTACGGGTCTTGATGGACCTTTAAGGCGTGAGACTGACTCATCTGAGTTAAGACCAACAATAAGAATATCTCCAAAACTTTTAGCAATCTGCAAATATTTCACATGTCCAACATGTAAAATATCAAAACAGCCATTTGTAAATACTACTCGTTTACCACTTTTTCGATAATGCTTTACTAACTCACCAATTTCCTGAAAAGTTTTTATATGTGCATCCGAAGTACTTTTGTGTAAAGAAGCTTCATACTCTTCTATCTCCTCAATAGTAACAGTTGCACTTCCTATTTTACCCACAACAACACCAGCTGCGAGATTTGCGAAACCTGCTGTCTCTTGTATGCTTTTTCCAGAAGAAAGAGCGAAGGCAATAGAAGCGATTACTGTATCTCCAGCACCTGTTACATCAAAAACCTCTTTTGCAACTGTTGGAAACAGCTCAAGTTTTTTATCATAAGTTGCAATACCATCTTCTGAGAGAGTAATGAGAGATACATCTAAGTCACACTCTGTTTTTAACTTTAAAAGTGCCTCTTTTAGACTCTTCTCGTCTGTGATATTTATACCTGTTGCAAGTATCGCCTCTTTTTTATTTGGAGTGAGCAGATAAGCACCTTTATACTTACTAAAATCATTCCCTTTTGGATCGACTAAGACTCTTACACCACTCTTTTTTGCTAAAGAGATAAGAGCCTGAGAGAGTTCTTGTGTCAAAACTCCTTTGCCATAATCTGATAAAATTATCATATCATAATCAGAAATGTTCTCTTTTAGAGATGTAATAATCTTTTCAACAGAAGCCTTGCTGATACTGTCTTTACTCTCTTTATCATAACGAAGAACCTGTTGTGACACTGCTATAACACGGCTTTTTTTAGATGTTTTTCTACCATGTTGTGTAATGATATTTACACTATTTACTTCTATAACATCAAGCATAGAGAGTAATTCATCACCATTTGCATCATCACCTATAACACTGCTAACACTCACTTGTGCACCCAAAGTTTTTAAGTTATTTATAACATTTCCTGCACCACCAAGGACTGTTGTCTCTTTAGATATATCAACAACTTGAACAGGAGCTTCAGGTGAAATCCTTTCACATGACCCCCAAAGGTAATGATCAATCATTAAATCACCTATTACCAAAATATTTGGCTTAGACTCTTTTAAAATATTCATCTATTTGTTCACTTCTTCATCATAGAGTTTTTTTATTTCAGCCACATAAGCTTTAATACCATCTTCCATTTCATAAGTTGGTTTATAACCTAAAAGTTCTTTAGTTGTTTCTATATTTGCCTCTGTATGAAACTGGTAAGAACCAATAAACGGATTTGGAATATATTCACATTTAAAAGATGTCTCAAGCTCATGCTGTAAAATATCTACAATATCTTGAAAACTTCTTGCTTTTCCTGTTCCAACATTATATATACCACTTTTTTTAGGGTGCATCGCTTTAATATTTGCTTGAATAATATCTTCAATATAAATAAAATCTCTAAGAATTTTATCACTACCCTCAAAAAGACGAGGATTCTTTCCCGAAAGAAGTTGATGCCCAAACTGAAGAACCATTGAAGCAGTAGAGTTTTTAAAATACTCTCGTGCTCCGTAAACATTAAAGTAACGAAGTCCAACAATAGAAATATCATACTTCTTCATATATTCACGAGAAAGATGATCCATAGAGAGTTTTGAAAAGCCATAAACATTATTAGGAGCCTCACGTCCCACTCGTTGAGGTGATTCAGCATTACCATATGTTGCAGCAGAGGATGCATAAATCATATTTGCATTATGTGCTAATGCTAAGTTGAGTAAATCTTTATAAGCATTTACATTAGTTTTTATCATCAAGTCTTGTTCAAGTGCAGTTGTATCACTTATAGCAGCCTCATGAAAAATATAATCAAACTTATAATTCATCTCTAAACTAAGTAGCAAGTCTTTATCATTAATGTCACCACTTATTATTTCACCACTAAAACCTATAAGATTCTTAAAGTGTCCAAAACTTTTTAAATTTCCATTACTAAGGGTTTTACCACTTCTAAACATATCTACTATCACGACTTTTGCAGCTGGATGATTTTTTTGAAAATAAAATGCTAAATTACTTCCAATAAATCCAGCACCACCTGTAATTAATATTGTTTTATTTTTTAAATTGTCTTCAATATATTTCATCTTCACACTCTCAATCATTTATTTTAATAAAATGATACCTTTAAATTCATTAACAAGTATTTAAGATGCAAAGTATTATAATGTGTACGAAATATTAAATTAAGGAAATAAAATGAAAAAAATCGTAATCGCTTCTATCGCTGCATTAACTGTAAGTTCTGCATTAATGGCTGGTGTTAATGCTGGTGCATGTTTTGCATGTCACGGTAAAACATTTGAGAAACATGCAATGGGTAAATCAAAAATTGTTGCTAATATGACTCATGCAGAAATTGCTACATCACTTAAGGGCTACAAAGATGGTTCTTATGGTGGACCGATGAAAGGTATTATGAAAGGTCAAGTTGGAAGATATTCTGATGCTGACCTAGAAGCTTTTGCTCATACTATTGGTAAATAATCTAGTATAAATTACCAGTACTTCTAAACAATAGAAGTACTGGGGTTTTCATCTTACTCTGGTCTATAATCTTTTTTCTTTATTTTTTCTCTCTTTTTCTCTTTGTCAACTGCATCATTTAAGTCCTCTTGATTATCAAACTTTGCAGCATTTAAAAATTTCTCTTCATCATCAAATTGTCCATTTTTTACTGCCCATAAAAAAGCCATAAGTGCTAAAGAACCCATAAAGAGAGAGACTCCAAGCATCATTGTCATTACCCATGTATCCATAATTACATCCTTTTATATTTGTATTTTATTCTTAATGAATTTCCTACGACAAGTAATGAACTAAAACTCATAGATAATGCTGCTATAAGAGGTATAATATATCCTGCCATGGCAAGTGGTATAGTAATCGCATTATACAAGAAAGAAAGTGCAAAATTTTGTTTTATCAATGTAAAAGTTGTTGTGGAAATCTGAAATGCTTTATAAAGAGAATTAAGGGAATTATTTAAAAGTACAACATCTCCAACATCAATAGCGATATCACTTCCACTTCCCATAACTATACCAATATCAGCTTTAGCTAAAGAGAGGATGTCATTAACCCCATCACCAACCATAACAACAACTTTTCCATCATTATGTAGCTGTGTTACAAAATCTAATTTATCTTTAGGAGAAAGTTCATAATTAACATTCTTAATGTTAATACTTTGTGCTACATCCATCGCACTCTCTTTTGTGTCCCCCGTAAGCATAACAATTTCTTTACCTTTTTGATGTAAAGATTGTATTAAGTCATATGCACCTTCACGTAAAGTATCTTTTAGCTCATATATGGCAAGTAGTTGTTTATCAATAGCAAAATAAAAAAGTGAATTTTTACTTGTAAATTCGCAAGCTATATTATTATCTTGCATCATTTTCAAATTACCACCAACAATTTCTGAATTATTATATTTTGCCAAAATTCCACGAGCTTGTACTTGAGTATAACTATCAAAAACAATTTCACCCTCTATTTTTTTATTTATATAGTCATGTATTCCTTGAGAAATTGGGTGCTTTGAATATTTCACTAAAGAGAGTAAAATTTTTCTATCAAAGTCATGTAAAATATGTTCATGTACAACATTTGGTTTTCCTATAGTTAGTGTACCTGTCTTATCCATAACAAATGTATCAACTTTTGCCATTGTTTCAAGATAGGCCGCTTCTTTAAACAATATGCCTTGTTTGGAGGCAATACTCAAGCCTATGAGCGTTGCTACCGGTGTTGCAAGCCCAAGAGCGCAAGGACAGGCAATGACAATAACGGATATAGCAACCATAAGGGACTCTTCAAAAGAGTGTGGCCAGAAAAACCATACAAAGAACGTTGCAGTCGCCAAGAGCAGTATCACTGTGGAAAAATGCTCGGAGAGTCTATTGGCAAGTTGTTCAATCTTTGGTTTTTTGTTCATTGCGTTTTCTAAGAGTGAGACTAAATTAGACAACGTTGAATGATTAAAATCTTTTGTCACACGAAGGTGGATATCTGCATCAATACTTGTTGTGCCACTTATAATTGTATTGTTTAATGTCTTATATATAGGTTTACTCTCACCTGTAAGACTAGACTCATCAAAAGAACCCTCACCTTGAATGAGTATCCCATCCAAAAGGACCCTCTCACCTGATGAAACAAGAAGAATATCTCCAACAAGGACTTCATCTAATTTAGATGCTACACTAATACCATCTTTAATAATATTTACCTCATTAGGAATATGCTTGGAAATAGTATCAAGTGTATCCGATGCATTCTTTTTTGCCAAAACTTCTAAAAATTTTCCAATAAGCACAAAGGTTATAATCATACTAACAGAATCAAAATATGCTTCGCCATATTCTGTTATAGTAATATACACAGAATATACATATGTTAAAGTAGCCCCTGTTGCTACAAGCAAATCCATATTTACAACTTTATTTTTAAGTCCAAAATAAGAACCACGAAAGAAAATCCAACCACTATAAAAAAGAACTGGTGTGGCAAGTACTCCCTCTGCAATATTTAAAATTGTTTTTACTTCTTGAGATATACCAGAAAAATACCCTGCATATTGAGCTACAGAAATCCACATTATATTCATAGAAGCAAAAATAGCAACAGCCATACGAAGATAATAATCTTTTCTTACTCTATTTGCTTGTACCTCTTGAACAGAAGCATCATAAGGATAAGCATTATAACCGATGGCACGAATCATATCTATAATTTCAGAAAGCTTTAGAGTATCATCAATCCACTCAATTTTAGCCTTATTGTTAGTAAAATTAATGCCTGCTTCTATCACACCATCCATCTTATGAAGTGCTTTCTCATTGAGCCAAACACAAGCTGAACAGTGAATTCCCTCTATAATTAAAGAGACCTGACTTAAACCGTCACTATTTTTTTTAACAAATTTATCATAAAATGCTTGCGAATTAAAGTTAGAAGAGTCCTCGAATTGTGTTTGAGGAGGAGAGAGTATACTATTTGCTGATTTTTCATAAAAAGAGTCTAATCCCTCTTCTAAAAGAAGATGAAATACACCCTGACAACCTTTACAACAAAAAAAATATTCATTGTCTTCAATCATCACATTTTTTTTAAATTCTAAGTGACAATGAGAACATACAACCTTATCTGACAAGTTCAAACTTTCCTATATCTCTATTTTTGTTTATTTTTTTCCAGTTCTCTATAAAACCACTCATACAGATATAAACACCATTTTTAATTTCTGCTCTTGCATAACCTAAAGCAATTCCAAGATTGAGACTCGCCTCACTCTTTTGTAATTCATAAGGTTTCATTGCACCTGTTAAAATAATTTTTTTATTATCAAATATTTCATCTAAAAACTCAGCAGTAATATGCATAGTATCCGTACCATGCACTATTATAAAAGTATCTTCCTTTGAATGTAAAATGATATCTGCTATCATTTTTCTATCACTTGTCTGCATGTCAAGACTATCTTTATAAACAATACCTGCAAGATTATAACCAAAATTAACATTTTCTAAAATATCTTCAATTGCCCAATTATCAAAAGGAACTTCAAGCTCACCATTAAGGGGATTATATCGTTTATTAAATGTTCCACCAGTGTTTAAAATCAACATTTATTTTTCCAAATTTGCTCTAGCTTTGTCACTATTGTTGTAGCTTTAGAATTCTTAACAAGCCCCTTTTCATCAAAAAGATAACTCTCACTAAGGCCAGCATTTAAAGCAGCCTCTATATCTCTCTCTTTATCGCCAATAAGTAAAGAGTTTTTTAAATCAATACTAAATTCTACAGCAGCCTCTAATAGCATACCAGGTTTAGGTTTTCTACAAAGACATTCACCTGTTATATCTGGATAATGAGGACAATAGTAAACTTTTTCTAGCTTTACACCATATTTCAAAAAAACTTGAAGCATCCAAGATGTTAATTTTAAAAAATCATCTTCAGTATAGTAATTTCTTGCTATTCCTGATTGATTTGTAACAACAAAAATTTTGTATCCTAAATCTCTATAGTAAGAACAAAGTTCAAAAATACCATCTATAAATTCAAAATCCTCTATTTTATACAAATAATCTTTTTCAATATTAATAACACCATCTCGATCTAAAAAAAGTGCTCTATCCATTATTATGAGCTAACACCATTACCAAAAATCTCTTGTTCTATAATATCACAAAGAATGTGCCCAATAAGTATATGAGACTCTTGAATACGAGGTGTAGAATTTGAAGGAACTACTAGTGCGATATCCGCCATTTCTGCCATCTTTCCACCATCTCTACCAGTTAATGCAACAGTAAAAATATTTTTTTTCTTTGCAGATTCAAATGCAGTTATAATATTCACAGAATTTCCAGAAGTTGAGATACCAATAAAAATATCATTCTCTTGTCCCATCCCCTCTAACTGCCTAGAGAAGACCTTATCATATCCATAATCATTACCAATTGCTGTTAAATTAGAAGTATCTGTTGTAAGAGCTAAAGAAGGAATAGAAGGTCGATCAAAACCATAGCGACCTACCAATTCTGCTGCAATATGCTGTGCATCGGCAGCACTACCACCATTCCCTGCAAGTATAGTTTTTTTGTCTCCACGATAAAGCTCAACACAGCGTCTTGCAAGCTCTTCTATCTTGTTTAATAGCCCTTCATTTTCATAAATGGCTTGTTTAGTCTCGTAAGATTTTTTAATTTGATCTTTTATGTATTCTTTCATATATCATCCTAAAATTATATATAAAATAATATCATATAAGTTATTAGTAAAGGTTTATAAAAGAGAGAAACAGAGGAAAAAGATAAAAGGAGTGATTAAACTAGGCAGCGACCTACATTTCCACACCTGAAAGATGCAGTATTAT
>Ga0316206_1000586_pt1 | contig 44953 bp, 28 predicted proteins | sample 6monthpyrite_MG_FD_204942 | JGI IMG/M metagenome (GOLD analysis project Ga0316206, IMG submission 204942) | Microbial mat bacterial communities from mineral coupon in-situ incubated in ocean water Damariscotta River, Maine, United States -... | ecosystem: Environmental > Aquatic > Marine >...
CCCAGATATGATATCCATCAGAGAGGGCACTGTCCTGACATGTAATGGCAATGCCTCCAGATTATTGATTACCTGTTGCCGACGACAGCGCTGGGCAGATGGAATAGCCATTAATACCTGATTCACGCCACAGTTTTTAATCAGCAATTTCAATTCCAGCATTGAGTACACTTTCAGCCCACGAATTTCTGACCCCTGAAGCTCTTTTTTATCATCTATAAATGCGACAGGGGTAAATTCGTGTCCACCCTGTAAGGTTTCAGCAAGTTCAACACCCGCCTCGCCGGCACCATAAATTGCCACCTCGGTAGTCGGGTGCTTGCTCCTTGTGTACCATTGCAGACCCGCCCTTATAATTGCCCGACTGCCCCCCACTAACGTTAAGGTCACAAGCCAGTAAATAACAAGCACGGTAATAGTGACATCCTCATATCCTAGAATAAGAATAAGTCCAAACAATATAACCACTTGTAGACTGACCGCTGTGACGATGGCAACAAACGCCCTGGAGCTAATATAAATTAAAACAGCCCGATATAACCCGTTCCTAACAAAAATGGGTAATGCCACCAGGGGTGCGATTAAAAACAGCCACCAGTGTTGCTGTATTTCAACTGGCCACCAGTTACTAAAACGAAGTGCAAACGCGATCCACAAAGAGAGCGGCAACAGCAACCCATCTAATGCCATAATGGCAGGTAACTTTTTCTTGATAGAAGGAATTTTTAAATGTTCATTTTCCATTTATCTGTCCTTTTTTACATTACTTTCCATACCCCTGAAATAAAGAACCTGAGACAATACTCACACCTGATTTAGTGGCATCATATATGAACATTAAACTGAAATTGCATTAAACTCGTATCAGGACAATGTCTAATATTCACCACCAAAAGCGAATAACCCGATAATAAAGTTTCAACAACTCACTCACACAAAAAACCAGCATTATATTTTCGATCTATGCCGACTTCAGTATCTTTACATCCCGTAGAATGTTCTCAACCACGTCACAGGTTTTCTCTATTTCTCCATCCGTCAACGTCGGGTGAACCAGAAACGATAATTCGGTCTCCCCAAGTTTTTTTGCTACCGGTAACCTGTTCACCGGTCTTAACTCGTCGCCATCAAACGCTTTTTCCAGATAGACCTCTGCGCAGGGACCCGAAAAACAGGGAACACCTTCGCAATTAATTGCTTGCATAACACGATTACGATTCCATTCAAAACGTAATAGCTCAGGCCTGATAAAAACGTTATATTTGTAATAGGCATGTTCAATATGAGACGCAGGCTCTACGACTCTGAGCACATCAATTTGTTTAAATCGCTGAATTATTCTGCTGGATATCTGAGCGCGCCGAGCATGCCACTCAGGCAACAAAATTAACTGCAGTCGACCAATTGCGGCCTGCATTTCTGTTATACGCCAATTCGTTCCGAATGAATTATGTAACCAGCGAAATCCGGATGGGTGCTGTTTGAGCTCTAGCGCCGCTAAAGACTTGCCATGGTCCTTGAATGACCAGGCATTTTTCCATACCTGTCGGTCATTGGTTACCAGCATACCGCCTTCACCACCCGTACTCATGATTTTATCCTGACAAAAAGAAAAGGCAGCCACATCACCTAAAGAACCGACTGGTCTACCTTTATAGGTAGCACCGTGTGCCTGAGCACAATCTTCAATGACTTTTAATTTATGTTTAGACGCCAATTCAAGTATTGAATCCATCTCACAAGGCCAGCCCGCCAGATGCACTGTAATAATCGCTTTGGTATGCGGGGTTAAAACCGCGAGTATGGAATCTGCCGTTATATTCTGCGAATCTTGATCAACATCTGCAAATACCACGCGGGCGCCGCTGAGAATAACCGCACTAGCAGTCGCAACAAACGTGCTGGATGGCACAATAACCTCATCTCCTGGGCCAATCTCAAGAGCATGCATAGCCAGTTCTAACGCAACCGTCCCATTAGCCACAGCCACCGCATATTGCGTATGACAAAAATCAGCAAACTCTTTTTCAAATTGACGGCCTTCTTCACCCGTCCAGTAATTAACCTTACCAGAGCGAAGAACAGCAGCTACTGCATCAATTTGATTTTCTGAATAATATGGCCATCCATGCATGACAATATCTCGCTTTAGACATTTCTTTTATCATTTATTATCTAAGACTTTAGATATATCCTGTCATTTCAAACAAAAAACAGCAATCCCATATTAAAGTCTTTCTGTAAAACTAGAATTATATTCATAGCACTGAGTAACGAAAAACACACGCCAGCAAATTTTCAGTGAAATAAATAAACTATGCCTTAACTATGATCAGTCATTAATGTTTTGTAATTGATCGCAATCAACAATATCGCGACTTTAAAAATTAATTGCCTTCTAATGTGAAAAAGAAACAGACAGTTTCGTTTCTATTGTTCGAAACCCGTGACCAATCAATTAATGCCAATGCTATATATTATTACCGACTTATAATTCAACTAACTCTTTAGTTAAACGCCATAACGAGCTTGCAGCAGATAAATCATAAGAGGCGGGGGAAGAATCTGTTAACGCCTCATTGATATAATATCCCCCCGTACACTGGTCAACTGTTATCGAGCTGGCTAAATAAACACTGGTTTTCGCGCCTTCTTTTGCGGTGATTTCAGTTCTCTTTAGCAACCGCCTCACATAAAATCTGATAAGCCCATTATTTCTTCCAAAGTGGCTCGCGACAAGTCCAGGGTGTAATGCATTTACCGTCACATGAGTCTTCTGGATTCGCCGGGCAAGTTCATAGGTAAATAATAAAATCGCAAGTTTGGACTGCGCATAGGCCTCGTAACCAACAAAGTTATGTTCACGCTGTAAATCGTCAAAATTAATTTCACCCCGTTCATGGGCCTGCGAAGAGACGTTAATGATACGCCCCTGATCACTGGCTTTAAGCTCATCAACAAGCAGCAGCGTCAACAAAAATGGGCTTAGATAATTTAATGCCAGATTCATTTCATAACCCTCGGTGCTCAGCTGACGTGTCATAAAATATCCCCCCGCATTATTTACCAGCACATCGAGTTGCTTATAGGAGTGAATAAATTGTTTAGCCACTGCCCTCACTTGCATTAAACACGACAGGTCAGCACAGATAAATTCGACTGCGGCATTATTCGATATTTTTTTGATGGCACTGACTGTTTTAATACACTTTTTTTCATTGCGGCCGACTATAACAACATGTGCACCTTTATTGGCCAGAGCCAGGGCCGTTTCGCGGCCAATGCCAGAGGTTGCACCGGTTACCATGCATATTTTATTGTTCATGCTATTCATGTTTATTTTATCAATTAAAATCGCATATTGTATTAACAGAAGACGAGTAAATCGTGCCGCTTAAAATTTCAATAATAACCCTTAGCTATCAAAATCAGAGCACTGTACTGACGGTACACACCTTTCTCAAGTTTCACTCGACATGTTTAAAATTAACCATATTTCTGGCTGGATTACCCATCATCAATGCACCATCCGGTACATTCCTTGAAATAACAGAACCGGCACCTATGACGCATTTCTCACCAATAGTCACCTGCGGCGTTATGCATGCGCCTATCGCAACCAGCGACCCCTTACCTACAATCACTTCGCCACTAACCACGGCATTGCCACTTATGTGGCTAAAATCGCCAATATGACAGCTATGACCGATAATCGCACCATTATTGATAATGCAATGTTTTCCAACAATCGCGCCGGACTCAATAATTGAACCCGGCATAATCACAGTGCCACAACCTATTTTTGCACCCTCACTTATTGTCGAACCCGGGTGAATAATAATTGGAAAGTCATAGCCTTTCATTTTTTCAGCCACTTTTTCCCTGACCGAATTATCCCCGACTGAAAGAAACAAATTAGTTATCTTTAAGTTACTGTTAATCGTTTCATATTTTGACCTGCTGGTTATGAGTTCATAGCCGAGAAAATGCTCGCCTGACCTTGTTTCATTATCATCAATGAAACCAGCAACAGAAAAATATCCTGCTGTTTTTATGATATCGAATATTACACGTGCATGACCACCTGCACCGTACATCCATAATTCTCTCATCTCCAGACCCTGTCTTTATTTAGTGAATGAATAAATGAAATAATATCACTCATTTTTATTATCTTTCGTTCCTTTTTTATTAACTTTCGATCCATTAAAATCATAACTGATACCGGCACTGCTATATACGTCATCTTTAGTGAAAACGACTTTTGGTGTTTTAAACAAAATTGTCATATCTAACCAGATAGACCAGTTATCAACATACCATATATCTAATTCAATGCGCTCTTCCCAGGGGATGTTATTGCGTCCGTTGATCTGCGCCCAACCGGTTATACCAGGCTTCATATTTAAGCGTTTTCGCTGGTGTGGGGTATAATTTTCAACTTGATATTCTAACGTTGGGCGTGGCCCAATAAAGCTCATTTCACCTTTAACGATATTTATAATCTGGGGTAATTCATCGAGACTCCAGTTTCTTAAATACTGTCCCATTTTCGTAATCCGCGGATCATTATCAATAATATTAAGACCTGCACCTACGTTGACGGCATTGACAATCATTGTACGAAATTTATAAATATAGAAGACCTTCCCGTTAGCGCCGACTCTCTGCTGTTTAAAAAAAACCGGGCCGTTTGAATCAAGTTTGATAAATAGGGCGATAAGAACAAAGAAAGGAAGAACAGCTGCTAGAACACACATTCCCAGAATTATATCGAATGCATTTTTTAATAATAAAGAAAAATCTTTAAATGGCGAATATAACTTTTTCATCTCTTTCATTGCAACATCACTCTTGTGGACAACTTAAATTAATAGCTCAGGCACCATTTCCACGTCATGCATAACCCGCTTTCTTAAAGCTGGAATTAAAGTAGCCAAAATATACAGCACATCCTTAAAAAAACGATATTCTTTAATGTATTGACGATTAATCTTAACCTTGGCAGGGTAAAGAACCTCTCTATTAAAACGCTCCGGGTCATCACTATCAGATAGAAGAACTTCTTCATTTCGAAAAATCAAAGTTGCTGGCCCTGTTATACCTGGTCGAACCGAAAGGATAATTCGATCCTCGCCTTGCAGGCAATCTGCAAAGCCAACCACATCAGGGCGCGGGCCAACAAAACTCATTTGGCCAGTTAATACATTTATTAACTGTGGCAGCTCATCAAGCTTGAATTTTCGCATAACTGCGCCGATCTGAGTCACCCTTGGATCACCACGCATTGTAAACACAGATGTAATCCCGTTAACTGATCGCATTGTTCTTATCTTTATAATTAGAAAAACCTTACCTTCTCTACCCACTCGCGGCTGAATGTAGAACCCATTCTGTCTCGTATCTATGCTTGATATTAACCAGCAAATAAGAATTAACCAGGAGAATATAATTATTCCGAACACTGCCAGGCATATATCAAAGCCGCGTTTGAAAAATCGCTGCCAATTACTCACGGCCCTGATTCGCCAAATTTTGATTACGAACAATTTGCTCCTGAAAAAGCACCGAGGACATCTTATGTAAAACAGGAATTCTGTTGAAAAGTTTTAAGATGTTCCTAAATGGATAAAGCAAACAAACCACTAATTTTATATCTGGGCGATAAACAACATGCAGTTCTGAATATTCTCGCTCAAAACCGAGCTTGCACAAAAAATCTTGCATATTGGTTGTATGTGCAATTGATCGATTCCCGTTAGACACGGCCAGGCCTTTTTCATTCACATAATATTCGAGTATCCGATGAATCATTGCATAGCTCGCATATTCGTGAAGTGCAGCAGGTGTTATATCAATTGTATGCATAAAAACACCATCACTCTCTACCAGACATATTATATATCCCAGTAGCTCTTCATTTTTCATACAGGCCCAGATATCGAATATTGACTGATCTCGCAAACTATTTATAAAAGCATTAAACGCCTTTCTGCTTTTAGGCCTGGCATATTTATAACGTTGATAACATTTAACATGGCATTCATAACCCTGCTTGATCAGCCACTCTGGGGTGACATTTTTTATTTCAAGCCGCTGAGTTCCTCGACGAATTTTTGATCGGGTATTAGAAGAGACATTTTTAAAACTATACTGCCGACAAACTATCGTCCACCACTCGGCAGGTGTCTTTATACGACCTGTTTGATAACGTATAAATAAAGCCCCTGATTTTTTAACCAGTTGAGTCGCTTCATCTACAGTGAGATCGATATAAACTGGCATTGCTGCAGCCGAAATCAGTGCGCCATGATAGTCCATCCATGACACTCCTCCAAGATCTAGCACGACTTCTCCCTGGGATATCAGAAATTCGGCATAACTCTTAATATTTAAATCTGACAGCTCTGTTAAACAACAGTCCATATCCCATTCTCATTTCCGGCCAAGATTAAAATCATTTATACTATTCAATAAAAATCCATGATCTCATTTAGTTTCTTTCTCTTTTCTAACCCAGCTAACCAGCATACTGCCCTTACCAATAATATTTGCTGCATTCCAGATAAGCACATGTAATTTACTCTCTGCAGATTGCATATTTCTAGCGGTTACATAGAGTGGATCAACTGGTGTTGTCGTTTTAAGCTGATACACGTCCAATCCCACTCTGTTCATAATGTGTTTCAGGGTTTTTGGCGTGAAACCATGAACATGATGTGGTGGAGCTACGGTTGCAACGGTATTGCGTTTACCACCCATTAACAAACGTATCTGAGTTGGAAGTGCATCTTCATTTGGCGTAGCGATCATTGCAAAACCTCCCGGCACCAGCAGACGTTTTACTTCTAGAAGTGCATCATAGGGGTTTGGCAAATGCTCAATAACATCTCTGAGTCTGATAAAGTTAAACTGATTCGCTTCAAAGCCGCTTTCTAGTAATGGAACATTGCGAATATCAACTTTTAATTTCTCTCGACCCAGCTCAATTAATTTAGTATCGATATCAACACCAACGGCTTCCCAACCGCAATCTTCTGCTGCACGTACGGATGATCCCGAGCCACAACCGATATCCAGGAATTTACCCGGTGGTAAGTCATGGCCAACAAATCGAGATATTAGTTTAACTTGTTGATGAAACTGTTTTCTATCGTGTTCGAGTACCTGCTGTGTAATTTCATGCTGAAATCGTGTGTACTGAAAATCCAACGACATCTCGGAGAATTCCGTCGATGGCTCGAAAAAAGGCATTGGATTTAAATAAATCATTGAACACTTCTTGCATTTCCCTATGTGCCATCCATCCACTTCAGACAGTTCATTGAATGCATCCGCACCACAGACATTACAAGAAATCCATACACTGTTTGTCATCACCCTACTCCCCGCAAAGTTACAATTCATTTATCATTTAATTGTTCTACCAGGATAACAATGCAAAACTAATACTCGCGCCGAGATGATCAGCTGAATTTTAATTTTCATTTACCTGTCTATTGCAAATATAGTGTCAGTTGCTCCCCTTGTTTGACTTAAAATAGGCGAACACTTCATATAACCCCTGTTTAAACAAAAACAAGCACCTTCTTATAAATGGCCTGATATCTTGTAAATCAAAAATTGCAAACACATGTGGTTTAAAATACGGACGTAAATATTGCTTAAGAGAATACTTCTCCTGTTTCAAATTCATTAAGCTATAACCCACATCTCTTGTAATATCTACCCAGTAAACGCCTGTTTTAAAATCAAGACTGGTTGGTGCTTCATTATCAACTAGATGTTTGTACTGTAACCACGGAAAATTGATGCCACAATTCACCGCAAGCAGCGTAGACAGATTATGCCGACCATTAACTTCCATGAGTTTATAAACACCATTTCGGGTATCTTTTTTAAATTCAGTACAGGCGTAGCCATAGAACCCCATTGCCCGCAATATTTTTCGACCCGGCTCGATGACTTCAGGAATTGACTTACTCAGGGCAACCCGAGGTGAGCCCCACCAGGGTGGGGCATTTCTAATGTGCTGTGATGTAAACTCAAGCAGTGGTTCGCCATCCCAAAAATAAGCATTGTAGTTAACAACTTCTTCATCATCTCCTGGAATAATTTCCTGTAACATAACCTCAAGCCCTGCTGCTTCTGCCTGCTTATAAACTGAAATCATCTGTTCTGCATTATCTACTGGAAACATTTTGCGCTTAAAGTGGGCATAAAAAAGATGACTTTGACTGGGTTTTACCAGACATGGAAAATCAACTTCACGACTGTATTTTTCCACATCGTCCAGTGTTTTAGGCACGATTGTTTTTGGCGCTGGTACACCATTATCCTCTGCCAGAGTATAAGTGTACTTCTTATCTATGTATTGACTAACGATCTCCCATTCGGGACAGGCAATTAGGTAATGTTTTTTTAACCTGTCTTTATGCCGCGCAACAGCAACTACAGTTTCATCAGAAACCGGGAACAAAACACCGCCTTCAAAACGCTCTGCACATTCCACTAACAGATCAACAAATTGTGCTTCCTCTTTCTCCGGGTGCGGTGCAATGATGCTATGCGTAATGTATTTTGAAACTTGCCCCATGTCCTTCTCATCATAATGCAGCATAATGACAGGCACACCCATCATTCCGAGAGCACGTACAACGCCTAGTGCCATGGTATGCCCGGACAGCACGATTGCGGGTTTCATCTTACTTGTGGATTTCATTTCATTGTTATCCATTAGGTATTCGTTTGTACTTTTTTTATTAAAACCATTACCGTGGAAAAATAAAGAACACTGCGTTTAGATCTACAACGTATTAATTACGCATAGCTAAAGTCTACGACACATTAGTCTTTTATATCTCATCCCTGACTGACTAAACGAAATACGATTGACATAGATCAACAGGGAATTTCGGTATAAAGACAATAGAAAAATCATTACCATCGAGCGACTTTATACTTGTATGAAACACAGAATTGAAATATATATACATCATCACTGCGGTCCCGTTAACTCGTCATTCCTGCGAAGGCAGGAATCTAGCGGCTTTGAAAAGCACATAGACACTGGATACCTGCCTTCGCAGGTATGACGAAGTAGCATTTATTGTTTTCATGTCTATTTTAATAGTTCACATCTACATTACCCGATATATAGGTGCTATGCATAATATTTAAAAAAGTTAACGGAACAGCAGTGATACATCATATAAGTTTATAAAAGACAGTCTTTATCGTAAAAAAATCTTAATGTAAGTTTTTTCAATGAGCCACTTCACGCCTTTAATTCACCTACCCTAAATCTTTACGTTACCCTGCGACTACTGATTCGTTTAAAGCACCATAATCTGCAAAGTTTCAATGGGATTGTTATTTAGCCAGCGCCGATAAAACCAATAAATAGTTAATAATAAAATTTATCTATCTACCAAAAACTACGTTTAAATATTTTTTAAAATCATACTTTTATCACTATAGATAAATCACATGTTGATGAATATCAACGTCATCTACACTGCAGGAGTTAAAATGTAAGAGCACTTAAGGATAAATAAGATACTCGAGCAGTTGGAGTTATAAGAAAGAGTATTGAAATGACTAAAGCAAATAACATTGCGATTTATATCTATTTCGTGTCATTGTTTTTTACAGCAACTACCCAGGCAACATTAATCGACCGAGGTAGTGGCCTTATCTATGACACCGATCTGAATATTACCTGGCTGGCGGATGCCAACTATGCGATGACGTCTGGTTATGATGCAGACGGAAGAATGTCATGGTCCGCTGCACTGGAATGGGCTCAACAACTCAATTACGCAGGATTTACTGGCTGGCGACTGCCTAGCACAATAGACCCCGACCCAAGTTGCGTAGAACGGGAATCAATTAAGGGCCCATACTTATACGATTGCTCAGGTAGCGAAATGGGGCATCTGTTTTATGATGAGCTGGAGGGTGTGCCCGATATACCCAATAACTACGCAACATTTGGCGTCAACCCGGCTCTGTTTTTTGAAAATTTACAACGCTATAACTACTGGTCTGCAACAGAGGCCGTAAGTGGATCTGTATTTCCTTCCTGTACAGTAAATTGTGTGTGGGATTTCGACTATAAAAATGGCGTACAAACGGGATACCCTAAAAACTATAGCTTCTATGTATTAGCCGTTCATGATGGTGATATTGCCCAGAGTCCGCCAATCAGCCTTTCCAGTTTAACGATTAGTGGGCCCACTTCTGTCAATGAAAGTAGCAGCGGGCAATATATTGCCAGAGCTAACTGGAGCAACGGCTCCACCAGCACCGTCACCAATAATGCTAACTGGAGTGAAAACTCCCCCTACGCAACCATCAACTCTCAAAGTGGATACTTGAGCACAAGTTTAGTGAATGGTAATCAATCAGTCACCATTACAGCCAGTTACACCTATGATGGAATAAATCGCTCAGATACACATGCTGTCACCATCACCGATGTTCCGGTACAAATTAATGTTGCAGTATCTGGTGAAGGCAGGGTTTCCAGTGAAAGCATGACCATTGACTGCATAAACTACTGTGAAACTATCCAGGATCTGGGAGACACGGTGGTTTTTGAAGCGATTGCTGATGCTGCCTGGGTTTTTGATCACTGGAATGGCTCTAGTTGCAACGGCTCCACTTCAGAATATTGCCAACTAAATATTGTAAACACTGCAACGATCACGGCTGTGTTTTTAGTCGACACGGATGGTGATGGTATTGCTAATAACCTGGATGCGGATGATGATAATGATGGGGTGATTGACCCACTGGATGCCTTCCCATTAGACGCCAACGAATCAGTAGATACGGACAACGATGGTATCGGCAATAATGCGGATGCAGATGATGATAATGATGGCGTGATTGATCCGCTGGATGCCTTTCCACTCAATGCAAACGAATCGCTTGATACGGACAACGATGGTATTGGAAATAATGCAGATGCGGATGATGACAATGATGGCGTGATTGATCCGCTGGATGCCTTTCCACTCGATGCAAACGAATCAATTGATACAGACAACGATGGTATTGGAAATAATGCAGATGCGGATGATGATAATGATGGCGTGATTGATCCAATGGATGCCTTTCCACTCGATGCCAACGAATCGCTTGATACGGACAACGATGGTATCGGCAATAATGCAGATGCGGATGATGACAATGATGGCGTGATTGATCATCTGGATGCCTTCCCACTCGATGTAAACGAATCGCTTGATACGGACAACGATGGTATTGGAAATAATGCAGATTTAGATGATGACAATGATGGCGTGATTGATCCTCTGGATGCCTTCCCACTCGATGTAAACGAATCGCTTGATACGGACAACGATGGTATCGGCAATAATGCAGATGCGGATGATGACAATGATGGCGTGATTGATCCGCTGGATGCCTTTCCGCTGGATGCCAACGAATCGCTTGATACGGACAGCGATGGTATTGGAAATAATGCAGATTTAGATGATGACAATGACGGTATCATTGATCCACTGGATGCCTTCCCGCTGGATGCCAACGAATCGCTTGATACCGACAATGATGGTATTGGTAATAATGTGGATGCGGATGATGACAACGATGCGGTACTAGACCCGGTTGATGCCTTCCCACTAGATGCCAGCGAATCGCTGGATACGGACAATGATGGTATCGGCAATAATGCAGATGTAGATGATGACAATGACGGTATCATTGATCCACTGGATGCCTTCCCGCTGGATGCAAACGAATCGTTTGATACCGACAATGACGGTATCGGCAATAATATCGATGCAGATGATGACAACGATGCGGTACTAGACCCTGTTGATGCTTTCCCTCTAGATAACAGCGAATCGATTGATACCGACAACGACGGAATCGGTAACAATGCTGACACCGATGATGACAATGATAATGTTATCGATACACTGGATGCCTTCCCGCTGGATGCTACCGAATCAGCCGACACAGATGGCGATGGTATTGGTGATAACAGCGATGTATTCCCTGAAGATATAACGGAAACATCAGATATGGATGGGGATGGTACTGGCGATAATGCAGATGTCTTCCCATCGGATCCGAGTGAATGGTTAGACACAGATTCTGATGGTTATGGTAATAACCAGGACACTGATGATGACAATGATGGATTACCTGACTGGCTTGAACAATTTGTTGGCCTGAATTCACTCGATCTAAACGATGCCCTTGACGATATAGATTCAGATAACTTTAGTAATTTAGTCGAATACCTAAGTAAAACTGATTTGAATAATGCTTTATCAATACCTGAACTAATTTTTGTTGTTGACCCTCAGAATCCGCGCCAATCTTTTGATACGGACAATGACAGCATCACTAACGACATAGACATAGATGATGACAATGATGGAATAGAAGATAGCCTGGATGTTTTCCCCATAAATTCTAGCGAATGGTATGACAGTGACAACGATCATGTTGGTGATAATTCTGATGCCTTCCCGAATGATGCAACCGAATGGTTAGATACTGATCTGGATGGTGCGGGAAACAATGCCGATGTGGATGATGACAACGATGGAGTTGATGATGAGTACGATGTTTTCCCTCTCGATAGTTTAGAGTCTGCGGATACAGATGAAGACGGCATAGGTGATAACAGCGATGCATTTCCAGAGGATGCAACTGAAACATCGGATATGGATGGTGATGCTAGTGGCGATAACACAGATGCATTTCCAGCTGATCCGGGTGAATGGTTAGATACAGACTCCGATGGTTATGGAAATAATCAGGACACCGATGATGACAATGATGGAATACCTGACTGGCTTGAACAATTAGTTGGCCTGAATTCACTAGATCAGAACGATGCCCTTGATGATACTGATTCAGATGGTTTTAGTAATTTAGTGGAATACCTTAGTGGAACTGATCTATATAATTTTTATTCAAAGCCCAGACTGACATTAGCAATAAATGCACAGAATCCACGCCAGTCATTTGATACCGATAACGACAGTATCACCAATGACCTGGATATAGATGATGATAATGACGGAATGGAAGATAACCTGGATGTTTTCCCACTAGATTCAGGCGAATGGTATGACAGCGACAATGATCATATAGGTGATAATTCTGATGCTTTTCCAAATGACAAAACAGAATGGTTAGATACTGATCTGGATGGCGTGGGAGACAATGCTGATGCGGATGATGATAATGATGGTGTAGATGATACTAAAGATGCCTATCCATTAGATTCGACTAGATCTAGTGTTGATAAGAGTGGTTCTATTAGTATCTGGATATTATTGTTATTTTTATTACATTCATATCTGAATAGATTAAGCAGAAAAAAATGTGATGGTTATTAATATTAAGTCAGTTATTCCCTATTGATTTTCTAACCATGCTTGAAAAACCAGAACACCCCATAATTGACTGTGCCAATCGCGTTTACCCTGAGTGTGCTCAGCCCATTTTTTCCTAATGACCGCTGCATTCAAATAGCCTTGTTGCCGTATGCAATTTTCATCCAGCAGCGCCTCCCCCCAGTCTCTCAAAGGCCCTGACAACCAACTACCCATCGGCACACCAAATCCCATCTTGGGTCGATCAAAATATTTTTCTGGTACATATTTATTTAACACCTGACGCAAAATCCATTTCCCCTGACCGTTTCTGTATTTGACCGATAACGGTAACCGCCAGGCATATTCCACCACACGATGATCCAGAAATGGAATTCTGGATTCAAGACTGTGTGCCATAGTTGCACGATCCACCTTAACTAGAATATCATCAGGTAAATATTTTATTGTATCTTTGTACATCATTTTCGATACAAAACTATTGAACGGTAGCGATTTATTTTCATTTGGCAAGGTATCAACTTCCTGGTCATAGTTTCCGGCCATTAGCAATCCATCAACATCAACCCTGTTAGTTGTAAACAAACTATAGAATTCATCTGGATCAGCAGCACTTAACAGATAAGCGGCTTTTTTTAGTTTGTCACCTACTCGACCAGGCTGACTGTATTTACTAAACAGTGGATTTAGCCATTTAAACAACACATCAAGCCGTTCCACAGGAGTTCTTAATATGATGCTTGCTACTAAACGGCGCGAACAACGGGGCAACAGAGAAAGCTTTTTCCAGATATTATTGACCATGAAGTATCGAGTATAACCACAAAACAGTTCATCACCCCCATCACCGGAAAGACTAACGGTAACATGCTGACGCGCGAGTTCAGAAACAAGATAGGTTGGGATTTGAGACGAGTCCGCAAACGGCTCATCGTAGATTAAAGGTAATTTTGGAATAACGCTCAAAGCATCTTCTGCAGTGACATATAGCTCAGTATGATCAGTGCCCAAATACTGAGCGACCTGTCTGGCATACCCGGCCTCATCATAGCCCTCGTAATCGAAGCCAATTGAGAATGTTTTAACTGGCTGAGAAGAAATGGACTGCATCAGAGCCACCACTGTAGAGGAATCAATTCCTCCAGAGAGAAACGCACCTAATGGCACATCTGCCACCATCTGTTGTTTAACCGAGGCTAACAACAAATCTTCAAGTCCTCCAATCAAATCATCATCTGAACCGATCAATAGATTCATCTGACCTTCATAAGCAACATCATTCATGCTCCAATATGTGGTTTCAGTTATAACTGAATCAGACTGAGAAAAATCCATAGTTAATATCGAACCAGGTGTAAGCTTTTTGATTCCTTTATAAACTGAATACGGAGCTGGGATATAACCATGCTGCATATATAGTGTTAGCGCGTCAGGATCAATTTCCCCACTCCAGTGCGGATGAGCTTTGAGCGCCTTTAATTCTGATCCAAAGACAAATGCCTTGGCAACTTTTCCGTAATATAATGGCTTCTCGCCTAAACGATCCCGAATAAGAAATAACCTTTGCGTTTGTCTATCCCAAAGCGCAATTGCAAACATTCCAATGAACCGTGACACAGCTCCCTTAACATCCCATTGCTCGATAGCGGCCAAAATAACTTCAGTATCTGAATGACCTCGAAACTGATGACCAAGCGCAATTAGCTCATTCATAAGTTTCTGATAATTGTAAATTTCACCATTGAAAACGATAACATAACGCCCACTACCGGATAGCATGGGCTGATGACCTTCTGGGGATAAGTCAATAATGGCTAAACGGCGATGTGCAAGACCGATTCCTGTTACCCTGTCAAACCAGATACCATCACTATCAGGGCCACGATAGGTTATCTGTTTACTCATTGAGGTCAACACCTCTTCCCAGTTAAGAGTTAAGTTTCTATTTTGTACGAACCCCGTAATGCCACACATTAACTTATGCTCTATAATTGTTCATTCTGGGAAAGTTGATAAAAATCCGTGATAATTCACAAAATATTTTTTATTTTAGTACCACATAATTAATTTATAGAATGTGCCTAAAATTGTGAAAAATCAAGGCAATTTATTGCAACCTATTTTATCAGATTGCCGATGAGCAAATCGCACATGTAATGGGCCGGTTAACCACCAACCAAGAAAAACTCGAGGCTACCTAGTCACCAAATGACTATTTAAGGTATGGCAAGTAAGTTTACTTTTTGCATAATTAGATTGTACTTATTACTTGAAATCATGGTTTATAATAAATAGATTAATATATAACTATAGAAAAATGATTATTGTTTGTCACCAATACTAAGTATTCTAGAGGGTAGATTACAATGGTTTGATTTTTTGAAATACGAATTGATTGCAACCATTTCTATTAGTAGTAATCATTTTCATAAGAGTAAACCCAAAATTATTGTAGTAGTCAAATATCTCTTCGGGTTTAGCTACCTCAAAAGGGTAGCCTCCTAGCCAATCTTTAGCATCATGGTATGGTGACATTCCTCGTTTGCCTTTATTTAGCCATGCTTTTATTGGATTTCGGCGTTTAATAGTGCTAATCGCTATATTTTGCACTACAAAAAATGGAATCATAAGTATACTAATCAGCCGCTTAGCCAAAGGACCTGAACAATAAGCTTTTTTAATTCGTCTCCATATTCTGGAAATTACACCTTGATCATTGTAGATTGCAATAAAAAGAAGCCCATTATCACTGACAAGATTTTTTGTGTTTTCCAATGCCTTCCACATATCTCCAGTGTGGTGCAATACCCCCCATGAATATACGATGTCAAAACTGCCAAGAGAGTTTAAAAAATCCTCATCCAGAATTGATCCTTCCTCAACCGTCCATTCTGAATTATCCGGATAATAACGCCTCTTGAGTTCGGCTGTGCAGGCGACTGATTCTGGATCGTAATCAAATGAGTGCACTTTTGCCCCTAAACGTTTTGCAACAAGACTAAATAATCCACTACCAGAACCTATGTCAAGAAATTGTTTATCTATAAGACTTTTATGTTCAAGCATTTCAGTGAGTGATTTTTCTGCTTCTTTAATGCGCTCGTCATTTAAAACAGAGAGAAATGATTCCCAATTTTTTCCAAACTCAAACCTTTGGCCTGCAGCAACTTCTTCCATGTGCCTTTTCATATTCATCGCCTCCGATTAATCGGTTTGTACTGGTCAAGTCATACCGAACACTTTTTTAGAGAGTTTTCATAGCTAACTGGTGACTGATAACCATTCGCAGTATTCAGCCTCTCAAGGTTGTAATACCTCATGTAAGCCGCTACATCTTTTTCATATTCTGGTAATTATATATTTCTCCATTAAATGCGACACCATAACGCCTACTACCGGATAACACAGGCTGATGACCTTCAGGGGATAAGTCAATAATGGCTAAACAACGATAAGCTAAACCTATACCTGCTTTAGCATCATACCAAACCCCACCACAGTCAGGTCACATATCTAATCTTTTCACTCATTGAGATCAAGGTATCTTCCAAATTAAGAGTGAAGTTGTTATTTTGAACCAGGCCGGCTAAACAACACATGAGTTTAATATAAATTATATTTATATTTTTTCAGTAGCCAACCTGAAATTATACAGAATTCCAACTGTTCAACTTTCGTCAACTTTTCTTTCCACTCCTCATCAAGCTGTAACTTAAATTTACCACTCATGCGTAGCCTGTTTCCTGCAACTGTATGACCAAAATTTAAGGATTCACCATTTTGTATAGCATTAAATACTTCGTTAAAGCACACACCAACGAGCCCACCTATTTTGAGCAATGTGTTCTCAGGTTGCAACACAAAGTCTTCATAACGTATCTGAATTGATTTTTCTTTTTTAAACTGGCGTTTCACCCATGTTGATTTCATATTTTTATACAACCAGGCAATGGCAGTTTTCCATACAGGGTGTGCCCGTAGGTCTCTCTGAACTCCTTGCCTCTCGTTTTTAATAAATGATTTTTTTCTTGACCATGCAACTCCTCTTCCATCACGAACAAGATGTATTAAATACAGATCTATGCCGGGAATAAATGAAAGAATAAAAGCACGTAGTGGGTTTTTTGATGAATCGACAATGATTGATTTACCACTCACATCTAGAATAGATTTATAGAGTGAATGCGTTAATTGTGCATACGCTTTAAATTCATGAGATAATATATTTGGCTTAGAAAAACCTTGAAATATTTTTCTATTACGTTGTAGAGCATCTTCTAAGTCAATATATTCCTGGACATCGTCAATACCAGTTTTTTGTCTCCAAACTTTTTTTACTTCCTCCCAAAATGAGCAATTATTAATTCTCTGTTTACATGCACAATATTCATTATTGATCCAACCGTTACGTGGTAAATTAACAAGCTCACCAACGCTCTCAATATCTCGATGACTCCCCAGTACTGCATCTAGTACAGTCGAACCACTACGACCATATCCCATAATATAAATCACACGAACTGGAGTTTTTGTATATTTTGAAATCATATAAACAATCCATGAGAAAAAAATCTAAAGCCCGTCCATCTCCTGCTTGAGAATAATTAAACATCAACTTATTCATGTAAGTGATTTTATATTAAAACGGGGAAGTTAACACTCTGTAAGTTTGTTTTACATCAAGCTGAGGATAGATTTTTTATACCATTGATTGTCTGAGTTTCACATATCATATCTCGCCAAAACCAGAAAAAACACACCAGAGAACAAATACCTCTAATATTAAAAACAGTAAACCACTGTCACCGATTTATAAGCCGATTTTCTTAAGAAATAAACAGAAAATCAAAGCCAGTGGAAATAATACTGAATGACACACAACATCGAAAAGCTGATGAATACGATACAATAGCCGCATTCTGCATTGATCAATGTAGTTTTGGATCTGCTTTACGATCCCCGTTCTAGTTTCCTCGCGTACTCTGCGTCTTTGTGTCGGCCTTTTGAAGTTTAAAATGAAGCCCGGGATAGTAGCTATCAGATCGTATTAAGACTAGACAACTACAAAGGTCAGGTTACATTAAGCCACAGCATATGCTACTAACTCTTCGAATGATAAAGCGTGATACTTCTATTGATTTTCAAGCCATACTTGAAAAATGAGAACGCTCCATAACTGTGACTATGCCAATTTCGGTTACCTTGTGAATGTTCTGTTCAACTTTCACTTATAACTACCGCGTTCAAATAGTATTGTTGCTGCAAGCTATTGCTATTTTAATCCAGAAATACCCCAAATTCTTTCAATACCCTTGACAAGAAACTAACCATAAACACCCAAAATCCCATCTTAGTTCGCTCAAAATATTTTTCCGATGCATATATTTAAACCTGACGTAGTATCCATATTCCCTGACCAATAGTCACTGAAGTTGGTGAGAGCTTCTAGTGAAGATTGGGTTTGCCAGACGTTTACTTTAAATCTGTAAAACGTATTTTAAATAGTATTAAGTCACATGCTATTTCTGATTTATGTAAATTAAAAACGTTCTGCGGAGTCAATTTTCAACTCCGCAGTAGTTAGTTTCTGGTTAAAAAATGATAACAATAATTATTCAGGGAAGATTTCTTTCTTCCAACCTGAATCTTTAATAATCCTAGATTTCAGATTTGTATCTGCAACCTCAGCAGTGTAGGAATAATGGTTATTTGGATCAAATACACTTTCTGGATTATTCTCTTTGAGAGTTGAAGCACCTAAATACAGGTCATCAATAGAGCGTGCCAGACCCGCCTCAGTGTCCTTTTTATTAGCAATCATTCCTCTCATTGCCACCATATTTTTAGTCTTACTACCCGGCTCAAAAATATTACACTCTGATACAATTTGTGCTCGCTGAGACGACGATACACCCGAATAAGTCCAATTATATAAATAGTTATTATATACATGAACTGTTGCGAAGCGAACATTAGGGTGACGATCTACACTACCATTCCAAAAATTATGATGGAACGTTGCAGTAATATCGACGTCATTAGTCTTATTCTCGTTCCAGCTAATATTAATAGCCTTACCAGTATCATCCCACTTACTCCAAGATACTGTTATGCCATGTGGAGATGTGCCAGCTTCATATGTACGATTTCCTATTTGAAGAGCATCATCACTGCTATTATTAAAACTCACATGATCAACCCAAACCTTTCTAGACTTATAGTTAATATCTATATACGCATATTGAGGTACTGTAGGAACTTGCTCAGAAAATTTAATATTATGAAAAATAATATTTTCTGCAGACTCTATGCGAAAACCACCACGTGCGATGGTAATATCTGCTCCCCTGCCATCGATTGTTTTATTTGATTTAGGCCAAATTCTATTATCCGCTAGTCTAATGACACCTGAAACACTAAAGCGGATCCATTTAGGGCCAACACTTTCTGCACACTGACGTAGACTTCCGGCACCAGAATTGTTCAGGTTATTAACCCAACAAATCTCTCCGCCCTTACCACCTGTAGTATCTGCCACTTTTGCGAAGCCCGTCATATCATTCAGTAGATTTTCCCAGGGACGATCGGTAGTTACTGGGGCTGGTGCTGGGGCTGGTGCTGGGGCTGGTGCTGGTGCTGGTGCTGGTGCTGGTGCTGGTGCTGGTGCTGGTGCTGGTGCTGGTTCTGGTTCTGGTGCTGGTGCTGGTGCTGGTTCTGTAGCAATGTCATCGTCCGCAATAGTAACAACTGTTGTTGAAACCACATCACCAACAGGCCCTCTCAATAATACTGAAAAAGTCTCATCACCTTCAACCACTGCATCCTGATTAATCGTGATTTGCTCAACCTTGCTTGTTTCCCCATCAGCAAAAGTCAAAGTTCTATCAGTCCAGAGAAATGTGCCGTAATCATTCGCCCAATCTGCCGTGCCATTACCATCGAAGGTTATAGTCCGCCACTCGACAGTTGCCTCACCGGCACTACCACCAATCCGATTAATAGTTACATTGACTGTACCGTCATTCTCACCCACTGAGTATGTAGGAGCAGCAAACTGGAAAGCACCTGACCTTACCGTTGTATTGATTGAGTCTAACTGACTACCTGTGCTCAGGGGCATCTGAGTGATAACATCATTGAAACTACTACCTGGATCTGTCGGCAAGACAGATGCAATATCTGCAGCCAGACTATTACCTGACAAACCTGCAAGGATAACAGCTACAGCAGATAAATTGGCACTTGGTGAGCGCGTCTGTGCAGCTGCTACTGCAATACGGGCCTGATTTAAAATCCCTTCAGTAATGACGACATCAGAAGTTGTCATGATAGCACTCGGTGCACTCAACTTTATGGCTACATCCATAAGTGATGTAGCATCGGCACCATTTACGTTTAATTGATTGCCAAGTGCTTCAACAAGAACCTGGCCCGCAACTACATTTGCAATAGCTGCTACTTGAGCGTTTGCGCCTGGGCCACGACCATCCATCACACCATCAGTCAAATCTCTGGCAAGAGCATCGACAATCTCGTCACCTGAAAAACTCACACCAGAAACTTGCAACGTTGAACGAGTACGACGAATAGTCTCGCCAAACGCCTCGCTTGCTTTAATTATAACCGCAACATTAGCTTCATTGATAGGTGTAGTGACAGTGTCAGGTACCAATGCTGGATCAAGACCAAAATGAAGCTGTTCTGCAATAGATTGACTAGCAACAAAGATATTGCCAGCTGTCAATCCACCAGCCATTGATTGGGCTGTTTTCACTATTAAAGTAGAAAAAGGATTAATATTGACGGTATTGGCAGATGAGTCTAAGGCAACAGATAACATAGTAAAATCAGGGCCGGTACCAGAGACCATGTCAGTTCCACCTGTGGCTTCGACCACAACAGGATAGGCTGTGCCCTGAGGTACATCAATAGTATAACTGGCTGTAGTATCACTAACAGCAGTACCAATAACTACACCTGTAGAATCTGTAATCTTAATTTGAGCATTGGTAATTGGCCCATCCCCAACACTACCACTTATAATTGCCTCTGGCTTAGAAGTAGGTGTTTCGGCTGCCGGAATAGTTGTCTCAACAATAGAAGTATCTTGAAGATCGCCATTATCAGTGACCGCACCCTCGCATGCAGCGATCATTAAACCGAGAATGGTAACATTTAGTATTTTTAGTCCATAAGAAGTGTGCTTAGATAACGTGCGTAAGTAACAAATCCCGCGAGCGGGAGTAAATTTGGTAATCATAAAGTCTTGCCTCATAAAAGATAACGAATAGTCCCTCCTTGTCTTTAATCATTGGTTTTTTTATTTGACGAGGATAATAGACAGATACGCCAACATGCTGCGTGAACTACTTCACGGAACCACTTGTCATCCAAACGGGTTAATGAAGTATGTGACTAAAATCACTCATTTCAGGCTTGAGCGGAATGCAAACTGTGATGAACATCAAATTTGTGTATTGCTCAGGGTCTCACATTTCAACGCATCGGGAAGGATTTCAGCGCTATTTCTGAGTCAATGATGGCCGCAATGTGGACACCTGCTTAGATAAGAACAGCGTAAAGACTTCGAAAAACAGAATTAAAGGCAATCAACCTGGCATATTGTTTCTTTTTAACCATTTGATATGATTAGTTTATTTGAATAGTATTTTATAGAAGATCTAAGATCGTAGTGATATAAGAACCACGCATATTTGAAATGGCTTATTTAGATATTCACTGCTGAATTACAAAAGATGTAGATGAAATTATTACTTACTTAGTTTTCAATTTTGCCACGTAGATAAAGCCAATAGTAGCGATTGCTACGCCCAATATATTTGCCATTAGATCAAACAGCAATGAGCCCCGGTTAACAAAGTATTGACCAATTTCCGTAGCCAATGCCAATACGAACGCTATACCAATCGTCAAGAAAATTGCGCTTGGGCGGGATAGATACATAATAAGAACCCGCTGCCATAAGAGCGTCAAAATACCAAACAAAAAGACATGCCCCATGGCTTCACTTAACTCCTTTCGAGTAATTGATAACGATAAAAAAGAAGTTAAAAAGGATGATAGTGATAATTCATGATTCATTACACCATCACCAGGTTTAAGTAATACGATTATGAGTAATAGTGTCCAACTTATCGCTATCAACCAGAAAATGGCTGGATGATTAAAACGTGTTAGATATTTTTTCAAAACAATTCCATGGTGTTAAGTATGACTGCATTGACCTTGTGAACATCATACTTATCTTCAGCTATCTGTCGACTTACCTTTCCCATACGCTCTATTTCAGCAGGCTGGTCAATAAAGTATTCTATGGCCTCTACCAGCTTTTGAATATTTTTAGCAGGAATCAGGAAACCGTTTTCTCCATCTATTACCGTTTCACGACACCCTGGTGTATCTGTAGTTATAACTGGCCTCCCCATGGCAAGAGCCTCCAATACACTGTGAGGTGTTCCCTCCGGATAGAATGATGGCAACACATAAATCGATGAATCAGCGATGGCGGGATGCACATCGAGCAAGTAACCCGGATACTCTATGATGCCTGATTCAATCCAGTTGTTAAGATCTTGCTCAGATATGGCAGACGGATTACTATCAATGAACCCAACTAACCTGAACTTCACCTCGGGATACTTCTGCTTAATAATTCTGGCTGCATCTACATATTCATAAATCCCCTTATCTTTTATAAAACGTGCGATGAGTAGACATGACAGAGATGCGGGAAAAGGCATTGGATGAAATACATCAACATCCACACCTGAACCATTTACCAATACTGCCTTGTCCTGATTTTCTATAAGGCCCAACTCTGAAAACAGGCGCATATTGTCCGGATTCTGGAAGAAAACTTTTTGATTGAAACTAAGTGCCAGTTTATACAAACGTCGTACAATGAAGCCGACTAGCCTGGTTTTAAATCCCACATTTGAAAACGCATAGCCTAGTCCAGAGACCATGGAATAAATCTTTGGCACTCCTGCCAAACGTGCAGCAAAAGACCCATAGATTACAGGCTTAATGGTATAACCCAGAAACATGTCGGGCTTAACCGTTTTGAATAAATGAAACAACTTCATTAAAGACCGAAAGTCCCGCAGAGGATTCATTCCTGTTCTGTCAAGCTCTACAGGCTGGTAAACAACACCCATATCTGAAAGTCTGTCTCTGATTTCTTTTGGAGCGTCTGGAGTACAGGCAAACACCTGATGACCAGATGCAACCATCTGATTTAACATCGGCCCCCTAAAAGTAATGAGTGACTCCGCTATGCTACCTAATACTAAAACACGTGCCATTTACCAGTCCTATTTCTCTTACGACTCAACTAATATCCAACGTAATTCACTAATACTTCTACCCATTAAAATTGAAACTAGCATACCCCTCATCTATTCACTCATGAGTTATTAAAAGCCCCACAAAAATAACTTTCGATTTTATAAGTAAAAATTTTACCTCGACAATTAAAAATTCACTCCACGTTCTAAAACAAAATTAAAACTTAGTTTTATCCAGTACACATCTCTTAACTATATTCATCTAGCCATGCCTGAAACATCAAAACACCCCATAATTTTTGATGCGAATTGCACTTGCCTACAAGATGCTGATTCCAAACATGACGAACTAATTCAGGATTTAAATACCCCTCATGGCGCAGCCGCGTTTCATCCAGCAGCGATTCAACCCAGTCTCGAAGTGGGCCACGCAACCAGTCATCTATAGGTAATCCGAAACCTTTTTTGGGTCCTTCGACAAGTTCATGCGGTACATATTTATTTAGCAGTTGACGTAGAATCCATTTGCCCTTCCCGTCTTTAATCTTCATAGACAATGGCACCCTCCAGGAAAATTCTACCAATCGATGATCCAGGAATGGCACACGTGATTCCAGGCTGACTCCCATGCTGGCGCGATCAACTTTCACCAATATATCATCGGGTAGATAGCTAACAAGATCCAGATACATCATTCGCTCGGTAAAATCTGACAAATTTGGCCATTGGCAAGTTTCTGTCACTACTGTCCTGTATTCCGAACCACCAATCACTAGCAATTCCGGCTCCGGCCAATTTGACACTAATCTGAGATACATATCCTCTGGGCTCTTAGATGCAAGAGCACCCGCGAGCTTATGCAATTTATTTCCCGGTAGACCTTCTCTAAACCTTTCTGGTAATAATGCCCCCATTCCCAGGAACATGCTATTCCACGACTCTGGTGAAATTGCCATCATTCCCTTACTCGCCCCGCTTCGAAGCGGACGCGGAATTTTACTAATTCTATTCCATATACTCCTTACCCAAAAATGGCGATTATAACCAGCAAAAAGCTCATCTCCCCCATCGCCAGATAAACTAACGGTTACGTGTTGACGGGCCATTTGACTCACCAGGAAAGTGGGAATCTGGGATGCATCTGCAAACGGCTCATCATACAGTTGCGGCAACCGGGGTATAACCCGTTGTGCTTCCTCGGGCGACACATATAATTGCGTATGGTCTGTACCAAGATGTTTAGCAACTGCCTTGGCATTAACGGCCTCATCATAAGCCTGATCATAAGACCCAATAGAAAAGGTTCTAACTGGCCGGGAGCTTTGTGCCTGCATCAGGGACACCACCATTGATGAATCAATACCTCCTGAAAGAAAAGCACCTAATGGAACATCCGCCTCCATTCTCATTCCCACTGCATCCAGCATCAATTGCTCCAACTCATCAACTGCGTCATTAATTGCACCGTTGAAATATAACCCTGTACCGTATTCGGCAACTTTCCCTACAGACCAATAACTCACCGGGCTCAACCCATCCGCTTGTTGAGTATCCGAAAATGGAGAGAATGCATTTTTATTCTTCATCTTATCGAGCGGAATAGTTAGTAAAGAAGCTGGCGGTAGTTTATATATACCCTGGTAAATCGAATAGGGTGCTGGAACATAGTTATATCGAAAAAAAAGGGTTAACGCATTGCGGTCAATTTGCCCATTGAATGCCGGGTTAACCCGCAGGGCCTTCAGCTCTGAACCAAATAGCAGTATGTCTCCCTCCCAGCCATAATAAACGGGTTTCTCTCCCAAACGGTCTCTTGCTAAGTGAAGGACACGCTCTTTCAGATCCCATAGTGCAAATGCAAACATTCCGTTAAATCGTTTAAGAGCCCCCTCTATTCCCCACGTTGATATAGCTTCCAGGGCGACTTCGGTATCTGAATGGCCACGCCATGCAATCATGCGACTGGTTTCTTTTTGTTCTAATTCTTTGCGAATTTCAAGGTAGTTATAGATTTCTCCATTGTATGCAATGACATATCTACCACAAGTTGAAACCATGGGCTGATGACCTTCTGGAGATAAATCAACAATGGAAAGTCGTCGATGCCCCAAACCGACTCCAGTAATTTCATCAAACCAGGTACCACTATCATCAGGACCTCGATGAGAGAGAACACGCGTCATCTGCTGTAAATACTTTTCCGGTTGATCCAGATGACCTTTCGGGTCAATAAATCCGGCAAAACCACACATGGTTGAACTCCCTCGTCAACTCTTTAAATTATTTTCAGAATAAACTTGCTCGTACAAAACCGCATATTTCTCAGTAATCTTTTCAAGTGAAAATTCATCCACAACTCTCTGTCGTGCACGCATCCCAAGCGCAAGACGCTCCTCTTTATCCATATCCAGTAACTTGAGAATACCCACGGCTAAAGCTGCTGGATCTCTCGGTGGCACAACTTCACCATTATTTTTTCCCAGTATCCACGCCGAGTCACCCACATCTGTTACTACACACGGAATACCACAAGCCATTGCCTCACCCAGCGTGTTTGGGAAACCTTCACCCCAGGCAGAAGATATAACGGTTATATCCATCGCAACCATAAGTTCGGAAACATCTGAACGCTCCCCAAGCAGGTGGAGATTATCTTTTGCATCTGATTCGTTAACTAAATCAAGCATTTCAGGTTGATCCAGGGATACATTTCGGCCCACCAAAACAAAGTGAACCTCAGGTCGCTGGGAAAACACTATACTGGCTGCATTGATAAAGTTAGCATGATCCTTCATAGGATGATAACGAGCGAATAAGCCAACAATTGGTGTATTCTCATCCAAACTTAAAGTTTGGCGCACAATATTCAGAGCATTCTCAGAAGGACAGAACAGTTTCACATCAAATCCATTAGAAAGCAGAACCCGATTGGCACTACTGAACCCTAAAGCTTCATGTTGCAACGCACTAACTCGAGAATTATAAATAATTCGATTGGCCTTTCCTGACAGAAATTTACCAGCTCGGATTACCAATTGTGTTAACCGTTTTTCATCTTCCATATTATAAAGAGACTGTCGGATGTTCCACAGAACTGGTGGATGATTTTTTGCAAAGACCCTGACAAATAATACTGAGATGTTACCGTGATACATCCAGCCCTGAATAAGGTCCGGTTCCAGGGAATGAATCAACCTTATTAAATTCCATATTGAACTTATGCCAGGTCGACCGCCTTTCATTCCCAACTCATACACAGGTATTCCTAATGTTTCGATTCTTGTACCGATAACACCTTTATCCATCATCGAAATAACTGTCGAGTCAAATCGTGATTGATCCATCACCGAGAGCAGCTTATAAAGCATCATCTCAGCTCCACCTGTAGTGAGGCCAGTAATAATATGCACGACTTTAATCATTTAGTTTCTTCACATATATAACCAGTAAATACAAAAATCAATCCATTAGAACTTCTACCAATTAGCTCTGCAATTTTTCTGCCTCTACATGATTATATGGTTTGATCAAATATTTGATATTCAGTTTTTTTTGTAATAACAGCCTAATTTGTTTAATGATAATTTATATTATATTCACAGTAATTGATTTAAAGCAGACACAAAGATAATATCATATCATTTATGACTTATATTTAGCTCACATATTTCTTACTAAAATTAAACATCAATACCTTTGTACTTCATTCGCAACATCTATGATATAGCTCAACGAGGCAACTAATCTGGTCACACTTTTTTCTCTATTTAGTAGATTCACATTGCAATACTTGTAGATACTTATTTACACTTGTCTCAAGTGTAAATGGTGAGATTGCATTATCTGCGACAACTGAGAGGTTACGATTTTGCAGCACATCAAGTATGCTTGCCGCCATTTTTTTCGGGTCATTCATCGGTACCAATTTACCGTATTTACCTCCTGCTAATATTTCCATTGGCCCGCATGGACAGTTCGTAGACACAACAGGCGTACCAATGGCCAATGATTCAATAAGAACAGTAGGTAAACCTTCACATACTGAAGACAATACAAATACAGCTGCATGTGCTATATATGAATAAGGGTTTATTACAAAACCGTGAAGATCAACATCCTCCTTGACGCCTAATTCCATTACTAGATTTTCTAGAGCTACACGTTCTTCTCCCTCACCAATAATAACAAGACGCACTGGGCAGGTCTGGTGAACTAGTGAAAATGCTCGTATTAAATTTTGAAAATCTTTTTTCTTAGATAACCGCCCAACACCAAGAATAACCGGTGGCTCATTTGATGCAAACCAGTGATGGTCTAACGGCATTTTAGCTTTTATAAAAAGCTCGGGCATAACGACTGGGTTATAAATCACTTTAACAAATTCAGGCTCAAGTCTGATTGAATCTAACAAATCTTTCTTAGCTGCTTCTGACACGACAACAACAGTGTTTGCCCAAGAATAAGATTTTCGTATAAGAAAATGCAAAAACCGACCACGTATTGATGAAAATTCAAGAAAACGATAAGATGTATGTACACTTATTACCACTCGGGTTTTCACTCTAGCAAGCCAAGCTGCCCATATAGCAACAATATTTGCATGTTCCATCGCTGATAAAATTGTTGCCGGTTTTTCACTGCGTAAATAGCGAACTAAACCCGGCAAACTTGTTAATGCTCGTTTTGACTCAAGATCCACAATCCTTACAGCTTTTGGAATTTCAGCCAAATACGGTCCTTCAGCTTTGGCAAGAACCATATCGACCTTTACACCTCTTTCAATTAAACCCTGCGTAAGATTAACCATCACACGTTGTACACCACCATCTCCAAGCTCGGCAAGAAATATAGCAACTGTTTTAGAATCACATGATTTCATCTATACTTTAACCTCAATAATAAAAACATTTATAAAAGGATATATCTAATTTATTATTTCTCCAGCAAGATACTATCACGCTATTAAATATTTACTTCATTATCTAAGGAAGCTCTGTTCATGAGAAATCTGGCCTTCTTAGTTATCTGTTAATGAATCAGAAACGATCTAAAAATTAAAAATATATTATCACGAATCATTAAATTACTTTATTAATTAATTCATCCCACATTCTCATAATTTTTTTAACAGAAAATTCATCTACTACATTACGGGCACGACCTCCAAGTTTTTTCCGTAGATCTTCATCATACATCAATTTAATCATTGCAGCTGATAGTCTATCGACATTCATTGGGGGTACCAGTATACCATTTTCACCGTTAATAATTAATACGCCGGGCCCACTAGGACAATCAAAACTAATTACTGCTAACCCACAACTCATAGCCTCCAATAATGCATTTGGAAACCCTTCATATTGAGATGATAGAACAAACAAATCAGCTTGCATTAGGATATTATTCGGCTCCTTAATTCTTCCTGGCAGATAAACGTGTGTCTCAAGATCAAGCTGCTTAATCAAGATTTCAAGATTTCTACGTTCATGTCCTTCACCGATAATAACCAAGGACCAATCATCATATCGACTACGTGCAAAAGCTTTTAACAAAAGGTCAAAACCTTTTAGCGGGACTAGTCGTCCCAATGCCACAATAAAAGGGGGGGAGATATCTAACTGAGTAACAGCATTATCTGTTTGTTCAAAAGGCATCACAGGATTTGGAATGACGTGCACACGATTTGCAGGAACTAATTCTGAAGCCCAGTCACCTACAACATCTGTCTGCACAACCACGGCATCCGCCAGAGGATAAAGCAAATTTCGAAGTCTGGCATAAATACTAGTAATACTATGATAACGTGGATCACTACGTTCTGATACAATGACAGGCACATGTAACCCCAATACAGAAAGCAATGTCATGATATTGGTTGTGTCTTCAAAGCTAATTACCACATTGGGTTGCGCACTACGAATTGCATAACGCAATTTCATCAACCTTACATAATTGTTTTTCAATGCAGAAAAAAAAGATGTAGAGTCGAATATTAGATCAAGCCCAATTCGCCTTACACGCATATCTATTGAATAAAAATCATTTTTTTTAGAATCAAGTGTGATTAAAGTTACAGTATTTTCATTGCTAACCCAGTAGTTAGCTATAATAGACATTACACGTTCAGCACCACCTCCAGTTAAAGAAGAAATAACAAGAGTAATATTCATTGGAATTCAACCATAGATTTAAATACTACTTGGTAGTTTTTAACAATCATAATGTCACTCTTTATCTATGCACCTATCATTTATTAATATTAATATTAATTTAAATTCTAATGCCTATTTTTTACCTTTGTAAAAAGTATCTATAATATATATACGCCCTTTAGTTTTTCATTTCATAATTCGAAACCTTAGAAATAGTATATAGATGTTTTCCAGAAGCCGTGGGAGGTATATCCTTTAAAAACTCATAATCCACAAGACACTCGTCACCCATTATAGATTGAATATTATTCCTGATACTTTTAAGTTCACCCTTATAATTTTCTTCTACTGCATCACTATCTGACAATACAATAAGAACCCTTATGTAATCGATTTTTTCTTGGATTATTTGATATCGCCTAACCCAATCGTTGAAATAAAATAAGTGATGAAAGTATTTACCGTTAACACGTGTTCCTTGGTTTGTAATAAATGTATCTGAAACACGACCGCTAACCTCCATAAGCAATGACCACCCACGTCCACAGCTACATGGTTTTTTAGACCATGCCGCTAAGTCACCAATACGGTATCGTATCAATGGCATTGCATAATTAACTAGTGAAGTCACTACTATTTCACCAATTTCTCCAGGTGGTGAGCATGTTCCATCTGGTCTTAATATTTCAATATAATTCGTTAAAACGGATACATGGAGGCCTTCATGTCGATCACATTCACAAGCAATGGCTCCTACCTCGCGTGATCCGTATCGATTGAATACCGGTGCCAAAAATACACGCTCTATCCTTTCTCTCATTTCAGGAAACAATGTGCCTGCAGATGTTATAATCGATTTTGGTGCATGCACTTCGAGTGCTTGCTTTTCAATAAATTGAGAAAGCTCATCAATACTATCTGCATAGGCCAATATATGGAGGGGTTTAAATGAGTTTATTTTTTTGACGTACATCTTCATTTGTTGTTTCGTCATCTGATAGGCATTTAACCAATATTCATGGCTCAGCCATTTAAAGATTTCAGCCTTTAGACTTTCACGACCCACTAGCAAATCACGTTTTGAACCCCATAGAAGTATTTTCTTATCGCCTGGAGTTAGGTTTGTCCATTCATCAAATAATAATTTTGAAGCTGTACACCACTCTGTAAAGTTATTGTCCTGGATCAAACTAACGGGCTCACCTGTTGAACCACCAGATGCATTATAAATATACTGACGTTGGTATATATCATCAGACTTCATAGCTTCCATATTAGAATGTATTGTTATCTTATCAAGTAATGGAATACTATGAAAAAGGTTAAGATCAACATTCTCATTTATATCTATTACACCACTAGCTAATATTGCCTTTCTATAATATGGCACATGTCGATAAGCATGGGTTAATAAATTGGATAATCGTTCATCTTGTACACGCTGAAGTGTTTCAGTATTCATTTTCTCTGACTCATGCAGTTGCTTCAGATTTTCCCGAATTCTGTCACTATTTTTTTTATGACGCAGCTGAAGGAGAATCTGCATTGCTTTTCTACGAAACCACCCCATTACTTACCTCTTTTTTATATTCTGAATTTGAACCTTTCAAATTAAATGATACCGCTATCAGTGCCAATAATATCAACATAGTCGGCTGATCAAGCATATTATGTGAAGACATCGACTTAAGGGCGAAAAGAACAATAATTATTTTCCCAACACTATCTGTGTTGTGCCAAAGAGCTATAATGAGAGCAACAAAGACAGCGAGACCTAATACACCACCTTCAGCAGCCATCATGAGATACATGTTGTGGGGTAGGATGTGACCCCATTCTCTTGTATATCCTAATCCAGCGCCTAACCATGGATATTCCTGAAATACGTTCCACGCTAGTTTAGCAACTTCAGCACGCGAAACAATGGAAGCATCTCCCGCTAGTGCTGATCTATCTCCGCCAAGTCTGGCTATCGTTTGCGGCTTCAAGTATTGTGCCGCTCCACTGTCAGCCAAAAGACTATACAAACCTCCAGTCAACAAGCTGTAAACAATCGCACCACTCAATAAACCCATAAGTACAAAACTTATTCCTTTATTTTTGAGTACTATATCTCCTGATCCTGCCAGCCCCATTAGAGCTATAACCCAGAGTACCCACGTTGAACGACTGAAGGTCACTAATATACCGAAACCTACAAACAAGCAGAATAACAGCCTATATCGTAGTGGCACTAATGGGATACTAGCGACCATTAAAAACAACAAAACTTTGCCCGAAGCATTTGGATTAGTATATAGCCCTGCCGCTCTGCCAGGCACTTTGGACCACGTTGGTGATATAAAATCAAAAAAGTTTATTAGAACTGCAAAAAACAAAATCGTTAAAAGGACCAGCCTTACATTTCGAGTTCCACTTTGTTGAATAATCACTATAAATGAAAAAAGAAGCGCTGTACTTTGTATATTTTGTATCAACACCTGTTGAACTTCAGCACTTTGTGAGGAATACAGAAAATTAAAAAGGCTGTAACACAAAAAGACCCAAAGCCAGATAAGTATATGTCGTGGAACTTTCGTTAAACCCTGGGTCACTAGAATTAGTGACAGAGCTAAACCAATGGTCATAACGTACCAATAAAGCGGCTTAAAACCAGTGATTCCTTTCATGAAATAATATAGATACAAATTACTACTATATATGGCAACAATAAGAAACCCTAAAAACTGGAGTAAGCGTAACATCATTTAACCTTTACTTGTAATTTGATAATTTACAAATCTGTTTCCAATATTTTTTATCGCCCCTACACATCATCTGCATTTAACAAAAATATTTCAATCAATATCGTAGACATATGCTAAAATTTTTACATCACGATAATCGAATATCTTAAGTGACATAATATTTATGCATAGAATGTTTCATATTTCATGCTACACAGCTTAACCTAACCATTGATTTAATAAAGAAATTAATATTTCAACCAATGCTTTAAATCCACCCCAGTTATCTTTGAAAGTTTCATAATATCAGATCTATATGCTCGAATTATTATCTTAACCATCTCGTCATCTAATGCTTTTCTCTTCTCTGATTTTAAATTAAATTTTTCTATTAAATTTATTACGCCCAACTTTTCGATACCAAATATCTTTTTTAGCTTCATGAGTGTGGCGACTAGAAATTCTGGTGGCGTTTGTGTTACTTCCGCTATCCACTGGAGCTTATGACGCATATTTTGATTAACTGCAGGAAAGAAACTTCTTTGATCATCAGGTAAGCCAAGATAGTTCAATACATCCTTATAAACAACCTGAGTTTGGCCAATAAAGTCCTCGAAGAAAATTATTTTCACTTGTTCTCGAGGAAATAGACTAAGTAGTTTTTCTACTTGATCACCAAACCTTCCGATCTGGTCATAATAAAAAAACTTCACATCATTACAATGCTTAGGTATTTTAAGTCCCTGTGCTCTTTGATTAGACAACTCCCATGCTTCTTTAAAATCACGCACATCTTCAGTATTACATCTTAAAGCTTGAGAATGACTTGAATATACAAAATCAACTGGATTTCTAATCATAACTATAATCTTAGCACTAGGATTAAAATCTTTAATATTTTGTAATGCAACATCTGAATATAAATACCATACCGATGCCTCACCAATAGCCGTGTGTTTTTCACTTGCTTCATCAAATAGGTGGAGATACTCATTAAGCGTATTAACATAGCGTTTTTTAGGTATATCAGTTGCAAAGTAATGAGGCTCTTTTGGTGTGCACATAAATATATTGGGATGCACTTTCAAATATTCATATAAGGCTGTCGTACCACATTTTGGAGCACCGACAATAAAAAAATTTGGCTTTGTCATAAGAGTTACTACGCTAATATAGTTGGATTAATCTTTAAATTACGCATCACAAAAATAAGCAACGAAACATTCAAAATCAATGTCGCTGTCACTGTGGCTATAGCCGCACCCACCACACCCATTTGAGGTATAAGAATCACGTTCAACACAATATTAACCAGGACACTCATACCAAGAATAACCGCCGCCTGTTTCTGATGCCCTGTCATTGTCATTAAAAAACCAACCGGACCGGCTAAAGCATTAATCATTTGACCTAAAATAAGCAGCAACAATGGCATATATCCTGAAATAAACTCTTCGCCAAATAACCCAAGAACCATTTCACCAAACACAACCAGTGTTGAACTACAAATAATTGTAAAAACAAATATTCCGCGTACAGCCAATGTAACAATTCTTTGTAACTCATCATGATTATCAGTGCTCCACAGTTCTGCGATCAGCGGCGCCACAATACTATTAGCAGCCAATAAACCGAAACCCACAAGACTTGCAATACGTGTAGCTATAACATATATACCCACTCGGTCAGTATCCAGTAGCAAACCAATCATAATAGAGTCGGTTTGATGAAGCACTATATGCATCCCAGACATGAGGAATAATGGCACTGATACCTTTAACCATTCCTTTCTTTTATAAACCGGATCATGATCATGAAGCTGTTCAGGCAGCGCTTTCAAAAGCCACACAGTGCCTATAAAAAATGCAACCAGAGCCCCTGCCAGACTAAAAGACATGACCTGAAAGGCCTGTATATTCTCCTGGAAGTAAAAATAGTAGCCAACTGCCAACAGGCCTATCACTAATGGCCTGACAATTCCATCTACACCTGACTTAACAACAAGTTTGAAAGCTCGTAATCCCGCATTACGAATCGCTGTTAGTGAAAGAACAGGTAACAGCAGAAAAGCAACCAGGAAGGTTGTCGCAAGATCATGATCTATACGATTATCAATGAACCATAACACCAGCATCGAAAGTGTTCCGACTAAAAGACTTAAAAGAAACACCAGTTTAAAACTGTAGGTAAAAAAACCGCGAAGCAATCCCCATTCTTTCTTTACTTTATATGCAGACACAAATCTTACTATAGTGCCTTCCATACCGGCCTTCGGAAACAATAAAAGTATATTTATCCAAGCCAGAACATAAGTGTATATACCAAATTGTTTAACACCCAGTAGCCTGGCTAATATTACATTGACACCAAACACTAAAAGGGTACTTATCACCATAATAATGAAAGAACCACTGGCGCCTCTTGCTACTACAGCACCTATTCCATCACCTTGCAGTCGTTTCCATAAACCGAGCTCTAGCACGAGTATATTTACACCTATATTTGACACTATTTTGTAATATTTTCGTGGAGAAAAACATCCTTAATTAAATCTCCATACTACTTGAATAAACTATCTCTTCTTCCTATCAGTATAAGAATAAGCATAGCCGTAGTACCTTCCATGCCCATACCGACTACTGGCTGTTTTTATACCGTTGAACACCACGCCACTCAAATTAACACCTGATTGTTTAAGTCGTTTTACACTTTGTTCAATTTCTCGCAACGGGCTCTGCCCGTCTCTAACAACCAGTAACGTTGTCCCTGCATGACGAGCAATAATAGCTGCATCGGTCACCGCCAACACGGGGGGTGAGTCAATGATAATGTGCTCAAAATTTGCCGCGATTTTTTCAAGTACATTTTCAAAATTTTCCTGCATGAGTAATTCTGAAGGATTCGGTGCAACTGTGCCTGCAGTGAGAACAAAAAGATTATTTATATCCGTTTTAAGAATGATTTCATTATAGTTCGTATCACCCGCAATAAGATCTGACAAGCCAAGTCTACGCTGAATCCCTAACAACTGATGAATGCGCCCCTTGCGCAGGTCAGCATCAATCACCAGAACTCGCTTGCCTGCATCCGCTAAAACGGTCGCCAGGTTCATACATAAAAAAGATTTTCCGGCACCGGGGCCAGGACTGGTCACCAATAACATATTATTTTTTGCACTAAGCTTTGCAAAATATAGTGATGTGCGCAAACTTCGCAAGCTCTCCACCGCAAGATCATCTGTATCTGCGGCAGCTAATAAAACCTGCTTTAAACTTCTCTGTTGATTGCCTTTTGTGTGTTTTCGAATATGCTTGAGTTTATGCTGTTTGCGACTGTAGGGTACAGTTGCTAATACCGCTATACCCAGTTTTTTTTCTATAACATCAGGATCGTCCACCGTACCACGTAGACTCTTACTAATAAGCGCAAGCCCAACCCCCAACAAACCACCCAGCACTATCATCAGGGCAATAATAAATCTCTTTTTAGGCTTTATCGGCTTAACCGGGATCACTGCATAATCAACTATACGTACATTACCCACCGCACCTGCTTTAACAACCTTCAATTCCTGCGCACTATTCATCAGTGATGTATATAATGTTGAGCTGACTTCCAGATCTCTTGTTAAACGTAAAATTTCCTGTTGTGTCCCTGGTAAACCTTTGACCTTGGAATCAACTTTTCTCAGTTCACTTTTCAAATTGAAAATCTGCGCATCAATAGACGCGATTCGGGGATGCTCCGGTGTAAACTGACGGATCAGTTCTTCACGATCACTTCTTAACTGGGTGAGCTGAGCATCTACTGTAACAATTTTCTCCAATGTAGACTGTGTCTCAAGGGAAAGATCAACCGAGCCTTTTTGCAATCTATAATTATTAAGTGCAGCCTCGGCATTCTCCATTTTTTCCTTGAGCATGGGCAGTTGTTTTTCGAGGAACAAGAGTGTTTTTTCCGCCTCTGCAGATTTGCGCTCGACACTCTGTCGTAAATAGATATTGGCGATCTCATTAAGTATCGCCGTAATTTTCACACGACTAACACCTTCCAGCGTCATTAGTAATATACCGGATTGTTTACCTAGCTCACTAATACCTAAAGAACGTTTAAGTTGATTTATGGCGGTAATTCGGGCTTTTTTGATCAGTTCAAAACGAGTATCCTGTTTGCCACTCAATTCAGAAACAAATAATTTAATAACACCACCATTCGCAAGTGATACATTAACGGCTTTGCCAACTTCTCCCTTAACAAGCAGGTTATCATCGGGGTCGAAGAGTTTGTAATAATTATCTTCACCAACAACAAGCATGAAATTCTCGCCCAGATAACGAGCTGGCACTTCAAAGTTCTCTACCTTAATTCGCTCAGTGCTGGGATCAATAAACAAACTCACAAACGGAAAATGTTTTGGGCGAGCAATGAAATCCAGCTTAAGATTATTGACTACGGTGCCCAACACCATTCTTGACCTTAAAATTTCAAACTCAGCAATGACTGGCGATTCTTCCTGCAGCAGATCAGAGAGCTCCGCCAGACCACTCATACCCCTTGATTTTTCTTCAACCTGCAGCAATACATCTGCCTGATAAGTTGGTTGTGCTGTAACAACATACAACACACCTATGAGCAACATTAAAAAAACCATTCCACAGATCAACTTCCATGATTCTAAAATAGTTCCAATAAGCTCACTTAGCTGCATTTCATTGGCAGATGAATTCACGTCGCTCATCTCATTTTTGATTAGTTTAATATCTTGATTACTTTCTTTTTGAACATTCATATCCATATTAATCACTCAGCCATTTTAACTATCAGGCTTGTGGGTAAATAGTATATTTACTATTCATCAAATTGCCTGGACTCGATATCGGAAATGTTTCGCAGCAAAGTTGATGTAGGCACTAGCTGCGAGATAACACGGTTCCAGCGAGTCACACCCGCTGTATCCACATACACCACATCTCGTGCCTGAAGTGAAAACTGATCACCCAGTATCAACGCTTCAGGTGTTCTGGAATTCAAATGAAATATCTGAGTTTCTTTTTGATCACCACGAATAACATAAATCCGCCCGGGATTTGAACTCAAGCGATCGAATCCACCCGCATCACTAATCGCTTCTGCCAGACTCATCCTACCCTTATTCATTAACACCGACGCCGGCGTAACCACTTCACCCATGACAAAAATCTTTTGCTGGATTCGATCGGGTATATTTAAAACATCTCCATCTTGAAGTATATGGTTCAGAGAAACATCACCCTGCTCATACATAGCTAGCAGATCTATGCTTTGCGTTTTGCCGTTACGACTGAGAACAACATTAACCAGATCGGCTTCTCGGGTAACACCACCCGCCCTATTAACTGCCTCCACAATAGTAAGTGGAACATCTGAAATGGCCTGTGGACCCGGCGTCACAACCTCACCTACAATAAAGGTTTTCTGGCTACGAAATGACGCCACCCGAACGTCAAGCTGAGGCCGCGCAATCGCCCGTGAAATTTTCTTCGTTAGAATTTTGCGCACTTCACGCACGGTTTTTCCTGCGACTTTCACCATGCCTGCAAAGGGATAAAAAATAGTGCCATCTTCCGACACTAAATGTCCGGCGGCTTCCGCACTTCTGAATTCTCCCGCAGGAATAGTCAATTCGGGATGATCCCAAACCGTAATATTCAAAACATCTCTTGCACCAATTTTGTAATGGTAATTTTTCAGATCCTTTTTTCTTTGTTTGGTAGATGCAGAAGTGATGGCGCGCTTTTTTAGTCCCGCTTTTTGACTGGCCTGCTTATAAATAAGATCAGCCGTAATGGGAACAATTGTTATGCCTGTATCGGTTGTATAGACACCTTGTTGTGAAGAAGGCTCGTCATCCATTGTCATGCCCGGCGCAATGGCGCAGCCACTTATGAAGAATGCTAGAAAAAGCACCATAAAAAATGTAAGAATATTAACAAAAATATTTTTTATCATTTTAACCTCTTACTCCCTAAGCTTCGATACCCACTCTGTCACTCCTCTTTTTATCAACTCAAGAGCAGTTTCAAATTTTTCATCCGATTGCTGATAGGGGTCGGGCACATCGAAATGACTCCACTCACCTATTCGATAAATCTTGCCTCGTGCACTGGGATCCCAGGATTCAACCGCAAGCTTTTGCGCTGCTTCCATCACCAGAACCAGATCGGCCCAACGTAAAACATCTCGATTCAGTTGTTTGCCGCGATGTGCTGATACATCTATTCCATGCTCCTGCATTAGACGTATTGCCGTTTTCTCGGCCGGCTGACCAACCAGTGCATCCAGCCCTGCGGACCTGACCTCAATTGCACCCATGTCCGCTTTATTAAGCGCCTGTATTAATAATCCTTCACCCATTGGGCTTCTGCAAATATTACCAACACAAACCACCAGAATATGATTAAACATATAGGGTACTTTGATAGAATATTGCCAAGACTATTTCTTCCTGTAAATTTCATTTCTGTAAGATGATCACACCATCTTAATACACAAAACATTAATGGCATAATCAACTAGCCTACATCTTCAGACCCACTTACTATGACAATATATACACTCCTATGGCTGACAGTGCGAGTTAGGTATTACATCAACCGTTTGTGTACCCACTGTAATGCTTAGTGTTTTACCGTTAGTAACAACGCCTTCCAGAGTCAACTTCACTATATTACTCAAAGAGTCTGACCAGTTTTCAACCTCAGCCTCCAAACTTAATGGATCGGTTACCTGTACAGCTGCACCATAATCACCTGCAAGTGTTGTCAACACCTCATCTTTGGCTTTGCTGGTACCCAACACAATTACAGCCGTTTTATCATCATTAACAACCGAGGCAAGCTGTGTATCTGTATAACCGCTCGACGACATATTGTCATCACCATCGGTAAACAACACCAACATATGTGCGGGTGAGCATTTTTCAAAAAGTCCAATTGTACCCGTACCCAAATCACCTTCTAAGGCAACTCTCATGGAGTCATAAAGTGCGGTTTTATTTCTATCAGAATGCGGCTGGGCCACCGCTATTTTTAATGCGACCAAATCGTCTGTCCAGTTCTGCTGTATTTCATATGAATCGGAGAAAGTCATCACCTGTGCTTCATAGACCAGTGGCAGGTTATCTAACATTTTTGTAAGGATATTTGCAACAAAATCAAGCTCACCTTTGGTGCTATTTGAATAGTCGGTTACAAACGCCAGCGATAGAAAGTTGTCGCTGTCATCAACTTCAGTAATAGTAAGTTTTCCATCACCATCAGTATAGGATATGGTGCTATCATCGATATCGCGTACGTTAAGACTGGCACCTTGCAGACTTATCACTGTTAATGGTTCACCGTCGGGATCTGTACCATTGACATACAGCACCAGGGTAACAGCAGAGTCATCTTCCTGTGCGCCTAAAACAAACACTTTATCCTCTAAATTATTCTTAGGTATAAATGGCACTGATGAATCTGATGATGAGCACGACGTAAGTAAAAGTAATGCCAGGAAGTTAATTGCCAGTAGCCATAACCTGCAATGGCCCGTGAATGGAATAATGCTTAAAGTTTTCATCATTTACTCCTTAATAATTAATCATCAGGTGTAACTGTTCTTAAATTAAAAAGGTCAACATACATAACCTCTCTGATTAATTCAGTTACATTTGAATCAACACGCCACATAGGTACTAGCAGATGCAGTGGATGTACAGATTGGGCCGTACACGCAATTTACATAAAAACAGTGACACAAAAAAAATAACGTGGAGGCATTCTCCTCATATTTTTGCATGTCATCTGTTTACATGTACCGCCCTCGCATATTTTCAAAATATATTGAAAATAAATTTAATAACTACCTGTTTTTTAACTCATTTTTCACATGTTAATATTGCTTAAGATCAATACAGTTGCGGTATTCTTTCATCACTGTCTATTTTGTTTTTAAACATTATTACATATCACTCTTTTTCGACTAAACAGCTCACTAAATCTTAAAACACACGCTATGCTTACTAACTTTTCAAATCTCATTACCGAAACACACTGGTCTTTCTCAATCCGGTAATTAAAAACGATAGGAAACACCAACAGATAAAACATCAATAGTTTCACCATTAATTTTGTAGCGCTCCCAGTTTAACTGGCTGACGATTCCGCCGTGCCTAATCCAGCTCCCAGATTCCACACCGATACCATAAATAATGTCTGTGCCATCCTCACTTACATCCTGTGAAACCGTATTTGTCTCTAATGTATAATCCGTTGTCCAGTTAAAAACACCCACTCGACCCGTCAACTGCAAGGAACCACTCACAGGGTAGCGGTACACACTGGACAGCTGCACACCCGTTGCGGTTTGTGGGTATATATCCTGGCCGGTCGCAAAGTAGTCATTAATACCTGATATGGTTCCGTTAATAGACGCACTGACATCACCCAGATCAACATAACCCAGCTCAATACCCCAGCGCGGCAGGTATTCATAACCTGCAAATACCTGTGTCATGATCCGATTGTTATCAATACCACTGATCGTTGCATTGATACCTCTGCCTACCAGCTCGTTATTCAGCTCACCACTATCGGCACTGCCCCAGGCCTGGCCCAGGCTTCCGCCAATCATCCACTGCCCCGACAACGCGGAGCCATTGATTAAAAGCAAGATAGCAAGACTGACTATTTGTCTGTTTTTCATTTTTTTATATCCTTGTCTCTTAAGCGATAAAACCCGAGAAATATAACCAGCATAAACATCATTGGGTGCCATGTGCCACCACTACTGCGTACTTCGACTGTTTCAGCTTTAACAAACTGAGCCACTCCCCCGGGATCAGCAATGTGCTGATTAGCCAGACCATCCGCGTCATTCACACCACCATCTTCTATGAACAACTGCACACACCAGTGACCTGCAGTTAGATCTGGCGTATAGGCGATATCTCCGGGTGGGGGACAGTAACCCTGTAAACCTGGCGCCGATGACAAGCTGTTTTTACTGTCTTCTTTAAAGTCATCCCAGCCCGTGGGCAGCAGCTTACGGTACACCGCATTATCAGGTATCTCTATGAGCTGCGGCAGTACAACCCTTACCGAATCACCCGCAACCGGTAAGTCAGATATCATAAAATCAAACAGACCACCCAGGTTGCTCATTTCATCCACTGGCGCGTTACCCGCATTGCCATAGTTGACCACATCTGCAACTGAAACACCGGCCTGGTTTGCACTGACCTGAAAAGCAACGCTGCCAAGGGATAAACTAAGACCTGTTTCAGCCTCCATCAGATATTGATCCGCCGCCTGGCCTTGCAGCACATTTAGAGCTTCAATCGCATCCAGGTAATCAGCAATGCCATCGTTATCGATATCACCAAAACCTTCTACAGCATCTGCCACTCCATCATTATCACTATCACTCGTTAGAGATAGCACTGGTGCCTTAGCAACCACGTTCAACATCAGTTCAGCGACACCACTTGCAGTGCCATCATTTACCACGACCCGAAGCAAATAAACACCTCGAATGACCGCGGCCGGGTCGAAACTGAAAGTCGCATTATTGGTGACACCATCATTATCCACCAGAGAATTGTCCGTCGCGCTCCAGTCATAAATATGCGTATCCCCACTATTCGGATCAGAAATCATTGCGACTACTTCCACGAACCCATCTGTCTGACTCACAATATGGGTCCATCCGTCTCCCTGGTCGGCACCCAAGCTAACTTGCGGTGCTACATTACCTTCCGCCAGCTCAATAGTGTGCGTTACCTGTACCCCGACAACCGCGTTACTGACCTCCTCCCCTAATGTGATGATAATCGTTTCATTACCCTCAACTAAACTATCTGCCAACACATTAAAACTGACACTTGCTTCAGTGCCCTCGCTAATAATGAAGATACCATCGGTGAAATTGTGATCGATACCAGGTGTGGCGGTACCGCTCACGGTGAAAGGCACACTAACCGGATAATTGACCGCCGGGCCATTGAGAACCAGTCTCACCGTACCTGAGCTACCTTCTGCGCTAACCTGTCTGGCGGCCAGTTCCACCAATGGAATAACACTTACAACCTGTGTAGCAGTACCGGTGTTGCCAGACAAATCAGTGGCGGACCAGGTCACAACATGGCGCCCCGGAGACAGATATATATCCAGATTGGGACTGGCCAGCAGGTTACCATCCAGGGTATCCACCGCGCTAGCCACACCGAAATCTGCTCGGGTAAACAGTCCGCTAGCATTAACCGTGACATCTGCAGGTGCGGTAACAACAGGGGGGTTATTATCGACAACAGACAGATCAAAAGCAGGCAAATGAACCGCCACTATTCCATCGCCCACTCCAATTATAATGCCTGAGGTCCTACCAAAATCGGCTGCTGAAGGTGTCCCACTCAGTGTGCCTGTAGAGAAATCGAAACTCGCCCAGGCCGGTTGATTGATAATACTGAAGCTCAGGGTACTTCCCATATCCGGGTCACTGGCAGTTGGTGTAAAAGTATAGAAGCTACCTTCACTTATAATAGTATCTGGAGTACCAGAGATGGTAGGTGAATCATTAGTACCAGTAACCAAAACAGTAAAGCTCTGGTCCACGTCTATTGTGCCATCATTAACACGCAGGGTAACGCTGTAGGCACCCTGCTCATCATCACCAGGTGTGCCACTCAAAAGCTGGCTGCTTATATCGAAACTTAGCCAGTCCGGTAATGTCGGCGCACTATAGGTCAGAGTGTCGCCCACATCGATATCACTGGCTATAAGTGTGTAGCTGAATAACACGTCTTCCGTAGCGGCTGAACCGGCAGTACTCGTGATGATTGGAGCATCGTTGGTATTGGTTACCAGCAGACTAAATATGAGGCTATCCTCTACACCAACCGAATCCCGAACACCTACAATAATATTGTCCATAGTACCCACATCACTATTTAACGGCAGGCCATTCACCATCCCTGTTGCCTCATTTATGCTCATCCAGGCGGGGTTGTTTTGCAAAAAGTAGCTTGCTGTGTCACCGATATCGGGATCAGTGCTAGAAACCATAAAGCTATAAACAGCATCTTCCGCTATGCTGGTCAATGGTGTGCCACTGATGACCGGAGATGAATTTTCTCCTGTGACGGAAATATTAAAGCTGACTGTACCGGTGGCAGCCGCCGTATCCGCTACTGTCATCACACCGCTAACATTCGTGCCTACGTCAGAAAGGGTCGGGATACCCGTTAATTCACCCGTCTCTGAATTAAAACTCAACCAGGCTGGAAGCATTGCATTATGGGTAAAGCTCTTTGTATCGCCTGAATCCGGATCTTCGACAATCGGTATAAAACTGTAGAGAGTATTAATAAGAGCATTGGTATTAGGCGTATTGGTAATGACGGGTGGATCATTGACGTTAACGATGGGGCCCACGCTACCACTGTCAACAGACTCATTAGCCCCCCCTCCATCTATGTAACTAGCGGTGAGCGTAATCGAATTACCCACGTCCGCCTGCACCAGAATGTAGCCCGTACCCGTGGCACCACTAATAACACTACCGTTACGACTCCACTGATAATTGATTCCCCCCATTCCATCAAGATCTGCCAGATCATTACTGGCCGTCAAGCTTTGACCTTGGGTTGGTGTTCCGCTGATACTAACAGTGCCAGTCGGCAAATTATTTATATCATTAACACTAATATTCACAGCATCAGCTATAGACGCATCACCATCATTATCAGTAACCACCAGGTTAAAACTTAGTACTACAGCACCTGCAGGCGCAGAAAAAGTTGGACTAACAGTTGTAGCGCCGCTCAGGCTGACAACAGGTCCTGCAGTTTGAGTCCATACATAGCTACTAATGCTGCCATCACTATCACCACTTGCAGCACCCGTCAGAGCAACCGAAGTAAACTCATTCACGTTCTGATCAGGGCCCGCATCGGCGGTGGGTGCAACATTGGGCGTCTCTGTGATGCTAATGGTGACCGTGCTCGTGTTTGTGGACACATCACCATCATTGTCGGTGACCACCAGATTAAAACTTACCGTGGTGGCGGCCGCGAAGGCCGGTGCCGTAAAGCTGGGATTGACGGTTCCATTGCCGCTTAAGGTGACGCCGGTCGAGGTGGTCTCGCTCCAGGTATAGGTGCTAATCGTGCCATCGCTATCACTGCTGGCACTGCCATCTAGTGTCACGGTGCTCAGCTCAACCACGCTCTGAGCGGTGCCGGCACTGGCGGTGGGCGCGACATTGGGCGTCTCTGTGATGCTAATGGTAACCGTGCTCGTGTTTGTGGACACATCACCATCATTGTCGGTAACCAATAAACTAAAACTCACCGTGGCGGGAAAGGC
>Ga0316206_1000587_pt1 | contig 44887 bp, 44 predicted proteins | sample 6monthpyrite_MG_FD_204942 | JGI IMG/M metagenome (GOLD analysis project Ga0316206, IMG submission 204942) | Microbial mat bacterial communities from mineral coupon in-situ incubated in ocean water Damariscotta River, Maine, United States -... | ecosystem: Environmental > Aquatic > Marine >...
ATGCCCCTGGATCAACATTTAAAACGATTACTTTGTTGGCCGCCTTAGAAGAGGGAATCGTCGACGAACATACTGAAGTTAATTGTACCGGAAAATTTAAAATCGGAAAAAGGACAACTCATTGCTGGAAAAAAAATGGTCATGGAAAAGTAAATGCCTTAAGAGCAATCAGAGAATCTTGTGATGTCTATTTTTATAAAATTGCCACTAAGTTGGATATAGATGTCCTGAGTAAGTACTCAAGGGGTTTAGGATTAGGGAGTAAAACTGGTATTGCTTTGCCACGGGAAACTTCGGGATTGATCCCCACCAAGGAATGGAAAAGAAAACAAACAGGAGAGGTATGGCAATTGGGTGAGACGCTTTCATGTGTCATTGGACAGTCTTATATGTTGTTGACGCCATTACAATTGGCGCTATCGTATGCTTCTATTGTTAATGGCGGGAAAATAATGAAACCTTATATAATTAAAGAAATTTTTTCAAACTCTGGTGAAATTCAAAAAAAGTTTAAGCCTGAAGTAACCAGTGAGTTTCATATTAGCAAAAAGTCGCTGGATATCGTAATAAAGGGTCTTTATCAGGTTGTAAACAACAAAAAAGGGACGGCTTATTGGCAAAGAGGTCGCGGTATAAAAATGGCGGGGAAAACAGGCACTAGTCAGGTTATCCGCATGTCGGCTGAAAAATTATTTTCTAAATGTGAGGATCAAGATTTTGAATTTAGGCATCACGGGGTCTTTGCCGCTTTTGCTCCCTATGAAAACCCTCAAATTGCCGTTGGAGTTGTTGTTGAGCATGGGTGTCACGGAGGCTCCGCTGCGGGACCTGTTGCGAGGGCAATTATAACAAAATACATGGAAAAATATCGGCCAAAACTTAGAAAAAAATATTTGGCCCAAGAAAAAGAGAAATATTTGCGAAATAAAAAGAAAAAACAAGAGAAAAAGAAACAGGAAGAGATAAAGAAACAGGAAGAGATAAAGAAACAGGAAGAGAAAAAGCGAATTGAACAAGAAGTTGAAGTCGAAGAAAGTACAACTCATGTAATCAGAAAAATTTCCCAGGAGAGAGCTTAATGTTTTCGACATCTTTTTTAGTAACTTATCTTAAAAAATATGATTTTAGTTTTTTTGGTATTAGCACCGTGATTTTCTTTATGGGTGTCGTCAACTTATATTCTGCGACCCATGGATCTACCAGTGAGATCATGGCCAATTTATATTTATCCCAGATTTTTTATTACTTATTTGCCTTATTTGTTGGAGTTTGCGTTAGTTTTATTCGGCCAAAAACTTTCTATAGGTATTCGTATTTGTTTTATTTTTTTAATATTTTTTTATTAATTCTTGTGTTCTTTATGGGTCACAAAGGGATGGGGGCACAAAGATGGCTGGTGCTAGGCTCCTTTAGGATACAGCCTTCTGAAATTATGAAAGTCTCTGTGATTTTAGCGTTGGCCAGATGGTTTGCGAAAAACTGTGCTGATCAAGATATGGATTTAAAAAAATTGATAGTTCCTGGGATTATCGCTTTTATTCCGACTATTTTAATTATACTTGAGCCCGATCTTGGGACTGGGCTTTTAATTTTATTAATTTTTGCCGTTATCTGCTTTTATCGTCGTTTGAAATGGAAAACAATCGCTATTATTGGTTGCCTAACCGTTTTTAGTGGAACATTAATGTACAAATTTGGTTTAAAAGAATATCAAAAGAAAAGAATCGTAGCCTTTTTGAATCCAACTTTGGATGCGAGAGGATCGGGTTATAATGCGATTCAATCTAAAATTGCTATTGGTTCAGGTCGCTTAATCGGTAAAGGTTTTAAAAAATCATCGCAAGCATCTTTAAAATACTTACCCGAAAATCATACAGACTTTGTTTTTTCTATTTTTAATGAAGAACATGGATTTTTTGGAAGTTTGCTATTGCTCTCATGCTATATCATTTTATTCTTTCGTTTTTTTTGGCTTGCCACTTCAGTAACCAGAATATTTGATGCCATCTGTGTGATAGGTTTGATGTCTTTATTTTATTGGCATACTTTAATTAATATGGGGATGGTGATGGGATTGATGCCTATCGTGGGTCTACCACTTCCGCTTATGTCTTACGGTGGCTCAAGTCTCTTAACATTTGGTATCTGCTGTGGCGTGGCCACCTCAATTTCAAACGCTAGAAATCTTTTTTAATAATCCGGCACCTTTTTTGCACTAAATAGAGTTATTAACTAATTATGAGTTTATTAACTGAGTATCAAGGGGTTTATATGTCTAAATTATGGTCAATCGTATGCTGTTTATCAATTTTTTCTATAGCAAATGCCAATGCTGCTAATATAAAGAAAAATACGACATTAAAGTTGGTAAAGGCCATGCTGTGGAATGAGGGGCTAAAAAATAAGCAAAATTTAGCGCCAGCTAGGGACGCGCAAATGGCAACTGGAATTATCAGGTATCCTGAAGAATTACTTATTCCTATTGTAGAGTCTTTAAAGTTAGGGAACTAGTTTTTTTGGGTAGACAATACGCGGATTAAAGGCAAAACCTCGACAAAGCAAGAGTTCTCTTGGTATATAGTCTTAAAATCATACTATAGCAGGGTAGAAAATGAAAAAAATCTCAGCGATTGGAAGTCTCCTAAAAAAAATTTATAGATTATATAATTTAGAACTTTTATCCTCTCTGCAGGAAAAAGGTTTTACCGATTTACGCGCCAGTTTTTTAGAGGTTCTTTTGTTTATTTGCGAATATGAAGGACCGGCGATTAAATCCATTGGTGAGGCTTGCGGGCTAAAAAAGCAGACTATGACGAGTCACTTAAATGAACTTGAAAAAAGAGGGTATATTTTTAGAAAATCTAATTTTAAAGACAGAAGGGAGCAAAATATATATTTAACAGAATATGGCGAAAAATTTAGGTTTAGTTTATTTGAAAGTATTAATGAGATTGAAAAAAATTATACGGATGCAATTGGTGAAGTTGAACTTGATAGAGTGGAGCATCTTCTTAAAAATTTTCAGGTAAAGTTATCGGCAACAAATACACGACCAAATTTTTTAAGCTGAGTTGAGATTATTTTCTTCAAATGGTGCGGAGTCTTGGGTGGGCCAAAATTTATAACCTCCAGAAATATTATTCAGATTAAAAAATCCCTTTTTAACAAGGGCTTCACAAGCAACAATTGACCTTACTCCTTCTTCAGATATTACTAAAATCGGAGTTGTTTTATTTTTTATTTCTGCATATCTGGTATCCAAATCTTCCAAAGGGATTCTGATAATTTCCTTTGGTCTATGTTTCGGTTTAAAGTTTTTCATTGTCACATCGAGCAATATGACACGTTTCGATTCATTATTATAGAGTTCAAAAGCCTTTTTTGGAGTGAGGTCATTATAGGGGCAACCAAGTAAAACTTGTGTGTCATTTAAGTCCTCACCATTTTTTACTCTGACCAGATGATTCCTCTGCAGATCCACCGAAAAATTTACTTTGTCGTCGATTTTTTGCAGGTTTTTTTCGATATTTGATAATCTATTGTTGATGAACTCTAGCATTTGAAATAGTTTCAGATCCATATTTTCCTCATAATTGGTAGGATAAGCGATAGCTATATTATATTGTTTTAGGATGACTTAATACACTGGGTAAAAGGTTCCAAAGTGGACATGCCCAGTAATGACAGTTGTTAAGTAAGAGCAGACTAAAAACAATGAGCCTTCATATATGCCGTAGCCTAACTCCGGTCCTTCATTATCCTTATCGACAACCTTTTTATCAGACATCACAAAATCTTGTTTTATATTGTAGATGCGAATAATACTCATACGAAAAATTGGAAAAATAATTAAACATAAAATTAATTTTAACATCGTTTGCACAGCATACCATTTGATATTGTGGACGGGATGATTTAGCGATGATGTTATCATAATAACCCAACCCCAAAAGAATCCCATATAAGAAAGACCTATACTGAGGCTTTTTTGAATCATTAATCTATTAAAGGATAGCTTAGAAAAAAAATTAAAGCATTTTACAGAAAAGCCTATGATCACAATCGCAAATAGCCATAATAAGATAATTAGAGGAATAGAGTCTCTGGCGACGGCAAGAACGATTTTCAGTGTATACGCGATGCCTATAGAGTGAGCAAAACTTATTATGGCATAGGGATAACTTTTTCGTTTCGAAATTTCATCAGTATATTCAAAATTATACAAAACAATACTTTCCATAATGAAAATGGTCGCTAAGTATATTATAAAAAGTAATATAGCTTGAATCAAAAAATCAGCAAGAGCAAATATCATTCCTTCTGACATGTAAAAATGAAACTCGGAAAAAATGAGTCCTATGCCAATTAGTCTGGAAAAAAAATGAATGGTGTCTACGGGGTTTTTTGCAGGATCAATTCTTTTTAATAGTTTTCTTTTAGAAGATGGATAAATGAAGGCATGACCAACTTTATATAAATATATTAACAAACATATTGTGAGTGTGAAAAATATTCTAACAATAAGCTTATCGAATAATTCATTCATTTTTGTATCTCTTTATTAGCATTTTACTCTTTAGTGCTACTTAATGTTAGTTGTTTTTTAAAATGTTGGTAATAGGTTAAATCTTTATGGCTTTTAGGGGAGAATTTACCTATGACATTCTTCTGAGTAATAAAGCCTGCAAAACCAAATTCATTTTTTAGGCCAAAAAATGGTTTTAAATTATTCTCAAAAATGATTGCCTTGTTGTAAAAAAACCTGGTCATTTGAAAGTTTCCCCAAAGAAATTTTTTCGGAAAATCTTTGTAAGCATTGTGAAACTTCCAAATTTTTTGTCCAGAATCTTCATTTTTCCAAAGGCCGAAAGATGGATCTCCAACGAACAATATTCCTGGCGGCATAGGTATTAAACTTTCTTTGCCTTCAACTTCATTTCTTCTAAATAATGACATTCCTATAAAACCTTTCGAACGCTTCCAATATTTTTTTGATGTTTTAGTGAGGATTTGTTCTGTGGGCTTAAATCCATGAACAATTTGATATTTTTGTAGATAAGTTTTTATAAGAAACCCTGTTTCAAACGAGTCTAATAGTATCAAGGAAACGGGTCGTTCATGAAAAATATTAGGGTAATCTTTTTCGTCGTTAATATAGATTACACCCTGAATTGATGGACTAAAGCTCTTTGATAATCCTAAAAAAATTAGAATAAGAAATATGTATAATGAAGCTTTATTCATATATATGATTATAGGCTTGATGTGGTTTTCTTGGCAAATGACTAATTTTGAATGAGCTTGAGGATATCAGATTGTTGTGATTTTTCGAGGTCGTTTATATTGCAATGGAGGCGATCGACAGCGTGGGAAATGCTAAACTTTTGGAAGAGATCTGTAGCCTTATTAATATCGGAATAAATTGCTTCTTTTGCATTTAGAACTTTTCTCACAACTTTAAGTGAATAATAATTTTCTGACCCATCTAAAGGGTAGTATTTTGAAAGTCTACTCGGAGAAGAACATTTAATAAAATCAATATTATTTTTCTTTAAATAACTTTCTATCTTTTCTAAAATAACCAATTGACTAGGATTAAAGGATTCAAATATCTTCTGAGGGATCTTATTTTGTATGAGATTTTGAGCATATTCATTTTTACTTTTTTTTAATACTTTCATTAAAAAATGGTCGTCATGATCTAAATATTCTTCAATATTTGCCGGGATTGTATATTCTAGCGGCGCAGTCTTAAAAAATTTGTAAAGTAATTGTTCTAGGCAAACTGATCTGTAATGAAAGTAGACCATGATGAACATATGGTAACGGCTTAGTAAAAAATCGTCGAAGGTGACAACAGACCGCTCGGAAATACCTAAAAACGCTTGATCTTGCACGAAGCAAGCCTGCAAATTATCCAGCAACCAATCGAGGTCAAATTGGCCGTAGCTAACGCCGCAAAAATAACTATCTCTGAGTAGATAGTCCATTCTATCGCAGTCCATTTCACTGGAGACGAGTTGGTGGAGGATGGGGAAATAACAAATTCCGTCCACTGTGAAATATGATTTATCTTGGCAACTTCCTATGACAAGGTCGGCAATTCTATTTCTTTTAACACCAAATTTTTCTTCAACCAATTTAAAGGACCTGGAGAAGGAGCTATCGGCAATAGACTTGATGGTATAATCTTCATGGTTTGCCTGTCTATCTATCGCACTATCATGCAAAAAATCTTTTGGAATTTTTAATTGTGATAGCATTGGCATTACAATTTCTGTTGAATGGCTAAGTGGTGCGTGACCAACGTCATGTAGCAGGCAGGCAAGCTTGAAAGTTTCTTTAATTTTTAATAATTCTGGAGATTGATAATGAGGAAAAAGGGCATTAAAGGCACGGGTACCAACATGCATAACTCCAATAGAGTGAAGAAAGCGTGTATGGGTGGCACCAGGAAAAACATATTCAGAAAAACCTAATTGTTTAATACTTCTCAATCTTTGAAAGAAGGGATGTTTTATAATAGGAATTTCTTCATCTAAAATATGAATTGATCCGTGAACAGGGTCTCTAATTTCCAAAATAATCCTATTTTGATTGTCTTTTTTCTAAGTTTTCTAATTGCTGATTTAGCCAGCTAACAATATCACTTGATTCAAACATTGGCCTGTTATTAATATACAGGCAGGGCGTTGTGCGCCTGCCTGTATCATTTAATAATTTATTTAAATTAGCGGAATCCTCTCTTATATTTTTATATTCAACTAAAATATTTAACTTTTTAATCGTTTGTAAAACAAATTGACAAAAAGGGCATTCTTCGTAGTAAAATAATTCTAGCTTAGGAAAACTCACAAAGCATCATCAGTTTCACTTTTTTTATCTAGACCACGAGCATAAACTTCATCTTCATCGCGGGGATTGGTATCGATTTTTTCGTCATCAGGTTTATCGAAAGCATCATTGTATCCCCAGCTAAAGCCATAGGTTCCCTGATTCGGGTCATCTTGTTCGTCATCGGGGTTATACTCGGCAGTCAGGTTATCCTGCTCATTGGCAGGGATTACCGTGAAGCCGTCTTCCACTTCTTCAACTTTGTCTAAGGGAGTGAGTTCAACTTGATCGTCTACAGAGGTTGCATCTTTGTCAGTCACTTCCAAGACGGCCGGCGTGGCAATTTTTTCGGCATTGCTAAGTCGATATTTTTCTAAAGCTTCTTCCTTACTAAGGATCGCACCTTTAGTCTTTGATGACTTCGTTGCTGTTTTGGTTTTTGCAGAGGATTTCTTCGCAGTATTTTTTACGGAGTTTTGCTTTTTAGTCGCTTTTTTAGCAACTTTTTTCTTGGTGGCTTTTTTCGCAACTTTTTTCTTAGTTACTTTTTTAGCAACTTTTTTCTTAGCCGCCTTTTTAGTAACTTTTTTCTTAGCCGCCTTTTTAGCAACTTTTTTCTTAGTCGCCTTTTTAGCAACTTTTTTCTTAGTCGCTTTTTTAGCCACTTTTTTCTTAGTCGCTTTTTTAGCCACTTTTTTCTTGGTTACTTTTTTAGCCACTTTTTTCTTAGTCGCCTTTTTAGCTACTTTTTTCTTGGTGGCCTTTTTAGCCACTTTTTTCTTAGTCGCTTTTTTAGCCACTTTTTTCTTAGTTACTTTTTTAGCTACTTTTTTCTTAGTCGCCTTTTTAGCTACTTTTTTTTTGGTCGTTTTTTTGGTAATTTTTTTCTTTGCCATTTTGAGGTTCTCCCAGATTTTCTTAAGACTTTTCATGAGAGGATTATATAGGTAAAAATTTAATTTTTACAAGATTTAGATAGACATAATTTAATAAAATAATTCGCTGCCGAATTCTGCCAGTTCACCATTTGGTATTTTATTCTCCATTTGAGTATTTCCTTCAAACGGAATAGAGCTCAAATTATCGTTTTCTTGATAGAGGGCGACCTCATCAATCGGGTCGGAGCCGCTCTGAACGACGCCATTTAGGGGTATAAACTTTGTAGAATAAAAATTTCTGCGGGATAATTGATTTGCTGCGCCGCCTAGCGGGCTTTTCGTCGCTCCATCGGCAGTTGCCCCCTGTAATGGCCCAGGCATATAACCTGTCATCAATGCTTTGGCGCCACCTTTATTGAGAATGGCAGGGGGCAGGACAAATGTTGTCGTGTAATATTGAGAGAAATCAGCGCTGGTATTGTTGGCATCGGAGATATATTCCTCAATAGCGATAGAGAGAGGTTTGACGTCACAGGTTTTTGCGCTAGCAAAAAATTGTGCAAATTGGCTGGCCATGCTTTTATCACATTGTGGCCCCTGCAAAGTGTAGGTTGCACCACCACCACTGGGGGTAACCAGCCCGTAAAAGCTCTGAGCGGCATCGATATAGCCATCCTGTCTCGTGGTTTCTTGTTTTACAATGGAAATAGCAAGGTCTCTGAGGGTGTTTAAAAACTTCTCAATTGAAGGTCTATTGGCGATCATGACCTGGTCCACATGACCTTTTAACGATGCGGCGGTGGGATAGAGTAGGCCCGGGCCAATGAGAGGGGCAAATAATTGATAGCGCACGATCCCTCCATTTTCACAATCATTGCCGGAGAGAGGCCTGACAACCGGGACAGAGTCGAGTTCTTGGACATTATGGCATGTTGGAATAAGATAATTGATGGCCTCGTAGGAAGTAGGTCCTCGCGCTCTAGCAATAGAGTCATCTGTTTCTTGCACAGTAAGTGCACGGCCTGGACCAAGCCCACTGGGAAGGTTGCCTGCAAAGGCCCTAAACTGCTCGCGGTCGTGTAGGCCGGTAATTTCTTTCACGGTTTTGCTACCATTATGACTAGTTGCCGCCGTATAGCTGAGGTAACTGTCTTGAAAATTTGCCTGGGCGCGAATATTTCCCACCAAATCGTATAGTAAATTAGGCACGCCAAATTTAACATTGCCGCTGGGAATGCCGCCAATTGTAGCGTTATTGTTGAGCCAAAAATCTCCATTGGAGGGAACTGGATCTCCGGCGGTATAGCTGGCGGTGCTGGTGGGAACAAAGCCTGAGATATAGGGTGCAGACCTATTCGTTCCACCTAAGATGGCCTTTCTTGGTACAATTGTTTTTGCCGTATGAGAAAAAAGCATTGGCCCAATTCTACCCCCATAGGGTTTTGCCGCCGCGTAGGCTTGTAATGTTATACCGTCTGTATCTTTGAATGGATAAAAAAGCCCAACGTATTTTGCCTCGCCTTTGACTGGGTAGTAGGTGAGTATATTCGGGCTTTTAAAAAATCCCATAATATGCCCTGGGATGGGGATCCCGGTTTTCGTTCCGACACAATCGCCCTCTTGATCGACATTGCCAATGGACCCTTGCTCTGAAGCCGCCTTTGTCTGAGTGGTGAAGCTCTGGAAAAAAGTCACAAGATTGATGGGCATAGGGATTAAATCAATATAATGCTTACTGGTCACTTTGGTGGAGGTGCCTTCATAAACCGCCCCTTGCGGGATTAAATAGCCACTGAGTGCAGTGGAGTCGGTTTGTTTGGGTGCCATGGCAATTTCAGAGAGTTTGAAGGTTGCCCGCAGTTCGTCGTCCAAATTTCTAAAGGCCGACCAAAAGGCCTTCACCGGTCTTTCGTTTAAAGAGAAGGCCTTCCCCTCCGCATCTAAGGTCTCCACATTTTTACAATTTTCCCCCTCTAAGCAAATCGGTTGATCTACTGGTGGTCTATTGAGAATCATTTCTAGGTTTCTCATTCTAAAAGCTAGTTCCATCGCTTGTGGCCACGCGCCCACTCTATGGGCGGCAATTTGCGCAGCACCAGCGAAAGCATTATTTTTTGTTCCATAACTCCAGATATTCGCCACCGAGGCATTTAAGCTAGAGCGATCGGTGCAATCCTTAGATTTTTGCGAAATCATTTGGTTTATACCTGCCTCGTGGTGTTCTGAGACGCCAGGATCCCCCAATGTTGAGAATCTGGGCAGGCCGGGAACCCGATAGGTGTCGCAAATATTACTTTCGGAGCCGAAAGCAATGCAAATGGTTGCAGAGTTATATTTATCAAAAGTGTTGGGATCGAAAAATGATTGCCCCGGGCGACCAAAATTATTTCTTCTAAAGCTCATCAGACCGGGGGTGGTTTGTTGGGCTTCATGGGTATTCAGGTTGGTTTTATTGAGAGATAATTGGCCTAAAACATAGTATTTAAACATCCACTCTTTATAGGTATTACGCATCTCCCAATTGAGATAACCAATATTTGAAAGCTGGCGCGCTTGCACGGCGGCGCCAGACCAAGCTGCGGCGTCCACTGCATTTTGTAAATTAATTTTAGCTTTGACAAAAAGACCGACGTTAACAATGAAAGCAATAAAGGTGATCACCACCAACATGGAAATGCCCAAAAAGATACTTAACTGTCCCTGTTCGTTGCTGGCACGACCCTCCTGATGCACGAATAATTCCCTCTATTTATGATCTCAGTAGTTTAATGCTACTGCAGGTAGGGGAGAGCGTCAATTAAGCTTTATTTCGCCTTCTTACGCTATAAAATATTATTTTTAGAGTGCCAAAATTTGCCCAATAGAGCTTTATCGGCAAAATGGACTAAACTAATAGGAGAAATGGAGGATTGAGAGTGAGAAAAAATACCGGCTTTGCACCACTTGAAACTAGGCTGTATAAATTTAAAAAACCTGCGATGAAGTTTTTCTGTCCCCTGTGCAGAACAGAGCGAGCATTTACCATCCGACCCAGCTTAAATGCTAAGCACCATATACAAATTGCGTTGATCAGTCTTTGCTTAATGGGACTAACCCATTCATTTATGGGTTGGAGAGCTTTTTTTTGGTTTTTCTTTGTCTGGTCAGCTTTTGAATTGGCGGTCAGAATTCTTTTCAAAAGAGAAATCCCGTGTCCCCATTGTGGATTTGACGCCAGTTGGTATAAGCGGGATGTCGTTAAGGCAAGGAGCAAAGTGGAAGAGTTTTGGCAACGCACTAATGGCCAGGAACCCGACATCACTAACAAATTATCGTCGTCTGTCAGTGGTGATGAAATATTAAATAGCGACCTGTCGGCATAAATTTACCCCTTTTCCGTAAAAACTATTCCCAATATTAAATAACTCAAGTAATTTTAATGAGTTCAAACGGCTTCATCTTACTGTTTGCTTGAAGAGTTTTTTAGCTGAGAAAAAACCTTCAAAAAGGGCGGCGATCATACTATCGTGGGGCCTCATAATTATTTAGGAGAAAAAATATGAGCGTAAATAAGGTCATTATCGTGGGGAGACTTGGACAGGACCCTGAATTAAAGTACACACCATCTGGTGCAGGTGTTTGTAATTTTTCTGTAGCAACAACAGAAAGTTGGGCGGATAAATCCGGTCAAAAACAAGAGAAAACTGAATGGCATAGAATCGTCGTTTGGGGCAAGCTCGCAGAACTTTGCAATCAATATCTCAAAAAAGGTCGTCAAGCTTATATAGAAGGTCGTTTGCAAACTCGTTCTTGGGAGACAAAAGACGGACAAAAAAGGTATACTACTGAGATTAACGCATCCACCGTACAATTCCTTGGTGGAGCAGCGACTAGAGATGATAGTGCCGCACGCTCTCAAGCGCCAGCGGAGCAACCTAAAGCCGATAGCTTTGTTAATCAGGAATTTGAAGTTAATACAGATTCTAATTTCACAGCTGACGATATTCCATTTTAATAATTTTATTAAAAAAGTCGGGTATTAAAAAAAGGCCACCGCAGGGTGGTCTTTCTAGTTTAGTGAATGAGAATTGTTTCCGATACATGATTAATGAATCGCAAACGTGAGCAGAGTTTTTTTTCAGTGGCCTTTGATTTGATCGCAATAGATCGAGAGTTGCCCTATGATCTCTATGTCAATTCGTCATCAATTGAAAATAGAGAAAAATTTGTGCGTATCTATCCTCAGCACGATATGTTTAATAAAGACGATTTGCTGAAATTTAAACAAAAGTATCATCAGCTTTATGTGCCAGAATCTCAAAGACAGTTTTATCTAAAAAGCTTGTTAAAGAATAAAAAATTTTGTGAAGATAAGTTGGCCAAGACGGAGATCATTAAAGATTCAGCGATTGAATATTTAAAAGATGTCTTTAATCATAAAAAAGAATTTACCACTGAATTTTTAGAGGAGACAGTGGAAGGGTGTCGTGAATCTGTCGAGCATATGGTGGAAATGGTGCGAGATTATACCATTCACGAGTTGAGAGATCATATTGGTCTATTAAGTTTTCATGATTTTTATACTTATGACCATTCGGTCAACGTCGCTATGTACTCAATTTCTCTTTATAAAACCGTCCGGCCCAAAGCAAAAAAAGAAGATTTGGTGATGTCGGGTCTAGGCGGTCTTTTGCACGATATTGGTAAAACAAAAATCTCCACAGAAATTATTAATAATCCAGGCAAGCTCAGTGAGTCAGATTTTCAAGTGATTAAGAATCATCCAAGATTTGGTAAAGAAATTTTAGAGGAGAAGCCCTGTGAATGTGAGGGAGTAGATTTTGAAATTATAAAACGAGTGATTTATGAGCATCATGAAAATTATAATGGAACGGGGTATCCCAATAAGTTAGAGGGTGAAGAAATTCATGTCATGGCAAGGATTACAGCAATTGCAGATTTTTTCGATGCCATCACCACAAAACGCTCCTACCATGATGTCTTGACAACAGATGAGGCCTTATCTCTTATGGCAAAATCAGTGGGCCGCAAAATTGACCCAGAAATTTTTGAGGCCTTCACAAAAAATGTAAAAAAATTAGTTCTCGAAAGAAAAATAACCGAAGAGTTACCAGACGACTTTGATCCTTGTCGGCCACATAATGAACTACCTTTTCAAGTCATCAAAAATGGCAAGTTCAAAAAAATTGACCACGACCTATTAGAAAAAACACCTACTAATATTGGAAAAGTTGCAAAAGAAAATGAGAATTTTTTAGAAAAAGACCAAAGCTATGGCAAAGTCGGCGAGAAAAAAAGCGCTTAAAAATCAATTCATCTCACTTAGCCTTTTGCGTATTCCTGCCGTCCTGTCCTTTGCAACTTTGATCTCCCAAGGTCTTAATGCAAGTAGCGCCGTTGCCCTGTCAGACACTAATATCAATATTTGACTTATGTAAGGAGAAAGTGGCCCTCCTCCAGCAGAACGGGAAAGGGGTATTGCGTAATTACGCAATTTATACTAAAAACGTATATGAATCGACGTGAGTACAAAATAATACCAATTAAGGTGTAATTATGGGATTTCCTTCTGAGAAAAAGCTGAAAGACATTAGATCACGGCTCGAGAAAGCCGAGCCATCTAGAACTCTTCCCAAAAATGCTACAACTGTTCAAAAGATCAAATATAAAATTTGTGAAAAATTTGTTATTTACCTTTTGGAGAATGACCTCAGTCAGGCCAAGCTAGCGAGACAGCTTGCTATGGATCCTGCTCGATTGAATGAAATTGTTAAATATAAAATTGATCTTTTTACAATAGATAAGCTTGTAGAGTTTGCCGAAAAATTAGACTCCAATTTTAAATTTGAGGTTGCTTAGGTTTCTACATTTATAAGGGGGCATGACGCGAATGCCTCTTTAGAGGTCCATGGCGCTGGCCAGGATGTTGACTTGCTCTACGGTATTAAAGAGATGGAAGGAGAGTCTGACGTTGCCCTGTCTGACACTGACATCAATATTTTTATCTTTGAGATTATTTTCTAGTTCAATGGCATCTATAGATTTTGCTTTAAGGGAGAGAATATTTCCTAGGTTTTCTAGGGGTGCATTTAAGAAGTATTTGTTTTTTGGATAGATTTCCATAAAATGATCTCTAAGAGATGTATTATAGGCTTCGATATTCTTTAATCCGAGTTTATTTAATAAGTCTAGGCTGCTTTCTAAACAGGACATTAATAGCATATTTGGGGTCTGTCCTCGGTCATATTTTCTGGCGCCCGGTAGAGTCTCGATGGTGTAATCTAAGAGATTATGGGCCTCTTTTGAGTTTGGGCTGACGATCCAATTGCCGGTGGTTTGCCTTATTTGAGCGAGGGCGCGGTCTGAGAAATAGGCGAAGGCATGGCCGTAGGGCCCAAGCATCCACTTGTAAGAAGCACAGGATAGCACGTCAATATAGCTTAATTGTTCTTTACTGATGGCCATACCACCAAGCGCCTGGGTGGCATCGACACAGAAAAGGATATTTCTATCTTTTAAAAATTTTCCAATACTGAGTAAGTCAATTTTTTTTCCGGTTTCGAAAGTTACGTAGGAAATACAAAAAATTCTAGTTTTAGGGGAGAGCTTGCGCGCCAGCCACTCAACTGTTGGGAGGCTTTCTTCTTCTAATTTAAGCAGGTCAAAGGTTAGCAGTGAATTTTTTTGCGCCACCATCCAGGGTAGAATATTCGATGGGTAGTCTTTATCGATGGCCGCCACCCTATCGCCACTTGCGAAATTAAAGCCATTTGCCACCAGACTATTAATATCTCCCACAGAGGTTGAATGGCAGATATTGTCCGCTGGGCAATGTAAAAGGGTTGCTAATTTTTCTCTGATCGTTTCCGGGATGGCCTTCCATTCAGAGTAGGGATAAAAAGAGGGATTTATTTCTCTAGCAAGGGCCGCCTCGATCTTGGCCTTTCCACTGAATGGGGTGGGCCCAAAATAAGCAGTATTAAAATATAAACTTTCTAGGTGAGAAAATTCTTTTTTTATAAAATCTAGATCAATGGCAAGGGTCTTATTCATCTTTTCCAAAACCCTTCCTTAAAATATCACCTATTTTTTATTGCTAGGAGCCGTTGTTGGTGCAGGAGTTGCCTCTGGTTTCGCGGCATCAGTTTTTTTGACATCTCTATTTAAAGGCTGTGCAATGGGAGCTTCAGAGTCCAAGATGGACTGAGTATTTTTTGAACCTTGAATCTTTGCCAAATAAACTGAGTTGCCCAAAAATATAATCGCCAAAAAGGTGGTTATTTTTGAGAGCACATTTCCCTGTTGACCACCGGTCATGACAGAGTCTGAGGTGCCACCCATTAAACCTGCCTCTGCGCCTTTCCCAAATTGCAGAAGAACTGTAATAATTAAAAAAATGGAAACAATTCCTTGTAAAACCATCAATGTTGTAACCATAAGACTATTTACCTTTTTATATTCTAATAATTGAGAGTAAAGAGATACATAATCTACCAGATATTGGCAATATTTGAACATAATTAACTCAAAATTTACCTATTATAAACTTTACAATCTTTTTTGGTGTTGCCCGTTGCGTTAAATTGGGCGTCGGAAGGAGGGCATGACACTTTTGAGACTCGAAGCATTTTAAAGGGTGGAAGGGGTATGCCCCCTTTAAGGTCAAGTCGGCTGATACGTATATTCTTGTAAGTTTACCGAGAATTCTCTAAAGGAAAGATTGTTGGGCAACTAGCTCATCATCTTTCCCTGGCTTAAGAAAACCCTTAGGATCATTTTCTTCTGAAAGTGATTTAGGACTAGTTTTTTCGTAGACATAAACATCTAAATCTTCAATTGGACCTAGATGCTTATTTATAAGATTCTTTACATCAGGCCAGTTTAACCCACCATGGCCACAGCCAAGTGGTGGTAATGCCAATGATGAGATTCCCATTTCTGCGTAGTTTTTAGCTAGATATTCAAGGCCAGCCTCTATATCTGATATAAGTGAGTTCTGTTTCCAATGTCTTTTGGTAGGAAAGTTTAAAATTTGAACACGATCATTTTCCCATATATAAGGCTGACCTGGATTCACCTCACCCTTTTCACACTTGGCCTTGTAGTCTTGGAACATTTCTGGAAGTTGCTTTTTAAAAGCTAAGGCAAGGCCTTTTCCCATAACACCAACACAGTTCACGGTATTAGTGATGACCTGTGCGGATGATTTGAAAATGTCCCCAGTCTTATAGATAATCATTTATGAGTCCAAATAATAATAATTACTTCTGCCTACATATACACGACAATTTATGCAGTGTGTAGCAAGAAGCTGTTGTATCTTAGTTTTTACCCTATTGGAAAAGCATACGATATAGGCAAGATGATCGAGACTAAGCTCATTTTGTACAAGTAATTCCGCTTGCTTGCATCGCTTAATTTCGGGGACGTTGCGATATTTAACAGTATTAATAGATGTAGCGTCTAAGCAATCTAGATCGTCAATATCCTTATATTCAGTAAATTCTGAACCCTCGTCCCTAGCGTTGCCATCGCACACTACGCAATCGTTATCAATTAAAAGGTTTGTAGAGAACATTAAAAAAATGAGAGTATCGTAGCGGTCTCTAAGAATAGAGACCATCGGAGTTTTCTTTCCCCAGTATAAAGGAACATAATCATGTAATGGTTTGTTTGTACAATCTATAATTGTTTCTGCACGTCCACGCTGGACGGATTTATTTGAAATATCTTCAACCTCAATATTTTCACTTTCTACTGAATTTTTTGAAAATATTTTTTTATTTTTTAAAATAGATTCAAGGTTATTAAAATCAGTCATATGTTGAACAGCACTAAGCTCATATCTTTCTTTGATTTTTGTACTCAAATTTTTCATGCGTATGACTATATTCTTTTAAAAACAAAAAGTAAGGAGACTTTTAGGAACTCCTTGCTTTTTGTTTTACTTTTGAAAAAGGAAAACTATATTTTCCTACACCCTCGGCCTCGGAAGGCAAGATGGTCATGCTTCCCTAGGTTTGTAAGTTTTATCTGATTCCTTAATCTTGGTATTTGATGAAGTCCAGTGGTTTACTCAGACTGGTTACCTAATGACTGCCTCTCTTCCTCTGAAAAATCATGAAGACAAGACCACATTTCGCTTTGGAACTCATCGAAATCGAAGCTCCTATTTCGTATCACAAATTTACTATTCTGGCGGCTTAGAATCTTACTTAAAGTGCATGGAACTAGAAGATTTGCCGATACTACGTCTTCACTATAATAATCTGCTATTTTGACTCCAGTCAGAATGGTATTAATTTTATACTTTGTAAAAATTGAAAGTCCTATGGAAACAGTATCGGGAGAATAGTCACTGCAAATTTCCATAGCCTCTGTAAAATCTTCAACTCCTTGGGGGTAAAGATTAAAACTTAGAGCACAACTTCTTTCTTCAGGAGTTGAATCTTCGCAGGCTGAAATGGCGCTCATTAGGGTCTTTGGCCCTCCACGTGCTGCGTTCAAGGAATACGCACAAGAAAGGTTCTGTTGTTTTTGGTTCTCGTAGTCGCTTGAAGGACCTTCCTTTGCAAATGACCAAGAAGAAAGTGAGATAAAAAAAAGCACGTAAAGATAAGATCTTAATTGTGGAAACAAGGTCATATATCTACTCCTTTTTTTCGTTATAGCCGATTAGTTAGTGCTTTAAATTTAAACTTATTGTAACGTTCTCTATTTTAATATATAGGAAAAAAGTTGTCGATATGCCAGGTTTGCAATAAATACCTGGAGTGTTAGGTTTTTAGACAGTATTTATACTAGCTTAGAAACGTTCTTTGTAAAATTCTCGGTCACTTCTGTTTAAATGATCTTCGATATACAGTCTTAGTATCATCTCTTGGCTTGCATAAGGCGCATAAGGCGTGCCATGCACTTTGGACAGGGCACCGAGTGCATGGCACGAAAATTTGGCACGAAAATTTGAAAGTGAAAACAATAAAGTCGTTGTCAGTTTAATATAAATACAGGGCCCACTCAGGACCCCGTTTTTTCTTTTATTTAATCACTTGGCAGCTCTCAGTAAGCTAGCTATTTCCATTCAACTCTAAAAGTTATATAAGTTTGGCCATCGTGATTATCAACATTATACATTTGCCTGAGGCCTACGTTTACCGAACTATCGTCTCTTCCGAATGAACACCCAATCCCACCTCCGAGATTAAGTCCACCAATAGGATCATATAATTCCTCATTTTTTTCTTGAGACCACTTACCATATTCAGTTGATCCGCCTAGCCTAAAGTTATAGTCACCAATAAAATCTCCCGATAATTGGCAGCCTCCGTCAATAAGTAATTTTCGATAACGAGCACCTACGTTTAAGTAATTTGCGCTACCATCAGCAGAGGCGATAACTTTAGAACTTCCATCATCAAAATGTTGAGTTAGAAATTCGCCAGTGTCAGTCTCTGCATTGGTAATACCTAGCGCCAAAACAATATCCTTTCCAACAATCCTTACAGGAATATTAAAGTCCATAGCGGTAATATCACCATAATCAGAATTCATAGAGTGACTAGTGACCTATTATTCCAGGAGCACCACCTTTTTAAGAGCGGCTGTATCGACAGCACACCAAAAGAGTGCGCTAATTTTTCTTAATCTTGGTATTTGATGAAGTCCAATGGTTTACTCAAAATGGTTACTTAATGACTCCCTCTCTTCCTCTGAAAAATCATCAAAACAAGCCCAACTTTCGCTTAGGAAATCATCGAAATCGAAGCTCCTATTTCGTATCACAAGTTTACTATTCTGGCGGCTTAGAATCTTACTTAAAGCGCATGGAACTAGAAGATTTGCCCCTTCTACGTTTTCATTATAATAATCTGCTATTCTGACTGCAGTCAGAATGGTATTGAGTTTATACTTTGTAAAAATTGAAAGTCCTATGGAAACAGTATCGGGAGAATAGAAAGTGCAAATTGCCATCGCCTCTGTAAAATCTTCAACTCCTTGGGGGGAAAGATTAAAACTTAGAGCACAACTTCTTTCTTCAGAAGATGAATAATTGCAGGCTGACATGGCGATCGGTAGGGTCTTTGGCCCTCCAGGTGCTGCGATCAAGGTATACCCACAGGAAAGGTTCTGTTGTTTTTGGTTCTCGTAGTCGCTTGAAGGATCTTCCTCTGCAAATGACCAAGAAGAAAGTGAGATAAAAAAAAGCACGTAAAGATAGGGTTTTAATTGTGGAAACAAGGTCATTTAATCTATTCCTTTTTTCGTTATAGCCGATTAGTGCTTTAAATTTAAACTTATTGTAACGTTCTCTATTTTAATATATAGGAAAAAAGTTGTCGATATGCCAGGTTTGTAATAAATACACTGGAGTGTTAGGTTTTTAGACAGTATTTATACTAGCTTAGAAACGTTCTTTGTAAAATTCTCGGACACTTCTGTTTAAATGATCTTCGATATACAGTCTTAGCATCATCTCTTGGCTTAGAGAGATTGGAGCTGGCCTATCTTCTGCTTTTTCCCAATTGGAGATAGCCGTATGCGAAAGCTTAAAAAATTTTCCAAAAGCAGACTTTGTTTTCCCAAGGTAAACACGAATGAATTTAACTTCGTTTCCGGTAAGCTTTGATGGCTTAGTTGGCATCATACTAAAAACAACATAAGCTAACTCTTTAACAAATTTTTCATTTTTGGCCATGCTGTATCTCCTTATTCATTAAGGTTAATGACTGTTATTACGAGCACATAAGGCGTGCCATGCACTTTGGACAGGGCACCGAGTGCATGGCACGAAAATTCAAGTGAGTTTTAAAATGGACACGAAATTAAAGAGGATAGAAAAACTTTCTAGCGAGAACCCTAAGATGGAGTTTAAATGGTTGATCCAACACTTCTCGAAGGAAAATCTCATTAGCTGTTTTCACGAGCTGGGCAGGAAGAAGGCAGTGGGAATTGATGGAAAGAGTAAAGATGATTACGGTGAAAATCTAGAGGAAAATATAGATTCATTAATCAGTAGGATGAAGGGGCTAAAATATTATCCGGCACCCGTTAGGGAAGTTAAAATCCCGAAGGGCAACCATTGACCGTAGATAACCTTTTTTCGATACTTTGGAATAAAAACTACATGATATTTGCATTCCCATTTTGTGTGTTTTAAATTCTTATAATCATTCACTATTATCTCCTTTTAGAACTTTGCACGGTTCACAAAAGAAGATTTTGGTAAAATCCTGGAATTGTCAAACTCTGGGAGTCCCCCGGCCAAGCCGGGGGTTTACCTTTTCAATTAACTAATACCTGAACACAATTCAAAAAATAATTTAGATTTTTTTTGTAAGGCACAGGGAACTCAACTATTTTTCAATATGATTTTCCAATCTTAGCTTTTTTAATTCGTTTGGGCCTCATAGCTCTTATCAACAAGAAAAAGGGACGCATTTATGTCCGTAGCGAACTGTATTATCTTTTCCTGTATATATCAAAAACGATTCAGTATTGTCAGGGTTAATTTTTTTATAAAAGTTAAGACCTTTGAAAACATCCGTTGTAAGAGTTTTCGATAATTTTATTTCGTAAGTTAATATTGAGTCACCTTGATCTTCCAGCAAATCTACCTCATTACCTGTATTGTCTCTAAAATAATATAGAGAAGGAGTTTCAATATTGTTTAATTTTTCTTTTAATTTTTCTATTATAACCATATTTTCAAATAAAGATCCTTTGAGAGGGTGTGATTTTACATGTTCTTTATTTTTGATTCCCAAAAGATAGGAAGCAAGTCCTATATCATAAAAATAAAGCTTGGGACGCTTAGTGATCCTTTTCCTAAAATTTTTAAAATGAGGAGGCAGTAAGTATATTATAAAACTTGCTTGCAGCACCGATAGCCATGAATCAATAGTTTTATTGTCGACTCCGATGTCATTTGCAAACCTGTTTTTATTTAAAACCTGTCCAACATTGCTTGCACATAATTTTAGAAAGCTTTCAAATTGGCCTAAATTTTTTATTTCTTTAATCTCTCTTAAATCTCGTTCAAGATAGGTATTTGTATAAAATGATAACGCTTCTGTAGGATTTAATTTTTTAGCTATTATTCGAGGATAAAATCCTCTATAAATGAGTTCTTCGATTGGGGTCTTATTATTCAGTTCAGCAATTGAAAATGGAAGCAGCTTTACAATCGCAGTTCTTCCTGCCAGGGATTGTGAAACAATATTTGTTAATTCAAATTGGTGACTTCCCGTTAAAATATATTGACCGGCAATATCGTTTTCATCAACGACACCTTGAATATAGGAAACCAAGGAGGGGACTTTTTGGATTTCATCAATAATCATGTATTTAGATTGTGCTAAGTATCCCTTTGGATCATTTATGGCATATTCTCTTTGGTCAATATCTTCAAGAGTGCAGTAGAAGTATTTTGAAAAGCATTTTTTTGATAATGTGGTTTTACCTGATTGGCGAGGTCCCGTTATGGTAATAACGGGATATTTTTTAGACAGCTGCCCTAGCTTCTTTTCCACTGCTCTATTTATCATTTTACAATTATGGACTAACACTCCAAAACTGTAAAGGTACAGGCTAAATATTGTCACTCACAAATATAAAAACAATAACTTAGGGCCCTCAAGTCGACCTCTAATCTGTCGCGTTACTACAGCTAGTCATCACGCCACTAAATAAATCAAAACAGGCATGCCATTTAATACCTGCAGTTGTTCGGGTGCCAGGATGACTAAATTTGGCCCCATCCCATCGACAAATAAATCTAATAAAATATAAAAAGTTAAACGTAAGAAAGTTGGTCAACTGAATGTAATAAAAGTTGGCACGTAGAATGTATTGAATCACAATATGCCAGGTTTGCAATAAATACACTGGAGTGTTAGGTTTTTAGACAGTATTTATACTAGCTTACAAACGTTCTTAATTAATTCCTCCTAAGTGGAAAAAGGGGCACGACACCTTTGCAGCCGAAGAGACAATATTTACAATAGGAGAAGTAAAGCGATTTTTTCGCATGCAACCTAAGCAAGTGGTAACTTTTTTGGGTTATTCAGGACAAGGGTATCAAAATATTCAAGAAATCTTACAATATGCTCGAAATGTCTTATCTCAATTTGATCCCAAAAAAACCATTGTTAATATAGGAGTAAGTCGTATTGGGGTGGGAGAAATATATGGCCTGGCCAAGGAGATGAATTTTGAAACCACCGGTATACTTTCTTCAAAAGGTGTTAAATATCTCGATGATATTAAACATGTAGATAAATATTTCATCACTCGAAATGCCATGAGTAATCATCAAATGGCGCTTGATAAGGCCAAAGAGATTTTTAAAAATAAAACACCTGTCGTTTTTTCTGGAGCTTCTCAAAAGAGATTCTCTAAAGATCATATTAGAGAACCATACCATAAGAATTTATAAGCATGATATTGCTGTTAACCTCTTAGTCGAATGAATATCAATGAGGTCATCTTTGTTATGAAAATTTGATGGAAGCTTCGCAGAGTGCGCGAAAGTCGGCTCCTTTTAAGCTGGCGCCGCCCACGAGTGCTCCGTCTATATTTGCTTGTGCTAAAAGGCCATCAATATTGGCGGGTTTGACACTGCCACCATAAAGGATGATGAGTTCTTCACTGAGAAAACCTAGGTTTTCGGCAGCGTAATGGCGAATCATATTATGGACTTCTTCAGCTTGTTCTGGACTGGCGGTTTTGCCGGTGCCGATGGCCCACACTGGTTCGTAGGCAATGAGAATATCCGCTATTTTGTCTTCTGGTACATTTTTTAGTCCGAGCTGTAATTGTTCCTTGATGATCTCTTCTGTTCTGCCCGCTTCATTTTCTGCCAAGCTTTCCCCCACACAAAAAATAACCTTTAGGTTGTTCTCTAGAGCTTTAAGGGTTTTTTGATTTAATATCTCATGGTTTTCATGGAAAAGTGATCTTCTTTCCGAATGGCCAACTAAGGTAAAATGGACTCCCATATCGGCGAGTGCTTGAGGAGAAGTCTCTCCGGTGAAGGCACCTGTATTGGCAATTGAGCTGTTTTGCGCTCCCACTAAGACATTGCCTAAGGTGAAGGCCAAGTCTTTGACGATAGAAATATGAATGGGTTGGGGTGCAATCCATTTTTCACACGGAAATTCCAATTTTGATTTTTGTATTTCAATAAAGAATGATTTTATTTCTGCTAAGCTTTGGTGCATTTTCCAATTGCCAACAATATGAATTTTTCTGGTCATGAAATCTCCTTATAAACCAAATTTCAGCGCTTGAATTCCCGGCAAGCTGCCATTTTCTAAAAACTCTAAGGATGCGCCTCCGCCAGTGGAAACATGGGACATCTTGTGGCTTAGGCCAGCTTGTTTTACTGCGCTCACAGAGTCTCCGCCACCAACTAATGTGAAGGCGTCTAAATTTGCCAAGCAGGTGGCCATACTTAAGGTGCCCTTGGCAAAATCCGCATGCTCAAAGAGCCCCATGGGGCCGTTCCACAAAACGGTCTTTGCAGATGAGAGTATGTTTTGGTATTCCGCCACTGTTATTTCGCCAATGTCTAGGCCCATTTTTCCAGCAGGAATATCAATTGAGTCAATATATTCTGGAGTTCCCGCAAATTTCGCAGAGACGATATGATCTTTGGGGAGAACCAGTTTCCCTTTATTTTGCGAGCCCAATATTTTTTTTGCTAGATTGACATCGGTATCTGAGCATAGGGAAGTGCCAATCTCGTGGCCCCCAGCTTTTAAAAAAGGATAGGCCATGGCGCCACCAATAAGTAGTTTATCCACCAGGCTTAAAAGCTTTTCGATTATTTTGATTTTATCGGAAACCTTCGCTCCGCCGACAATGGCAATATAGGGAGATTTGGGTTTATCGACAATTTTACTTAACGCTGCAACTTCATTTTTTAAAAGGAGTCCTGCAAAGGATTTCTTGGGAAAATAGGCGTTTAATTGGTAAGTGCTGGCATGCTTTCGATGGGCGGCACCAAAGGCGTCCATGACATAGACATCACCGTATTCGGAGAGCAGTTTGGCAAATTCAGGGTCGTTGCTTTCCTCTCTGGGGTCGAACCTGATGTTTTCTAACAGGATAATCTTAGTTTTTTGTAGCTTGAGCAATTGCTTGATACCCCTGTCTGTAGGGGACTCTGTCAGAATGACTTCTTCTTCAAGTTGTTCCGCAAGATATTTGGCCACTGGCTCCAAGGAAAATCTTGCATCAATTTTTCCTTTTGGGCGGCCTAGATGGCTCATGAGCACGAGCCTCTCACAGCCACTTGCCAATATTTTTTTGATGGTAGGTAGCGCTAAGTCAATTCTAGAGCTGTCGGTGATTTTTAATTGCTCATCGAGTGGGACATTAAAATCAAATCTAGCGAGAACTTTTTTACCATTTGCTAATTCAGAAAAATGTGTCCCGTCAATATACTGGATGGCCATTATAGTTTCTGTCCTACTAAGGCGGCGAGATCAATGACTCTATTGGAGAAGCCCGCTTCGTTGTCGTACCAGGAGACAACTTTAACAACATTTCCTTCGATAATATTGGTGAGTGCGGAATCAAAAATAGAGGAAAAAGGGCTGCCAGTGAAGTCGATGCTTACGAGGGGATTAACTTCATAATGTAAGATACCTTTTAGGGAGCCTTCCGAGGCGGCTTTCATGGCATTATTAACATCTTTTTTAGTCACGGAAGCTTTTAAATTCACCGTTAAATCCACGAGGGAAACATTTGGGGTGGGAACTCTCACGGCATAGCCATCCAATTTTCCTTTGAGCTCTGGAATGACCAGACCGACGGCTTTTGCAGCCCCTGTTGTGGTGGGGACCATGGACATCGCGGCTGAGCGTGCTCTGCGAAAATCACTATGTGACCCGTCGAGGAGAAGTTGATCCGATGTATAAGAGTGAATGGTGGTCATAAACCCGTTTTGAATGCCCCAGGTATCGTTTAATACTTTGGCGAGGGGGGCCAGGCAATTCGTGGTGCAACTCGCATTGGAAATGATATGGTGCTCGTCAGGGTTATAAGTTTGGTGATTGATGCCTACAACAAAAGTGCCATCGAGATCTTTTCCCGGAGCGCACATAATAACTTTTTTTACCGAGCCACCGAGATGTTTGCCGAGGTCCGCTTTTGTATTGAATCTACCCGTCGCATCTAAGACGATATCAACTTCATGGGAAGACCAGTCAATTTCAGCGGGATCAAATTCACTAAAAAATTTTATGGAATGACCACCTACAATAAGTTTATCCCCGACAAGTTCAACTTCTTTGTCAAAGGTGCCATGAATAGAATCATATTTTAAGAGATGACGATAACTTTCAGCTGGACCGGGATTATTAACCGCCACTATTTCTAAATTTAGATTAGTTCGTCTCGTGATTTCACGCACTAAAGTTCTGCCGATACGGCCCATACCATTAATACCAACTTTGATTTTGGTCATCTTATTACTCCAATTGAAAATAGTGTGATTTAAATTGTCCGGGACTATACGTTAGAATAAGTCAATTGGGTAGACCTTTTCTCGCTAAAAAACTCAAATCCTAAGACACAAATATGCCAACTTGTTGGCATATTTTAATCCAACGGTGATCCTGGTCTATTAAGTGTGCCCCTTGCATAAAATCTGTAATGGGCACGGCCTCGACTCTGCCGTTAATATAGGAGGCGGCGTAACCCCATTTCTCTTGTTCTACTAACTGTGCCACCTGAACCCCCATGGCAAGTGTTAGGAAACGGTCGGTAGATGAAGGTGGGGCGCTTCTTTGTAAATGCCCTAGAACCACATGCCTGGCCTCCTCACCGATTTCCTGTTCGACCCAGCGGGCGAGGTGTTCGGCAATTCCACCGAGACGTTGAGGTTCAGGACTTCCGGCCACTTTGAAGGCGACATGCGCTTGTTCCCCTTGGGCGTGGGCCCCTTCCGCCACAACACAGACAATTCCGCGCTGACCATCGGCTTTTTTTCGTTTGATGATATTGAGCAGTTTTTGTGGGTCATAAGGTCGCTCTGGCACAAGAATAGCGTCGGCATAAGAGGCCATACCCCCTCCCAGAGCAATCCACCCTGCGGTTCTCCCCATGGTTTCCACAAAAATTATCCGCCGATGCGCACTTGCCGTGTATTGAAGCGAGTCCACAGCTTCTGCCACCACTTTGCAAGCGGTATCGTAACCGAAAGTGATATCCGTTCCCGACAAATCGTTATCGATGGTTTTTGGCACTCCGATGAGATTAATATCGTTTTTAAACTGGGCAAGCCCTAAAAATGTTCCATCTCCACCAGCGGCGATCAAACCATCGAGACATATTTTATTGTACTTCGCTAGAAATTCTTGTTCCCTACCGGTGGTGCCACAACGGTTAGAAGTTCCCAATATGGTGCCAGGTTTACCGTGGATGTCTAAAACATCTTGATAAGTAAGATTTTTATAACGAGCATCAAATATTCCTTCAAAACCATCTTGAATGCCAATAACTTGGTGCCCTTGATTAAGCAGGGAGCGAGTTGCCGATTCAATAATACCATTGAGTCCTGGGGCATCACCTCCGCCGGTTAAGATTCCTATACGCATGATTCCTCCTCATCGATCCATTAATAGCTGTCATAATCCTCGGCTTTGCAAGGAGATTCATCTTACCTTAAATTTACTCGGGTTAAGCAAATATTCGGAGAAATAGCTACGAATATATTCATTCATAAAAAGAGTGGAATTCTCGGCGATCATCTCATCAAATATTTCAATAAACCCTGGGTAGGCGGTAAGAAATTGTTCTAAGGTTGCATTGGGTTCATAGGCCAAATAATGCATACCCTCTGCCTTGATCGCCGCTTGTACTAATTCTTCACTCCAGACATCGAGCTGAGCTCTTTCCCGGGCCGCTAGACCAACATTAAAGTTGATCACAAAGGCTACGGTATCTTCTTTTGCGTAATTAATAAGGGGCGCTAAAGCAGCGGGGGTTTTGGGAACAATTCGATAAGTTATATTGAGATTATTTAAATTATATTTTTGGATCACTTTGACTAAACTTTTTTTAAATTGTTCTACGTTTCTAAGGGGTATAAAATATTCCTTCAAAACATCTGTAGAGGCAACGGGTACATTAAAAATCCGGCGCATAGTTTTTTTAAAAAAGTTCAAGACCTTAGTCGAAATATTGTTAACTTCTTCCTTTTGCTTAAAAAGCAAGAAGTCCACAGGTGGGTCCATTAAATAATTTAAACTCGATTGTCGTCCCGATCCACGCATAAACTTTTTTTCTAACCACTCACGCATATCTTTGACACTATGGGACCAGCGCTGAAGCTCCATTAAGAGAGGCATGAAATATTCAATCGTCCGTTTTTTAGTTTTAAGCGTCGTTTGGGCATCTGGACTAATTTTATTTTTTGCTACTTCAACAAACATATAAAATAACGCCTTATCGAGATACCCAGGTTTTGTGGGATTTAAATTATGGGCGCGGCCATAACCCATACCAATTTGGGAAGATTTTAATGTGGCAAAATCCGTCGTAATTTTCCCTAGATCTTCTTGCGAGATATATTTTTTTAATTTTTTAGGATTACTTCTCATAAGATCAAAAACATGAGCAATTTGGTGCGAGGGAATATCTCTTAAAATAATTGTTTCATAAATTTTATTGGGTCGCAGCTGGAAATTGGCCTGCAGAATAACCCCTCTAAGTCCCAGCCCTCCGATGACTTTTTTAAAGAGTGTGGCATATTCATTATTCTTTGTTGCCCTGATAATTTGGCCATCAGGTAATAATACATCGATCCAATTTGTTACATTAATAATAGCGCCGTACTGAATATCTCTGCCATGAATATTCATCCCAAGCGCGCCACCAGGATTGAATATATTAGATGATTGTTGAACTGTGAGAGCGAAATCTTCTGCATTTGCTAACGCTTGAATTTCTTTCCAAGTACTTCCCACTTTGGCGGTTACCGTGCCCTCAATATTATTGATTTTTATGCCCTTATAATTCGATAAATCTAGCACAATTCCATTGGTTATCGCCCACTGACCTCCCTGACTAAAACCTCCTGTTTTAATGGATAGCTTTAAGTTATGTTTATTTGCAAATTCCACAATTTCTTGCACTTCACTTTGCTGTGTTGGATAGGCGATCCCATTGGGAAAGTATTTTTCTATACGCGCCACTTGATCAGTCATTGCCGTGGCCGTCTCAAAAAAATTAATTAATCCGTGGCAATTGCTGGCGGAATCTGAATTGGGAATGGGATTTGAAAATGCTGAAAAAGAACAGAGAGAGAAAACATAAAAAAAGACTAAACTATATTTTTTCAAAAAAAACCTCGTATTTAGGTGATGAGTAGTAAACGTTTTTTATGGGATTAATATAACGGAGAAATGAACGGTTTTTTTTATAAAAGTGAATTCTTGTAGTAATTATAGAGTTGGAAATTTAAACTCTTTATTTCCACTATCTAATGGAAATTAAGAGGGCCGGTCTTTAGGAGAGCTTTTTAGTCTGTTGAGGGAAAATTTGTTATGGCCATAGATTTTGGTTTTTCCATTATAATGGAACAATGAAAGACGCCAATCGAATAACACATTTTGCATCCCGCAGCGATTATTTACAAAAAAAGTCTGTATCTCAGGGACTAAAAAAGGGCGCAGAGGCGGTTAATAAATTAAAAGATAAAGCCAATGCAGCCGCTGGTACACCTGAGAAATCACTTAAAGCCGAGACTAAAAAGGCCGCCAAACATTTAAAAGAGGATGCCATTAGCAGCGCAAAAAATTCCGGCATGTTAAATAGCATTTCTAGTTTTTTAGGTGGACTTTTTTCCTCTACACCCAGTATTCCCTCCTTAAAAATTAACCCGCAAGTTAAACACGTGCAACCCGCTGAAAAAGTTATCCAACGGGCCAATGATTCGTTAAGCCCGGGGATCTACATGCTGACAGGGTTTTCCTTTGGTGGTTTAAGCGACGATGATTCTGGCCTCCCTGAAATGGCAAAACATATTCCTGGTGCAAAAATTTTCCCATGGGATCAAGAAGAAAATGTTTTAAAAGAAATCGCAGAGCTGAATAAAGATGCTGCGGTTATTTTAGTGGGGCATAGTTTGGGGGGAGATGCAGTCGTGAATATGGCAAATAAATTGAACTCTTTAGAGCATGGCTTTCGCAAAGTCGATTTATTGGTAACTCTCGATGCGGTTGGGTTTGACAATGATATTATCCCCAAGAATGTACAAAAGAATCTTAATTTTATAGGCGATAAAGATAGGCTCTTTAACGATGGCCCAAATATTCCTCGCTCCGGTAAAGACACACAAGTTATAAATGAATTGCGCTCGGAAGGCCATCGTGGCCTTGATGATTCAGCTGATGTTCAATTTAAAATTTTTCATGGCATTAAAGGTGTTTTAAAAAGTCATCAAAATAAAATGGATCTAGAAAATGAACAGAGAGGGCGTCAGCTGGTAGCAATGGACGCGCTAAAAATGATTGAACAGGCGCATAAAAGTCCTAATGTCAGATTGTGACCGTTTGAGGATAATAAAAAAAAATTCTTCTCATGAAGTCTATTATCTATACCGACTTTAGACGAGGCGCTAGCTGCGATAGAATAATTATCATATTTATTGGGATTATTATAATGCCTCATTTGTGAATATTTTGGAGTTTTAAAATTAGCTCTTTTAGATATTGCTTAGGAACGCAAACTTATACGGGCGGGGATAGTTCACTTATTTTATTTAACCAACGATTAACTCTCTCATTAGGGTTTTTAGATCTTGCTATATCTTGTACTGCAGAAATAAACCCAGGTTTAGTTTGCAATACTTTATCACAATTCTCTAAGGTGATTCCACCTATTGCTACGACGGGCGGTTTAAATATTTTGACCCAAGTTCTCAGGGCGTTTTCTCCCTGCGGATGAAATCTCATATTTTTCAGTGTTGTATGATAAATTGGCCCAAGAGCAATATAACTGGGATTAAATTGCGAAACAAAGGCAGCTTCTAAATATGAATGACTACTGACCCCCAGGAAAAGGCCTGCATTTTGAATTTTTTTCAAGTCTGCATTTTGCAAATTCTCGAAACCTAAATGAATGCCATGCACATTCTCATCGATTGCGATTTCCCAATGGTCGTTAACAAAAAGGTAAACATTAAATTTTTGGCAAATCTTTAGGCATTTTTTAATTTCACTCTGGATATAATAAGGCAGTTGATCTTTAATTCTGAGTTGAACTAATTTTATACCAGTGTCAATAATTTTTTCTAATTCAATAAAACTTGAAACAATGGGATAAAAGGTAGTTTTATTAAATTTTAAAGAAGGAAAATCGAGTCTCTCAAAATGACCATCAAACGATATTTGTGGTAGCTCCAGCACAAACCTTTTCAATTCTATATACTTTGTTAAGTCCTTTAAGTTGCTGGATAAGACCGCCTTGGCCCAAACAATCGCATCTTCTAAATAGAGGCCTTCAGATAATCCTCTAATAATTAAGGACCCCAAAGAACATCCCGTCCCTCTAAAAGACTGATGGTAGAACTTGGAATTTAAGAAAAATGCATCTGTTGCATTGGCAAAATAATCGTAATGTTTTTTATGGTGTCCCCCTTTAATGAGAAGGGCCTTGACACCTAATATATTTTTCGCCTTTTTATAATCATCTAGGGATTCAATTTGCAGTCCTGAAAACTTATAGACCTCATCTATATTTGGGGTCAAAAGATCTATTTCATTAAAAAATTTATATTTTATAGTCTTTATAAGGTCATCATCTAAAAAGTCATTGCCCCTAGACGAACTCACAACAGGATCATAAAGAAGATAAACATTTTTTAAACGACGTTTTAGATGGATTATTTCTGCAATTTGCCAGGCCTTATTTAAGGCACCAACTTTTATAAGGACAGGTACATTTTGCCAGTGATGACAGATGTCTTTCATGCATTCATGAAAATAGGATCTTTTAATATTTTGAAGAATGAAATTTTCGCCTTGATAGCTATAGAAAGTGGGAATAATTCTGAGATTTTCATTATTTCTTTGAAACTCCAAGTCTCTTTGCAGGCCAGCTCCACCAGTTGAGTCGAATCCACCAATTAATAGGATTTTAAAGTCTTGTTTATTTTTAATATTCGGGTGCATGGCCTGCATTTCTCCAAAAGGGTCTATTAATCTGACTGGTAGAGGCACAAGCACTTATTCTTTTATCCATGATGCCACTTTCAAATGATTTGCGCCCGGCCTTGATGGCATAACAAAAGGCCTCTGCCATATTTTCAGGGTGGACGGCCTTGGCGATGGCACTATTGAGCAAAATAGCATCGGCACCTAACTCCATAACTCTCGTCGCGTCAGAAGGGCGACCAATTCCTGCATCAATAATAATATTAATTTGAGGAAAATGTTTCCTGATTAATGAGAAATTATATTCATTTATTAAGCCCCGGCCTGAGCCAATGGGGGATGCCCAGGGCATTAAGAATTGACACCCTAAATTCACAAGTTTTTCGGCCAGCCATAAATCATCCGTCATATAGGGGAAGACAAGGAAATCTTGACTCATAAGTTCTTTGGTTGCCTCTAATAAAGCTAGCGGATCAGGTTGTAAATTATAGGGATGTCCTACCGTTTCAAGTTTTATCCAATTGGTTTGATATATTTCTCTCGCCATAAGCGCTGTTTGAATGGCCTCTTTAGCATTCAAGCAGCCCGCAGTATTGGGCATAAATTTTATTTTTTTGCTTTTAAGAAAATCTAAAAAATTATGCTTATTATTTTTAGTAAATTGCTCACGGCGAACAGAGACGGTTAAAATTTCAGTTTCAGAAGTTTGTATACATTGATTTAGCTCATCAAAGCTTTTATACATGGAACTCCCAAGTATTAACCGACTAGAAAATTCTTGGTTCTCAATTTTTAACATATTCAACCTCCGGGATTTGCTCTAACAATATCAATTTCATCAAATTCAGATAAAATGATCGCAGCTAATTTATTTTTAGGAATAAATTCACCATTGAGTGCCATTGCCCATCCATCTTGAGTTAAATTTAACCCTGCTAGCAGCACACTTAAATTGGCATTTTCAATTTCGTATTTTTCTCCATTTAAAATTATTTTCATATTATTTCTCTTAAAACTTTATGTGCCAAACTAGGCGCATATAAATACCCATTTCTAAAGACTCCGTTTATGGAGATACTATTTTTATTTTTACATATTTTTGGCAGAGACGAAGGAAATGTTGGCCGGATTCCAACCAAACTATTAAGTATTCTCGCTTCTAAAAAACCCTCATCATAGGAAACAGCTGTCGTTAATATTTCTAAACTTGTACGTACTGAGATTGCTGAATTATCGTCGCTTTCTATCATGGAAGCTCCTAGGGAAAAGAGACCTGCTCCCCTGGGAATTATATAGAGAGGATATCTCGGATGGTATAGCCTTACGATATGGTCAATTTGAACATTCTTTGCAAAAACTTCTAAGAGTTCTCCACGTACTCCTCTTAAATTCTTCAGATTTTTTGCGCCGATCCCCCTGCAATCTATAATACTTCCCTCTAATCCTGGTAAATCATTACTTAATTTTTTTTGAAAAAAATGACATTTCTTATGATTTTGAAAAAAACGATTCGAAGAGCGAAAAAATTTCCTAGGATTTAGAAAACCTTCTCGTGGAATTTTAAATCCAGTAAACCCTAGTTTGCATGGGACATTTTCACTGATAGGGTTCTTTGTTAAGCGAATTCTTTTCTTGATAAGTTCTAATTCACTAGCATCTTGCTGAAAAGCACAGATAAGCGTGTCTTTTATTTTTAGATCAACTTTAATTTCTTGTTCTATCTTTTTCCACCAATTCATACTAAATGAATAGTATTCTAAAATGTCGCTTGAGCAATAGTCTAGTTCGCTAATAGGTGAAATCATACCTCCGGCAATATAACTTGCAGAGTCTTCGCTGGATAAAGAATTTTTATCGTAGATATCAACTGCAAACCCATATTCTAAGGCCATAAGAGAAGTGACTCTGCCAACCACGCCAAGTCCAATAATTGATATTTTTTTCATATATTCCGAATGAATGGCACATAAGCTTTGACTTCTTCACTAATTTTCATAGAACAAAATTTAGGGCCACACATAGAGCAAAAATGTGCATCTTTTGCAGCGACACTTGGTAATGTCTGATCGTGATATTCCCGAGCACGATCGGGATCTAATGATAAATTAAATTGATCTTCCCAACGAAATTCATAGCGTGCCTCGCTGAGCAGATCATCTCTCCACCTGGCAATGGGATGTCCTTTCGCAATATCTGCAGCGTGCGCCGCAAGTTTGTAGGCCATCATGCCATTTCGTACATCTTCTTTATCTGGTAATCCAAGATGCTCTTTTGGGGTTACATAGCAAAGCATCGCGCAACCAAACCATCCAATCATGGCAGCTCCGATACACGATGTAATATGATCGTAGCCAGGAGCAATATCTGTAGTGAGAGGACCTAAGGTATAAAAAGGTGCTTCATCACAATACTCCAATTGTTTTTGCATATTTTCTTCAATTAAATGCATGGGAATATGCCCAGGACCTTCAACAATAACTTGAATATCAGCTTCCCACGCAATTTGCGTTAAATGTCCAAGGGTTCTTAGTTCAGCAAATTGAGCTTCATCATTTGCATCGGCGAGGCAACCAGGTCTAAGCCCATCACCTAGAGAAAAAGTCACATCATACTTTTGCATAATCTGACATATTTCTGCAAAGTGGGTATAAATAAAGTTTTCCTGATTTTTGGCCATACACCATTTGGCCATAATTGCGCCACCACGAGAGACAATTCCTGTGAGTCTATTCATCGTTAAGGGAATATGCTCTTTAAGTACACCGGCATGAATTGTAAAGTAGTCGACTCCTTGTCTGGCTTGGTCGATCAGCACCTCTTTAAATACTTCCCAAGTTAAATTTTCAACAATACCACCAACTCTCTCTAATGCCTCATAAATTGGTACCGTCCCAATGGGTACTGGAGAATTTCTCAGAATCCATTCTCTCGTTTTGCTAATATCTTGGCCTGTTGAAAGATCCATTACAGTATCAGCTCCCCAATAGACGGCCCCGACAAGTTTTTCAACCTCACGATTAATATCTGAAACAACCGCTGAATTTCCAATATTTGCATTTACTTTAACCAAAAAATTTCGACCTATAATCATAGGTTCTAATTCAAGATGATTTATATTCGCCGGAATGACCGCTCTGCCACAAGCTATTTCATTTCTAACAAATTCTGTCGTTACAATATCAGGTAAATTGGCGCCAAAGTTTTTGCCTTTTAATCTTTTCTCTCTCTCTGGATACATTTTTTTTAATTTTTCTCTTTGTAAATTTTCTCTAATTGTCACATACTCCATTTCAGGTGTTATTATCCCTCGTCTGGCAAAATATAGTTGACTTAATTTTTGGTTATTTTTAGATGCAAAATATGCTAAATCTCGATGAAAATCCGCTCTTTTTTCAATCCATGACTTTCTAATTTTGGGAAGACCAGCTGCTAGATCGATGGGGATTTTATCATCGGTATAGGCGCCAGAGCTGTCGTAGACAATGATTGAATCATTTTCAAAAGAAGTATTGAGAAATTCGACTTTGGGTTTAACTTTTATTGAGATTTCTCTCATTCCAACAAGAACGTCTTTATGAATTTTTCCTTGAATATAAATTTTTTTGGAAGAGGGAAAGCTTAAATTAAAGTCTTGTAACATGATTGCTCCAGTGTTTGATAGATTAAAACACCAGAGATTTTTTTTATAATGTTTGGTAAAAAAATATTATAAGAAGTCATCTTCACACTCCCTCCGCCAGTACAAGCTGGATCAGGTTCTAAGGGTCTGTATTATTACATCTCAGCCAAATGGCTCCCCTGGTATTGCAATTACTCTCTTATAAGATCTATCTCTTGTCAATTTTTAAATCAGGGCGGAGGAAACACCTTTTTTTAAGCTATAAACATTTGAGAAGCCTAATTGGTGTAAAGTATAGCAAAGGTCTAAACTTCTTCTGCCCGAAGTACAAACAAAGGTATAACTTTTCTTTCGATCCAATAAACTAAAGTCTTTTTCTATTTTGCTTTTAGAAATTACTTTAAGCCCAAAATCATTTTTTAAAACTTCATGATCTTCTCTTATATCTAAAAGGATAGACGACTCAGCAATTGAAGCGACTTCAAATTGAGGTGGACATATAATCGGGGATTCTTCTTTAATGTTCAAAATTGTAGGATGATCTCCACAAAGCGGGCATTCATTGTCTTTTTTTATTTTTAACCTTTTAAGATTTGTTTTCAATAAATCTAGTTGTATAGAATACGCTGATTGGGAATCACCAATATTGAGTATGGATTTAATGGTTGCTATCGCCTGCCATATACCAACTAGTCCTGGCGTAACACCAAGAACACCTGTTTCATTGCAGTTTTGCCTATGCGCCTTTGGTGGTGCAGGAAAAAGACATCGGTAACATGAATCTACGCCTGGCTTAAAATGAGCTACCATGCCTTGAAATTGATCTACTGAACCATGAATTAATATTAGCTTATGAAAATAGGCCAAATCATTGCACAGAAACCTGGTCTGAAAATTGTCACTGCAATCTATAAGATATTCACAACTTTTAATTATTTTCTCAGCATTTAATAAAGATAAATGCTCATTAACACAATGAATATTTATAAGTGGATTTAATTTTTTGATTTTATTTGTTGCGACGAGTGCCTTATTTTTACCAATATCATGAGCATCAAAAATGATCTGCCTTTGCAAATTAGATTCGTCAACAATATCTCCATCGACAATCGTCATATTTCCTATCCCGGCAGCCGCTAGATATAAAAGAACCGGCGATCCAAGCCCACCGGCCCCAATGACAACTATTTTGGAACTTTTTAATTTTAATTGGCCGTTGATACCAACGTTTGGGAGCTTTAGATGACGTAAATATCTTTGTTTTTCATTTTCATTTAACATACCATCAAATACCAATTTAAATTTCAATCAACGATTGAATATATATTAGAAAAACATACAGTGCCAACTAAAATGGGCAGTTTAAGTTAAATCTCTCCTCTGCCGTATACTTATAACTCTATAGAAATATTCGTTTTTTATATATGATATTTTTCTGGTGTAGATAAAATCTTGAAATGTTAATGTTTGTTAAATTTAACAAAGGTTGGAAATGATAACTTCTTACAGAATGCAAAAGAATTTTTTATACCTCTCAGTCAGCATAAAAAAATACAGCAAGCTAGTATTACTTGTATCCATGCTGCTAAATCACTTTATGTTCACTAAATTATACGCTGCCAATGGGAGCAACAAAAAATTGGCCCCGGGAAGAATTTTGGTGCAACCAATGGCGGGACTTTCAAAAAATAAATTCTCTACAATCTTGGCAAAAATAGGTGGTAAAAGTTTTGCAAAAATTAAAGCGATCAACCTCCATCTAGTATCGGTTCCAGTGGGGCAAGAAATCGCCCTCTCTAAAGGATTATCTCACCACCCGGCGATTGAATTTGCCGAGGTCGACGAGCAACTTGCGCTAACTGAATTTATCCCCAATGATCCAGATTATTCAAGTCAATGGCATTTGCCAAAAATTAATACTCAATTTGCGTGGCCTGACTCTATGGGTGACGGAGTTGTGGTGGCGATTTTAGACACTGGAGTAAATGCAAGTCATCCAGATTTAGCGGCAAATATGTTACCTGGGTATAATTCAGCTGACGGAAGTTTCATAACAACAGATGCCAACGGCCATGGTACAGCAGTCGCTGGTACTGTCGGTGCAGCTTTTAATAACTCCGTTGGAGTTGCATCAGTTGCCCCCAACGTACAAATTATCCCCATTAGAGTAACCAATCGCTCCGATGGTTATGCGTCATTCAGTGATATTGCCAGGGGGTTAACTTGGGCAGCCGATAACGGTGCTAAAGTGGCCAATATTAGTTATGTTGCCAGCGTAAGTTCTGCCGTTACCAGTTCAGCAGAATATTTTAAAAGTAAAGGCGGCGTGGTGGTTTCTTCTGCCGGCAACAGTGGCACTGAAGCCACCGCCGCTGATAATCCGCATATTATTACAGTATCAGCTTCCGATAGCTCCGACCAAATAACTAGTTGGTCCAGCTTTGGGAATTTTGTCGATGTCATTGCACCGGGCTCCAACATTCGCACAACAACTTCCAGCGGAGGTTATGGCAATTGGAGTGGCACATCTTTTTCTAGTCCGGTAGTTGCTGGAGTGGTCGCTCTTATTATGGCCGCGAATTCGGCACTGGCCCCCGACCAAGTTGAAATGATTTTGGAGAGCAGCGCTAAAGACTTAGGGACGCTAGGTTGGGATAAGAGATTTGGCCATGGTAGAGTTGATTCCGCTGCGGCAGTATTGCAAGCACTTAATACAATCATAGAAGTTGATATTACCGCCCCCGTGGTGACTCATTCTCTCGTAGTGCAAGAGGAGGTGTCCGGCCTAGTGACAATAAATGCCACTGCTAGTGATAACATCGCTGTAGCGAAATTAGACCTCTATATTAATGATCAATTTGTTGGCACAGATAATTCCGCCCCTTTTCAATTTGCCTGGGACACTTTGCAAGTCTCCAATGGTTCTAGTAATGTCAAAGTGATCGCCTACGACACATCTAATAATTCAGCTGAATACGCTGTCGACGTTATCGTTTCCAATACTGTTGTCGTAGATACAACTTCCCCACAGGTGCAAATTTTATCTCCTTCGGATGGGGCTATTCTCAGTGGAAGTCAAAAAATAGATATCACTGGCAGTGACAATATCAATGTTTCGCAGTTGGCCTGCTATTTAGATGGTGTTTTATTATCCCAAGTTTTCGATAGTAACAATATCACTTGTAATTTTAATACTCGCAAGTCGTCCTCAGGCCAACATACTATAACGGCAAAGGCGACAGATGCTGCTGGCAATACCACAAGCTCAAGTATTGGGGTCGTGGTAGAAAAGACTAAGCGGGGCAGAAAATAAAAGGGTAAAAATTTTATATTTAAACTCTATCTTTATTACAAATATTAAAAAAGAAATAGGTATAAACTCCAGTCTGTCTTATATAGCGAAGAAAATATAAGGAGAGTTTATGCCACAGATAGTTTTAGGATTGGCTTTATTGGCTTCACTAGCATCTTTCGCCAAGGCGGAGCCAGTTCTCGATTGTACTGGTCATAATGACCTCGCATTTAAAGTTATTTTTGATACTGTTGAAGATCAGAATAATTTTGCTTTTAAAATGTATATTGAACAACGTATTTATACCGTAACTTCAAGTATTCCATCAAATAAAGATAGTGAGGTTTTTATTCCTCCCTTTGGTGAATCTAGATTACTTATTGCTAAAAGCCAAAATGGGCAAGAAGCTTCCTTAACATTTTTTGGTTCCAATAATTCTAAAATGCTTGGTTTTCTGGCCGAAAATGGCATCGTTAAAACTTTACTTTGCGAGTAATTCCAACCAATAGATTCTCTTCTATTTTCGTAAGTTCCCGATGAAAAGAAAATTCGCCTCTCAAAGCTGTATTTGGCTTGTAGAGGCGAAAGTATTTTAGTCTAATTTTCTTATATTCTTCCTTTTTTTGATTTATCAGATTCCCAGTCTTTTACGATTTTTTTAGAAATTATCTTAGCAGCTTTTTTAACATCTTCTTGAATAGGATGAAGACCATCTATGCTATGAAAATTATTATCCCATGGTTCTAGGAAAATAACATTACTATGGGCAGATAATGTCTCTTTATATTTGGTCCTCATAAATTCAAAATCTGATTCACTAATAATATTTACCAGTCCAAATATTTGTGCCGCTCTTTGAAGATCGAGATCTGCCCAATTGGCATAGCCGTTGACTACGAGTTTTACTCCTTGTGTCTGCGCTAAATTAGCAACATTCACAATATTTTGAATCAAAATACTTTCCATCTCGGCCCTTGAGCAAACGATTGAATGTAGGCAATCGTTGACGGTGCTGACTACGACATAACTTAATCTATTATTACCATCAAATGGCCAGGTGGTTCTCGCATACAGTTCATTATACTGAGACATATAACCTTTCCAACCAGTTCCGATAATATCATAACTTCTGGCACCACCTTGGGCGGTATTTTGGACACTAAAACCTTCTTCATCCAAATTTTCTCTCTTGGTTAAAGAGATATCCAAAGCTTCATAAGAACAACCTGCATATCCAATACCTCCGAGAGGTGAATTAACTGGTGCTTGACATGAGCCCTTGGATGCGCCTATTACACCAACTATTCGTTTGCTTGGCCATTCTACTGCTTGGCCAAACAAACTTAAATTCATAAAAAAACTGATGAGTAACATTAAGATAAATTTCAAACTTAACTCCTTTGATAAAATTATACATTGAAAAATGTTAAGCTTGTCGATTAAGTAATGTCAACTCAATTGAATTAAGATCAATGTATAATATATACTGTATGTTTCTCCCTCCTCTGGCTACTCTAACCCCGCATTGTGACTAGAATATTGTGCTGATATAGCTAGGGGAAAAAGGTGGAGTTTTAATAAAAATTTTTCAACCTCATTTCATTTTTAAATAGAAAGGTCGCAAAGTGATATATCTAGATTTGATCTTTTTATTTAATTACGCGAGTGAAATCCTCGGTCAATCCCTTCTGGACAGGTGATTTCCCACAAGCAAAGCAAACCCCTGTATCAAAGTTTTTGGTACAGCTTGTAATTTCGTAAGAGTTTTATTTCAATATTGTTTTGTGAGAAGGTTATGGTATTTATGCACTGAATTTAAACACGCCTAATCTTGGGCGCTAAATAAGGACGATATTATGAAAAATTTCTTCTCAAAAACATTGCTACTTTTGACTTTCTTCTCTTTTAATTCTTTTGCGGGTGATATCTGTGCCCCTTACAAAAAGTTTTATAAAAATGACCCCCATGGCACCCAAGTGGCCCCTTCACGGTATTCATTTGATGGATTATTTGGGGATATCTATTTTAAAGAATTTGATTGCTCTGAAGGCTGCTTGGATACATTGATTTCTTCCGCCTATATTGGAAAATATTTTGCTGCAACTTTTAATGATGGTCATGAAGGTATTATGCTGGTTACTGATATTGATGAAGAGGACGTTAAGATGTACCAGAGTGAGATGGATCAAATTCTCAAGAAATTAAAGTTAAGAGAGGCGTGTGTCTATGTCCGTCACGATCACTGGGGTCATCTTGGGGCCGATTTTGAAGATGATTTTATTTTTCTATCAATTAATAAAAAAACCATTAAAGTATTCGATATTGAAGAGAGCGAAATCTTAAGCTTACCAGCAGAGTTACCCTTGGATATTTAAGGATTTTGTATCTATCTTGGGACAATAATATTTGAAGATCTGCAGGGTGGCCTATATTCGCGATAATTGCACGAAATGATTACGTTTCTCATTGATCTTTATCATTTTAATGTTTACCAAAACCTTCTACCTTATCAAGCAAGTATAGTTTTTCTTCCAACCCTGGCCTTTCCGAGGAAAAATCATGGGTGTACCAGAAGTCGACCAGAAAAAAAATATTATTGCCAATGATCTATTGCAGATTATACGCAAATTGGTGCTCGAAGTTCACCCTCATTTTCTAGCTCTACAAACTATTTCTTTAGACAGCCGCTTTGATAAGGATCTTGGACTAGATAGTTTAAGTAGGGTTGAGCTGATGAGTCGCATTGAGAGGCATTTTCAACGTGCATTGCCAGAGCGTGCTTTTGCAGAGGCAGAGACCGCCAGGGATCTATGGCGCATCTTAGGGAGCACAAAGCATTTGTCCATGGAGTCCATCGAAAAACAAAAAGAGCAGATTGCTTTAGACCCCGTGGGAAATGCTCCTAGGGAAGCACAAACTATTGTCGAGGTTTTAGCCTGGCATTTAAAGCACCATCCAAATCGAAAACATATTCAGGTCTATGGGGATGAATCAAGAGGTGAGTCTTTGACCTATCGACAGCTTATGAATGGTGCGAGTCGAGTCGCAGCTGGTTTGCAAGCACGAGGTTTAACTCCAGCTCAACCCGTTGCCATCATGCTACCTAATGATACTCAATATTTTTTTAGTTTTATCGGTGTGCTCTTGGCCGGTGGCATACCAGTGCCGATTTATCCTCCGACCCGGCCGTCTCAATTAGCAGATCATCTCCATCGCCACACCCATATTCTAGAGAACTGCTTGGCGAGCATATTGATAACCGTACCCGCAGCAAAATCCGTTGCCCAATTACTCAAATCTCAGGTCGCCAACTTAGCGTCTATCGTCTCAGTGGTAGAACTTAGTGAAACTTGCTCTGCTTTAGCGCCCCCACTACTTGAGACCAATGACATCGCCTTTATTCAGTACACCTCTGGCAGCACCGGGCGCCCTAAAGGGGTGGTTTTAACCCACGCAAATTTATTGGCCAATATTCGCGCTATGGGCTCAGTGGTGCAGGCCAGTGCAAAAGATGTTTTTGTCAGTTGGTTGCCGCTTTATCACGATATGGGACTAATTGGTGCTTGGTTAGGCAGCTTGTATTATGCCGCTTTATTTGTGGTCATGCCACCGTTGAGTTTTTTGGCGCGGCCAGAGCGCTGGTTATGGGCGATTCACCGTTATGGAGGTACTTTATCCGCAGCACCTAATTTTGGATATGAATATTGCTTACATCGTTTAAAAGATCAAGACTTGAACGGGTTAGATTTGAGCTCTTGGCGAGCGGCTTTTAATGGGGCAGAAGCCGTCAGCCCTAAAACAATCACCAACTTTTCCCAACACTTCTCTCGTTTTGGATTTCATAAAGAGGCGATGATGCCCGTTTATGGATTGGCCGAATCATCCGTTGGAATAGCTTTTCCTCCACTCGATCGTGGCCCCGTCATTGACCAAATAGACCGTCGCTTATTTATGCAATCTGGTCAGGCCAAGTTTATAAAAAATAAAAATCAATCCAGCATAGAATTTCCCAGTAGCGGTCTGCCTTTGCCAAACCACCAGATTAGAGTCGTTGATCTTGCAGGACATGAACTCCCTGAACGTCAAGAAGGCAGAATTCAGTTTTGCGGGCCTTCCTCCACAAGTGGCTATTATCGAGATGCCACTAAAACAAAAGCCTTGTTTATGGATGGGTGGTTAGATTCTGGGGATCTAGGTTATATTGGCAATGGTGAAATTTATGTTACCGGGCGTTCGAAAGATATTATCATTCGCGCTGGACGAAATATTTATCCTCACGAATTGGAGGAAGCCGTCGGAAATATCCCCGGCATTCGAGTTGGCCGAGTTGCCGTATTCGGCTCCACCGATGCCCAAACCGAAACCGAACGATTGGTGATTTTGGCGGAAACGCGCTCGCAAAATAAGCGAGAGCGAGAAAAACTTCACGCCGCTATCATGACGGTGGCGAATGATTTAATCGGTTCTCCACCGGATGATATAGTCTTGGCACCGCCTCATAGCGTGTTAAAAACATCCAGTGGAAAAATTCGACGGGCCGCCAGTCGAGAAAGTTATGCAGCAGGTACTCTCGGGAAAAACCAAGGTCATGTTTCATGGCAAATCGCACGTTTATTATTTACCAGTATTAAACCAGAGTTCAAACGTGCTCTACGTTTTACAAAAAGCTGGGGCCATGCTGTCCTTTGTTGGAGTGCTTACGCCATACTGGCCCCCATCGTCTGGGTCTCTGCTGTTATTTTACCCAGCTTCACCTTGCGCTGGAAGATCATGCGCAGCTGTTCTCAATTATTGGCTAAAATTACCCAAACTCCTCTTAAAATAAATGGCCTGCAACACCTTCCCAGCTCTCGTCGGCCTTACGTCTTGGTAGCTAACCATGCTAGTTATCTCGATAGCTATGCCCTGGTGGCGGCTTTGCCCCAAACGATTCGTTTTGTCGCTAAATCCCAGTTGGCGCAACATTTTATTACTCGTAAACCGTTACAAAATATTCACACTGAATTTGTTGAGCGCGCTGACGCCAGCAAAAGTATCGAAGACACCCAACGATTGGTTACTTTGTTAAAGGCCGGGGAATCACTTGCTTTCTTTGCTGAGGGAACGTTTACTCGAATACCAGGCCTCATGCCCTTCCATTTGGGCGCCTTTTACGTTGCCGCCCAAGCTCAGGTACCGGTTATTCCCGTGGCCATTCGTGGAACCCGCTCAATATTACGGGCAGACTCTTGGTTTCCTCATGGAGGATCTATTCATATAGAAATCGGTCGGCCTATCGATCCCGAAACTGTCGCTGGTAAAAAGCACCCAGACAGCTGGCATCTTGCCATAGGTTTAAGGAACCAGGGCCGCGAATTTATTCTACGCCATTGTGGCGAACCAGATATTTCACAATTAATGAGTTGATGATGAATGTTAATATAAAAAAAGGAGAAAGGGATGGAAGATGTAGAAAAATTATTAAAAATTTCCATGGCGGAACTCGAACGAGTTCTTAGCAGTAAAACCGTAGTGGGAGAGACCATCAATGTCGGAGAGGTCACTATGATCCCCTTGCTCAGCATGGGCTTTGGCTTTGGCGCCGGTGGTGGCAGTGGCAAATGTGAAGTCCCCTCCTCCAACAATGGCCATAAAAATGAGGGCAAAGGCCTTGGTGCAGGTACTGGAGGTGGTGGGGGGATTAAACCAGTCGCCATGGTTATCATCGACAAGTCCGGCGTGCGCATTGAATCCATCAAAAGTGGGGCTTCATCCGCTTTAGAAAACGTGGGTAAGGCGATCGGCAAAGCGATGAGCAAAAGCACGGAGAAAACGCATAAATCCAAAGACAGCTCCCAATAGAACATGGGGCTACTATATCTCTTTATAGTTTTCTTGGGTTTGATGATTGCCTTTTTAGCTATGCCCATTGACGTAAAGCTGTCTTATGATACCAGCTCTGAACAAAAAACGCGCTTGCGCATTGGCTGTCTTTTTGGTTTGCTAAATTTTGATCTACCAATGTCTCAGGCGCGCCACGCCCGGAAAAAATCAACCTCTTCTAAACCTAAGTCCAAAAATAAAGCGCCAAAATCAGCGCTCACTATGCTACAAAGCCATGGCTTCTTATATCGGTGTTCACGCCTCCTGCGTGATTTATTTGAGGTGATCAAAGTGAAAAAATTTCGTTGCCGTGTGCGCTTCGGTTGCGCTGACCCCGCGGATACCGGACAGCTCTATGGAATGTTGGCAGCAAACTTCGCTTGGGCCTTTAACCACTCTCACCTAAACTTACAGGTTATCCCAGAGTTTGATCATGCAGTATTAGAAGGTTCGTTGCATACAAATCTAAGGATAGTGCCCCTTAAAATATTTTTAGCAGTTTTAAGCTTTGCTCTCTCTCCCATCACTTTTCGCGCGATGTGGGCGGTTAGGGGGCTGAATTAATGGTCTCTAAAACACGTCTTGGAAAAAAAATGATCGTCGGTGACTTCTCCATTTCACCAATCGAATATATCTCTATCACAGAATATCACTATGAATTTGGCCTTTGGGTTTCAGTCGAATTTAGACCTATTGGTTTGCTTGTCGAAACTGGTGGCAAACAATGGATTCTCGACATCGCAGAAAAAATAACGTCGCACGATGAATTGAGACATAATTTGTGAAATAGGTCATCATTTCTGTTGGCTTCTAAAGGTATTGAAATGGAAATGATTTTTCTAGAATGTAATAAATGGTTAATTTTATTTGGCCGAATATTTATTAATTTTTTTTAAAAAGCTATCCACATCATTAGTTATTAAGAAAGTTTTTAAGAACTTTTTTTTATCCCCTATTTTTAGGCGAACCTCGGTTAATAATTCTCTCCCAATGCGGAATCTAGTTTGATGTAAAGCAAAGTTGCAGTCATTTTTTCCTATAATGCGGATATCGTAAAAAATATCTCCATGGTCAGTTAATTTTTCTCTATCTAGAGATTTTTCTCCTGCGCGAACTCCAGCGCTTAATTCTTTTAAAACATCTACTATATTGCATTCAAATTTGTTGTTAGGAGAAAGTCCAATAACGTCTTCGATACAATCCTTTTTTGTCTGGTGTGAAGAGACATCGAATTTGAAAG